>Ga0126339_10002334_pt1 | contig 13521 bp, 10 predicted proteins | sample OrbTmetagenome_2_FD_92532 | JGI IMG/M metagenome (GOLD analysis project Ga0126339, IMG submission 92532) | Coral microbial communities from Petempiche,Puerto Morelos, Mexico - Orbicella T R C metagenome | ecosystem: Host-associated > Invertebrates > Cnidaria > Coral | place: Petempiche,Puerto... | reverse complement strand
TATTATTATTATTATTATTATTATTATTATTATTATCTATATATTTTTAGAGTTATATTCGGTGTAGATTGTGCTTCTGATTTTGTCTTCCACGCATAGTTATCTCACCGGATATTGATGATGGATTTGAGGAAGAAGATGACTTGTTGGAAGAGGTATTCCTTTGTATTCATTTTCATAGTATACCTCTTGCTTAATAAAGGGATTCTAACAGAAAGTGCATTTTTTTCGCAGATGATGAAATCCGTTCAACAGAGAGACTCTTTACAGGTAATATGTGAAGGTTAAACGGTACAGTCAGCCCATGATTCACGGCTGAATTTTCGCGGTGCCTGCAAAGAAACTGCATAAGAACGACATAAATGTATTCCTGTAATACATCAAACACGTACAAGAGACCGTATTTTACTACATTTCCAAAAAAAAACAAGAAGAGAGTTAACAATAACTCGCGTAGCAGAGAATTTTGACGAACTTCGTGGTGCTTGGAAAGTGGTGAAACACTGTCTTGATTGTTTGATGTATCTTCCAGATCGAAACTAAAACTAAAGATAAAACGGAGAAAAAAATCGTTAAACTTATCAAGAACAGTTATGATTGATCCTTTCTTTAAACGTGACGAGTGAGAATAAAATATGTAACACTATTTGGCATTTGCTTAACTTTTGTTATGCGAAGTATTGTGTCCCCCAAATCAAGGCAAAATTGGTCTTTTCTTTAGGTTGCAGTAAAACTTTTTGATGCTTGGATCAACCAGAATTCAAACGAATCATCCCGTTCTGGTACAAACACGACCCAGCAAGAAAAGATGAAAGAGGTTTTTCTCGCATCCACTGCCTTGGAGCAATTCATGTTGAAATTTGCACAGTATCACCTTAATCCCACAACACCTCAGATCCAGTTTAACACGACACATGCTGGTAAGTAAAATTAATTACCTTAGTTATCGAATTTTGTCCGTTTCCAATTGGTTAAAGGGCCCTAGTCAGACACACCTTGGTTTTCGTTTACACGCGAAAGCTTGGCTATTAAATTTTATTTGGAGCATGTCGATACGAAGGAAATGACTGTGAAACTACTAAAGATAATTAAACATACTTTCAGCAACACAACTCACAGTAAAGCAATAAGATTTCACCATGCAATTTCAATGATTTCGATCGCATCGAAAATTGCGGAGGCTGTATAATTAGGGTCCTTTAAAGTGATTTTAAACCTGCCAAATACTATCTTCATCAAACACAAAATAAATGAATCACGATATTTTAGAATCATTATCGGGGGCACTATAAATAAGGAAACAAATATCGTAAATTAAACTGAAAACTTGTTTGAAAATCCCAGCTTGTTGTAGCCTGACTAGCTGGCCACTTTCAAGACGTGAAGGATTTGAATTCCGGTCCACCAAACACAAATCCATCTAGAGACAGTGAGGGTGATTTGAGCCCAGGGCAAATCCATCGCCCCAACCATCAGGCCACGCAGCCTCCATATACCGTTTCTATCCACTTACAAGTAGCTTGTGGTCACGTTTGGATTCGCCATCCAACCTAGGTTGTTGTTACGAAAACTGAATTGCGTGTACACAGACCTGTCTTGACTAACCATTTACATTTTTTGTTATTTGTTTTATTTAGATTTGCAACTCAGGAAAATTTTTTATCAAAATGAGAGCGAATTTCTTCTCCAAGAAACCAAAGGACAGAACTTTGTTCAAATCCCTGCAGAAAACTTCCTCAACGGTTTGAATGATATTACAGTAGTAATTTAAATAAACAAAGGATAATGTAAAGAGCAGTGAAAATTACGAACGAGGATCATGATAGCGTTAACCTGTAATGATAGATTAGCTGGGAATTTTACTTGTCAGCTAAAAAATAACGCATTTCTTAACTCATAGCTGAGTACTGAGATATGCAAAATTTACTGGCCACTGGTAAGAAATCAGTCGGCTGAATTGTAGCTGATAGATAAGAAATCGGTGATAATTTAAGCATATGAACTGAGCACCTAAGAAGTTAGAAACTTGTTTAGTGACAATTCAACAAAGACCCGATTCTGAGAAGAACCAATTGCAAATTCGGCCTATGCAAAACTTGGCTTACAGTCACTTTTGTTATTCGTTTCAGACTTCTTTATTGTTACCAGGCATGCCGAGAAACCATTATTTGTCGTGACCACGCAATAACATGTGTTCCCTTTTTTGCAAAGCGCTAGTTTAACTTACCATGAGTGATATTCATATATCTATCTCATTGCCCCTTAATATTTTCTTATTTAAGAATACAGACAGTCTTATTTTTCTTCTCTATAATTCATAGGTTCAGTGGTGGTGGGAGTGATGTACAAAGATCTTCATCAAATTTTTCTAACAAACCACTCTGATACCCAAAACAAAAACAAAACCAGGTTCGTTGGAAAAAATGCCGGGTTTTTTTGGTTTTATGTAATATTTATGTTTTTTTTATGCGTGTGAGTATGCTCATAACGTTTTCCCGTTCATGAAATATCGGTACGACCTGAGTTTGGAAGTTTGCAAACTGTATACCCTGTACCTTGTTAGTTCAGCGTTACGTTACAGTGTTTGGCGAATTGTTAAAAAATGTTAGTTCTGGAAACTCTGCTCCTAAGATTGATTCATAAAGCTTTGTTATAACTATTATTCTTTGAAAAATTGGATTTATCTTGACGGAAGAAATCGATATTTTTTTGTTTTCCGATAAACAACTTTACGATTACGATTTGCCTCTACTAAAAGCTTTCACCCCTCTTTTCAACAGACATCTTAACACTATCATAATGTCTGCTAGAATAACCCCTCCGCCAGTGACGCTGAAAGAAAATATTACCTTGACTTTCAGGAACTTAGAGGTAAAGGTGTGTTCAAAAAACCGGTGACTACAGCGACTTTAGACTGTTTGTTAAGGCTTTTGTTGTTGTAGTTTCTGTTGTTATACGAGTGAATGTATGAAAGATCAGATATGTTCAGGCCCGCAAATGATCCCCGAACAGCAAATGATCCCCAAATTGTAGCGCAAATGATCCCGGGACCGGAACTGATTCCAAAGCAAAAGGTTCGGAATGGCGTGGACTCCATGAAAAGTCTATGGATGGATACATATTTTCTTAATTATCCTAGGTGAAGAAAAGACAAGTACCTCGGGCATAGAAGCAGCAATAAAAAACGTGTAGCATATATTCTGCGCAAAATACCAAATTGACACGTGTCGACTGCATAAATTTTTCGCTTAGGAAACGCACTGCAAAAAGAAACATGAATCTTCGAAGATGCCTCTGCCATCTAATTAACCACTTAGAACTTTTCCCTGTACACTGTTCTTCCTATACTTGCGTCCTAGATAGCCACGGGCTCCCACGAAAGCGCCTAAGATTCGTTCGTGCTAGTTACCGTAGTAAAAATGTAGTCAATACACTTGGGAATTCTCAGTTGTCTCCAAATTTGAGGACATAGTAAATATCCTGTTTTATCATACATCTCAGGCCCGAACCCAATAAAGTCATTCAGGGAAGGATCTAGCTAAACTAGCAATTTCAAACACAGGATCGGATTTCGTGACGTTGGATTTAATATATCATAAACGAAAGACAGTGTTTGACCACATTTCCAAACACCAAGAAGAGAGTTAAAAATACGACGCGTAGCAGAGTATGTTTGACGAACTTCGAGGTGTTTGGAAATGTAGTCAAACACTGCCTTGAGTGTTTGATATGTCTTCTCAATCGAAACTAAAACTAAGGAGAAAACGGAGAATTAAAATCGTAAAAATCTATGCTAATTAAGACTAGATATCCAACGCCGTCACGGTCATAATTTCCTTTGTTTAAACTGGATGAATTATTGCCTTTGAGAAATCACTTTTAAAGTTGTGAAATTTGCATTCAAATCGATCATACTGCACATTTTCTTGCGTTTCATATATAGTAACTGTTCTATCAAAATATTGTATTATTACTGTGAAATTCAGAAAACCGTAAATACCAGAAATATTTAAGGATTATTATTGTGTAGCAAGGAAAAAGCCAATTAAGCGTGAGAAAAGTAAACCGCAAACACCAGCCGTAATAGGCCACGTTCGATATATCAATGTTCTAACATGGCTCTGAGGTTTTCAGGACAAACTTCTATGTTTGGTGGTGTTTTCCTAATATCCAAGTCTCTTTTGGAATTAAAAGACAAAGGAAACTTAAAAAAATTGCAATTTTGACCCGAAAGCCTCGGATCGATGTTAAAATATTGATATACGTGGCCTATTGGTTGTGAGTTTGAGGTTTTTTCGCGTGTCCTTAACTTTATTGTAATTGGTTCAGTACCAAAATAACCTTTTGGAATCACTGAAATCCAAATGTTCACTGCCTTCTGAGTTTCACAGCAATAAAAAAGCTATTGCATAAATTTTAAATCCACTGTCCAAATTCCTGAGTCCTCGTATTTCCAGATTTTATGGCAAGGCGACCATTTCCGGTCCGGGATCATTTGCGCGCTTGTACACATACTTAATACCATATATCATAAATATCACATATATATAAAAAAACATATCTTCATGTTGTTATTATTACTTCGATTGACACATGTTTGCGTCTACATTTTTCACTTTTTGTTTGTTTTCAGGCTGCGACGTTAAAAAGAGATTGCGTCTCTTTAATCATGTCAGAAAACAAGTAAATACAAATATGCGGTAGTCATACGTTCAAGTATTCATGTATAGCGTAAATATTCGGTTGTCTCTTTCTAGCACCTCAAACAGGAGGAGTAACAAATTTCCTATAAATTCAAGATTTCGATTTCGTTTCTTTTTGTTGTGGCCCTCTATATTCTGAGAAATAAAGTTAGGCAGTCTTGTCAGGTACTATATAGACTCGGCATTACTTATGTTAGTATTTGGAATCAAAGAATGTTTTTCTAGGGGGGTGGTCTATTTACAAAGAAATGAATTTCGGGGGGGTGGGTTCTTGATTCAAGCGGTGAAAATATCATCGATAGAGGGGTCTGGTAACCCTAGCGTATTTTATATTTTCTAAGACTCCATCGCAAGGGATGATCAATCTCTTGGCCATCTAAGTTAATTAACTGGGTATCTCATTTTTAGCTAAAGAAGGTTGCAGCAGCAACCCAAACGTCCTGTTAAAGTTTTAAGCCAGTAACAACATAATTTATCATTAATATCATTGATCGCAGCCCCTTAGGTTGGTCAGAGGAAGGATGTCGTGTAAAGTCGATGGACAACTCACAAACAGAATGCAGCTGTAGTCATTTGACCCATTTCGCTGTTCTGATGCAGTTTGATGCCGATTGTGAAGATCACACCATATCTCAGGTACCACCCAAGATGCAACTTTTACTTCAGTTCTCCGTCTTTTCTCTCCTTTCGTATCTCTCAATTTATTTCATATTTACCTAATTTTTTACTCCATCTCAAACCACTGATTTGTTACTCACGCATTCGTATTCAACTGTCTGTAAAATGGTTACCACATGGTGTAATTTGACTATCGTATTAAAACGTGTATCTGTCAGTTATTTGATTATCTCTCATTTTCTGAATGCATGTGAAATTATGGGAACTAGAATAGAAAATACTGGAAACACCGAAGTCATACATGGGCATATCAATACTGAGCTCATCCAGGGCTAATGATGGTTTTTGAAAATTTCGCTAATCTTTGTTTGTTAGTTATATTTCAGTTTATATCGAGTGTTCCTTAGACAAAAATAAGATAATGTTTCAAAGATGAGCAAACTTTAGATGGTCAACGTTCTGTTCCTGATATATGTTTATCAGCTAAAGTGATGGTACTTAGATAAATCACGATCATGTCTGTACTTTGGGAATTATAAATTTTAGGGGCTTTTTAATTATTTACTGATTTTTGACGACAATCATGTGCATCTATGTTTTTCTTTTTTTCTTTTTTTTTTTTTTTTGTTTTTTTTTTACGCAGTCAGACTTTAAGGTTTTTGTAATTTTGGCATACCTTGGTCTGGCCCTTTCTTTGATTGGAATCGGCCTAACAATTCTCGGCTACGTTTTTCTCACGTAGGTATATTTCATATGTTTTAACCATTTCGGTAACATCTGGATAATTTTCTGTCTGGATAATCTTGAAGAGCACAGCTGCTTCCCGCGCCCACTATTTTAGTTGGCGAAAGCGCCAGTAGGGTAGAGGTCCTTCCTCGTTCTAAGAATGGAGTCACGATCACTTTTTACATTAACTGCAGAAATTCTGCGCGCTGATCGGCTACTTTTCATTGTCAATAAGCAAGACACACGCATAATTTTATAATTTATACAATGTTGACGCAGCGTGCGAGAGCGAGATATTTGACAATTTGTTATTGTAAAAGACAAATTGACGTCAGTTTTTCGCGCGTCTGTCCTGTTATTAGAGACTTTTAGATCCCCATTTACCGCAAACAGTAAACGGTTAGGGGTCACGTGACCAAAGCCAGACGTGTCGACTCGGGTTTTGAACGTCAAGAGGTGGGTTTTCGCGTAAGTCATTTGCCTTAAGCGTTATTTCCTAAATTTTATTTTATACCACTTACAAATGTCGAAATCAAATAAAGTAACACTTTGTCTACAACTTGGTTGTAATTACTAGGCAAATAAGCAATTACTTAGCCTTCTGTTGTTGTTTGTAGAAAGGATCTGATCCCAAGAGGAAATCCAATATGGAAGCTGCTTAAGTTGAATGCGTGTTTTATGACGCTTTATTTTTTTTAGAAAGCTACACATGCTAGAAAACGTACAATTTTTTGTTCTATATTTTTAGGCGTAGTTTTGACAATTTCCAATGCATTCAGTTGACAGGATGGTTTCTACTCTCTCTCCAGTTTACTCCGATCTAAATCGGCTAACGTCCGAACGGCAAATGTCTAACCTCAAACCGCAGTTAGACGTTTGCGGTAAATGTTGACCTTAAGGTCTCTATTGACAATGAATTTCGTCATAACAGAGTCAAAGTTAGTCTGAGGATCCCTTCGACGATGTTATAACGAAATTCATGATCGATAACAGGGAAGACGCGTAAAAACTGACGTCAGTTTGTTAAATTACAATTCGCTGCTCCCAAATGAAAGCGAAAGTCACGCTTCCAAAGTTATGACGCGCGATCTGTAAAGCTCTAGTTAGCACTTCTCCGTAATTACCTTACAGCTAGCCAAATAAAATCGACATATTTTGACTGTTAAAACATTGACAAAAACTCCATTTGTTTAATTATTGAATTATTTTTAATTAGAGATATGGAGGGACCTTTATCACAGATCCGAGTGAGTCTTGTGGCTTCCCTTGGTGCAGGGCAAATTGTATTTCTTGCTGGAATTGGTGCAACTGAAAACAAGGTAAAACGTGTGAAGGTATGCCGGGGATAAAGAACCAGATTCAGTTGCCAATCCGAACAAGATCTAGATGAACCAGTATAGCTGTATCCACAGCTATAACTCGTGTTTAAGTGGCACTCTAGTAGCATTTTATAATTATTTTATTATTTTTTTGAGCAACACATCTGTGAGTAACAATACTCATGGGTCCTGCCGTTTTTCTAACTATTCGCAGCCCCCCACCCCCACCCCCCTCCACCAAAAACTCTTCCGCACCAATTTAAATTATCCTGCCAGAAACTGGATCCGGAATTTTTTGAGTCGTGGCCATGGTTACCGCGCCCCTTAACGCACTAATTCCTGTTTGTGGTATCTATAATAGGTGCTAAGACGCTTATTGTTCAACGAAAAATTTCGATAGGAATGTCCGAAAATAGAATGGAAAGTCATTTTCCAGTGCTTGCACCGTCCGCATAAGAAATAACTTTTAGTTAGTTACATGCAACCTGTATGGCATTTACTATCTCCTCTAATTGGTAACTAGCTTATGTTTTGTCTAGGGAGCATGTATTACAGTAGCAGCTCTTGTGCAGTACTTCCTCATGGCCGCTTTCTGTTGGATGCTCGTCGAGGGAATCTACCTTTACTTGTTTATTGTTCAAGTTTACAACGTTAGTAACAAGCTGAAAATTTGCCACGCTGTGTCATGGGGTAGGCCTAGTAATACGTTAATTACAAACTAGTGAAACTGTAATGAGGTCAATTTTAAACAGTTGCACTGATATTGTATTGTTATGCATGTAAAGATTATTAGCTTATTCTGCAATATCCACTTGTTTCGGAATGCTTTAATTGATTAAATGGTTTATCGCCAGGTGTTCTTAACTTTCATGGCAAACAAAAGTTTTAAAACTTTCGTTTGCTTTAAATTCTGTATTTAAACGTGCGAACGACATGAAACGATTTCGAATTGACTCGTTTAGCTTTCGAAGTGCGTCAGTTATTTCAAGCTGTTCCTCGTGAATAGAGATCATTTCCCAAACCTGTCAGACACACACGGTAAAGAAATAATAAATATCTTACTAGCATCCTCTTCTCGGTCAGCATGAGGTGTATATACCACTTGTAAAACAGTGGATTGCAGTGTTGGTTTTCTCTGAGTCTATAAAATGAAAACCAGAGAGGTAGTGGAAGAGGTCCTTGCTTGCCAGCACTGATAGATTTGTTATATTAGGCTTCCTCATAAGCGACGATTGACGTGGTCTTAAGTAAGCATTTAAGGTGATTCCTCTGAATTGCATTGCGCATCCCTAATGCGCACGATTTTCGCGTCATTGGCGCGCGTACATTAGTGCGTGCGCGTACCAAACGTAAGAGGTTTCTTTCAAGCTAAGCTCGACAGCGAAATAAATGCTCGTCTTCTCTTAAACGAGCACCGTGACCTCCACGTTTTAATGCATGAATCTAAATTGCACAAGGTTATCTACAATATCTGGATTTGAAAAAAAAGTTTAAAATTCTACTTAAAAATAGTTTGATTTTAACGCTGTAGAGAGCACGTCTTTAAGTAGTGCCGGAATTTGGGTTTGTAGCATAATCGTAACTCTTGTTTAACTAACACAGTTTAAAATATAACTTTAGGGTCTATTTTGTGTAACTTTTCTCTTAAATTATTAATCCAATAAGTGCTTTTCTTGGAATTTCTAGTGCCCCGTTTATGCTAATAAGGTTAACTAATGACAACCTCGTCGTTCGCAAAGTTGCTGTAAAGGCCACCCATGCTGTGCCAAAACAAGTACGGTGACCCCTGTTTTTTATTGCCTTTTTCTAATATACATAACATGATTGCCAACCGGACGAAGTTTCATAAATTTTGTAATACTCCTTCTTTTTAGTGGAATCACCTTAAGTTGCTTTTCGTGTTTGTGTTTTTTCATTTTATTTTCTTGTTGTTGTTGATGTTGTGTTATTTTTATCGGCAGGTTTCCCTGCCCTCGTTGTGGCCTTATCACTGAGTATCGCGGCAGGAAAAGATGGGGTCGAGACTTTTGTCAGCGAGGAATAGTAAGAATTCTAGTAAATTGCAAATCTCATTGAGGGTTTTCACTTATGTAAAAACAAATGAACTTCCCTTCTGTTTCCGTAGCCGAAAACGTCGAAGTGATACCAAAATCAGTTTAGTTACTTAATGTGTCCACCTTAATTTGAAACGTTACCGTGGGTTGAGAAGAACCCTTGACTTAAAAATGACACTATTACAGCAATTCTGCTACATAATTTGTCACAGAAGGGCTAAAATTATGACTGAGTACCTTTGCTCGTGCACCAAATGCTATAAAACACCAAGATAAAAATTTAAAGTAAATTGATCAAAGGAAAACAAATTGTAATTGAGTTCAAAGCGATCTTTCCAAGACACGACGAGAAAATTTCAAGCATCTCAAACTTGGGCATGTATAATTCATTTTATCTTATAAAAACCATGAAACACCAGGTGAGCTTTCGCGCGAAAACATGATATCCTCACACGTGAAAATAACAAGTTGTAAACAGATCGCCGTTGCTATGGTTACATAATAAATAGCGCTTTTCAAAGCGAAAGTGAAATAGTTTGGGATTTCATTGGTGTTTTTATAATAAATATAACATTACATGGCCACTAAGAGATACGAAATTTCTCATCTCGTGTTGAAAAATATGATGAGAAATTTCGGATCTCCGCACAGCCATGTAATATCCTCTATATATCTTTTTATAGCTTCAGTGCATTTACAAAGCAAAACTAGTGCATTATAGTAAGGTCTCAATCAATGAAAATATGTCTCTTGGGTTTTTATTCGTCGAAGTAATACTCACCATAGCGAATCTTAATTAAGTATTAGTTACTAGGGCACTATTAGTTAATAGGCCCACTTTTACCCTAGATTCCTTTCGCGCTTCGATACAGTTGGTCGTTTGCCTAACACAAGCAATGGTTTAAAATTTAAGTTACTCAACTGCTTGAATAGTTTTCTTTCGAGTACACGAAGACATCATATACAAATTTATTCGGTCTTAGTCAGGGGGGGATCTAAAGGGGGGGCACGCCCCCCCCCCCCCCCCTTATTTTGGGTAAAAAAAAATCGCAGAAGGAAGAAAAGTCGACGGGGCTAGCAAACCTCCCCCTCCCCACTGTTGGTTAGGGCAGAGCATGCAGGATGAAACTCGACTAAAACAAGGCGTTAAAAGCTCCATTTTGTTTTATTTATTCAAGCTGCTGGATGTCTTCTGCTAACAATCTGATCTGGATATTTATCGTGTTTGTTGTGCTGATTGAACTGGTAAGTCAAGTCCATTTCATATAAGTATGGCGTTTAATTTAATACGAGATCATAGTCTTATTTGCACCACTGTCTAAAATAACCTTTTAATTTATATACAGAAATGAGTGTCTTGGAATAATACTTCGTGGATCAAAAGGCTATTACAAAGCTCCCAATTGCAAGCGACTTTGAGCCACCCGACGCCAATATTATAGGAGCTTGATATCAGGCAATTAAGTCTAGTCATTTTCACTACCAAAATAAACAGCGAATAATTTGCTTTTAGGGATATGGAGCATAACATAAGGCAAAGAGACTGAACTATTTTGAGTTGGATGGGGATTAGGAAGGTTACAATGAAGATAACAGTAATGATGATGATAATGACGATAACTTAGCTACGAGGAAGACAAGGACGATGACGGTGATGATGATGATGATTGACAAAATATGAAAATGTGATTATTGTTTGTTCTCCTTTTTTCAAGTCGAACGTACTGATCCTCGCTCGAGTTGTCAAGGAGATGACAAGCATGCAACAAGCCAAGGATAGCAAGACGGAACAAATAAGGTAGCGGTCAACGTTTTTGAGTTAAAATAGATTGTTAGCCTCATGTAGTCTCGCTGAATATGGACGAGGCTTTAATCTTTAGCCCTCCGTTCTCAATAATCTGGCGTTGATGGTCACGATCGAAAACGCTCTCCAGATGTAACACGCCTAATCCGCTTTCAAACTATATCGGATTCAGTATAACCAAGGAGAAGTTACACTTGCACAGCGATCACAAGTAACAGTCATCATACTAACTCACTATAGTCAAGTTGGTCGTACGCGTACAAAGTACTTGTCAGACCATAAATTACTTTAACTAAAATACGTCTTCTTTATTTGCAGACTCGGTATAAAAGCTTGTGTGTTACTGGTTCCGCTGTTGGGGTTTACGTGGTTGTTTGGTCTTCTGTCGCCACTTCATAAAGCATTCGCCTACATTTTCACGATCTTCAACACAACTCAGGTCATTGTTAACCACAGCTCTCTGTTTTGCTCTAGCGTAGTTAATAGAAGGAAATGGTTGGGAAACCTGGCAAAGTTCTTTGTGGTATTTTTTGTTTGCTATTTTGGGGACTTACCCTGCACAAAACCTGGCAAAATACAATCAATGAGCATAAAACAAGAGATGTGCATGCAGGGTCAGTTGCCTTCCAACATAAATCTTAGCCTGTTTGTTTGCTTCTTTCATTTTTACTGGCCTCCTCAACCATTTCCCTCTATTAACTATGGCTCTGGTAACCATTTTTGTCATTTATCCAACAGGGTTTCTTTATTTTTCTTCTTCACTGTGTAAGAAACACCGAGGTAAGAAAAATTTCAGCTGTTTCATATTGACCTATATTTTTCAGCCTAGTAGAAGAGAAAACTAAACTAAAGACATCTGAAATATTGAACTCAGGTTGTCATCCATCTCCAACGAAAACAGTTGTGAGGGATAGTGACGTTTTTTCCTTAGCCTTGGTGGCTGTTACAATGAACTTCTCAATTGAGGATGGAGAAATAGAAAAACATAACTTTTTTTAACTACTTGAGCGTCTTTGAACCTTTGCGAGTGTTTCGCAAGAAATCTATCTTTCTTTGCCTCTCTGTGGCTTTCCGCTTCTATCAATCCAGTGTGCGTTTCCTTCGTTTTCTATACACATTTTCTACACGTTTCTTCTTTATTGTCGCATTTTTTAAAAATTGTCTTGTAAAAACCCCTTGTGGAAATTTAAACCATTCACACAGTCTCAAACGTGTTTGCAGATCAGGGATCGCTTCAAAAGAAAGATCCATGGGATTTTTCCAGTTATTGATGATAGGGCCAGTTCTAAAAGAAGCTCTGGGATAAAATATAGTGCAATCGGAAACGCCTCGTTGAAGAAGATTGAAGTTAAATCGTCTAACAAAAACAGCAAGTTAGATGATAGTACAAGCGGAAACGCTTCGCTAAAGAAGATTGAAGTTAAACCGTTTAACAGAAACAGCAAGTTAGATGATTGTACAGGCAGTAATGCCTCGCTAAAGAAGATTGAAGTTAATCCGTCTAACAGAAACAGCAAGTTAGATGATAGTACGGATGGTAATGCCTGGCTAAAGAATATTGAAGTTAATCCGTCTAACAGAAACACCAAGTTAGATGATAGTACAGGTGGTAATGCTCCACTAAAGAAGATTAAGGGATTATTTATTTACTATTCTAAATATTTTAAATAGTCGTTCTTTGTTTTGTAAGTATGGTAATTTTTAGTTATTTTAGGTATTGTTATATAATTATTTTTACTTTGGTTATCTTTCACTTGTTTGTATATTTTTTCTAAGTTTGTAAAACGCCATGAACTTAGGACCTTATATAAATACTATAATGAACTTATAAACGTATATTAATACGATGTATTATTATTATTGTAATCATTATCATTATCGTTATCATTATCATCATTATTAGTAATAGTAATTGGACTGGGTGGAGTACAGTTCAGGAAGTAATCGCTTGAGTAATTTCAAAATCGGACGAGCGCGAAGCGCGAGGCCGATTCGAAATTACGAGCACGATCACTCCCTCGACTGTACGATACGATGTCCAATTACTAATTAATCGTATCTATGACAAGTTTCGGAATTACATAATGTCTTTTGAGAACTTCTTTTGAGCGAAAACGTCTGTGGAAAGCGTGCGAAGCAAGCCGTTAAAGCGCGCGTAATCGACGTGCGAATCACGCGGGTATCCAATTACAGGTACCCAATTACAAAAAGTTCAAATCGGATACCTATAATTGGACACTCACGTGATCGCGCGCCGGTTACCTGACAAATAGACGCCTGAAGAACCAATCACGATG
>Ga0126339_10002332_pt1 | contig 13530 bp, 8 predicted proteins | sample OrbTmetagenome_2_FD_92532 | JGI IMG/M metagenome (GOLD analysis project Ga0126339, IMG submission 92532) | Coral microbial communities from Petempiche,Puerto Morelos, Mexico - Orbicella T R C metagenome | ecosystem: Host-associated > Invertebrates > Cnidaria > Coral | place: Petempiche,Puerto... | reverse complement strand
GTCATCAAAAAAAACCTCAACCCCTTGATGAGCGGGAGAGGAGCGCGTTGTGAAGGGGGGGGGGGGGGGGGGGGGGGCTAAAACTACTCCTAGTCGCTTCATGCTTCGGAAATCAAAGATACGCGCCAGCCTGCTGGGCTACTTGGCTCGAATTCTAACAGGTCGTAATAGTTATTGTAACCTTACAACCGTTCGTGTCGTTCTTTTCAGGTTTGGTTGCTGACAAAACCAAGTCGTATCATGCAACTTTCTTCTCTGCGGGTGGCATTGAGACTGTCGGACTGTTGATTTTACTCATGTTTATTTGTCTTAAGAGAAGCAATTTAACAGAGAAAAAATTCCAAAACAATTCAGAAAAATCTTCTTTTACTGAACTGCTTGTCGTAGACAGGGAAACTGTTTTGTAAATGTGTATCAAAATTAACAAAAATTTCCTTGCGGCGCCTTTAATTTACGGGTACTGGGTAAATTGTTAATAGGTTTTTGTTGTTGTGACATAAGGCCCTGAATTTGTATCTTTAAATATTAGTTTTGTCAAATACTACTAGTTACGACACGAGTATTAAATGATTTGAAATATACATTAAATAGTTTTTACCAGAAACTTTAACGACTGCTGCTTCGTTCAATTTTGTTAGTCTCTAGCGGACTTCTGGCCAGGTTTTCAAGAAACACCATTCTTTAAGGTCGGCACACACTAGGATATATGTTGCGGGGACCTGAAGCGAGACCCCCGTCCAGTTTTCTTCGTGTAACACCCGAAGTTCTGTTGTGGGGATAAATTTTTTCCCGTAACATGTTGCACTGAGGAAATTCCGTCACTTCGAATTCATGCGTAACGAATTGGGGACAAAATGACCTTAATTTTCAAAGTCGCATCGATTGCACTGTTCTTGCAAGATCTCCCCGCCACAACTTACTTCTATGCCTCAATCCGCTTCGTGCCCTGTCCATGCAATATGCATCCTATGGCTATACACAACAGGGTTTGTCCCGCCCGCAACACGTCCCCTGGTGAACTTTTCGAAATTCCCTGAATTCCTTATCCGTTAATGAACCTAGTGAATTAGTCTAATCAGCCCTAGAATTAGAGACACTAGAATTTCAGCTTTTCTCCCCCAGCCCAGTACAGCTTGTTTACAGCCGCTTCAGTCACCCAATAAAACCCAATAAATTATCCGTCAATTCCGGCATCAGTATCAGCTGGATAGAATGCCAAAAACGAGAAGGTTTAAAAACCACCAATATGACCAATCACTTGGAGAACACTCGTTTCCGCGCAACACTTCATATACAGCTACATTATTTTTTGTTGTGCCTTAACACTGTTAGACTAGACTTGTTGTTAGTTATTATAAACAAAGAAAGACGCGACAGTGAATCAGTCATGTCTTCAGAACTTTTATTTATGTTTGTTTGGAATAAATTCGTTCACAAAATTTTGCTTGCCTTCCGTGGTGTCAAATGAACAGTAAGAAAATGAACTTGGAATAATCTCCAGCTGCCCTTCGCGTCCTGGTCTCATCTCCCACAAGAGAGATATAAAGACGAGTCATATCTCAAATGACAACACTTGTCACGAAGAAAGAAAACTTCTCGACATTTGAATGTACACGGGGCGAGGCCAATGAAGTTGGAAAAATATATTAAATATACTTAATTTTCCTAGGGTATATCACAACAGATTTAACTTATTCACACACCGACTGGTTTAAACAGCATTTGAATGCATATTTTGCTATGGTAAAAACGTATGTCTTCATTTGAAAATTTTATATGCACAGTGCAAGACGTTTGAGCTTGGCTCTATACTACAAATGGCTCACAGCAAATTTGAAAGAAACCTAGTTGTTCAAAATGACTACACATTTAAACGTCTCGAACAAGCAGCCTGAGTACTGCTGAGTCCGGGCTGGAGTACGCATGTCTCAAGGTGAGGACCGCTATGCCGCTGGTCATACCCCGAAGTGGGATGTCGTCCACTTGAAGTAGAATCTGACCTGCTTTTAACATCCCACACTTCCAGGCAGCGAAATTACCTTCCTGTGGAACAACAACAGTCATTCATAAATTTAATCCAAGTAAATTCCAATACAGCAAAACAAAATTAATGAAACAGGGCGGATGACTGGAACTTTACTACAGTGCTTGACTGCTTGACCCAAAAGGAAGAAGTCTAAAAAATAGGCGTGACATTGTCACGCAATCCTTCTCCTTTGTAAGTGACTTTTTGCCATTCCCTGAAGTTGCCTATCATAAGTCGAAATAAACTACACGAAAGAAACGATATGAGGTTACACGGAAACATCCTCATAACCACTTCATGTCTTTCCCATCCCTGTGGTGGTAACAGGCAAAATCCATCCATGTACTACGTTCTTGGGAATGGACCATTATATTATTGATGAGGGTTTGGAGGGGAGGGAGGGGAGGGGAAAGGCGGAGGGAGGGAAAAGGGGGAGGGAGGGAAAAGGGGGAGGGAGGGGAGGGGAGGGGAGGGGAGGGGAGAAGCGGTGGAAGATAAGCAAAAAAAAGTAATTCCAATGTTATGTCAAAGACTTGTTCATTGATCTTTGCTTGAACACTGCTTGCTAATATCACTTCGACGCCTTCGTTACGTGATTGGCTTGTTACCTAGCCAAAGGAATACGACAAAAACAACAGCAACAATAACAACGATGTCAATTCGCAGAGGTAAGCTAATGTGCAAAGGTGCATCGCCACATAAGCTGAGTGTTTCACGCCAATATGGATTAAACAAGAACAATAACATCGTACTAACAAGTGCTGGCTGTCAGCATGTACATTAAGATGACGACGTTATTTTTCCGGCAAAGATTGGTTTCCACATTTCTTTGATGGGCTGTAAGACAAACACGCCATATATCAACCTTATCCACCCTGTCAGTGTCGTGGCATTGTACATTTACTTCCCTTTACCCGTGTTCCAGTCCCATCCCCACAATTAAAACTCCCCTCGATCATCAAACGCGTTAGTCTCACCTTGATTGATTTGATTTTTACGTCGCCTCCCGTATCAGAGCCGCCTTCCAGTGTAAGACCTAAACTGCCTGACGATTTATTAACCTCCACAACAAACACCGACTCACCGACCCCATTCGTCTTGGGGGATGTCTGCAAGCGATCTCTGGTTTCCGAGGTAGTGGCTTCGATTTGATATGAAGGATTGCCCTGATTGTGAAAAAGGAAAAAAAGAAAATTATAAGTGCGCTTACAAAATTAGGTAGCACTTCTGGCTACAAAAAATCTCAACGGTAAAAGCTTTTTTTTTTACCTTAGTTTTACTTTGTTGGTGAAGTTCATAGAGTTCTTGACTTGCTTTGTGTTTCGCCTGTATTACTTTTTGCTGCTCTTTAGGCAGGTTCTAGGAGTCCAGAAATAAGTTATACATCACCATGAGATCCGTACCGGACAGAATATTGCATGTCATGTTTTCAACTTTTTACTCAAACTTGCGAAAGAAAACGGGAATTTAGTCTAATCTTTCCCTAATGAAAAATCAATGAAGCTGGTGGAGTACAGTTCTATTCTTACCCGTATTTTTCAAGCCAGTTTCGTTGAAATTTACCAAATTAATCTGTCAGAGAACGGAGGAAAGGTTTCTACTTAAGATAGAGCGGCTTTATTCTGCAAAACGTTTTAAGAGACAAGTCGACAAAATCAATTCGTGATTGGTCCATCTCAGCGGTCTGCGCATGTGCAAATGATTACCAAATAGAATGCTCTTTTTCAACACGCACAAGTCCACCGCCGTAGTCGATGATTAACTGTAAGTTTTCTTACCATCAAGTTGCTATCACTACAGCTCCGTTCCTTGTTATCTTGTGGCCTTTCCAGACGGGAGACCTTCTGGTCTTCTTCAGACTCGCCAGGATATCGCACACCGTCCCAACTCTTCCTGTTCTTCGTCACAGAACTTCGAAGACTTTCACTGCGCGACGACGACTCGCTGCTGACGTCAGAGAATTGGTTGTGCGGCAGATTAACCTTGTTGTGCTCGATCGCGCTGCTACCTCTAGCCGCGCTTTCCGACCCCCTCGAGCTTGAAACGCCATCAGTGTGATCCCCGTTGGTGAGAGGTCCATTTTCGTCCTGTTGTGTGCCCCAGGATGCTACCCTTTTCCTCCCTGGTAATCTCGCCACCTCTGGTCTCAAGTCGTCATCTAGTATTGCACTGACGACATCTTGTTTCCCTTCGTCGTGTTTGGGTTGAGCATCACTTTGCGTGATCACGTGATTTCGCGGCGAGCTGCTCGTACTGCTACTTGGTTGTGTTGGTTCATACAATGCTGTATAAGGCCGCCCAACTTCTGTATCCATCACACTGCCCTGGAATGTACTTGGAAAAATAGATGGATTCGGCGGTGATTGTGGTTTCTCGGATTTTTTCTTCGACGGATGAACATCAGCAGATGAACTCTTGTCCCGCTGAAGTGACTCAGATGAAGGAGGCCGTTTCCCTAAAGACTGCACATCTGTGTTAACATAGGTGTGACTGCCGGAGGACTTCACTCCCTTTCTCGAAAACTCGTCAGCCTCAGCACCTGAGTTTTGCTTTCTCGTATTGTCTCCTACTTGCAGACTTGCTGTTGACTCTCCTTTCGTCCTCCTTGGTGATTCTTGTTCTTGGGGTTCATTCATTGGCGAGGAGGTCGCGGGAGGAGTTGGGACGTAGAGAGGCGAAGAGACTGAAAATCCCTGAAAAATGAGCAATGTAACTAACGCCAGAAACCGCGGAGTTTCTAATCACTACCTACATAGTTAGCTTACTAGAGAAAAAATAATTATTTCCGCAGATACCACAAAAACCAACACGGTCAGTACTCAGAACGAAACATGTTTTTCGATGGTAAGTGCGGGGATTTTCGCGTGCATCAAATGACAACTGAATGGTTTCACTTCTCATTGGTCGACAGAAAAGATCTCATTTGTCATTACATTGTAATCGGCAAACGCCTGCTAGACGAGCTCAGATTAACAAAGGTAACTCGTATACTGTAAGTCCATTAAAAAACCACGCTAACTACAAATATTAGATATTAGATATTTAATATAAAGATATTTTGAACTGTGTTCTCGCTGTTTGGAAATATGGTTAAACACAGTCTCTCGTCTTTGATAACCTACATACTGAGATGATATTGAAAACTGGGTCTTACCTCAGCTGGAGAAAGGTCCAACGACATCGGGTTGATAGTAAGCAAATCAGGTAGTCCCTCAAACTCTCCGTCGTCAAAAGTCTGTTAAAACGTCACGGAATATTCAGTAAGAGCCACATAACTACTTTAATAGTTAATGACAAGAATATTATTAAAGACAGCGCATTTCTTATTCTGGCGGCACTCCATGTGCTTCCTTGGTTGAAAACATAAAGTATTTTTTATACCCCATTCACACCAACTAAACTAGTTAAACAAATTAGGTTTCGGTTTTTTAAATTTCACGATTACGTTTTGCCGTCATTTTGAGAAGACAAATTTCGAACCACCTTGCTAACATATTTTAATCAAACAGGTTTTTACATGTACTTGGTTAAGTTGTGGGCTGTGCACGGTACGAGCAACTAATTGCCGTTAACCGTGTTTAGTTAAACCACTTTTACACATGCTTTACATGTTGGTGTGAAAAGGGTTTTAGTTTTCCACTTCTTTGCTGTGTCAATGGTAGAGCTACGAGTAAGGTCTCCTTTATCGTCTGTAGTCCTTGCTTCAAGCAAAGAGAAAGTGAAATTCTGCTTCGTAGGGTAGCTAATGTTGTGCTCAAGGAAACTGTTTATGGCGGCAGTTTGGTAACTTAGTAGATAACAAAAGAGAAGAATCAGTAAATAACATCGATAACATCTCATAAAGACCTCTTCCTGGTCGTCTTTGAACGTGAGTGTCGCCTCATAAACATCATATTCTGAAGGAGGGGATGCAACGTCATAGTCGACCTATCGCACAATTTAAAAGATAACATAAAATAAGTTTAGTGCAAAGTAACAGCAAACTAAAGAGATTAGTATAAAAACGATCACTGTGAAATTTGGACTGCATAGAACTTTTTAAATCCGAAACTTATCGAAGGCACCTTTTCATCAGTCTGAACCTGGAAAGCGAGTGACAGCCTAGTGACGAGGTATTTTCCCGCCCTTCCTTCCCGCGTTGGGCGAAGAGCGACCCGAAGAGCTCGTCGAAAGAAAATGATTTTCAATGGCCGCACTCATTTAGGTGCAAACTATAACGAGACACAAGGAGAGGACTGAAATTCTGGCTGGCAGAATATATGGCTGAAAATGCTTGGGAAATCACGCTCTCAGTACGACGTTTCTCCATCAGAGGGGGGTAGGTAACGTAGAAGAGCTTAGTGTTTTTCGTTAGAAGCTGAATGACTTTTTTTAGCTCTTGTTGTTTCCTTTAAAGAACACCAATAAGAGCATGTTAAGCCTACTCTGCTATTGTAATCTTAAAGATAAAGAAATGAGAAAGTTGGGTAACTTTAGAATTTGCTCAGTTTTACTCTAAGCTCTCACAACAGCTAAAAGCTTATTAAGGCTGATAAACCTTTTGTTTGCTAACCGCATGTAAACGACAAAGATTTTCAAGGGCTTGCTAAAACAATATGCAACAGACGACAAATCAAGAGGTCTGTGAAATAGTTCCTGATTACAAACTTTGCTGATTACCAAATTTCACATTTTTGTTTTCTTATCTATCTAGATAAGCTTGGATAGCACCGTCGCGTTTATAAGTTTTTCTTACATTTGTCTACGATTTTTCCCTCGAACTTGCACGCGGCTTACAAGTTCGCGCCATTTCGCGGAAAAAGATGGCTTCCAAAACCGTGATAAGGTCTAACAGTTACATTTTTTCCCTCTCTAGTTAGCTTGACAAACAAAATTGATTTTTTATGTCATAAGCTTAAGCTCAAATCAATCCACTTCTTACTTTCACGTTTGGAGGCAAAACTTCAGACACTTGTGGGGGAGTAATTGGACGTGAGCCAGCACCATTCAGGGATCCCTAAAAACACACAAAATCAATTTATTACTTAAATAATAATACTGTAAAACCCCTTTCACCCCGCCTGGCTAGCTTTAATTTCGACGTCCCTTCTCCCTGGAAGTACAAAATATAATTTCTCAATTTGCTACATAATGAAAAGATCATTAACTGATTCATCCCTGTCATAATGTAGTTTCTGTGCTTTCTTTGTTACATATAACGAAAGTTCTGTGTAGTAAAAGACATGCCATTTAATGCTTATTATTTGAAGCTCACTGCAGTGCAGACATGTGTGTCCTATGCAACCGTTACTTACAGTGTACTTTGTAGAATTTCTACCAATTATAATGCATTCTCAGCATTTGTTATTTCCAACACTACAGGTGCAACAACAGCAAAATTAGCACTTGTACATGTTTAATTCTTACTCTTGCTGAACTTCGGCTTGAGGAAGATCCCCTTCCAGAATAACTTGAGACACTGCTTGCATATGAGTGAATGGACTGCCTATCATCTGCCATATGGTTTCCAAAAAACTGACAGCTCTATTAATTAAAATAGATTATAAAAGAAAGGTTGCCACCTTTTAGTGTTGTCGAAGGACTAGCAACTCTACACTAACGATTTACTGCAGCTTTTATTTCATTTTTTATGAAACACATTGTGAAAAATCATTTTCATGAAGTTAAGGTAAACATACCTTCATAACTTCTATTTCTTTTTTGAGGACTAAGTCGTCAAATTGATCAATATCTCTAGGTGCCACAGAACCTCGTATTTCGAACGTTAATGACATCTATAGGAAGAAAAATTACACTTGTTTTTAGAGAGAACAAAACAGTGCACCAAATATCTTACATTGTCATCCTTGAAGGAAGTTATCTCAAATCTTACTCAGGGTTACATAAAAAGTAAAGAGTAGTGCCAAATTTGTTCATGTACAAGTATATGTAATTTAAGAAAATAATTGTTAGAATAATGTAGAATAGAAGCAGTTTTACAAAATTTGCCTACAACAAGAGTACATAATATTCTGAAATGAAGTCAACCGGTAAATTACTACTGCTCTCAAAAACTCAAACCATAAAGTTCTGTTTTATTGGAGTCTCATACTTGCATTCAATTGATTCATAATGATCTCAAATTTCATTCGCAATTCTAGTACAGGACTCCTGAATTGCTAACTACACTCAAAGAAGAATTTGTGAAAGTGCAAAAACCTGCCTTGGCTGGTGTGTCTAGCAGATCAAACAAGGCCAGCACAAAAGCATTGATGTTGATGAAACCCTTGCAATACTCATCCAAGTAGTACTTCAAGGTTCCTAGCTCATTATCATTAAGGATTTGCCGAGCTTGTTCTGTTATTAAGTTCTTTTGAGAAGGGAGGCCGCCATTATAGAGTACTTGAGATCCTGCAATGCCATGATGAAACATGGAAGGCTAAAGCAAAACAAAATACTCCCTGGTTAATTACAGCAAGTAAAGGGGACCTTAGTATAATCTTTGAGTTGTGTGCTAGTGCAATAGAGCCACCAAGCAGTTGAAGGGTACATGTATTTGCAGACACAATATTTCATGTTAAACAGTTTGGTTCTGGTAATGATCACATTCTTTGAACCCATTCAGTCTCAAACTTAACTAACTTACTTTAGACTAAACTAATTTTACTAACTACCACCATAAATTTGTTTATACATAAATCAACAAAGTGCTGCGAATCTAGAATATACATAGAAAAGCAAGGCTATGTGACCCATGCAGATGTTGTAAGGAGAAATGGGAAGTTGATAACTTGTGGAAACTGGCAGCATATATGTATATACTCACCTCTGTTTCAGCTTCAGGTCCCATTCTTCCTGTTGTTGTATGCCGCCTTATTGAAATTACATTTATTGAACAACAAAGCAAAAAAAAAAAAAAACTGTTAGAGCTTGGAGATCAAACTTCCAGAATCAGAATAATGTCATGTGTGTCCCAATTCATTTTAACATATTGTGATTACACAGACATGTAAATCCTAGCTGTATAGCCTACTTAATTTCCACTGCAATTCCCAAAATATTACTTCTTTGAGTTAAATAATAAAATACACATAGAATATTATGAGAACAGTCCAATTAATAAGAAAAACCAAAACAAACAACCCAAAACAACAACAACAACAACAAAAAACAAATGCTAATGAGCTCCCTTAAGAATATGTTTAAATAAGCATTGTGGGTGATCACAAAAATTGCCAGTGACACGTAAAAAAGAGAACACCTGTTACCGGCTTAAAAGATTGAAATCACACCAAATCTTGTAAAACAACTTTTTGATTTAAACATTGCCAAATAACACAAAATATGTAAGAAAATTCCAGTTGAAAAGCATTGAAAAGGTAGTCTAATTAACAACAATCCATCAATCAATGTAAATTCTGTAACTAAACGTAAATAAATCTTAAATGCTCTTAAGCAATGAAGTTACTCTATAATACCTTACAATACGTACAGAGAATGACACACAAATGAAAGAGCAGACTACCTATTAGATAGAGATGGTTGGCCTTGTAGGGCAGAGCCAGAGAGTGTATGCACATCAACTTCTGTAATATGAGTGACTTCAGGAACACTGCTTTGATGACAGATTTAATATGTGTATAGAGTGAAATAGAGAAGAAATATTGTGAGTTACATGTGCTACTTCAAACAAAATCCTTCTCATCAAGACAAATAGTTTCAATTGCAAAACTAGACTTTAAAGTGAGTGAGTATGCAAAACCCTAGATGGGTGCATGGTTTTGAAAAAAGATGAACAGCACTGGCGACAGTGTACATGTAATATATACGTATTGTCATTTCCCTTTAAAGATACTAGAAAAGATAGAGACAAAGATAGTAAGTGCATGGAAGATTTAAGAGTAAGCCCACATCTGTGGTGCAGAAAAAACACCAGACATAGCCAAGTGTTTTAAACCTGATAAAAGACATGCTGTGAGTTTTTTGAACAGCTTTGAAAACGTTTGTGTAGATCTACTCATTTGTAGAATAACCCTTGGGTTTATTATTATTTTTTGGAGAAAATCGGCTGCAAAATTTAGCCGTGTCTTTATCAAATTTAAAATCACCCATTAAACATTCAGTTCTTTTGTATTTCCTTTATGAATTATTAGTGAGTTTTTTTTTAAGACCATGCTGCAATACTTTAGGGGAGATTGCATTGACCAAGGAGGCTCCATTAATATTCTATTAGGCACGAGGTTAAGAAGTGAACAGTTTGTTTAAACTAAAACTAAAATATTCTCATTGACCCTTGCTTAATGAAACCTGTTCCAGAAGGCTACAAATAGCAGTCACATAGGACGTATCAATTTATGAAAGGGCAACATTGCCACAGGTTTATTTCAAATCAAATTCATTTTTAAATCGACTACAGTAAAGCTAGCTTTACCACAAGGGTTAAAACAGGAAATCTTGAAGTTTGAATATGAAGTACTGATCTGGATCTTTTGTTAATTTAATTTACTTTGTATAATCAAAGAAATGCAGTTAAGATTCACTCTTGCAACCTAAGGTGACCCTACATGATGGCTTTTCATTTAACACTACACGTGACCAATATATATCTGTAACTGAAATTGTAAAATTAACAGGACTTATATAAAATCAATAAAAATGATGTAAACGTAAATTGAACTTTATTCACAGTACACAGTGATGTCCATTTGAAACACCAGCTTCAATCCAAGTTAATTTTCATATAGTGGTTACTTTTTAAACCTCCTCAACCTTTACAGTTAGTAATAAACTAGGCAAGACTAATGCTTTACTTGCCTGCCTTTAGAAAGTAAATTAACTCAGGAACTGTGTACATGTAGTTGCCAAGTCTATGTTAACTGCTACTAAGGTCCACGCATCAGTTTTCATGAGAGAGAATTAATGGTGTCATGTAACAGTTACAATGCATATGCAATATTTATGGATGTGACGACCTACCGTTGTATTTGTCCATTTTTAGCTGATTTTGCAATCCATTTTGTTTTGTCATGAGTGACCCTGGTGAATGGCAGCCTGCCAATGTCTTTCAGGGTTAATATCATGTTCTTGGTAGATTTTAACACCTTCACTGCCTTTTTATGACTGATGTTTAGAAAACTTAGCCCATTTACATCCAAGATTTGATCACCAGCCTTGGCAAAAAAAAAATATATATATATATGTAAAGAAACATCAACAATTAAATGAACATGCATTAGGATAGTTCACAATACCTTAAAAGAATATATAAAATTAATTATGTAATGACTTAAAATTTGTATATAAAGCATTTTCACTGTCATGCAATAAAAATTTAAATGGACAACAAAAGTCAGTTAGGGTTTGTGATATTATAGAAGATAAACAAAGAAGACACTCCCCAAAGTTTTAGGCACATGCATTGTCCCAAACTTCAGATATTTGCTGAAATGTTGTGAACAAATTTACAGAGCCCAGTATGGAGCCACCATATTCGGTGTCTCTCCACAGTATACCAAAATGACGGCTAGAAAACTACGTAACCATCTGGAGCTTACTTTAGTTATCTAGGCCACTGATTATCTGTGCTGGATAAACAAACATTTACATAAACACTTTTTCGGGGTTCTCATTAAGTGCCAGCTGCCGGCTAAAAACTGAACTGGCTATTTCAATTTCTGAGCCGCCTTCTTTTTGTGAAATAATAGTGTGTAAGTTGGAAAGAGTAATTTGGGGAAACTACAGGGTTTTTGGAACAAGTTTGAACCTTTACTGTCTTTGTCTCAGGACAGTCAAGGCTGTAACTAGAAGGGGAGCATGGGTTCAGGGTGTAGTGTACGTTTTCAATTATGTTAGTGACTTGAAAAAAAAGTCTTAGTAATCCTTTGATATGCTTGGCATTTTGAGCTTTTCCAAATTCCTTTTTTTTTTTTTAGGAAATATCACCAAGAGAATGTGTAAAATAGCATTTCTGATATCACTAGAAGAAACAACTTCATAGCTGTAAAAAGTAAAGAAACTGTTGGAAAAAGAATCATCGTTCAATTATTGACCAACTGTTTGTCTACATATCAAATTTCAAGGTATTTAAAAAAGTCTCTTCTGACAGTGTGGGTATGTAGTCAAGAGGTTACGTTTCCTAGTGGGACCAATACACTTCAAATCTACTCATTGACATTGAGTCCAGTATGATTGGGAGTGCAATTAAGGATTTACACTACAAGTGATTTGAAAATTTTCTGAAAATTGCACAAACCCGTAGGCAAGTGTATTATTTCAAAAGAATTTAGTACAAAGATCACTTGTAGTGCAAATCCTTAATTGCTCAAACTTTCATACAATAAGTCATTTATTATATATGAGTGAGAAATTACAAACACGGGTGCCTTTATTTACACTGCAGTGCACATTAAAAATTGACGATGAATTGATCTGCTCTCAGCCAATCCCACTGAGATGATTTTCTCAGTGATACTAATAAATACATGTAGCTTTTTGCAACTGCACAATATTGTTGAATGTCCTAGATTTTAAGAGTTTGTTACGTTTCCATGTTTTAAGTCAATAGTAGATCAGCATGCTACTGTACGGAGATATAAATATTGATTTATGATTTTAAAAGCTAACCTTGAGTCCTGCTTCCTCAGCCATACCATCAGGGTCTACTCCTGCTATATAGATTCCTAGTCCATATTCAGAGCCACCACGAATCATCAGACCCAGCTTTGTGCCATCTTCTACAAATATGTTCACCTACAAATAATCATGAAAAACAATGATTCAGAGTGACAAGGATAATAAAAGTGATAGCAGGTTCTTAATATAAGTACATTGTAATTCAAATAACTAATTCTCACAAACCTTTCTTTCATCGTCATCTCCTAATAGTCTTAAATCACTTTTATGTATGCCATCAGCAGTCAAGATGCGTCCATTTGAGTCCACTCCAGGGGGTGGCGATGCTCTTCGACCTCTCATGTCCACCCATTTGCAAGTTGCCTCAGCAACAAAGCTTACTGGAACACGGCCTACTGAGCGCACAATTAGATTGAGCTTCTTGCTGGTTTGAATAATCTGTGAAGAAAATGGAATAAAATTTAAGCAAGACATTGGTAAATATCAGTTTGATGCAAATAATATTTTTGGTTTTCTAATGATTACTCCCCTTTCTGATTTGACTGAAAAGATACATGCTCCATATACAAAAAGAACCAAATATTTGCACCATTATAGTGATGTGACTTAGCATACTCCTTCCAAAAAGCATCTCCCTCAATTTAACGCCCCCCAGTAAAAGGTTTTTTTTCCCTTTTGCAATAAATGCCCCCCTACTCCAGTAAGTGCCCCCATTCTGATAAGTGCCTTAGGCCTTATTTGAAAATGCATTTTACAAATTATTAAATAATCAACTATCTTTGAATATTAGCAGGCAGTGTACAAAGCTTATTCAGGCTTTTAGTTGAGAATGCTTTGTTCTGCTGATCTGGAGTGAATTTAACTCCACAAGGGTATATTCAAAACAAGTCCAT
>Ga0126339_10002331_pt1 | contig 13541 bp, 11 predicted proteins | sample OrbTmetagenome_2_FD_92532 | JGI IMG/M metagenome (GOLD analysis project Ga0126339, IMG submission 92532) | Coral microbial communities from Petempiche,Puerto Morelos, Mexico - Orbicella T R C metagenome | ecosystem: Host-associated > Invertebrates > Cnidaria > Coral | place: Petempiche,Puerto... | reverse complement strand
GTTTCAATGCGCTTGAATTTTCCGAGCCGGGCTCTTCCTAATTTGCATAATCCGTAATCGGCCCGTGGGCATTACGGCTGCATAATGACCGCTCAGATCTCGCTCTTAGCCAATCAGAGCGCGTGTTATATCAGCCACAAGCCAAAGCCATATAATAATAATAATTAACAACTGCCTCACAAAGTGTGCCTGAGACATTCAGGAGCTTCCACCATAGGCAGCCAGCTCCTAGATTGAGACCGCTCTCATGATTGGCAAATCCTGACAACCTAGGCACAAACCTCCACATGGAAGGGAAAAAAGCAGACACCCATCTCACTGATAAAAACAGTGTAAAGAGATGGAGGGACATGGGAGAAGAAACAACCTCTGAGAAGCCCATGCTTGAAACTCTAATGCTCATTGAAAATGCTGACTCAGCGCAAAAACTACTACAACTCCCTGTGGTCCAAGAACACGTAGAATCCTGGCGCATGTGCAGATCTAAATGCCACTGACTGCTAAAAGGCAATAGTTGTGCTCCTTGTTGTTAACTGTGATAAATTTGCATTTAACTGCATTAAAACAAACCTAAATTTTTGTTCAAAGTGAAAATTGATTTACTTAGACTGTAAAATTGTTCACAGAATTACTTGGCCTTATGGTGTTTTTCTTTCTCTTAGGTAACTCCCATCATTGGTGCAGTGTGTGTGATTCTGTGTCTTTTTGTAGTCCATGAACCAAGGCGAGGTGCTATAGAAAGGGGAGAAAACCCTAATGCTGTTTCAGCTTCAGTTGTCCATCACACAACCAGTTGGTGGGCTGACCTCAAGTACCTAACAACAGTGTAAGTGCTTGAGTTACTAGTCCTAGATTTAAGAAATCCGAAACATTCTCTGTGTTTCTATTGAGTTATGTAGAAACACAAGTGGAAGTGTGAGAAAGAAAAAAGAATATGCCACAGGCAAGTGTTTCAACCGCTTTTTCAAGTTTTTCTGTACTTTCTCAAGGGTTCAATAATTCAGTCCAAACACAGATAAAATGTTTTCATTTCCTTTTAAACAACACTGCAAAAAAAAAAAAAAAGAAAGTACTTGAACTTGTTTATTCAAAATGCAAATTCTGTTTGTTTGCACCATCATTACATGTATGTCACCAGCCCAGAGAAGTACAGCTTCTTAACACAGTCTTTGTTACAGGGTGTTGAATTCAAAGTATATTGAGGGCTGGAATATAATCATTCCTGTAATTATTTGAAACCTATGTTTCCTTGAACCTGTTGCTTGTCTTAACAAGGAACCACAGAAGATTTTTGTAGGTCCTGGCAGACCACTGGGAGAAAATGTTAAGCCTCTTTCCTTACATAAGCTTTACGTTTGTGGGTTAACCATTCTACTCATGCCCTTTTCAACACTGTGTCAAAAATAAGAATGATTCAGGACTTGTACAAATTGTTATGTACTCTAGGTTAGGTTGTGGAAGGCCAGCAATGGCAGACAACAACTTATTTCTATTTAAAGCTGATGTTAACTGGCTGCCTGGCTCCACTAGCCCCTATGGTTATTCCAGGCAGCTAGTACTCAAATTATTACTTTAAATATTTTCATTGAAATTGTAATTTTTTCTTTAGCAAGAATGAGTACAAATAAAGATTGATTATTATTATTACTTATTACCAGTACCACATAATAAAATCATTCTCAAGCTATTGTCCACCTGTCTTGTTTCTCAGCCTATGGAAAATAAGCATTCTTGTGTTGTTATTTTTCCTGGAAAAACAATGTGTAGAAATTCTTTATATTTTTTCTGTTTTATTTTAACAGGAAGAGCTTTATTTGGCTTGATCTGGGTTTTACTTGTGTGTCGTTTGTGACAGGTGCCCTGGCATTTTGGGCACCAAAATTCTTACTCTATGCAAGCAAAGCTCAAGGACTTAGTAATGCAACTGAATCAGAGTGAGCAGTACAATATACTTTCTATTATATAGTTTGAATTCATGTAATTATTTGAAACCCTTTTTCTCAAACCTGTTCCTTCTCTTGCTGTGGAACAACAAAAATTATCATAGTTCCTGTCAGACTACACCAGATTGAAACTTACTAGAACTGACAATGGCTGCTGACAAACTTAACACTAGTCTCTCCGCCAATATCATCATGGCTAAAATGAACAATCACTTTCAACGGACCAGACTTCTAACACCATCTACTGACTAACACTATTCATTTAACTCTGAAGATGACTTCAGCTCAGGTTGTTGAAACAAAAGTTACCAACAACAGTCCCTTTCAGAATTAACCTCACCTGGACAATCACATAAGACAAACTATAGTAACTGTTTGGATTCTTCACAAGCTTTACCTAACTTAAAAGCTCTACTTTTTCAGAGTATAGGACATACAAAAGCATGTTTTATTGCTTTATGCACAGTAAATCTGTATCATGAAGCATATAAAGAAGCCAAGTTTTAAATGTATTATACTGCTATAAAGCACTTGCCAGAAAATTTGAAGAAACTCAAGGAATGTAGGAAACACTTGCTCCTGTTTCCTAAATTTCTCTTCCTCTCAAATTTCCATCATGACTGTTAATTTATAGTGATTTGTCTCACGAGTTTGCACTAATGTACTGTTAAAAATGCAAGGCTAGATTTGTTAACTATCTCGTGGGACGTCAGCTGCATTTCATTTGTCATTAATAACATTATAAAATTAACTGCTGTAGGTCTTTTTTATTCAGGGGGGGTGGTGGTGGTGCTAGATTAATAGACAGGTAAATGTTTGGCATGTTCTAAAGAATATTTGCCCTCTTCACCATTAATGTTCTGGTCACATAAGTCTGGTCATATTAACATTATGACATTATTATTAAACAAAGAAAATAATAACTACTGAGAAATAGTTAAGGCAAAACTGTTGATTCCTTGTTTCTGTTTTCCTCGAGTGCCGTACCCCCCACCAATAATCTCAACTCCCATCCCCCCTCCCACTCTCATCTAGATTGCCATCCAGATGAAGTTAGCATGAACGATGACCATTGTACTGAAAGGGAAAATTTTTTTTTTTTTCCTTTAAAATTCAAGCATAAGTCTCAAGGTTGGCGGAATCACTTGTGCAGCTGGAATAGTGGGTGTGTGGCTGGGTGCCGAGATAGCTTGGAGATGCAGAGTGCGAAACAGAAAAGCTGATGCTCTTGTGTGTGCTGTTGCATTGCTTGGTTCTGCACCTTTTCTCTATGGCAGTCTTGTGTTAGCATCTATAAACATCAAAGTCACATATGTAAGTATTGATTCAACAGCTGTCAGTTTGACTTAGATTCCATTTATGTTGGCTTAGAAAATTGAATGCAGTTAATAATTGAATGCTTTAGCCAGTCAAAATCGAGTAACAGAACTTGATGTATTTTGTTACTTATTAAGAGTGTCCAATAATAACCTCCTTTAAGTGCATAGCTCAAGAGACTTAATTGAATGTGAATTAATGTTGGCACTTCTCAATTTAACTGCAGGCTCTTATATTCTTTGGTGAAGTGTTACTTTTTATGAACTGGGCACCAGTAGGAGATATGGTTCTGGTAAGGCAAATTAAATGGAAACTAAATGAGTGTCAGGATTTAACAGCTAATCAAAATAATTTTGTTACTGACCTACAATGTACTAGTTTTTATTAGATGGGAAAAAGTAATCAACTGAGAGCCCTTTTTAATGGATTATGTGTTGTCACAACTATAAGAGTTAGTGGCAGGGAACAAAAGTTAAAATGTTTCCTGGCATCAGAATCAAATGTTGGCTTAAACTAAAGGCTTTAAAAAAAAAAAAAAAAAAAAAAACATTCATGTGATGTTATGTAGCCATGTTATGTCCCACAACAGGCTGACCTCTTCTTACTAGCAAATTGTCCACCCAGCAAACTGGTGATGTTGAAAAGCCTGACAATGTATAGTTTGGATTAAAACTTCTTAGAATTGCAAAATTAATCAATAAATAACATCAGTTAGTTTTTGAGAAAAGGAGTCAGAACTAATGAGCGAGACATACAGTATGCTTGATTTAGCTGTCAATAATTGTTTGAAATACCTCAAAACAACCGTGAAGGTAAAACTGAAGATCTACTGTTTATCAGAACCGGTAATAATATTTATTTATTAATATATACATGAAAAAATTACTCGGTTCTGATTGGCTGAGAGCAGTGCAGTTCAAGTGTAACACCAGTGCAAATTACACATCGTAATTCTGGATTGTGATTGGCTGAAAGACAATAGGAGATTTTCTAAGCAAATGATATCACGTAAAACGATGAAGAATATTTTGTGCGGAAACTTTGAAAACGTTTTCTCGAATGAGAAAAAAATGCCTTTAAGAAAGATCTTCTGTCACTTCCTCCATGCGAATTTTTTCATGTTTATATTATTAAGTAATCATATGGTTTTTCTCATTCAATTTGGAATTAATTTGCACTTGTGAGTTTTTCAAAAAGCTGAAATTGCACGAGCCGCTTCGGTGAGTGCAATTTCAGCTTTTGGAAAAACTCGCTCATGCAAATTAATTCCAAATTGAACTCGAAACCCTATGATTACCTATACAAATATCATTTTATTATTTGTAGTACTTTAACTTATAATGTTACTTTGTAAACTCTTATAGGATCATAATGAGTGGAATGGTGATGGCAGAAAGTGAAATAAATGTTGAAAATTTCATTTTCTGAGTAATTTGACTTTCGTGCACCTCATTAAATTTCACTTTCCTTCAAGTCACAGTTCCACTTGTCATAATTTATGTTCACCACTTTGACATGATGAAAATGTGTTGAGCTTTGTAGTTAGCAGGGCATGTGTCACATAAGAAGCTGGTTTATGATCTTACTTACCACAAGTCTCCCATAGCTCAGTGTTTAGAGTGTCCAAGGTCATGGATTTGTCTCCTTTTGGGAGCTTGGAAAATTCTGTTATGGGTCCTCTTCTCCATTTATTTCTCTAAAATGATCTTTTGTTTGTAGTATACAATCATTCCTCCACGTCGTTCCACTGCCGAAGCTGTTCAGATTCTTTTCTCGCACTTACTTGGTGATGCTGGCAGTCCATGGCTAGTTGGTGAAGTAAGAGTCAACCATTGTTCCTGTTTCCTTTACTGCGTAGTTTTAACACAAAAATTCTTGAACATCATTAAATGGCAAAAATTCAGTAATCATTCAAGGGGCAGGTAAAAGGCAATTGAAACTCATTGATGAGCTTGGTAAAAGAGCATCAGAGATGGTGGTGCCAGACAAGACACAAGCACTGGGCACAACATGCATATATCTGTTGCACACTTGAGAGTGGCAACCACCAGGCACTGTTACACTGAAAGATCAGTAGAGATACCTACCAACCCACATGCTTGCCACAACTAACAGTAAGAAGGGGGCGAGGCAGCAAAGAACACAAAAATTATATAAGCCCTACAAAGCCCCACATACCTCATGGCACATGACCGCTCTGAAATGCCGCACACCAGCATTGGCTCAAGTCTAATGTAGTTTACTCAACAGTAACTACCAGCATTATGATTATCATAACAAAGAACCAGTGTCATAATTCCAGAAGTTCCAGTTAAGGTGTTTTATTCCAAATTATGGTGAGATAATTCGTCAACCCAATGCTGTCTTTGGGAGTACATAAATTGTTAAGTCAAACTGAGTTGCGTGTATTAATTTTACTGTTGCTAGTTTTAGAGGCTGAATTTAGGTTTTTATTCCTACAGATTTCGGATCAAATTCGAGGCTCAAGAGTAAGCGACACAGATCGTGCAAGAAGCATGGAGTATTCTCTTCTAATGACTACGTTTATTTCTGTCCTGGGAGGACTCTGTTTCATAATATGCTCATGGTATTTGGTCAAAGATCGTGACGCAGCAGAGGAGTATACTCGAGCAAACGAAGATGATAGTTCCTTGTTAGGATCAATCGCAGCTGATACTTACCTTGCAAATGGTGACGAAAACCAGGTGTTGAGAAATGACGAAGATTTTCATGATGAAAGAGATGCATTGATAGTTCCTGTGGATGTCCATGGTGCTCTGCCAGCTCATGAAAAACAAAACAGTCATCCAGTTATCTAAGTACCTGGTAACTTTGAAATTAGTGATATTAAATTTTTTTGACATATTTTCTACCATTTTTGTCTCATACGTTGTTCAAGCGAGCATAAATTCATGCCAGTGGAGTGGTAAATGTGTCTCCCTCAGTTTGAAAATGGTTGATGTCTATCATGAATTTTAACTGTTGCATGTGTCTTGTTCCTGTTTAAATCAATGAACATTGTCAATCAAAAGGATTTTGGGTTAGATGAGATCTATTTGTGGCAGAGAAAATACAAATTAAAATTTGTAAAAATAAAAGTTTGAGAAGATGTTAGTTGTGAGTATCACACAAACCACTCTTTCAAGGTTACCTAAAGTTACATGTAAAGGCATTTTTTTTTTTTCAAGGAATAGCTTATTAAATTCATTAATTCTAAATAGGCTGAGATAGGGTATAAATGTAAGTGGTACATTTTGTTTCTACTACAGTAGACGTGAAGTTAGTGAGGATAGTTTTGTGACCATGTTTTGCTGCTAGTTTGCAAGAAGCTCAACCACAAAGGGATGGTTCCATCCACATCACCTGAGTATGGTGCAAAATACTACTTTGTGCTTTTGAAGTCCTGACATGTTGTGGAATCAACTGTCCTGCGCACCGCCCGTACTCCAAAATCTCATAAAGCTAAACCTTAGCAATTGATTCAGAAAAAGCATGACTTGTCTTTGTTTCAAAAATGTATTATTATATTATTTAGGAAACGTGAGCCCAAATTATCTGTAAATGTGGTGAAAATGCACAAGTTTGTCTTCTGTGTTTGCCTTCATGGTTGACTGACTACTGGGTGTGAAAAAGGCTGGGCCAGGTCCCTTTTATAACAGAACTTTTTGTGAAAATCCATTGTTGTCTGAGTAAAGTTGAAACATTGTTTACTCCCAACTAAACTTTGGCATGTAACAACACATTCAGTGCAAAACATGTGAAGTGGAATGGTGTTGTTTTTGTCATCATGGTTACCATGTGCACACTGTGGTACATTTCCTTGGGAAGCTTGTGACATGCCCTGACAACAACAGAGTTTCAAATGTTTCCAAATGCAAAATCTTGTCATGAAATGCCTCTCACATCACCAGGTAAAGTTTATGATAGTATAATAAAATCAATGTACAAGGCTATTAATCATTTTTTTAAAAAAATAATCTTTGGTTATTGCATTCGTGGCAAGTGGTACTATTAACACTTAGCAAGTAAACAGAACTTTTATGTGACCATGACAGATGTGATAGAAAATCAACTTTATTGAGCATTTGAACAGAAATCCCCATACTTTGTATAGACTCGGCTAATAATATTACTTCTACCATGAACAAAGAGAAGAATAATTATTATTCATAAAAATATACTGTGAATGTTTTATTTGAGCTCAAAGTGATGGAGCATTTTGTTTTCAGAAATATCAAAAAGAGTACAATTTCTATCTTGGAATGATTTGTGTGGCTGGTGATGTAATTCTAGTGATCTGAAGGAAATATTCCAAATGTTCCATGATTATATATAAACAATTATAGCTCCCATTTGGTGCAGAAATGTGCTTGAATATTTGTCTGCGGACATTATCTGTTCCAAGAAGCAAACAGTTTTCTGGGAGCATAGCTTGAGGAAAACTGTGAGCTTTGCAGAACAGATAATGTCCAAGGACAAATATCTGAGCACATTTTTGTGCCAAATGGAGACTAGGGTCAGTGTTTACTATCCTTCACATATTTTTTGCAACACGCACACATCACTCAGATATTTCCCAGTTTTAGCTGGGCGTATTCGGTCACGTGATGTGTTTAGACCATCCGCGTGCGAGCAAAAAATATTTGATGGGTTATAATAAATGTAATTTATTATTTTTATTAGCTTTCAACATCTTTCCTCAAAAATTTTTTATCACTCTGAGTTCAAGAAAAATCATCCACTGTCTTTAAAATAATATTTACAAAATCAATCAAGGCATCTCAATTTTGTAACATGACTGTACAGTGCACTGTAATTACTGGTAGTAGTTCAAAATGTGAAATCAAATATTTTCCAATGACCATCATTAAAAATTAAAATTATTTATCAATGGTGAAAAGTATGACTGGTGTGGTTTCAAGATGATTTATTTTTACTGTTTTGTAGACTTTCGTTTCCTTAGCAGCTTCAACCAAGGATGGTTGATAAAGGAGAGTCTGCATTTGGTTGTTTGGAAGCTGGCTAGGAATAATCTAGGATTAAAAGAAACTACCAGTAATCAAAGTTCTTTTTTTCTTCTGTATACAGGGCAAAAATGACACGAACAGAAAATCTTACTGAAAGTTGCAACTCATTTAGAAATTCATCCTAATGCAGGATTAGCATCATGGTTAAAAATATATTAACCAGATAGATCTTTTTTCAGTTGTTATTTAGTGTAGTGGGGTTGTTTTAAAATTAAGTGTTACCCACTGTAAGTACATTCCCAATGTGCAGTTCCAGACAACAACCTTACTCCCCCCAAAGAAGGGATTGGAATTTCCGGGGGGGTGGGGGTGGGGGGAAGTTGTAAGAACAAAACAATTAAAGTAATGTATGAGGCTTAATTGAAATTTCCAGAGGTGTTGGGGGGTGGGTCTTAAAAAAGATCTATGGATATTTTCTGGAACTACACAATTAATGTTTAGCCGGAATGGCTGGGTAGGTTGAATTTGTTTGTAGAACAGGGTACTCTTGGATACCCATTATGGATGTTTTTGTGTCAAGATCTGTAGTTTTCAAATCCCCTGTGCTTCCAGGAGAACTGAAAGTTGTAAGAAACACATATTTTCCAGTTGACTATGATGCGACCCACCATTGCTAAAATGCTAACCAATGGTTGATCAACAAAATGTTTCCCACAACAATATACATTGTAAATGTATAAGGAAATGTTTCTGGTTCCTTGAGTAGAGCTCTGCCTTGTGAATGTCTTCATTCTGCAAGGCTAATCTCTAACACTTCCTTGTGATATTGACCAATTTATTTACTTTTGCTTTTCTGTTCATTTAACCAAGATCCTCTTCATCATCCTCATCAACTTCTTCATCTGGAGCACACTGGAGAATCATCAAAATAAAAAGAAGTACGAAACTTAGGATGTATAAAGTATTGCTATTCAAATTTAGGTGCCATTTATGCAAAGGGTCTATTGTTTTCTGTAAAAGCATGACTGTGGGCAGATTGACTTATGGCAGTGCATGTATGATGCCTTTGACATGAGAGAGGGAACAGGAAAATTAGGCAAAATCAAAATGGACAGCATTACAACAGTGACAGTTTTAATGTTTTTTAGATCTGTTTCAAAGTCCTTTATAAAACTTTAGTGACAATAGAGCCTTGAACTTTCGTCAAGAAAGATATTGCGTGTTTCAACTTTGTCACATCCCCACAAGGAGAACTTAGCTGTCTGTGAATGGAATTAGAATGTTTGAAATTACAGACCTTTTAAACAAGTTAAAACCCAAGAAAATGCTCGTTATAAACTAAGGATTATCTAACAATGTTTCGTCAAAATTCTCCAAGGCATCATTGAAAGAAATACAAGAAAAATTGAGTGAAGAAATGGTGTTAATAAAAACTTTTCAATTTTTATATCATTGAAAATGTCCATAACAAGAAACGAACCAGGTATTCCACAAAGCAGACCTGCCCATCTTCATTTATGATCATGTACTGTAGTGATAGGAATCCTCTACCATCCATCCTGATGGAAATTTTGCTGGACAGCTGCAGTGCCTTAGTAGATGGCTTCAGAAGGCTGATCCTATACCTAGGTGCAGAGAGATTAATTTTGTAATTAATTTGTTTTTCTTAATTGGAAGGATGTTTGGCCTTTGAAAACTTTTATTTTGCTCAGTGCAATGACCTTTGCCTAGGTATATTACAACTGTAATGCCTGATTCAATGGCTAAACTAGTCATGAAGTAGGACTGAAGTCTGTCTTTTAGTTGAAGCTCTCTCACTTCACCTTAGTAATCTTGCTCTAGTGCAAAATAATGTATACCAAGTGTCTCCTAAGTTTGTGTAGTTACATGTTACAAGGCGTACATGTATCGAATTTCTTTAACATACCTGTTTGTCTGAGTCTGTTGACACTCAAATGACTCCACCATGTCAGAATCTTTTGGAAAATCAGACTGCAACATTAGAATCAATTTGGATGCTTTAATACTTTCACAAGACCAAATATGCCAAATTGTGTGGACTGTCTTTCCCTACAGCTTAGTCCTAAGTGGTGTCGAGACTGGCATCCTATTTTCTCCTCTGTATACTGCTAGGGTTATCACTCCTAACTTGGTATTCTCTTTGGCACCACACATACATGGAAGCAGGCTTACCAATAGTAGCTGGCTGCTAGGAAAAATCCTTGGGGGGGAACACCCAAATGAAAAGGTCAGGGATGCTCATCGGAAAATTTAAATTAAACCCCTAAAGGAGACCAATTTGGACATGGTAGGAGCTTTATTTGACTCCTAAAAGATAGCTCTGAAAAGGCTCGATTTACCAGCCACTACTTAGGATAGGAGCTCACGCCTTGATGCGCTAGTATACTGAACTCAAGACCGGCAGAAATCGAGCCTTAAAATGGAAATAAGAATTGTTTTATTTTAATTTCTTCAAGTGCACCCTGAAAGATACTTTGACAGCTAAAAATAGTGGCATTTCATCATGAGCTCACTAAGTGAGATCAGAATCCTTGATTTACACCCTAGGGCAGACAGTAATCATTTCTGACCTTTTACTGTGGGAGTGTTACTCTGGTTCTTTAGAAAATATTAAGCCAGCCACCTTAGAATCCATCCCATATGGGAGTATTTCAGACTTCTATATCAACAATGAAAGTGATTGTAGAATCAAATAACTGTAAACTTACATGGGTGCTGCCAGCATGGCTGAAGGTTGACAGCCTAAAGTGCGGGTTATCTGGTGACATCAGGATTTGTAACACTTCACTTGTCATGTCCAGTTCACTGAAGGCTTCCTTTAAACACTCTGACTGCAATATGAAAAGTAGCATTTTGGTTTACAATTCAAGAACTTAGAGTAGTACTGACATCATTCAGTCTTCTACACACCTCCTCATTTAGTGATAGTGAGTTGTATCATAACATAGTGAAGTAGCATTGGAACCATGAGGTACTTTGCTGTATAAATCTCAGTTTGACTAGCTACTTGCTAGGTTGAACAAGTTTTTATGAAACTCGTAATCAATAACTAAGTAAAGAAACTTAATATGTTGATCAATATGTTTTTATTCCAAACCAGAAGGACCAAGCATAACTTGGACCTTACACAATACGAATGTACAAGCAAGTTTGGTCAATCTGTTAGCTACTGGGTTCATGATCATTGTTTGGACATGGATGCTAAGTGTTTGTAGGAGAATGTTTTATGTTTGATGGAGTCCCTTTTGGTTGTTAGCAATCAACACTTCAAATTGATGAAGTCAAGAGACAACCAAAGTAATGTTCAGTTGACTTCACATCTTATCTTACACTACGAAGACCAATAACCACATCTTTCAAGACATGACTGTTATTTAACAAAGTGCTCTCCTTCTTACTTTCATGATAATCTTATTGAGGACCTCTGCACTACTGAAGTCAAAATCCAAAGTTTCATCTGGCTCTTGAGTCTGAATGCTACAATCTGTTAGAACACCTCCTTCCTCTAGCCTTACAAGATACATTCATTAGTGTTTCAATATTGAATATCATCAACTCAGAACAACATATCACAAAACATTGCAATACTCATTCAACACTGGCCCTTGAGTTGTTTTCTACTTTTAGAATTTCTGTGTGACTGGGTGAATAACTGTGAATAATTTTACCTAAAACTATGAATTATTAGCCAGTTAATAGAAATATTTGAGCAATCATGGTTTCGAAATAATAGAGGCTTCCCATCATGAACCAGTATTAATAACACCACCATTAATGCATTGCTATGGTAACACCAACGCCAGTGAAATTTACTAAGTTTTTGAAAAGTTCATTTAATCATTAGTAAATCAGTACTCAGAACTGGCTAGTCTGACAGAGCTTTGCCAGTAAACTATCTGCCAATCAAATTTGGGATGGTGTGACAAATCAAGGCCAACCTTCTTAAACTGGAAGGGTCTTATTTATAAGCAAGGTACACAGTTAGGATAAAACAAAACTGTATAAAATTATATCTATTTACATGAGGATAAGAGGAGAGCCATATCCTGCATAGCACATCTTCAGAGCAGTACAAGTTCCAGTGTCTTTAGAGGAACCAAAAATATTGAGGCATTCCTGGAAAAAAAATAAAGGATGATTAATTATTGTTGAGCTGAATTAATGACCTTGTATAGCATTATTTTGGAACTATTAGGAACCACAATTTGGCCCAAAATATGTCTCAAAAGCTTTTTGTTTTCACCTTCAGTTGATTCTTCACCTATAAGAGTCCTTCAGGAACAAAACTGTTTGATAAATGCATTGACAAAAATGCCATTAAGATAAAAAACACCTAATTTTTGTATCCAACTAGTCAAGAATTATGTTGAGAAAACACCATTTATTTAGGTGGCTTGTAAGAACACACAGTTTTTCAAATGCTGGGGCAGATACAGGATTTTAGAAGAAGGGGGTTTTAGATACGGATTGCCAAAGGCGGTCCCCATGTAGGGGATTCCGGGGGCATCCTCACCTGGAAAATGTTTAAAATTGAAGTCCTCGGAAATGTGTTTTCTGGCATTCTGAGGCCAAGTCACCAGGTTATAACATCTCATTTTTTTTTAATTTAGTAGTTTGGTCACCCCTCAAGATCCGCCCCAGAAATGGAGTGGCAATTTGTCAAAGAGTACTTCATGTCTAGTATGATATGACATGGCATATCTTTACACTACCTTTGACTTCTTTTCTAACCTTAAGTTTATAAAATTAAAATTTATTACCAGAAGGACATTTAGGTTTATCCTGAAGGTAGCACTCTCCTCTTTGAAAATATATTCCTGGAAGATTCCACTCTGGACAAATGCATTGGCCTGCACACACTTGGCATCTTCAACTGTCACCTTGAGACCATTGTTACTTACAAAACAGGTGGCTGACTGTTAAGAATAACAAATAATGGCAACATATTGGAAACATTGGCAACAATATAATGTCCACAACTTGACACATTTAGGAGAAAACTTACAAAAATGTCTAGGATCCTATTCAAAAGGCGCTCACTCACCTCCAATCCTACTGCACCTTGTTGGTAAAAAACCTGAACCAACATTATGGCCAGTAATACAGTTTATTTCCCATCTTGCCCACCTTATGGGAGTAAGAAAGGGTCTAGATTCACTCTGTCTCTGGTCCCTCTTTTTGAGCAAGATGCAGCCCATCTTTAATTACCCCCGAGTCCATTTTTGGTACCTCTGGATCCTTCACATGTAGTAATTCCCCTATATACCTGACGCTAAAGAAACTGGTAAGTGGT
>Ga0126339_10002330_pt1 | contig 13541 bp, 11 predicted proteins | sample OrbTmetagenome_2_FD_92532 | JGI IMG/M metagenome (GOLD analysis project Ga0126339, IMG submission 92532) | Coral microbial communities from Petempiche,Puerto Morelos, Mexico - Orbicella T R C metagenome | ecosystem: Host-associated > Invertebrates > Cnidaria > Coral | place: Petempiche,Puerto... | reverse complement strand
TTGATTGATTGATTGATTGATTGATTGTGTGAGCGAGTGGGTACTCTATCAACCAACAGATCGATCTTGTTAGCATAAAAAATCTTAACCATCGACAAAAGAAGGTTTACTTACCTGTAATAACGTAGTCCCGATAATATGAAGTTGTATAGATTGAATACAAAGAACTGTAGCATTCTGGACACGATACCTACAAGTACTAATGCAAGTACAGATGCAAACTCGACCCCAGGTTCTCTCTCCTTTGAGAAAGAGGCTGGCAGGTTGATACAGATGTTCGCTGTATGGACCGCTGTATGGGGCTGGTTACTGTGTAAATTTACCATTTTGTTTTGTTAATAATCAATGTATATGTAGGTCGAAACGTTTGACACTGTAGACTGTGAGTCGGTTAAATAAACAAGCATACGAACAGCAGTGGCAAATGTTTTTTTTTTAAATTCAGTTTTATTTCTTACAAAGGACAAAACTCCATTTTTAACAATATTAACAGACTTATTTACAGTAAAATCCAGGAATCTTGCCGTACGCGTCTTTTTCTACAAGTCTGTTCAATTATAGTGTCTCCATTTCTAAGGCTTATAGCACTCTTGGACTTGTAAAGAAGTTGCACCATTGCAATATAAACTCAGGTAAGAATCGTCTTTGATCCAAGTTCAATCCACTTCAAGAAGACTTTGTAAAAGATCCTTGTAACTTACTAGCCGAACAAACTCCTGCGGACCAATTCGCTGCTGAAACATAAAGGATAACAGAGAAATATTACAAAACAGTCTCTTAAAAAACGTATAATTTATTCCTTGTAATTCGAAATGGTCGTTGCACTTTCATCCTCTAGATTCATTAGATTTTGCCCTACACATTAAAAACCATTTCCGATAGCAAGTGAAATACTCTACAGTTAAATTACAACCCTGATTAACCTGATCTACAAAGAGAAATTAAAATTAAGCAAAGAAAGTTTAACATTCTTATAAGAAGTTTTTCCGAAACACATCTTAGAATAAAAACAAGCGATAAAAAAACGACGTTTCGATCTCCCTGAGATCATGTTCAAGTTGTAGAAAAAGGGAATGAAATATACAAATATAAGTACAAATTAGGGCGTAAGTTTAACATTGCTGCAGATATCTGTGAAAGGAAAGCCGGATTGCTGCAAGTTGTCACTCAAAGGAACAATCTTCTGTCCCTCCCGACCCTCCATTATCGCTAGTCTTCGCTTATTACTATAAAGTAAGCATATCAAATTACCGTAGATTTCGGATCTGGAGCTGCAGCCGGCACGAACTTCTGGGTTGTAACTGTCAAGGAAAAAAGGGGGGCAAGTTTATTATTGACAATAAACAATTTGATATTTCAACCGACGAAAAAGCTAAATAAACGCAAACTGAAACCGCTGCAACTTGCCATTACTAGGCCATTTACAGTACACGACCGTCCCCTCCCTCCATGAATCCGTAACCTCCCCACTCCTGTCCCGTGAAGACTCACCTGGCGAGTCCCTCCAGTTAAGAAGTTGTAGAAACTGTTCGTAGTTTGCCTCGTTCCTGTCGTTTCGTTCAACCTTTTGTAAGACGGCCTCTAGTAAGTCGTGCTTGGCAGGCACATTGAACCGTTTACAAGTGTTGTGGAGTTCTTGCAGAGGAAGGTATCCAGTGCTAAAGAAGTAAAACAACATTGCAAATGTTGAGATTTTTTATCCCGAGAAACCTTCTCCTTAGAACGTGAATGACTACTGCCTCCAGGTCAGCCACGCCTTCAAGTACTTAATTACCACTAACGGAGAACTTAATAAGCTTGCAAACTTTACGTTCATAGACACTGCTAAGTAGCATGAGCTATACTCATGAGAATACGGTTCGGAGAAATCTTACAACTTGCAAACGTAAATATCTCTAAAACGAAAAAAGATATCCAAAAAGGAAAACGCCATTCTTCTTTACTTTGAAAAGCCTTTCAAATATGCAGCAATTATTTTTCACTTCATAGGCACTTTAAATATTTTGCTTAGTGACTTTCCCGCTGGCGCTGACATTGGGGTTTTCTTATACTCCCTATTGTCATACAGCTGTAGGCAGAAATCTCCAAAAATATCCTGGCAGGTCTGCCCTCGAGGAAAGTAAGGATAGAATAACCTTACCCGAGCACATCTTCGTGTCTGCAAGAGTCCATCATGTTGGAGAAGTCCTCAAAGTTAGCTTTCCTCAGTTGTTCCTGAATAGCCACCACTAACATCTGAAGATCATCTTCTTCTTCCTGAAAAGTGGATCAGGAGTCAATCTAAAGCAAAACTCACATTGCGGTCTCTTAATGTGACTCCGAGACTCTCGACATAGAACATATGGAACACTTAATAATATCGGTTTGATTTTTGGAACAATATTCAGCAAACGATAATAAATCAGTTGACGACTAACGATGCTAAAAATCAACAAACCTTGAAAAGGTAAGGCTGGAAAAAATTCCCTTAATTAGGTATATTTAATTCCTTTCACTACAGTTCATGCCAAACGACTGAAGGCATAAGCCTTCATCAGACAAAAACGACCTGGCATATCGCTGATAAGTGATAACATAGTGAGCTTTGTCAACTACAACCTGACAACACAAGTAGCTGCAAATTAAATGATAAAGCGAGAGGACCATAGGAGAACATATTTGACGGCAAGTACCTAGAGCCTGATCAAAGAGCCAGAACTCTCAAGTCCCACGCAAGTGCCTCAGTGGTAAATAGGGACCTTAAGCAGTGACGATGGTGACGCCTCGCAAAAGTCAGGGATTTGTATTTTACCTTTGAATTTCACAATAAGTTAGATCTGTTCAGCCCGCCGATCGGTCTAACTTGCTCAAACTAAATATGTCACGCCAGTGATCAACTCGAAAAGATTTGATAGTGGTTTGCCTAAGCTCCCTAACACTTTATCATACAACATTTCTTGAGTGCTGTTAGTGATGTTTACCTTATAATCTCCAAAGTATCTAGACACTGTAAGCTGTTCATGCACAGTCAGCAGACCTCGTCCAAACTTGTCTAGGATTTCCCTGTAAAGCAAAAGTACGCCTTTTAAACATTACAGAAACTACGACACTTCAACTTCTTTCGAAGCAAAAATCATTTATACTCGAAAGTCACACATATATAGGCTCCTTCCTTGTGTTTACAGCTTCCCAAATTCACAAGCACATTGAAGCAACCTTCTCCCTTCTGCCACTGCCCAGAATAAGGCAAAGACTGTTGGACCCGGAGTGGGCTCCTATATGAAAAGGTCGGAGATGCTCGTTGGAAATTTTGAATCAAACCCCTAAAAGAGACTAATCTGCATGTGGCTCAATCTTTATTTGACCCCTTAAAGATACCACTTACAGTGAAATAGGCTCAATTATCAGCCACTGTTCAGGAAGGGAGCCCACGCTTGTTGAGTGGACTTAAGAGAGCCTAAAAGATACTTTGACCACTAAAAATGGTGTTTTGTCATGAACACCCTTAGCGAGACCAGAATCCTTGATTTATATCCCAAAGCGAGATGACAGGCATCCCCAACATTTTCATATTTGAGTACTCCCCTCCAACTCCAGGCTCTAGGATCAAAGGTTCACAACAAATTTCATATTGGCTATTTCAAAAGACTATTTACCTGAAACTGCTAGCGCGTATTTTGCCAGAATTGTTTGGATCGTGTTCCTGGAATTCAGATTTGATTTCTTCGTACTTCTGTTCAAGGATCTGCTTCAGTTTTGGAAGAATAAAATGAACGTTGGCCTGAGGGAACTCAGCCGAGTGTTTCTCCATATAATCCACAGCATATTCATCTGCGTCAATCAGGATAAACTTGTATTTGTGGAACTCAACATTTGCTCCGATGTATAAGTCCTACAAGGGAATTGAAACAGTAAGATTTTGCAAACTGGGAAAACAAGGTCGCAGAACGGACCGTTGTCCGGTTTAGCTGGACTGGTGAGATCAAATACAAAACAAACGTAAAGCGAGAAGCTTCAGCGGCATAATTTCTGCCATACACGAAGTCTGCTTTTTAATGCCGATAAATTACAAGAGAATAATCGAACACCTGCCAATGTTATCGCAGATCTGTTATCATTAACAAAATCATACAAAGGATTCAAGAGTTCTGATTCTTATTGTTGAATCAGAAACTGCACGAGATGATATCAGTATGTCACCACTATCATGTTACTAGGCGACATCGCAAAAACCCTCCAAGTAGATTCTCAACAACATAGAAGCGGAGTGAGTGGCTGCTAGTCATAAAGAAGTCTCATTGTCACGACACATCAAAGGTAATATTTCTTACTTGAGCGATAAAATAATTAATGTCATCAGGTTTCTTGATACGTCCTCGTTCCAAAAACTTGCCGCCCAATATCCCAGAGTTCCTCTGGGGTGGTTCAAACACAAGAACAGTGTCATCAGAGAGGAAGTAAGAGATGATGAATCTGTAAAACAAGATGTAGTCTCGTTGTTCCTTGGATCAAATTATCACATATTTACTTTGTAATAAAAACCCACCACATGGAATCTAACTTTTCCATAATAATTATGCAACCTCTCTATAAAACTTTCTCATTGCATTACGTTTTCTATCTAGGCCCAGGTAACAGGGCTCAGAAAAAGTGCCATCTGGTCATATTTTCCAGCCAGGTAAGTAACATTTCATTCTAACTTGCTTTATGGGCAAGGGGCCAGGCACATCTTCTGCCAGGTAAAAAAGATAAAATAAGACTTGCCCAAGGCAAGCAAAATCTGGGGGCTGCTTATCCAAAGACAAGCTTGAAGTCAAGTTTTTTTTAGCCCTAGGTAATCGTTAAAAGATGTTATTTTTTAGGTTTTGGAATTGAATGTTGCTGTATGAGTTCATAACAAGCTATAACACACTGAATTACGAACTCACAAAGTTACCAGCTCCCAGATGGCTTGACAGCTCAGTCGGTAGAGCACTGCACCGGTATCACAGAGGTCATGGGTTCAAATCCTGTTCAGGCCTCAATTTTTTTCCAGGCTTTAATTTCACAACTGCTTAAGTTGTGTGTGTAACTGCAATAATCAATCATGTCTTCACTACATCACTGTGTTTGTGTTAACTCACCTTCTATCCATATCAATGGGCCGTGTTGTGTCCAGACGGGCAACAAACCGAAGAACATTGCTCTCAAGACCATGTCTACAAGAGATAACAAATCAGTTAGTATGGTCAAACCGAGTTGACAACAGATAAACAGTGACAAGAACTCCGCAAAGTTATTTATATTTGAGATCAACACTAAAATTTTTGACATCAAAGCTCTAGAAATGTGAGGAGTAATTTCCTTGGGTCAAGTTCGACAGTTAGACTTTGGCTGAAGCAAAATAGAATCAACTGCAGTGGGGCAAAACCACCAGTTCTGACTCAGACATAAAAGACTTTGTGGGGTAATAGACCATTCCTGCATTCCAACAAACAATGGCACCAAGTCGAGGTCAGGGTGGACAAAAATACAGCAAATGTATGAAAATGTCCACCCCAACCTCGCTCCGGTGCCATTATTCAAACGCACTGATGTGAAATGCGGGAAAGGTCTATTATTTCTTTCTTCCAGATGCTGTCACAAAGATAGACAGCAAATTCTACTTTCGGCCTCTCTGTAATTTAAGTTGCAATGTTACTTTATTTCAATTTGGCTGATGGCATTAGTTTATTCCCACCTGTCTTTTTCCATAAACTTCTTGAAATCCCTTCGAGTAGGCTTGGGTCTGAGACTGAGACATGTGGCAAGTGAGTCTTCCTCAGAGCCAAATCCATTGTATGGGGGGATCTCACGTGCTGGCAGGGGCAGTGGGTCTGCTTTGTATTTGATATTTTCAAATTCCTCTGTGGGAAAATAAACGAGCCAGCAGTTGTAAATACTTATATATGTGTCAAGAAGCACCAATTTAGACCTCCTCAAAAGTTTGATAAATTTTGATATTTACCCCAGCAACTAACAGCAAATTTTCAAATACAATGAACGAGCAGGATAACTTACGAAGCCCATATTTTGACTTGTAATACTCCTTTGTAAACTCGTCACAGTCACAGATACGGAATTTGCGGCCCCACACATTGAGAACAGTGCCTAGAGTGAGGTCACTGTCATGATAATAATCTGTATGGACTGCACCAGTCTGAAAAATAACAAAATACAGAAATTTATCAGTTCTCAATAAAACATTCCTTACAAAATTGAAATTGTGTCTTTGTACATTCCATTTTGAGTCACACAATAAACTTGTATTTATTTCTCTATTTTTCATTTGTAATAGACCAATTTCAATATATTAAAATTCAGCCTAAAACAATAGACCTCTGCACGAGGCTCCGGGGAATAAATACAGAGTTTGTGGGGTTTATTCCCCGGAGCCTCGTGTTGAGGTCTATTGTTTTAGGCTGAATTTTAATATATCGAAATTGGTCTATTATTATAATACATAATTTTTATTATTATCTTATTAAATTACCTTCAAGCTATCAAGAATCCATCTCCCTCCATGTCCCATGGGTCCAAACACATTTAACACTGTTCTCCCAGTAATCTCTCCTGGTTGTCGCAGTGATGTAGGTTCCTAAAACAAAAGAATAACAAAGTTTGTTTTATCTCTTAATCCAACAAACCTTTCACTCAATCAACAAGCTAAATTCTATTAAAGATATCCAAGCAAAGGGCAGTTAAATTATACCTTTGGTAGTCGTTGCCGTCGCAGAAACATAGGTACTGCATCTCTACCACTATTGTTAGGAATGCGTTCACAGATCTCCACAGTATCATCAGCAAGGAAATAATGTAACTCCATTTCACGAGCATCACCAAACATACTAAACAGAGAGAAGACAAGTTCAAGAATAAACATAGAAATAACAATTTTATTGTTTTAGAATTGCACTCTATGTTCATTAAAATAACATGCAATAAATGAAATAAGATAGAATCTGACAGCTGATTCAATAATTCACTAACCTGTCACAGTCATCCCAGACACAGAAGAATCGCAGTACATTACGATCAAACTGCAGAAACTGCTTAAGGGTGTCTTCCTTTTCGTATGGTCGCAAAGGCTGCATACTCTCCACCAACTAGAAAATAAAATGTAAAATGTCACATTAAAACACTATCAGTATCTGATGGCTGAGGTGACACAAAAAGTGCAGGAGTTGTTTTAAAAAAATAAACACAAGTCTTTCGAAAAACATTGAACATCAGGGAAAGAACATTTTAAAATTAGATTAAAAGTTAACACCTTTTTGCGGTGATCGGTGTATGGATCTCCTGGAATGTTTTCTGGGTTATTGATTCTGACTCCAAGTTTACGGAGGAAATTGTGAGTGAAATCATCACATCCCTGTCAAAATGTAAACAAACTTGTTAATAATTCTTACATCAAATTCACAGGAAAAGAAACTCCATAAAATTTTCCACTATTTTGTACAAGTCTTCAGATACAAGTACTTCTTATACTGGAAATATTAAATATTACTTACAGTGATTTTAAAGGTGCGTGAGTACAGCATGATTTCTTGACCAACATTAAAGTTCTCCACAGTGTAAAATTCTTCGTCATTGGGTGGAGGAAGTGGAATGCGATGACGGCGAATCAGAGTTCCTGTTAGTAAATACCAACACGATTTGTAAGACATGTCTAGCTTATTATTCAAGGTTAGATATGTGAATGACTGGATAAACACTGCATGGCTACTGCCTTGGGTAATATCAAGGTCTCAGAAAACAACTTCAAGTCACTATATCCTTAAGGGCCAGTTAATAAGTGCTTTGATATGCCACATCTATCCTTGCCAATCTCCAGAGGAGAAGTGCTGAGGAAGGGGTGTGTCGAAAAACAACACTTTTTACATAAAATTACTTAAACATTTCAAGAGCGGTGGGGGGAGGGGGGAGTCAAAACTAAAAAAGCCTCTGCAGGAGTGGATGAGTATTTTATGGCCCAACACAACTGAAGAAAGCACTTCACGCTTCCACCATATTTTTGGGCAGTATGATACACATGCAAATTTGTAGTCGAGAGTCTCAAGACACAACTTGATCTAGCTTGAGCCTTCATGTAGTGTTCATGCTGATGCTTGCAAAATAATGCACAATTTACAGGGCTGTCAATAAGAGCCGTAACCTGTAACACCTGTTACGGCTGAGTATGTTTGATGTACCCTTGATGTTATGGGTGAACTAGCCTGTAGTTGATACAATACGCCTATAAAGTAACATGTTTGCTACAGGTATGAAGATCAAGGCTACAGCCCTGCTTTAAACATACCTTGAGGAATTCCACTATTTTCAACTTTGGGCTCAATCACCTGAATGCTATCATCCTCCAAATAAAAGTATATTTTGCATCTAAAGTAAGGAAATCCAATCAAATAATAAGATTAATTGGCCACTGATTATACTCCGGTGTTCAGCAACATATCCATGTAGATGATCCTGATAGAATCTCTCAATATCTCAAAGGTGTTTGGTCACTTCTCTACTTTAATATTCCTCAACATTATGCATGTACATGTAATCCTGCCTGCTGCACAGAAATATATTGTAGAATTCCCTGAAACTGAGCAACTTCAAAGCTTCAAATCTCTCCAGTGCAATTCGAAATGTTCCATTGATATCAGAAAAGGCACCAGAGGTTTTTTTAATAGTGGACTCTTGCCTCCTAATTTTCTCTAGCCAAGGACTGGGTTTCACATCTTAAGATAACATACCTCCTTATCCTATATTGCTCCTCACGTTTCTCATGCACAGCTTCTTGGAAGTAAGCATCAAAGCACAAAACCTGTATTTCAAAAAACCTGTATTAATCCCAGCCTTTAATTCATGCCTCATCTATTAAGTATCTCCTATGTCAATTATCTCAAAAGAGAAATTTATTCTTGATGGCCTGTAAGGGTTAAAAGAGAACACAGCAGACTTCTTTCCATGAGGTTTGTAATTAACTGTTTTGTTTTACCACACAGCCAAAAGAAATTATTACGCTCTCTGAAATTCATTAACTATCATTCTGGACAACAGGATGAGTTAATGAATTGGCCATGGGCTCAAGACAGACAACTCGATCATATGCAAGTCCAGTCTTCAAGGAGGGTCATACAGGGGTATTCACATAATACGTGATTAGCTGATTTTATTTTCCATGAAAAATGAATTTAGGTAATTATTCTTCATGATCTGTGACCTGAAGGTTTCGTGTGACCCATGAAGAACTAGAATTATTGACATTATTAGTCGATAATCATGATTTTACCACTCTATTCTACGTGATTTTGAGACGTAAGTCCTCTGAATGGTTAGACTCGTCTTTTGAGAGTTACTTAGGTAGGCAATTTGCAATATGGAACCTTGACTAAGCCTTTTGCAATTTTACTTTCAACACTCTTTCTAGTGTAAGGACAGGTTATTAAAAAGAGTATCTTACTTGCTCATTTTCGTGATTCAGGAAAAGGAAATTTTTCTGTCGATGATCGTCCATTTTTTCGTTGCTGAACCATGCCAGAGAACCCCCCCCCCCTGTATGACCCTCTTCAAGTTAGTGCCTCATATGCTTGGGTACCAGTTATACAGACTGTTTTGCTGTCCAGAAAGTTAGCTTAGTCAATCACTGTAGGTATACCATTGGGTATGTTCTCGAAGCAGAATGAAAAGCTATGAACTTCGGAGCATAAGCAAAGTTAAGTGAAAGTAGAGTTTTATTTCAGTTCTTTATAATTAATGTAAATTTTTCCATTCTTTTTATCAAATTGTGTTTACCTGTCTGTCAAATGCAACCCAAGCTGGGGCCTCTCCACCAATTCCTTTCGGATAACCACTGTGTCTTGGTTTAAGCTTTTGTCCTGGTAATGGATCCCCTCCTAAAAATAATCAATACGATATAAACTTCAGCTTACATGTAAGAATATGGAAGGAATGATAAAAAAAAAGAGACGAACATGTTGAGAGGAAACATTCACAAGCACGATTCAAACATTCGCAAACGCGATTCAAACATTCGATGAACAAATTATTGTTTCGAAGAAAAATAGTATAGTTTTACTGCATACCGATTCCACTTTTAGCTTCTCCAACATAAACTGATACATCATTCCGATAATCAAATTGATGTGATTTGTGAAATTTTGTCTTGCCAATCTGTGGAGAAAGATCAGAGTTAGGCGGGTTTTACTACAAGCTCTGCTGAAAATAAAGAAAATAAGACGTCATTTCTGACATTTAAATTCGTACCTTGCGGTCGAAAACTTGTCCTGGAAGGAAAGGAAGAGCCATAGTTGTTTATGGAGCAAACTCTGTTTAGCTTTCTCAAGAAGCTTTTCTGAATCCAAGATGTCTGCCGTGTTGCTAATATACGGCTCGTCACTATGATTTCTTGGTTTACCATAGCAACGCGTTCGAAATCTTACATCACTGTTGATTGGTTAAAATTCTTCCATTCTTCCCATTTAAACCAATCAGAGCTCTGAATAGAATGTGTTGGTTCTCCCGCCAACTGGGTTTGTTTGCGGGGTTTTCATCGTTTTGCCAGCGATTTACATTTTTTTTTACTCTAAAGGTTTACGCAAAAACAAGATGTAGAAGATAGATCCATGGTCTTCTTTCATAACATCAATCCTGGGGCTCGTGTCCAAGTAAGATGGCGGGGAGAAATCGAAAACGGGACGATTCGATATGCGGGTAGCTTGGTAGCTAAAGATGGCGAATGGGTTGGCATCGAGTTGGACAATAGAGGTACCGTAGCGCTGCTTCGATCTTGCTTAGAAAACGTTTTAATAACGCTATAAAGTGAAGTTAACTTGTCAGTCGATGTCACCAAACCCAAATATTTCTAGCTGCGTAAACAAAGGCTAAGATCAGTTGATATTTTAGAGAACCTTGTTTCACACTTGATTAAATTGAGTGCCTCGTGTTTTGATTGTTTCACTTCAAACTACTTTCTCAACAACGGTACCCGGACGAGATATAAACGGGATAGAATGGAATACTGGGGTTCTCTAGACGGTTTTCTCGGCTCTCGGTTCCGTAGTTCGATCTGTTGATACTTATGCTTGTTCTGGCAGCATGCAACCTCAGTTCTTTTCAAAAAATATTTATACCTTAAATCGCCTTTCAAGAAGATCATTGCCAACAGTTGCCTTGATTGGTATCGTCCAATTCTTTCTGTTGTGATGGCCTCCTGCACAGCTAAGGCAAATTAATTTTGGAGACAACCTAACGTCAAGAACGGTTACATTTTCTCTGAGTTTATCAACAGAATGAGATGTAAATGATAACCAAAGTCCACCTCGGGTCAAGTGCTCGATAGTGCCAGCCAGATGTTATCCCAGTCACTGGACTAGGGGGGGTTTCCTACTTTCCGCAGGCTGGGAAGGTAGGCCATCAGAGGGTTACCCTTAGCATTAAATATTTACCATAAAAAGTAAAGAGCCCTGAGCAAGAACACAAGACAGTGGCCATCAGGAGCCAACATGCTTACAGTTAGACCTCCAACAACAATAGTTGATAACTAATGTTACATTATTTTAATCATTGCATTTCAAGTTGGTAACACAAGTGGTCTGTACAAGGGGATCCAGTACTTTCACTGCAGGGATGGTTATGGAATATTCACCCATGCAAGAAACGTCAGATTTATACCAAGCAAAAGAATGTAAGTTAATAATCAAAGCAGGCTCTGATGGCAAGGGGAGGAGACAGTCAGGTGCTGGTGTGTAGTCGCAACTCATTCGGTGTCCTTAATTCTTGCTTTTTTCAGGTTACGTGATTCATACAAGCCAGTGTCAAAGGCATCTTTTATAGATGAGACTCTCTTTGCCAAACCTGAAGGTATTGTAAATCAGACTTGCATTGTGTTTTGCCTTTTCATGTCTTAGTCCATCAAAGAGGATTGCCTTGTTGAGAATTAAATGTCATTGTGTCTACCTTTCGATGTAAGGAAAGGAGAGGTGAAATGTGCATCACCCTGCACAGTCTAAAGCTTGGTTAACTATGGTATTCTTTGTTCCTCCTCAGTCACCCCAGTGAAGAGTTTCTCAGGTCCTGAAGTCATAACTCCCAAGTACCTTGACAGAGTTAAAACAATGATTCAAGGTCTGATATTACTTAACTGGTGATGTTCCTACTACCATATTTGCAGAAAAATTCCAGAGGAGTTGATTTTTTCTATTCATGTTTCAAAAAAAAGTAACAATGTGCAGTTCCAGAAAATATCCATACTACCCCACAGAATGGATTGGAATTTTCTTGGGAGTGTGGGGTTCTGTAAGACCAAAAAATGTAAAGAAATGTATGAAGCTTAATTGAAATTTCCAGAGGGGTGGCACGTCTTAGAAAAAATCCCTTCTGTGGGCCTGGGGAGGTGTGGATATTTTCTGGAACCACACAATTTTGGTCATGCATATATGTATCCAGCAATATTAAGAGACAATAAGCTTGAATTTAATGTACATATGAACCAGAACATCGTAAAGAAACAATACTTAGAAAGTTGCGGTGTATAGGAGCCAAAGATATACCGGTAATATGTTATATGGACTCAAAAAGTAACATTCCTGGTAAGGTGCTTAGCCATGTTACTCAACTCAGACTTATACAATTTATTTAAACAGGTGAAGTTACTTGGCCTGAAGCAAAGACTAGATTTAACAAAAGTCACTTAGTTGGGGCACACATACCATCTGCAACAAGACAACGCAGCCAATCAGCAACAAGTCTCCATCACAACAAAGATTTTAACTGGAACAAACATTTCATTTCTCCCTGCTCCATTCCTCACAGTCACGTGCCTCGACCCATTTTAAAGAGAATGTTAAGATTTGAATACTTTGGGTCAACAATTCCAAGGCATTCTAGTCTTTCTTGAGGAAGTATTGTTGCCAAAAGCAAGCAGTGTGAGAAAGGTTAAGGGCCAATGGTGGGGTGACTCCCACATGAAAAGGTCGGGGATACTTGTCGAAATATTTGAAGATTTAATATATGACCACTAAAAGATGCCAGTTAAAACAGAGTAGGCTCAATTATCAGCCATTGTTCAGGAAAGGAGCCCATGCTAGTAAACCAGACACAAGAGACCAGCAGAAGTTGAGCCTAAAAATGGAAATAAGAATGTTAACTTTCTCTGATTATCATTTCTCCGAGTGCACCCTAAAAGATATTTTGACTGCTAAAAATAGTGGCGTTTAGTCATCATCACCTTAGGTGCAACCAGAATTCTAGATTTATACCCCAAAGTGAGATGACGAACATCCCCAACCTTTTGATATGGGATTCCCACAGGGGTACAGGGGCTTGCAGTACTCTACAGTAAATACATGTCTGGGTTTCTCAATGGGAAGTAAAAGATATGAGAACAATGAAAGTACTTTTCAGTTGTGATTAAGCAATCAAAGGAAGACATCCAAATTAGTACTGATCCCCTGTTTCATATACAAGGTTTGCATTGACAGCTACAGTGTATCTACAGTTATGTAACTATTATAGGATTTTCATTCAAATCTTAATCAACTCTCCTCAAAACTTTG
>Ga0126339_10002327_pt1 | contig 13549 bp, 11 predicted proteins | sample OrbTmetagenome_2_FD_92532 | JGI IMG/M metagenome (GOLD analysis project Ga0126339, IMG submission 92532) | Coral microbial communities from Petempiche,Puerto Morelos, Mexico - Orbicella T R C metagenome | ecosystem: Host-associated > Invertebrates > Cnidaria > Coral | place: Petempiche,Puerto... | reverse complement strand
GGGGGTGATTTTTATTTTGATGAGGGTCGCTGGATGCTTCGCCGCCCAGCAAAAATGCTCTCACCCAACCCGGGTTGGTGTTTTGAATCTAGAAAAAGGCCCCCCCCCCCCCCCCCCCTCCCCCTCCTTGCCTTCTGAATTCAGGTCATGTGCACTAAAGGCTTTCTTTGTCAAGTGTTGATCAATACCCGCAATCAACCCTCAATCGGCACTCAATCAATACTCAATCGACACTTGATCAACATCTCGGTTGACAGTCAGTGAATAGTAGACTGATTTTTGTAGTGTCAATCAATATATATTATATTAACCAACTGTTGATCAAATGTTGATCGAGTGTCAATTGAGACGTTGATTATGAGTATCAATCGAGATGTCTTTCAAGTGTGTCTATTGGTGTCAATCAAGTTGTCGATCCAGTGTTGATCGAGGGTCAATTGAGCATATTGATTGACACTCGAAGGCATATGGAACCCCTGCTCCTTGAGAATTCTGAGATGCCTGCTGTGGTAAGGGGATGGACATTTTCTGGAACTATGCATTGTGAACAGAAGGTACATGTACAGTAATTTGGGATGTGTCTTTTACCATGTTAAATAACACATGTAACATGATGAAAGGTAATAGTAATGTTACCTTTTTTATTATTTTGCAATAATTTCATTGTCAAATTTCAGAGTGAAGAAGTCATCAAGAATGCACCTCCAAAAGGACAAGCCAATTTACAAGTCATAAACACTTTGGACTGCTGTGTTTCATTTGCCATTGGAAATAAAAATGTAACAGTGGCTTCATATGGACATTCTACTGAGATGGAGTTACCAGCAGCTACAAACTTGACTGCCATAATGTCTACAACATCTCCAAATTGTTACAATTTGTCAACAAAAATGTTTAAGAATAATCTCAACTTGCAAGAAAAGCACTGGTTCAACCTGGTAATCAGTGGATATGGAAATCAAATGGTATCACATACAGTCAAACAAAATGTAACTCTTCCACCACCAGGGAAAACAAAGCTTTGCACAGTTATCTTGCCCTTATATTCTGGTGACAGTACATTTGATATCTTTCTTGATGAAGATAGGATTCAGGAAAATGTGTTGGTTCTGGGAGAATTGTACTGCTCTGTTGTTTCAGCAGATCACTATAAGCTTTCAGTTAAAGGAAAGAATTCAAGTACAACTTACGTGTCAAGTGACATTGTTGTTCAGAATGGTGGGATATACACTGCTGTAATACACAACACAGAGAGAGGAGCAGCTAATGTCACTCTGTATGAAGATTTGGAAGCTAACAGTGTGTCAATGTTGTATCAGATTCCACAGTATTTTGTAATTACAAGTGGAGAAATTCTGTTCTCAATTACTGGTGAGTTATAATCCCCTGATCTAATCTTTTATGTCTTAATGGGATGTATAACATAAATTTAGATAGGTAAAAGGTAAAAGTCTTTGTTTGAGCTCAGTGGCACCCCGTAGCATTAAGCAACTGGTTAAACTCATCACCAATAGAGTGTGGGAAAGGTATCTAAAAGCTCAGTGGCAACTGCAAGGGAGCACAGAGGGTAACCATGCAGGGCTGTCATAAAGGGTCGTAACCTGTAACTTCTGTTACAGCTGAGTTGTGCTTGATTTTCCCTTGATGTTATGGGTGAAATTGCCTGTTGTTGATAGAATTCGCCCAGGTGACTACATGTGACTTAAACCTTAATGACAGCCCTAGTAACCATGACAACCCTCTGAGCAGAAACCACCAGGCACCATCACACGGAATTTCTCAGTGGAAAAAGTTAAAAGCTTACCTAATTAATGCTTATCTAGAGGGACTGGGCAGTGATGGGAGTGAAAGGCTTTTACCAATCTTTATTGCAAGTGACAAGCAACAGGCACAAAATGGCAGAAAAAAAAACTGCTGGGAGAGCTGTAAATTAACTGAGCCCTGTGAGAGCCCTGAGACCACCCCTCAGTAGTGAAGAAGACTGCTGCCCAGCAATGTCTTGAGTTCAACCTCTCCTAAATTACATTTTAACCCCATGAGTATTTCTACCACCTGATGGATAAAATGCATACTACCAGCATTTGCCAATGCCCTAGTTAGATACTTGGGTGGAGAGGGGAACTTTCAGAACAGAACAGAATGACCCTTGGTTGAGCTGAAACCCAGACCACTCCATCCAGAGTCCAGAATCATTAAGCCCATGCCTCCTAAGTGATCTAAGTACATACCAATAATTAAATTAAAGACAGTCCATGAATATTTTGAGACAATTTTTTGTGGAATTTATTTTGCTAGAATATCAGCCTTGTCTTACATGTAATTTCATTTTCTGTTCATTATAATGTAGGTTTAGAGTTCGCATATTCTCAAGCACCTGCAAGCATGAAGTCATGTCTCCAGGCAGCCTGGCTGATGACAGTGGCATTTGGTAATCTGATTGTTGTCATTGAAGCAGAATCTCACCTCTTCACCAACCAGATGACAGAGTTTTTCTTTTTTGCTGCCATGTTGTTTGTTGTGATGTTAGTGTTTGTGGTGATGTCCATTTTTTACCAATATGTGGAGTCTCCTTCGGCGGAACCATCTGCGCCCATACCAGTAAATATGGACGACGATAGAATTGGTATTATGGACATGGATGAATTAGCACAGATATAAGTCTGATTCAAAATGGGTGACAAAGTAGTGAAATGAGGGTTATTAGACCCTTTTCAGGAATCACACGTTCTTGTGCAAGACAATTTTGCTCTCACAAGGTTTTTTTCTCTTTCCCTCCCTGGAGTGTGTACAGTGCATCAGTAGTGAATAGACTATAACTCATTCCTTAACATTGGACTGGAACTAAGTTGCAATTTTGAAGGCTAAATATGCAGTGATATTTTGCAGCTGCGAATGGTTAAGGAAGCTATTTCTAGTGATAATGGGCCTTTTACCACTGAAAAAAATAAGCCCCACAACTCAATTTATTATGCCGAATTTGGTATATATGGGCAGTTTCATAAAAATCTGTTATAAACTTATGATTATTGGTGATATTACATGACATCGGTAAAAAGGTCCATCTATAATCCAGTAAGTTCCACCAGCTTGCCCTTTAAGGACAAGTATGTCTCAAATATTACTTGCCCTGGGCAAGTCTTAGTTTGATCTTTTAATGATTTAGTTGACAGACAAATTGCCTGACCCCTTGCCCACAGGGCAAGTGAGAATGAAAAGGTACTTGCCCAGAAGGAGACTCTACTTGTCCTGGACATCTGAATGGCACTTATTTTGAGCCCTGTTAGTGTAGTTGACTGAACACCACCTGAAAAATGTTGATAATATTGGTTGTATGGTAAGATATTTAAGTATAGAGACAAACGTACCAAGTGCATAACTAATAGGGTATGAAATACCTACATATAAAGTATATAATAAGTTAGTTCAGGGGGGTTCAAACCAACACTGCATGGATAGGGGTGGGGGAAATGGTTATTTCCAGAGCAATGTATGGTAAGCTGGGAAATATATAATGTAGAGTTCTGTTGAAAATTAAGAGGTTGTAAATAGATAGTGAAAATCAACAAGATCGCAAACACCCAAAACCCATCCATGGTCTACTTTCATGAAATTTAAATATTATTTTTTGACAGCTGTATCAAGATTGTATTTTTTTAAAAATCTTTTAAGAAGTAATGTTATATTTCACAACAGCTCATTTAGATTTTTTAATTTTTTGATAGCAGGAAATAATGATGAGTACTGGTAAATTTTAAGGATTAAACTATCAAAATAATGAGCTTCAAACATCACTATTGGTTTTTTTGGTATAAATTTTTAAACTATGGTCTTTCAAGAACTGGGCAATTCCAGAAAATATCCATACCCAGCCACAGACTGCTTCACACCTCCTTGTACTAATATACCTATTTGCAATCTTTTGAAAGTCCCTTTTAAAAACTGCAACATGTGAAAAACCTATCCTTTGATTCCTTTAACAGTCCTCCAGTATTCCTTTTGGGCGGAGCATCCCTGTAAATTGTTGTCCATTATGGCTATAACCCCTAGGGGTGTCTGCCCTGTTACAGGGCTACTGTAACTGGGCTTAGCAATACCCCTGTTCTACAAACTTAGAGCTCAGATCCCCGGAGAGTGTTTCATGGACCAAAACCTCACTGGTTACATAAAATAGCGGCAACCTCGTTCCCAAGGTCCTCTCTCTACCTCCCTCAAGAAACCTTGGAATTGGAGGTTGAAATAGCTGCTGCAACTTTCTTTACACTCCTAGCACGTATAGATAATAATAATAAAGGAAATCCTTAGCAAAAAAACTTGTCTAGTGATTTGATCCTCACCCCACTCGAAAGAGCAAATCCTCTGAAGCCCGACCCCCAACCCTGCGCAAGACCCAACGCGACTACCTTGCGCCCCACGACACATTCTCGTCCCCATAGCCCTTGTCGCCTCACCGGCTAAGAGAAGCGAAAAGGGCTATGGGGATGAGAATGGGAAGACCGCAGGACAGCAAGACCGTAGAGGTTTTGAATAGTCCCCAGTCTCTCCCTGATGGAATTAAATATGGCGGACGATTTGGGCGACGAGTGGTGGCTGGAGGAAAAAGACGTCGAGGATATTGGTAAATTCTGCTTTGTAAATCATTCTGCTTTTTTTCTTAAAGAAAACTTATAGCGCTTGAACCACGACTTTCATTTTAAGAACCTGAGACTAAGGGGGGAAAGAGGCGGCGAAAAGATTTAAAGAACAACGATAAACATGTGAGTAGGTTTCAAGAAATCTTTTGACACTGCTTTTGATGATGTCCATCAACATGTTAGGCTCGATTTTCGTCACTCTCTCGAGTCCGATTTCCCGAACAGCGGCTGGAAATCGAGCCTATCAACATGGCTGCTATGATGTCACAGAAAAACCAAACATTTAGCCAGTTGGTTATTCTTGTAAGCGTCAACATTACATGTGATGATCTCATGTCAATGGTTATTTAAGCTTATATTTTCACTTGAGTTATTGTTTATTATTTTACTTATTAAACTCAGCTAGATGGTGACAATAAAGACAAAAGAAAAGTAAAGAAAAAGCGGAAAAAACCCAAGGTATGTCATATAGATATAGATCTATCAGAAATAAATACACTAGAAGTGTTGTAGTATTAGGCTGCTAGCAGTGTTATTGTTTAAAGCTTAATATTGGGACAAATTTTACTTTAAATAGTCTCTCTGTTTTCCTAGCAAGGGAGCCCCTTGTTTTTCCCCTCAAATATGAAATTATTACATTTCGGCTTACACGACAGATCTGGGAAATAAAGACAAACTGTTACCAGGCTGACCCTTGGCAGGGGTATTTTGCAGAATACTGAATGCCAAATGCGCGGTTTGCTTAATATGTGGTTAGTTTCACACATGTTTGCTTGCGGTTAGCTTTTTTTTGTTGGAAAGGACAACATTATATTGTATTTTTCCCTCTCCAACTAGTAAAAGCTAACCTCAAGCAAACATGTTGTTGTGTTTGGCATTTGGTGAAACATCCTGTGTTCACTGACCTTCGTAGCTCACTACCACTTTCCATGGAAATGAGCAGAGCAACAGTGGAAAGTAAAAATTATAGTAAATTTGGAACTCCAAAGTCTGTGTTTTGAAGCTATAAATTAATGATTTTTCTTTTCTTTTTCAGATTGAAAGTATAAGCACAGAATTTCATGGCACTGAAGCTCCTAAGCTGTTATGGATGACTTTCTGTGACTGTACTGCAGGGTCGCTTTCCACATTAGAACTTGAGGATGTAATGATAGATGGTAATGGTGAAGTAGTATCTTAACGGTGGCTTAGAAATGCTGATTTGGTCTATATGCTGCAAGAAAACAGTAGACCACCGCTCACCTTACTTTAAACCTTCCTTAAAGCCTTCAGAAACTTAATGTAAAAGAACAATTTTTTGAAAGACATCTTTGGACAGGAACTTAATAAGTCATCAGTGTGCAAAGGAAGTCATCCTGATTGCTTGGGACTGGTGGATTTCACTGTCAGGCTAGCCTAATGGATTCTGTCCTTCGCTTACCCGATATGGGCAAGTGAAGTTTTCTTAAGGGAAAATTGATTTCAGGGAAATTTAAATTACAGAAGTTATGTTGTATTAATTTAATTTTAAATTGATTTGTCCTGCTAATAGGAAATTTTTGGGATGATGTTTGGGCTAGTGCATCATAGATAGTCATATATCTTGCCCAAAGGGAATACAGGTTTTCTTTGTAACCTTGTCATTGTCAGTTACAAAATTGTATTGAGTTTGAATGAATAACATAAAATAATAGATTTACTTATATACATAATTTATTTTCCTTACATTAGATTCCTGTTGCTTGGTAGATGATTCCACACACACTGGTGCTTCTGATGAACTCCTTCCTTATCTCAGTACAGGTTTGTTTTGACTAAACAGCAACCAATTTTGCTAAGTAATGTCATCCTCGGAGACCCAGGGGCAGTTGGTTGGGGCAGGACAGTTAATGTTGCAAGCTCCTAGGTCTCCGAGGATGGCGTAATGTGGAATTGTTAATGAATGAATGTCTGTTGTGTCACACAGGAACATTTACCACTGATTCACTTATCTGTGATTGCAAAAAGTTGCAAAAATCGATGCAAATTAAGATCAGATATCCAAACACCATCACATTTTTATTGAAATGATATGTTTATGGGATACAGTTTTGTTTCAGTCAATTATCAGCTGATTAGAATTAATTTATCCAATCCATTGTGACCTTATTTCTTGCAGTTATTCCTCATTGGACAGGTCATGTTGACAAACTAGACAAGAGAGGTGATAAGGGATCTCCATTACTTCTCTTTATTTCTTCAGCAGCGACTAGAGTGGTAGAACTCAATAGGTCAGTGATTAATTTTAACTTGTTTTTATTATCGATCAGTAGATTGTTAGAGAAGCCAGTGTTTAGTGTAGCTGTATATTAGAAAGTATTTTCAGTAGTTGAGTTGAAGTTTTGCAAATCCAGTTGGAGATTCTATGCTTTCCTCCACTGCCTTGAACCAAAAAAACATTCAGATTAGGTGAAAGATTCTCCTCTTTCCTTTTGTAGATCAGCAGCAGAATTCAAAGGGAAATGTAAAACAGTGAAACTGTTTGCCAAACACATGAAGGTAATGTTAAATGTGTTCCCCTTAGACCGAAAAGTTGTAAACAAGCACGTCGTCACCAAAAGAATAATCTACGCTCTAAACATGCAGGTTGACTGGGAAGACAAGGTTTGAAGATGTTGGTTAAAATGTGGCAGTCAAGCAGCCGTGTTGCTCATCATGGGTCTGTCATTCAGTGGGTTCATAACTAGTCCAGTTCTGGTCCTCTTGCTCTCTCTCTCTCTGTCACGCAATGCTACATTGCGTGACAGAGAGAGAGCCAGAACTAGACTAGTTCTTGACCAACACTAGGGAAAGAATACCTAAGGTGGAGATGGATCAGCTTGAGGGATTTTCTAACTTTGTGCAGCACAGCAAAGAATGTTTGTTGAAACATTTTTTTCCTCTAGATGAAATCACACAACTTTTCTGTTAACTGTTGAAAAATTTCTCTTCCCAGATGTCTGTCCAAGAGCAATTTCTCGAGTCACATGTGGTTCATTTTGGTATTGGGACACCAAGTCGTATTCTAAAGCTCCTACAAAATGGTAAACAAACACTCTTTTGAGATAATGCACACTTGTGGTTCGATAATTTGTTGAATATAATTTTTAAAAGTTCTCCTCTTTTAACATTCAGATTCATTAAAGATGTCACGATTAAAATATGTGATTCTTGACTGGACTTGGAGAGATCAAAAACTGCGGAGAATGGTAGACATTCCAGAGGTGTGTACATGATGCACTGCATCAGTCACTGTTTGCTAACTGTTTTCCATACTCCAATATTAAAAGCTATTATGCGAGGAGACAGTTGGGAGAACAAGGCGAGTATTTCCAGTCCTTCCACCACTGTTTCAAATTAAAAAAGAGTTAAGCTCGTGCAAATGCTCTAACCAATCAGAGCAAACGTACGGATTTTTTAACCAATCAGGAGCAAGGCCAAACCCACCCGTGGACTTTCTGACGCGAGTTTTCCCGCGCTTGGCACGGGTTGCATGCTTTAGCGTCTAATTCGTATTGGTTCCCTGCGTTGCTCGGATTTTGCCAAATGTCGTTATTTTCAGTTGACATTTTTGGTGTGGTTTTATGACAGCTAACGTAATTTATCTTATTTGTTTTTATTTTTAGGTGAGAGAGGAGCTCATCAGCCTTTTGAAGGATTATATTTTTCCATTAGCTAAAGTCTCGAAACTCAAGATTGGATTATTTTGAAGTTGGCACATCCTCCCATGATCCTTCATTTTGTACATAAACGTGGTAATAAAATTCGCTCGATTTTCTGGATCCGCTACGTTCCATCTTTGACTAGGGTCGTCACGCAGGGTTCTTCTCCCAGTTGCGCGATAATTCAAAACGACGGCTGCGTGAGACCATTTCCTCTTTTATTACAGACCGTTTGGAAAGACTTGCCGTTTTTAAAAGTCCTGCGACTTTTGTATTTTACGAACGTTTGCGCGAAAATCTTCTCAAGAGTGTGGTAGACATACAAAATAATGTCAGAACTCAGAAAAAAAGTCGAGTCTCATCACGCTCCGGCTCCTTTCCAATACAATGTGTGGGAAAATATATCTTTTTTAAAGCAGACCCCTTTTAAATCATTATGCATATGGCCGTTACACCTGTCAGTTTGAAAAAAAAATGCAAATACATTCTTTGAGAAAATGTTTCTATCACCAATTCTGGGTAGGGGTCTCTTGAGAAAATATGCTCATTCATGACGTCCGATGCCCCGTTCCGGTTTTTCTTGAGGAGAGCGGGCGGCAGTACGCAGAATGGTGACGTCCTTGAAAAGAGCATTGCAAACACTGTCAACCAACATATAACACTTGCAAATTCGACGACTCATGGGTAAAAAAATTGAACTACCTAATTTTCTTTGACAAACGCTGAGAATCGAAAAAAAAAAAAGCGAGCTAATTAAAGACAAACATGTAGCCAACATCGTTGAATCCATGAATGTCAAGCTACTACAGCAGCAGCGGCAGCACTCGGTATAACAGTCGAGTACACCTCCTGATAGAATGTTTTTTAGTCCTAGCTCGGGTGCTTTCATTATGCCAGACCAACTGGTCAGTGACCAGTGGAATTAACCAAGCAACACTTGGTCAAACTTGGCCAACTGAAAAAAAAAGCCTCTTGCCATTTTCTACTCGTTTCCCCAGTCCCCCACTAAGTGAAAATCTACTGAAGAGAACTGAAGAGACTGAAGAGTAGTAGGGCAACGAACCGATTTGCCAAAATGGAACAAACTTTCTGTCAGACCGCTCAGACCGATTCAAGTCGATATTCCGGTCGGACCAAATCGAAAAGGTCGAAAGGACCTTTCCATTTGACTTTGGACCGAAATTTCCGGAATGTTTGGCATAATGGAAAGCTCCCCTGTTCTGGACCGCATACAAACAGCACGTTTTTAACTTACCATATGGGAACACGTCTGTCTGCTCCAAAGGGTTTTTACTAAGAGCAGAATTGAATTAAATCGAGGTATCATAAATGCTTTAGCGGGAATTAAACTCTAAAAAAGAACCCCGTTATTATGAGGCAAAAACCTCAAACCGTTCAATTGACCAGCTGTATCACACGTGGTGGGTGTTATATCATTCGGACTAGCCCCTCTACCATGTCTCAGCCCAGAAATTAATATGCAAAGAAAAACGAAAGAAAAAAACGTCGCCAGTCTCGTCTCATATTGATCTAGTGCCTTTAATAATGAAAAATCTAGTTCCTTCCTACTTTCGATTTTGATTCAAGAGAAAGACGAGAGGCGCTCTCCTACTGAATAGTCCCTGACTAACGTTCAGATTTATACTTCAAAACTACAGGGCAATTTATTTTCCAAGGTAAGTAATTCAGAAAGATCTCTAAAACATCAAAACTCTGGCTAAATCATCTGAAGAAGGATGATTATTTATAAACGGCTTCAGCGTCACCCATGCCATGTTTTCTACTTCCTTCGCCTTTCGTTTTGATTTTTCTAAGCTTTCTCTCTCGCCTATACGAGCCAACTTTCCTTGTTGAAGTTCTTTCCGCTTGTCTGCTACTATGTTCTGGAACGATTCCTTTAATTCACCCAGCTGACATTCCGTCAGTTTCTCCAGTTCTTCCACAGTGAATTTCACATCTGTTTCCTTCTGGAACAGAGCGCCAAAGAGTTTGCGAAGAAATCCAAAAGGATTTGTCCCACGATGCGACTTGACGTTAAACCGCTTCAACTTAGCTTCAATGTTCTGTCCAGTCAAAATATAACTTCGAATTCTGGCGTAAATTGTTTTCCTTTGCACTTTCCTGTGCTTACTTTCGCAATTCTTGCAGGTTGCACTCCCAGCCCTATGTTGAGAGCGGATTTCCACGATGCAGTTTGACTCCGCGGTTTGGTCGACAAATGCATCAACCTTATTAGAAGAACTATTATACTGAGCAGTTTGGTTTTTCACATCAAAACGAACAGACTCTGCCATGGTCGATGTCAGTACGTTACTTAAGTTACCCAGAACATTTTAACGAATTTGCGTCACAGAGGACGCAAAACACGAAAAAGCGCGCGCAAATGTTTAATTGATGCAAATTCTTAGACCTAGCTATTCGTACCTTCGGAGGCATATCAGGCGAGTTTGGTCGAGCCATGGTTCGTATTTTGGCTCGACTACGTCTCGCTAAAATACCAATGGCGAGACCAAACGAACCTGATATGCCTCCGCAGCGTACCAAAAAGGTACGATTAGATATTTACCGTAGCCAGATTCGGCCAAGCGAGCATGATATCGTAGCCATATCAGGTCAGTGACTTGATATAGCAGTATATCAGGGCAGTAGACACGGCTTTTGATTGGCTAACTGCGAATTTGGGTACGGTAATTTTTTAAGAATTGGGAAAAAGTGAAACAAACTACAGCATTCTCGAGGACAGCCCAATTGTCAGTAACAGCACCCCAAAAAGTCCATGGTAAAGTCTGCATACGAGCCAAGCGGCCCATCAAGCCGGAGCTTATCCCGGTTTCTGTAGCATGAAGCGACTGGGAGTATTTTTACTCCCCCCTGAATGGGATGCTAGTCCATCGCTGGGTTACCCCCAGCATTAAGTTCGCCGGTACTCATTTACACCAGGGTGGAGACAGGCACTGTGAGAGTAAAGTGCCTTGCCCAAGAGCACAACACCATGTCCCCGGACAGGGCTCGAGCCCGGACCGCTCGATCCGGAGACGAGCTCACTAACCATGAGGCCACCGTGCCTCCCGCAAGTCCAAAAAGTCCATACTTATGAAAAATGGGGCGCGCGTTAACAAGATACGTTGTTTGAATTTTCTAATTGATAGAAATCTCTGAGCTAGGTTAGGACAAAGAGAATTGACGTCAATGCAAGGTAATGTCTGCAAACATATGACAACGAACCATCAGTACATTAGTACGGGCTCTTTAATATACGAAAAGTACACGTACAGTTATGCATGAGAAAATATACAGTACAAAAATAGGGAGCTATGATACAGAAAAACACTGAACGACAGCGAGCTGGAATGACAAGTTATCTGACTCTGTCCCACCTCCATAGGGTGCCATCATCACATACAGAGATTAAAATCCTGTAAAGAAATCAGAAACCGATCAAACGTGAAACATACAACCAAAAAAAACACACTGGATATACTATCGCGATAGAGTCAATTGTATTATATCAAACGCAACAGGGAATGTTTTACCACATTTCCAAACACCGAAAAGCAAGTCGAAAATACCACGGGAAAACGAGTATTTTTAACGAATTTCGAGGTATTCGGAAATGTGGTAAGACACTGTCTCGAGCATTTGATAAATCTTCTCAACTGGAACTAAAAGTGAAATTTAAGGAGAAAAAGAACTAAACCCGTATAGATCTATGCTCACAAGATCAGAGATCCAAACACCCTCACGGTCACGATTTCCTTGTTTTAACTTGATGAACATGATGAATTATAACAGTGCATTTAAGAAGGGAGACTTTATATAGACGTTCTTTCGACTAGCCATAAAGACACTTGAGTGTTGACTTACTTGCCATCTTTGCTGAATCCAGTCTGCCTGATGGCTGAAACACACTTGTTGTGTACAAGCGTTGTTGACCTGGGAAATCAACTTCTAGTAGTTTAACTTCACGTTTTCAAGAGTTCAGAAAGCTAACAAATCGCCACAGTCATGTTAACTGTCATGTCAAATCTGAGTTTGGCTTTTTGTTATGCTCCATAAATGGTTAAAGGAGAATCGCACAACTAGCGGTAACCAATCAGAGATGTTTTCTTTTCACACCATTACCTCTGCTTTTACCGCCCTTTGAACCGGTCGCTGAATTCTTTCCGCGCTTAGCACCGGTCACGTGTTTTTATTTTGAGTTCTGATTGGTTTATTGCGTACTGATTGACTCTGGGAACGCGTTTCAGTTTAGAAGCACGTGCGAAACCAGCCCAGTGACTTATCCTTGCTGTTAAATGAACATTTCACATTAAGAAACAACGAAGAATATTTACAACAAGAGGCTGTACCTAGCTTTCGTTGGATCATCAACACCAATATCCCAAACAAATGTCTTTCCTGCTTGATTCCCGACCGCCATTAACTGCAACAAAACAGAAACACACACTAGTACAGCTACCGGGTCTGTTTGGTTTGTTTACTACTTGTAAACTTTTAGTTGGGTAAAACAAAAATAACAGACAGTAACAAAACCAGGAGAAGATTGTAAGACATCTTACACTCGGAATACATCATTCAATAATTCTTACCCTTTGTTCGTAATCTAAAGAGAACCGCATATACCAAATGTCACATTGCGAAAACTCGAACCTGAGGAAACAAAAAGAACAAGACCAATCAAGATTAACGAATTGAAAAAGATATAAAAAAGAATACTTTGAGAACAGAGAAAGGCTTCGTTAAGAGAGAATACGTGATTGCTCACCTGTGAAGAACAGTAACGACTCGCTCAGAATTAAACGGCTGAAAAACAGAAAGAAAGAAAACGCTCAACAGAATCAAAGTGATTGGTTCTCCGTTTGCCGATGTCACGCCTGAGCTAAAGAAGCTGACTGTGATAGGTCCGTGAAACTCGTGCAAAACCTGCCTAGCCTACAGAGCGATGATGACGTCACTCAGCCAATCAGAAGTCAAACTAATATCACGTGATTTGACTGACTCGACGTTTCATGGCTTCAGAAAATTTTTGTGTCTAAACCGTATGTTGCTTAACTTTTTTTTCTGTTTTCATTTGAAAGTTTCCATCGTAACACTGAAGCCTTAATTTATCTCAATGAAATAACTACAGACGAAATAAACATTTGACTTCTCTTACCCCTTTAAAGATGTCCTCAAATCGCTCTTGTGGTTTCCAACATACAATGCAGTTTTCACAAGACTATAAAACAAAACAGCGTATCAATGACCAAGGAACAGAGC
>Ga0126339_10002325_pt1 | contig 13552 bp, 9 predicted proteins | sample OrbTmetagenome_2_FD_92532 | JGI IMG/M metagenome (GOLD analysis project Ga0126339, IMG submission 92532) | Coral microbial communities from Petempiche,Puerto Morelos, Mexico - Orbicella T R C metagenome | ecosystem: Host-associated > Invertebrates > Cnidaria > Coral | place: Petempiche,Puerto... | reverse complement strand
CGCTGCCCCCAGGTTCAACCGGCCCGAGCTTGTGAGGGCCGGTCTTGATGGTGGGGGCAGCGATAAGGCTAAATAAGGCTCCCTCTGCGAAATGGTATTTGGTTAATCCCCTATATACTACTAATGTCAACAGCAAGACCACCGTCACTATATCTTTATGGTGTTATATTTTTCACTAGGTGTAGATTGCGTTCCCTCAAACTATCAAATCTCCTTATCCTTTCTTCCAAACAAAAACACGCCAAGCACCGTCTAATAATATCTAGTACTCAGTCCACACCAAACTAAATAATAGAAGTCATAGAAGGCGCCGACAAAATTTAATAATGAAGAACTTTGCCAGCTGAATTTACACAGAAAATAATATTTGAGTTCTGAGCCCCCAAAAAGAGTTAAATCGATGATCTATGACCAGATACCAGTTAGACGATCTTGACAGTGATCAATAGACTCACACTCCATAAGCTTCTGAAGGTGGTAACATCATTGCGCACCTATTGCGGACTCGCATCCGGCGAGTTTGGTCACGTGTTAGAGAGCTTACTCTTGGTTGAATTTTTGGATTTTCTTAATCAGAACGTTTTTCTCTTACTTTAATCTTATCGCTATCTCGACGATCATTAACCTTCCACACACATTGTTTCCAGTTGGTTTGTGACACTGCACTAGAAGGACTTGTCACGCTTTCTCCTTTCTCTCCCTTATCGCCTTTTATTCCTTGATCTCCCACAGTTCCACGCGCTCCTTTTATTCCCATCATTCCTGGCGGCCCGCTCTTTCCATGAGGCCCTTCATTTCCTTTCTTTCCCTTTTGTCCGAGCATTCCTTGCGATCCCTCGTCACCAGGCTGTCCTTTAACTCCATCTCTTCCCTGCGGTCCTTGTGGCCCCGGAATGCCAGGCATTCCCGGCATGCCGTTGGATCCTGCAATATCCGGAAACCCATGGGTAGACCTGGATTTCTAAGAAGAACGCAACAAATGCATTCACTGGACTAAGAAACAAAATGTGAAACTTAAACAACACGAGAACAAAATGCTTTTTTATCTTGATAGATATAGTGGCATAAAAAAACAATCTCCATTTTTGTTTCTTACTGCTTTAGCGATATCAGTGACTTATTTTAACAATATTGTAATGTCAGCGGGTCTGTCATAAGACCTGTGACCTTGTGGGCCTGCTTTGACAAGAAAAAAACCCTGTCATGATCAATTTTGAGACAATTGTCACCTTCTTGATATCTATTTCTTAATCAGGTCAAATATGTTCCTCTAATTCTTACATAAAAATGATGTTTGTTCGTTTGTGAAGCCACCTCTTACTGGGGGCAATATGGACATTTCTTTGAAGAATTGTCTATGAGTTATTTTAAAGAAGGAAGCAAAACATGCACTGTTCTTGTTCAAAAAACCCCTCTAGAGCAGAATATAAACTTGAACAACACGAGAACAAAATGTTTTTTATATATGTCCATGTGAATTGCAGCATGAAAACCAATCTGCATTTTTGTCTTTTACTGCTTCAGCGGTATCAGTCACTTGTTATTTCAGTATCAGCGTGTCTTTCATTTGAATCGTGGCTTTGTAGGTCTGCTTTTACAAGAACAAATCCCCTTAATTTACGTACAATAACCACGTTCTTGATATCTACATCAGACATATTGAGTGTCACCCTGCACCTCTCTCAATCGGGTAAAATATGTTCCTCTAATTCTTGCATAACAATGTGAAGCCGACTCTTACTGGAAACAACATGGACATCATTAACATTCCTTGAGAGAATTTACTATGACTTAGGAAGCAAAAAATTCTTAAATCGCTTTCTCTAACTTTTTATTTTAGCAATCAGCCTCGATTTGAGACCAGACGGACATATGCCTTTTATGTTTCAATCAGAAACTGAACTGCCACCAATGAGAAATACTGTAAATCATTCAAAATATCTTTACATCTCATATACAACTGATTGATTTTCCTTAAAAGAGGCAATTTAAATTCAACTTTGTACCTCACATAAGTCCTTGGTATCGCCAGTATTTTGTTGTTGAGGGCTGGTAGTGGTTTCCAGTGAGTTCCCAGTTCCACACAACACCAACAAAGCAGTAAAATACACAAACTGTGCCATGCTTCAAGAGATAGAACTTCACGTCTGTGTGGTATGAACTCGTTTCGTAACTGGTTCCGTGATGATATGTGCTCAGCCTTTAAGGCGCGTCTTCTAATGTCACATTGGAATGTAAGTTAATGCCAGTCAGTGTAGATAAGACGCAATTTCTCAAAACAGAGGTTATAACCCGGTAAGGAGATTTTAATCAAGGTAAGACATAAGGAGACCTCTTATAACATAAACATCAGCAGTCTTGAGCTAACATTAGCTGTCAACACGCATGCAGAGTTACCTCCTGTCTGTCTCCTGTCTGAGTTACAGTAAAAGAAGAGTACTTTAGATTTTACCGTTTGTTCTACTTAACAAGGTTGCATTTTACAATTATTTTAAGCAGGAAATGGATTCCTATTTGGGCATGAATGGAGTTCTTATTTCAAATGGAAGGTGTGTAAAATGATATCGAGAATCAGCAATTTTTATGCGTTAACCAACTATGTTTAATTTAATGAAGGAGTAATACTATTCAGCGGAACATTCTTAACGACTTACTTAAAGTTCTAACCTGGTTGATATGATCACTTTTACTATTTTCTGTGACAGGGTCAGAAAGACTTGGAGAGAATTGCAGAACATCCAAAGCGTCAAACAGAGAGTATATTAAGTAAAGGTCATAAGAACTAATTTTAAAAAGATGTTTTGGGACACCATGTCAGTTCAAAGAAACCAGGTGAGATTGAATTGTTCACTATGGTTAAAATAACTCCTCTGTCAGAAATCAATGATTTCTCACAATAGTTTTCAAACAGGATTACCACATCTTGTCTTTTAAACTGAATTTCAAAGATAAGGTACAGGACTGAGAAATGCACTAATTGGCTTTGCGGTGTTTTCAGCAGAGATAAGAACTTTGTTAAAAGATAACTAGCAGCAGAACGCTTTAATATTACCGTAACGACTTAAATGGTTATGGATGGTTTCAGCCCTAATGTTATGTTTGTTTCTTAACATGCATCGGATATATATTCCAGCATTGAAATGTAAAGAACGGATTCTTTGTTCATAAATGTAATGAACACACCTTAAGCAATCTGGTAAATGTACCGCTCGTGTAGAGTAAAAGCATTGCCAGATGTTCTATTTTAGGGCTGTTATCTCCGAGAAAACAACAAATTGGAAAAATACCAAGACACATACGTTGAGATTAAAATGGAACGAGAGGATTAAAGCTGACAGCTATCGTTGAAAACACGCATTCCGGAATTTACTAAAACACGAACATGCTATCCAACGACACGTCCCGTTTAACTCAAATAAAGGACTTCCTGTGTAAGGGTTTAATGTTTAACTTTGTGTTAGTTTTATTCAGCGAAGCAGTCGCTTGTTTTCTTGGAACGAAAGAGGCGCGTGGAATCTGAGAATGAGAGGCCCTGCCAACAAGAATGGGTGAAAGAACGGAACAAAAAGTACGAGATGAGGCAGAAGAGAGTGCTTTTGTCCCTCGCCCACTCCCCATAACTTCTTTTCTCCGCCTCGTGTCCCAATCGTTCACAAGCTGCTTGTCCTCTCGAAAAGGACACCACTTTTGCGAAGGCTATTATACGATTTTCAAGAAATACGTGATAAGAAAAAATAGATATGTCACTTTGTCTCAGTTTCATGGTATTAAGCACTGCTGTGCTAATTGAACACTATAAATGCAGAAACAAATATTGTACATAGAACTGAAACTTGTTTAATATCTCATCTGGTTGAAGGTTGACGAGTTGGCTATTTACAAGATGTGGAGAATTTGAGTTCAGGACCACTGAACACAAGTGCATCTAGTGGCAGGGAGGAAGATTTAAACCCGAGACCTCTCTAGCCAAGCCGCCTCCACATAGCGAATTTTAAAAAATATAGGCACATTGGCCGTATTTACCTAGGAAGACTAAAAATGCGTCCTAGACGTATAATGCATTTAGTAAATACGGAAATAGGATGCATTAAACGTCAGAGGAATTCAACAATGTCATGCGTCTGGAAGACTCTTAAAACGGACACGTTACACTTCTCAGACGAATAATACGAGACGCATAAAACAAACCAACTTGACTGAATTGGAAATCTACCCCTCCCCATAACTTTCTTTTCTTGTTTGCCTCGTGCCCTAATCGTTCATAAGCTGTTTGTGCTCTCGAATAGGAAACAACTGCTACGAAGGCTATAAGATTTTCAAGAAATACGTAATCGTTGTCGTCGCGTCTTCTTCGGCGTTGGCTCGTGTCCTAGCATCAATTTCGTCTAACAGTTGGGTCTCTTCTTCTTTGATGGCCTAGCAGGCCAATCCTTGCATAGAATTTGCGAGGGCAGTGAGGGCACGGGAAGGTGGGTTGTGGACGAGGGGCTGCAAGGCGACGTGTTTGTTCTTCACGTTTCTCTACGGCTTTGCGTCTCCATGCCGCTTCAAACATGGCAGTCCTGGTGGAAATGGACTGTCGCCAACTGGATCGATTTGCCGCTGTTGTCTCCCACGTGATACACGTGATACATTCGATTAAATTGAACTTTTTCAAAAATGGTAGGCAGGTTGGCCGTATTTACCAAAGAACACTGGGAATAAAGCGTTTTAGACGAATAATACGTTTAGTTAATACGGAGATAGGCCACAATAAACGTCAGATGAGGTCAACAACGTCATACGTCTGGAAAACCCAATAACCGAAGACTTATACTTCGCAGACGAATAACTCTCCTAGTTAAATACGAGAAAAATAAAACAAACTAACTTGACTGAATTGAAAATCTACTCAATCTGTAATTAAGCGACCAACAATTTCAGCTCTCACAAGAACTTTATTTGTGAAAAAGCACACGAATTTAATGCGTCTCGTATTTATCTAGACGCGCTTCATGTTCGGCGCATTATGCGTCTGAGACACATTATTCGTCTTCTTAAGTAAATGCGGCCGTTGAGAACGAAAAGGACTCTTCGTCATTCTGATTAACGGTAATGATGATAATTTATTTTATTCATCGCCTTTTGCCAAGGAACCAAAGACACTCTACATTAATAGCCGTGGTTAGAAGAGGGCATTTTACCTTGGGAAATGCAAAATTGGCCACGGAAAACTTAGTTTTTGACGAGTAACCTATTTTATCGCGGGAACGCTAACCGAGGTTTAAAAGCCATATGATTTTCACTTCGTATAATGATCCAGGGCTTTTATTACTGTAACTTTAATTGAAAAGTTTATGATGCATACCTGGGAAAGTCTCTTGGATGATTAATAAACAAGAATGACGAAGAGATATTTGTGATTTAATCCCTCGTCGTTACACTTTCTCGCCGAATTCTGATTTCAATCATATCATAGGATGACAATGGATGCATTTTCAGATCACTTTTATCGGGCTCACATTTCTTTTGTATTTGCAAAATGTACACGTATCAACGCATACTATGAAAATCATGTCCCTTAACGACGGCTAATTAATTAACCCAATTAAAAATTAAATTCAAAAAAAATAATGTAAAGACAAATGGAGTAGGAAATTCTTAGTGCAATGCAATGCAAACGGCAATCTGTTTGGTAATGTATACCAAGTGAAGCCAGTTCTGATGTAACTTTAAAGCATTTGACCGGCCGATATTAATTCTATTTACTCGAAAGTTTTCCCCAGACATTCTATGCAACAATCTTGACATAAATTTGATTAATAGATTTCTACTAGTATACTCATGCAAGTACTGCAATTAATCTGATTGGCTGAGCTATCGTACGCTATCAGCCACGGCCATGTGTTCTCTTGATTGGCTGAACTGTCGTACACTATCAGCCACGGCCATGTGTTCTCTTCAAGTGATTGGCTAAGCTATCCCACACTTTCAGTCACGCCCATGTATTCTCTTGATTGGCTAAGCTATCGCAAACTATCAGTCACGGCCATGTGTTCTCTTGATTGGCTGAACTATGGTACGCTATCAGTCACGGCCAAGTGTTCTCTTGATTGGCTGAGCTATCACACGCTATCAGCCACGGCCATGTGTTCTCTTGATTGGCTGAGCTATCGTACACTATCAGCCACGGCCATGTGTTGTCGTTTTTTCGAAGTTTCGATGGGAAGTTCAGAGACAGTACTGGATAATTAAATTCACCGTTATCCCAGTTTAAAAACTCAAAATTGTCCGTTTTTTCTATCTCTGTATCTGTAGACTCTGGGACTGTAAAGTAATGGCAGGAAAAGTACATATCTAAAATGACAAAAGAGATGCCGGTACAATTTCATCTCGCCATTTCATCACTACGGCCCGTTGACACAAACACCATATTGGCTCCTAACAAAAACTCAGTTAATTTCATATCTAAAACCCTCGTTTACACGATCACCTCGTTAAAGCCATCGAGTACCACCTTGTAAACTTTTAACATTTATTTACTTTTAAAATTTACCTCGTTAGTACAACAACTCGAAATTGATTTTTAAAATGGCAACATACAAAATGAAACTGAAAAAACTGTAATGAGTCCTCATAAAATAAGTCAGTTGTGTTTAATAAACTGCTAATAGAATATCAATGGGAGAGTCACAATTAAATTAGCCTCTTTCAGGCGTTCAGTTAGTTGGGGCGCAACCAAAGGAATAGGGGAGAGGCGGGGTGCGGGAAGGCACCAAGCTTCTGTCTCCTTCCGTCCCTCCTCTGCATTTTCGCGCTACAAGCCAAGTAACTGAATGCATCAGTGGAAGAAGCTACAGTTAAATTATATAAAGCTTTCAAAGAGCGGTTTTTATTTAAGTGTCGAAAAGTAATTAGTTTTGGACTACCATGCTACATGATTGGCTTAAAAATTTCGCAGCACTTTTTCATCTAATCAGTAGTAAAACCAAAACCAAACGTGACTTACTCGCTCAGGTTTTTCCGCGCTTTGCGACAGCTATACTGCAATAACTTCGAGTTTTGATTGCTTCACTGTCTGTGTCCTTCGTAATTGACTGGCTTGATAACTTTGGTTTTGGTTTAAAGACACTTAATTGAACACCACTCTAAATAAACAGTAGCCTCCATTTTGTACGGAAATATGCTCGGATATTTGTCCGTGAACATTCTGTTCCGAGTAAGGAACAGTTTTCCGAGAGCGTAGCTCGAGGAAAACTGATATCATTGAGGAATAGATAATGTCCAAGGACAGATATCGAGCATATTTTCACGCCAAATGATGGTTGTGGTGTTGATTATCCTTTCAATATTTTTCGCATGACTACTTAACTTAACTTAACTTAACTTAACTTAACTTAACTTAACTTAACTTAACTTAACTTAACTTAACTTAACTTTACTTAACTTAACTTAACTTAACTTAACATATGGAAATTTGTTTTTGAGAAATTATACGGTAACATGGAACATTGAGAAAAAACACTGTTTAGTCATCAGTGCAATTTCACTGCAATCTCTGGAGTAGTCACCATACCGAACTTTTGGAACAAGCATTTGACTTGCTCAATTTAGAATTATTATAATGGTCTTACATGCAAGTACTTTGTAATAAAATTAGTTTCCCATCATTAATAAGTAAAGTGCATGTGCAAAGTAGATTACATGCATTTCGTGAATTTTTGTTGATTTTCTAATTTAGAAAATGTTTATGCTACACTGATCACATTTATGACCTAATTTTTACCCGTTCGCACGCCTAGAACAGTTTCACTAAAAACACACAAAATTTCAGTTCTGACTACAATAACTATTGATAACCATAAGCTTAGCGATAATCTCGATAATGAGAACTGATTAATTAGGACTGGGGCCTAGACACTTCCTCGATCATTATCCGGGACACTGATTCCCATCCAGTGTAAGCGTTACCCATAGTACGGCCAGGACACTGTCCTACCCATAATTCCACTCTAACCGTGCCCTGGGAGATGTTTTCACAGTATCCCTCAAATGATCGATGATGAAGCAGATTGGGATTCCCAGAAGGCCAATTGTTGTACACAACAGCTTCGATTGTCATTGGTCCACTGCATTCGTTACCATTAAACTTGAAGAACCACCGGTTACACTTAGCAGAAGAACCATCGACTCTCATATTTCCTTGGAATGAGACTTTGATCGCTGTATCAGACTGCAACTTATTAAACGAGCAGTCCTTGAACAAACGAAAGTAAAAATAGTCAGTCCTCATATCGATAAATTTTACGACATTTGACTTGATTTGTATCATTAACTGAGATTAACTGAAAACCGATCATCAGTGGTTAGATCCGAAACAAAAAATTTTACACTCTACGGTCGAATCATGGACAATATTTAATTTTGTTAATTATTTAGTGCCTCTTCTGTGGAACAGTAGAAAGGCTTACGTGAATCTCAGACAGGAGAATTCGCCCCAATTGCTCCAGGTATATGTTTCGTATTGCATGTTGTATTAGTTTGCATAAGTTTGTTTTTCGATTGCCCTAATTTGTCTCTTGCTAGCTCTAAATTTACATGTTTATCGCTTCAATGGGGAAGCGCGCGAGTGACGTCATAACTCAGACAAACTCAGACAAACAAAACGAAATGGTGGAAGATTTGGCGCTTTTTCAAGCGCGTAAGCAAGTGTTCCTAAAACAATTTTTAAAACGAAGGCGTTTATTTTCCTCCTGTTTCTCTCAGAAAACGCCTATGTTGTCTGACTCTCGTGCGGTTCCAATAATTTGCATTCTTTTTTTATACGTCGCACCCTTCGTTATTCTCCGCAATGAAATCTGTTGACTGGAAACTGCGTTTCATTTTACTTTATAGGAGGCAGCGTGGCCGGGTGGTTAGGGCGCCAGACTTGAAATCCACGTACCTATGGTTTTCAATGCTTTATCTCTGAATGTTCGAGGGTTAAACAAGATGATCAAGCTACGTCAAAATTTCGATGGCCAGGCTGCATCAACAAAAACGGGATGTAGTATATTTACAAGAAACATATTCTGCGCAAATTTCAAAATTGTGGGAAACAGAATAGGGTGGTAAAATGATTGGAACTCATGGCACTAATCAGAGTCGAGGAGTAATGATTTTATTCAAGCCAAAACTTGATGTAAACATTGAACAAATTATATGCGACAAGAATGGAATGCTAGATATATCCTTGCTGAAGCATTGGTAGGAGGCGAGAAATTTGTTTTCCTGAATATTTACGCACCAAATGATCAAACTCAACAGGTGCAATTCCTTAGAGGGTTATCAAATTCCATTTAAACAAATATGCCGGGGAAAGAATGGTCCTAGGGGGACCATGAATGAAATTGACAAACGCTGAGGGCGTTCTTTCGAACAAAAGAAGTCAGTTATTCAAGAAATGAAAACTTTAATGAGAACTCACGATCTTATTGACACCTGGAGCTGCAAACATCCAAATGAACAAGCATTCACGTGGAACAATTCATCCATGAAAATCTATTGCAGATTATAGACTACGTTTTTATATCAAAAAGCATGGAGTCCGCAATTCAAAACGCTAAAATTGTGCCCAACATTTTTTCCGATCATTCTGCTATAACCCTGTCAATGTCCTTAGAAAGTAATGAAACAGAGCATGGCCTCGATCGGATTCTGGAAATTTAATAATTCATTGTTAACGGATAAGTGTTATACGGAGATGATAACAAAACAAATACCAGAGTTCATCTCCAAATATTGCAGCCTCAGTGACAAAGGCTTATTTTGGGAAATGATCAAAATTGAAATTAGAGCATCAACAATAATTTTCGCTAAAAATAAAGCTAAACAAAAACGAAACGAAGAAAGAGATTTCCTTATGAGACTCAGCCAATCACAGTCGGAAAAGATAAGATCAAACTTAAGCGAGGCAACGAAAGTTGAAATGAATCGAGTCAAAAAAGAACTAGGAAAGATTGTCTCTAGAAAAACACGTAATAAAGCACAATCGGTACGAGTTCGGTGAAAATTTAGGGACAATAAATATTTCTACAACCTGGAAAAAATAGACCAAAAGAAGAAACACATGACCTCATTAACAAAAGAAGACGGTAACATAGTCCACGAGCCTAAACAAATTTTAGAAGAGGAGCAACGCTTTTTTCAAAGAAATGTATCAGGCTAAAAATGTCTGTCCAGAATCTGCCAATCTCGAGCACTTTTTCGACGGCCTGAATACTCTCAAACAGGAAGAGGCGGACACCTGCGAAAGGCTGCTAACACTTCCGGAATGTACCCATTCGCTGAAACAATTTAATGGTTCCGACGGCTTTATTATTGAATTTTACCGGTTTTTCTGGAATGCCATTGGTCAAATCATGGTTGATACTGAGCTTTAACTATGCTTTTGAAAATGGTGACATGTCAATCTCACAAAAACGCGGTATTATATCGTTTATACCAAAGAAAGACAAAGATAAAAAATACCTTAAAAACTGGAGACCAATCTCCATATTGAACAACGACTACAAAATTGTCACAAAGGCATTAGCTTTACCCTTGGAAATAGTGTCACCAACAATTATTAGCCCGAATCAAACAGGACACGTAATGGGAAGATATATAGATGAGAGCATCACAATCATAACAGACATGATATCCTTTACTAAAAACAAAAACATTCCAGGTATAGCGGTCTCTCTTGATTTTGAAAAAGCTTTCGATTCTATTGAATAGAGCTACCTTCAAAAATGCCTTGACGCTTTTAACTTTGGTCCTCAATAACGACAATAGATCACAGTCTTGTATAATAACATATCAAGTTATGTTTTGAACAATGGCTTTGCCACCAAACATTCGTTTTAATCTAAGCAGAGGTGTCAGGCAGGGTTGCCCACTCTCAGGGATCTTGTTTGTTATTGGTGTAGAAATTTTAAGCAATGCAATTAAACACTCGAGGGAAATAGAACGTATTCAAATTGATCCAAATAACTCTATAAAAATAACCTAGTACGCCGATGACACAACTGTTTTTATTAATGATATTCGGTATGTCCACAGACTCTCTGATCTGCTGCAAAATTTGAAATTTGTTCTGGTCTCGGAATAAATCAATCTAAATCATATATACCCTAAATCCTCGAATTAGCGCCCCCCCCCCCCTCCTCGAATAAGCACCTCCTTCGAATAAGCGCCCCTCATATAGGCCAAAATTTAAAATAAGCGCACCCCTCCCCCCCCATTTTGTGGACGATAACAAAAGATGTATAGTTTTCGCCGTGTAGTATTAAATTTGTGCATTTTTTCAGTTTGTGAACACGTTAAGTTTGGAAAAAAAATTACAAGTACTAACGGTGCGATTTAAGGTCTTGGATCAGCTTTTTATGTCGATAAACAGCTTATGTTGTTGTTTATGCGCAGATGTTGTATTTAAACAAATGATCATGTCAGGCCACGATTTGAGAAAAATTAAATAAGCGCCCCTTTCCCCCCCTCCTCCCCCTGATTAAGCGCCCCCTCGAATAAGCGCCCCCGTCTTCCCCTAAATTTGAAATATGCACCCCGGGCGCTAATTCGAGGATTTACGGTACTTTGGCTAGGATCATTACGTCAGAGAAAGGAGTCTATTCTAAATCTAAAATTAAGCGATGAGCCTGTCTACTCCTTGGGTGTATATATTTTTTCATATGATGCACAACTTGCCACTAAAAAAAACTTCTTTGAAAAGTTGCTAAACTTAAAAAGACACTCAATATTTGGTCGCCTCGAGACAAATCTATATATGGAAAAGTAAGTATTGTCAAAACGTTGGCAACTTTTATCTGGAGCGTGTTAGACACTCCAAATGGGTTTACCGATGAAGTAAATAGTATAATATTCGATTACATATGGAAGTACAAGAATCCAAAACTCAAAAAAAACGACTATAATCAAAAATAAGAGAGAGGGAGGACTTGATATGTTAGATTCTACGTTGTTTGATAAAGCGTCAGGGTAAAGCGCTTGTGCGCTAACGATAAAAGACCATGGAAATTTATCCCACTATCCTTACTTTCCAATGTTGGCAGCAACCTTCTTTTCCGGTGTAACTATGACATTCAATATCTACCACTGAATGAAAACTTACTAAAATTCTGTCGAGATGTAATTTCCCACTGCAGAAAATTAATAGTACTAACCCGAAAACAAAAGGCGACGTGCTAAATTAAATAATATGGAATAATCAGTTTATTCGAGTAAACAAGTCATCTGTTTTCTTCCCTGGTTAGCAAAAAGTTGGCATTGAAAATCTCTCGTGCCTTTTCGACAACGAAAGTAACACCTTGATGCCTTTTAAAACCTTCATGCAAAAATACAACGTCAAGAGTAATTTTCCGGCTACAGTATTACAACCTTCTATCTGCTGCAATACCACAGGAATGGAAAACTATGCTAAAGCGGGAATGTTTTCTACCGTCAACTGAATACGTACCACTTGCAATCGAAAAGCTCACATGCAAAACAATTCATCAGCACTTCCCTCCTCCAACTGCAGAAAGACAAATAATCTATTCACTTCCTTTTCGTGTCACAAATGAGGTAAAATTATCCGTGTTTCAATATAAAATAGTTCATGATATCCTGTATACAAATAAAATTCTGTACAAGGTGAAAAAGAAGCACCAACCCCATTGTCCTTATTGCCATTACATTGATCAGACATCACTCCATTTGTAGAATGTCCAGTTGCTAAGTCCTTTTAGCATAAATTTACAAAGTTGGTACAACGCTATATGTGGAGGAAAAATTGCTTCGGAGCAAAACGATATTATCAATGGTGTTTTAAAATACACATCGTCTTGTTTAACCCTAAATAACCTAATCACAATTGGAAAATATTTTCTTTACATTAACGCAGTACAAGATGAAAAACTACCCCCAGTTCACAGATTTTGTAACCCTCGTTAACGAAAAAATTGAATTAGAAGAATACACTGCGACTACGAATAAAACTACTTTCTTTTACCAAAAAATGGTCCTACTTTTTTCAATAATTAACTGTTGGAGGCTAGCTGTGCAAATACAAATATTATTACTATCCATTTCAAAGAAACTTAAAGTGTCTATGACAGAATTTTTGTTATCTACTTGTTAGATTCTACATCAGGTTCTGACGTGAAAAGCGAAAAATATTTTCCCGTAGCGATTTTCCTTCACCGCGTTTTAGCTAGACTACGAGTGGTCCCTCTTTCGCTTAGTCCGTCGTGCGTGACGCGAAAGAAAACCGCGAGAAAAAAATGGCCGCGCGAAATCCTGGAGGCGGGGAGCGCGCGAAAGGAGGGACTACCGCCTAAGCCCAAGAGTCTGAATTATGCGTTGGTCTCACAACGCAAAAATATGATTGGCTTATGTTAGGAGCGTTGACAACGTGTTGTCAACATTTGAGGTGCCTGTGACGTCTTGCAGGAATGTTTTGGAACCGGAGCAAATCGAAGCGGTACCAGAGCAAATCGAAGCGTTGGATTCGAGCTTCGCAAGCCGTGATGTTCTTGCGAATCTGCCAACAGGCTTT
>Ga0126339_10002324_pt1 | contig 13554 bp, 10 predicted proteins | sample OrbTmetagenome_2_FD_92532 | JGI IMG/M metagenome (GOLD analysis project Ga0126339, IMG submission 92532) | Coral microbial communities from Petempiche,Puerto Morelos, Mexico - Orbicella T R C metagenome | ecosystem: Host-associated > Invertebrates > Cnidaria > Coral | place: Petempiche,Puerto... | reverse complement strand
GAGATCTTCGTCTCCCTTGAGTTGACAGGTCAGGCGTTTCTATTTTGATAGGCCAAGACGTTCCTGAAGCTCTTTGGCCCCTAGAGCTGCGAAAGGGGGAAGAAGGACAACCTTATGCCACCAGAACTCGATTGGGGTGGTCCCTTAATGGTCCCTTGGAATCTGAACGCCTGATTGAAGAGTACACCCTTTGCAATCTTGCTCGTGCCGATGAGAGTCTGGATGCGCAGGTGGAGCAGTTTTGGAAGATTGAAACAAGTGAAGCCTTGGCAAACAGTCTGCCACAGTTTTCAGTCGACGATAAGAGAGCTGTTGACATATGGGAACAGTCGGCGGAGGTAGTTGAGGGACATTATCAGATGGATATCCCCTTCAAGTCCAAGCTCCCTAATTTGCCTGATAATCGAAGTGTTGCTGAAAAGAGGCTTCAGTTGTTGGCGCGTCGCTTCCGGAAAGACCCCGAGTTACACGCCAAGTACAAGGGCGGAATTCAAGAACTTCTTGACAAGGGTTATGCAGAGAAAGTGCTTGACGGGGAAATGGGTGCGATGTCTGGACAGACTTGGTACCTTCCCCACAATGTTGTCAATGAAAACAAACCGGAGAAGTTGCGAATTGTATTTGACCGTGCAGTGACCTTTGGTGGCACATCGCTGAACAAAGAAGTTTTGCAAGGCCCTGACTTTACAAACAATCTCATAGGGGTCTTACTATGTTTCAGGGAAGAACAAGTGGCTGTAATGGGAGACATCGAAGGAATGTTTCATCAGGTTCGGGTGTCTCCCAAGCACCGTGATGCCTTGCATTTTCTGTGGTGGAAGAATGGTGAGATTGGTGGTGAGGTAGAAGTCTACAGGATGTGTGTGGATCTGTTTGGAGGAGTGTGGAGTCCGAGTTGCGCTAGTTTTGCCCTGAGGCACGTGGCAGATGATCACAATGGATTTCCCTGAAGAGACAACTCAAACTGTGCTAAAGTCTGTTGGAACCACTGAGGAGGCCATCAACATCGTACACAGCTTATGCAAGTTGCTTGCGCTTGTGGACTTTTGACTGACAAAGTGGATCAGTAATGACCGAAGAGTACTGGAGGCTATTCCTGTAGGAGAGAGAGCGAAGGGAGTCAAGAACCTTGATCTTGACCACAGTTCTCTGCCTGTTGAGAGGGCCTTAGGGATTCACTGGAACACTAACACTGATCAATTTGGCATTCAGATCAAGAGTAAACAGAGAGAGTTCACCTGGAGAGGGCTTCTGAGTATAGTTAGTTCTGTTTACGACCCTTTGGGACTGGTGTGCCCGTTTGTTCTTCGTGCCAAGGTGATCTTCCAAGACGAGTGTAAGTCTGGCAAGGAATGGGACGATCCACTGAGCCCAGAGAATCAGGTGCGGTGGAATAAGTGGTTGGAGGAGCTCCCACTATTGAATCAGTTCAAGGTTGAGCGTTGTTTGGTGCCTGCCAGTTTCGGAAGGCCGTTGAAATGTGAACTACATCATTTCTCTGATGCTTCTATGTCAGCCTACGGTTGTTTCATATCTCCGCACAGTGAACGCTGAGGGAAGAATTCACTGCTCCCTGTTGTTGGGGAAGTCCAGATTGGCTCCAATTAGGCAGATGACCATACCAAGGCTTGAACTGTCTGCTGCCGTGATTGCTGTGAGAATGGATCAAATGCTATCCCGTGAACTCTCTTTGGAGATTCAAGACTCCATATTCTGGACTGACAGTATGATTGTTCTTCAATACAGTTGCAGTAAGAGGTTCCAAACTTTTGTGGCGAACCGGTTGTCTGTCATTCATGATGGTTCAATGTCAAAACAGTGGAGGAAGGTTGGCACAAAGGAAAACCCCGCTGATGATGTCTCCAGAGGTTTGAACCGGTTTGATATGATTTCTAGTGATCGTTGGAAGTGAGGTCCAGAATTCCTTTGGCAAGATGAGACTGCCTGGCCCACCAATCCAGCTGTGCCAGAAATTGCTTGTGAAGATGAGGAAGTAAAGAATCAAGTCAAGTGTTGCGTTTCAAATGTGCAGTATGATGCTGGGGATAGGGGGAGACACAGCATGCCCATAGCGGATAAAGAACAAGAATTAGAAGACCCCATGATCCGTTTTATAGAGAGTTACTCATGCTGGCATCGTCTGAAAAGGAGTGTGGCTTGGTTACTTTGCTGCAGGGATTGGCTGAAAGCGAAGACAAGAAGTAAGGAAAGGCCACCTTCAGTAGTCACTGATCCTCTGGACCCACTAGAGCTGCAAGCTGCAGAAACAGCTATCGTTAAGTCTGTTCAGCACAAACACTTCAAAGGAGAAGTGGGTGTTCTTAAATCAAGAAAGCCTGTTGTGAAGAAGAGCCCGATCTATATTCTAGAACCATTTCTGGATGATGAAGGGATACTCCAAGTAGGAGGCCGTCTGAAAAATGCACCCCTGCCCGAGAAAGCTCAGCATCCCATTATTTTGCCAAAGAATCATCACGTATCAAGGCTTGTTGTGAGACGAGCTCATGAGTTTCAGAGCGGGCATTCTGGTAAGGAGTACATACTCTCCCTCATCAGGCAGAAGTTTTGGATCATAGGGGCCAGACCACTGGTGAAGCGGGTCCTGAGGGAATGCGTACTGTGTAAGAGGCTCAAGGGAAAGCCAGGAGTTCAGCAGATGGCAGATCTACCTGCCGAAAGAGTCATTCCAGACAACCCCCCGTTTTCCTATGTTGGTGTGGACTGTTTTGGCCCTTTTGTGGTGAAGAGGGGCCAGAATCAACTGAAACGTTACGGCTGCTTATTCACCTACCTTACTATGCGAGCTATACACATAGAAAAGCTTGACAGTCTTGAAGCTGACTCATTCATCAATGCTTTAGTGAGATTTTGCACCAGGAGAGACGTACCAGAGAAGGTTAGGTCGGACAACGGCACTAATTTCGTTGGAGGGGAAAAGGAATTGTGTGAGGCGATACAGAGCTGGAAAGAAGATAGCAGGGCGAAAGCGCATTTTCTGCAGAAGGAGATCAAGTGGGAGTTTAATCCTCCGGCAGCTTCCCATATGGGTGGGATATGGGAGAGACAGATCAGAACGGTCAGAAAGGTGCTGAATGTCATCCTCAGGGAACAGATCGTAGATGATGAACGCTTGTCCACCCTATTCGGCGAGGTGGAGTCGATCGTGAATGGAAGACCATTGACAGTTCTATCTGATGACCCGAATGATGAAACTCCCCTGACACCAAATCATTTGCTACTTCTTCGTGTAGGACCTCATCTGCTCCCCAGCCAGTTTGACCAGCGTGATATCTATGGAAGGCGTTGGAGACATGTTCAGTTCCTCTCTGACCAGTTTTGGAAGCACTGGGTTCGTGAGTATTTACCCACTTTGCAGTTGCGGCACAAGTGGTTGCAGCCAAAGAGAAATTTGCAGGATGGAGATGTGGTCTTGATCAGAGATGAGAACACCCCCCGGAAGAATTGGCCTTTGGGACAAATAATTCAGACCTTCCCCGAAAGGACGGATTAGTCAGAGCGGCCCGAGTAAAGACCAGCTGGTCGATCCTGACCAGGCCTGTAACTAAGTTGTGCCTTTTGGAGTCTGCAGGTGGCGAGATGTGAGCCTGTATGCGTTATGCGATACACTATATACTGGACTTGTCTTAAGCAGGAGTACTTACTAGAAAACTGGACTGTCGATCGTTAAAACACTGAACTGTAGAATTCTCGGTAAACACTCGGTGCTTACCTTTTTGTGTTTAAGGGGCCGGGATGTTAGAGACAGTTTGCCTTACCGTGCCCCTCTGTACCCCCCTTGGGCGGGTCACATGACTTCTGCGACCATGTGCTCTTAGCAGTTTGATGTACGTTGTTTTGTGTGTAGGCAGAAAGTTTGCTTTTACCCTCGCCTTTTACTTTCTCAATGTTGACATCTTGATTAGGCCTGAAGATGCCCAAAAATATGTAAGTGGTCGCTCATTTGTATTGTGTTTTTTGTAATTTAATATTTGTTCGAGTCGCGAGCTTTACATTTGTAACTTTCAGCTGTACCGAACCGACAGAAGGACGAGTAACAGAATAAACATCTTCAGTGTACAATTTGTTTGTGGATTTCTTCAACAGTAACTTTAACACTCAGGATATGTATCATGCCACAAGGTTTATTTTGTGAATGGCACAGAATCAATATGCTGTCTGCAAGAGTCTTTGCCCACGTCCAAGATTATATTAAGGTACCCTCTTGTTTAACAGGGAGGAAACCTATAAAATGTGAAAACAGCCACGACTTTTCAGCCATTTACCAAAACACCTTCCAACTTTGTAACAGCATAAAACATAATGACCTCAACTCATTTTTGGTGTTGATTACATGGGTCACATGATCTGTTAGCAATGTCTGATTGGTTTAAAAGGAAATTGAAAATGGGGTGGCGAGTTACCATATAATGGATATGAATTGAAACCTTTTAGCAATTATCTCGTTGTTCCTTATACGATTCTGGCCGGAATGCTTGACAGTGTTGCATCGTTTAAGAGATAAATAGTAAAAAAAGGTCACGTGATCGCTTTTCCCCTACTTATCTAATCCTGTTGACCAGTTGCTGATGCGCTTTTCTTTTCTTTTCCTTTATTTTTACATGCAACAAATTCAATTAAGTTAAAGTTATAGTTTAGTTGAAATTGAAATACAACTCCAACCTTGCAATTCAAATAGGCCAAGGTGCCAGACGCGGGTTGTTCGAACTGTGGAAATGCTATCCACTGGATCAATCGCTATGTAGTGGATAGAGTGGTTTGTTTTGTTAACACTTAACCACTGGATAGCAATTTATCCCGTGGATAGCGTTGTTCATCTTTCGAACAACTGGGCCTTGATCAACAATATTTCAAGAATGATATGTCCCTTGGGTTGTAAGTGAATGTGGTAAAATTTTCAGCACATTGTATTGGTAAAGAGAACAATTACCAGTGCGAGTCTTGTTGCGTGATTCGTGACGTGACACTCATCGTGGAATGTGTATTACAATTTCAACCTTTCGAAGCAGCTGTGGGGAGAAAAAACGTCGTTTTTATTTTGTCATGTCTCCATCTTACCACTGTGCCATCAGCAAGCTTAAGCCAGTTGACTGCTACTCAGGAAACTAAAATACATCCTCTAGCACCCAGTGTAGCTCACCCCAAAGACTTTTTTAAACTATTGCAGGCAACAGGTCAAACAGGGGTAAAAAACAACAGTGAAACTGACTTTTGAAATCAAGTTGTAAATTAATCAACTGTAACTTTACACTAAGTTTAAATCCTGAAGAAATAAACCTTAGCAGTAGGCTGAAAAGTGGCTTGCAGTTTCTCAGCACCTTTTCTCATCTTGTTGAAAAATTACAGCTACGGGTCAGTCACATATAGTCAAGGCTGTCGCATCTAACGGAAGGCTCGTAGGTATCAAATCTTTTTCTTTTCTACAAAAGCGCAAGAAGTATTGCTTAAATGAATCATACTACATTTTTGCCTCAATATCTCACATTCTCGCTTCAAAAGCAAGTAAAAGTTTTTGCAGTTGTAGCTCGCAGCGAGGCCTTCTAACACGTGGGAACAACACGTGACAAATAATAACAAGCAATTCATAAAACTCTAGTTTTGAACTACCCAGGTTTACCACACACCCCGGTGTCTTCATTTGTCATTTATAAAACAGTTAACACCTTTGTCATCATGTCTTACTAGTTGTTGACAGGTTTTCGGACAAGGAGATAGAACATGTAATTCGGTAGAAAAGAGTTATTCTATGTTCAGGTGTGTAAGGCGTCAATGTGCTCCAGTAAATCAAGTACAGTTTTAGAGCTTCTGCAGTTGTTGGTGTTTCCAGTCCCTCATCTTCTTGGATCATTTCCGCCAGTTCTTTAAAGTGTGGGGAACAACCCTTTTTTGGGGGACATTCTGCACACATCTCTTCAGCAATTTCAAACTCATCAATTTCGAAAGGACATGAATAATCTTGTGCATCAACTGTTTCTGGAACAAAATAAGGAATGTCAGGCTTTCCATTGTTAGAAGCACGAATTCTGTAAAGATTCCATTCCTGGGCAACTCTGTGTAATTCCATTTGTAAGACATCAATAAAACAGAACTTCAGGCATTCATGTTGTGTAACATCGTCATTGTCGTACAAATCAGGATCTCTTAGGTCTTTAAGAAACTGTATCCACCATTCTGCGCATCCCTGCCTGAGGCGACCCCACCAAGCCTCAATTCGCTGGTTAGATGTCGACTTTCCAAACATAAAACTTTTCTCACCTGTCAACTCCTCAGCAAATCTGCAAAAGAAATGTTGGATGGCTGCTAAGCTCCCATTCTCAGTTCCCCGATCACCCTGTACAATGTAAGCGGTTCCTCCCAGCTGCCGCACACAGTCTAGGTAATACTGTGCAACTATGCGTGGATCATTGCTTGATGATGCAACCTCCAGCCATAAAATTCTTTGACTAAAACCGCCTATAGCTCTGTGAATACAAAATCCAAATGGTTTAAGTTTGTCATAACCATCTACGTGCCACAGGTAGTTTGGACCTTTGCATTGATAAACTCTTCTTCGAAGTCTATGTCTTAACCGAACTTGAACACCTTCTGGGTCAAAGATTCTCAAGATGTGACAAACAACTTCTCTGGTAGTAACCAGACGATGATGATTAACCAGCCTTTGATGCATTGCTCTGCATCCAAGTAAACCTCCACTCCCTCTTAGTTCTCTCTCTACTGCATTGACAATCTTGCATAGATCACTCCGATTTTGACACCTTGTGCACCCCAGTCTCTTTAAAACTCTTTTCGAGTGCCGTAAACTTATCTGAATTCCGTGTACACACAACAGGAATGATGTTATTTCCGGAGCTGTGAGTCCCAAGTTAAAGTAGTCTTGTATCAAGTCGTCGCATGTCCTCGCGGTGCCTTGTATTGCAGGGGAATAATTTGGAAGCACTGCCAACGAGGATGAACACATAAGAGCTAAAAAGAGCACTGTAATGAACTTCATAGTGTCTATGTAGCCTCAAATCTAAAAGCAATATACTTCAAAGGTTTCTTCTCTGCAAGGCACGTCGACTCCACATGCCTCGTTTCCGCAAGCTAAGTGGCAAGTGGTAAATCACAAGCTAAGTCGCAAGTGGCAAGTGGCAAGTGGCAAGTCGCAAGTAGCCAAAAAAACAAGGAAACCCATATGCCCCTTTAAAAGCACCGTATTTATCAGCTGTAACTTCTTATAATGTATATACATGTTAAATTACTACTGAATATCATTTTTCTCTTAACATGACCAAAGGAATGAGTAAGTATGAGAAACACTATTCACACGTATGTTTATTAATCGTACAATTGCCAGCACGCATACAGTTATTTGGCGTGCAATCCCAGCAAGACTAAAATCGGTGAGTGTGATGGCAATGATAGCAAGAAAGGAACTACCTTTTCATACCTTTTTCCGTACAGCATTCCAGAATTTGTCCTGGTGGTCTGGAATGGAATAAAATGTAAGTTTCCACAATTCTTCTAGCTCTTTCCTTAAGTAATCCATGCATCTACTCCCATGTTTTTTATGTTCACTCAAACGAGATGGAGGCTAACTCGATAACCTCACAGTTCTATTAGCCTCCATGCACAAACTATCGACCATTGTCACCTTTAATTGTTATGCATATCTTTTTTTGTTTTTTTATGCTAATAATGTGATTTCAAAACTGCAAGTGCAAAATAAAGTGAAGTTGAAGTTGAAGTTCATCTTTGTCCTGTGATAGGAAATATTAAACTTAACACCTGTTTTTTGTAAGGGAGGGTAAAGAAAGTTTGTTCCAAGTTTTTGTCACCCAAGAAAGTTCTCTTTCAAGTATTCTCAGTGACTCTTCTATCTGGCATACACACTTGCAGTTTTCTGGACCAGGCCCCGCAGTACACTCGCAGCTGTTCTCCACATCTGAACATCGTAATCCTCAACCTCTTCATCATAATTCTTGTCGGCCAACTTAAATAAAAGGATGTTTGTTATTAGTTTCTTTCTCTCTGTTTGTTCTTGTTAATACTGACAGTATTACCTCAGTTGTAAGAACAGAATCCTTGATGTTCATTTCCATTTTTCTGCTGGGAGTACCTGCACCTGCAGTGCGGACATGAATGGATGGGAAGCTTAATTTGCATGAGCCATTGGAATCAGTATAACAGGTTCCGATGAAATTTTAACGTTCACGTTAATGCACGGGAAACTTAATTCACATGAACCATTTGGAACTGGTATAACAGGTTCTGATAGAATTTGCAATCCATTTTTGAGCTTTGCACTTTTCGTCTTCTAGCTTTTTAAAACATGGAGGATCTGACATGCATAGACGAGCATTTGTGGTTTTAGCACCAGACGACAAAGATTGTCTTTATCTATGTTTCGTGGACTGTGAAAGACTATTACTTCGTGGGTATGAACACGAGGAAGAGAAAACAGAGCGTGTCCTGGTAATGTTATTCTAATGAGTTTAAGTTAAGTTTATGCGTACTGAAAAAAGGACTTTTTTCTTTAGTTCATTGTGGAAGAAAACCTGATCATTTGGGTAAGGATAAAAAACGTCTCAAAAGGACACCCATTTGCCATCCACTTCCAAGAAGAAGACTTTACCAATAGCCGTGATCGAAGTTGACAATTACGCCTTTTGATATAGCATGGGATTTCTAATGCTGATTCACCATGAATAGCTTTATGAAGTAATGCGAGGCGAGCAGATTTCCTTCTGTTTTGAAGGGAGGGCCATTCCAAATCGTTAAGTAAAATGGAAACAGTTCCAGGTGTTCACTGCCAACAGTTCTTCACAAATTGAGCAGCTAGCCATTGGACATCTTCTATTTGCTTTATATGCTTGTCAATCCAGGGATCCCACACCGGGCTTGCATATTCCAGATGAGGTCTCACTAGTGCTTTATAAGCTAATTCTTTAATTGATTCAGGGAAGTTGCCAAGATTTCTTTGCAGAAAGCCAAGAGTTTGGTTTGCTTTGGTAACCTTACTGTCAATATGATGGCCCCAGTCTAGTTTAAAGGATAGCTCAATGCCAAGATATGGATGCTGTGACACTAACTCAAGGGAGTGTTCCATTAATTTATAATCACAAACAACAGGATCATGTTTTCTGGTTATCATCATGACAAAGCATTTACTTGGGTTAAATTGCATCAGCCATTGCTGGGGAGTTTTCTGGCAGACAGCTGACCTTAAAAAAATTTCGAAAAGGAGGGAGATGGTGCCATCTTGAAAACAGGGACATGGCCTACTCCATTCTTGACAATCGTTAAAAAAAATGCGAGGAGTAATTTTAGAGTTTGCAGAGAGTGAGGAGAAGAACTTCACTGAAGATAACACTACAGCTATGCGCGTATACTTCTCCAAGAAGCTCAATGTTTTAGGAAAGGTGAGAACATTTTCTATTCGTCTTAGAACACTTAGTTGACTTTGGGAATAAATTTGAAAAGAACTTGGCTATTTAGATTAACCTTGAACTAGAGAACTATCAGCTGTTTTTATCAACACTTCAGGGTGGGAGGATGGAGCAGGAAAATAAGCCTAATACCACTTCGTCTCATAAAATAAAATGAGTCAGGCACAATAAGATTGCTCCCAAAATTCGCTCCAACGAAAAAGTACGATAGCCCCTCACAAAAAATAGTGACTTCATTCAGCAGTGAGGTTCGTTTTCCCCAATTAGATTATCTCACAGGTACAGTTCCCACACGCCGTGACTTTGCCTGTGCGCTTTATTGGCTTTTTTCGCAATGTTTCGCAAAGTTTTCAACATTCATGAAAAGTACCACAGATTTTTTCGCTCAAAAGAACTTCCCAAAAGACATTTTAATTCCAAAATTTGTTATAGATACGATTAATTAGTAATTGGACCTCATGTCATACAATTCAGGGAGTAATCGTGGTCATAATTTCAAATCGGCCTTGCGCTTCAGGCTCGTCTGATTTCAAAAGTACTCGCACAATTACCCCCTGAATTGTACTCCACTCTGTCCAGTTACTATTACTAATTAGCCTTAAAGGGGGCACTAAGAGACTGGGTGCATGGAGAGGCATCATCAGAACAACAAAACTATTGTAACTTGTTTATTTAAGGTTACTGTAGACCTTCAGGGGTGTCTTCCAAAGAATCATTTGTATGCACATCACTTATGTTATAACCATAGAAAAGTATATATCGTCGTAAAGCTAATAAAATGTAGAATCAGAAGAAATAATTTTTTTAAGATTTGATTCAATGGTAATTGCACGCAAGCCTTCAAATGCAAAACTGACACTATTTGTTAAACTGAATTATCTGCCTTCCTGCTCGCACATACAACCAAACGAACTGCACAATGTCAATCAGTAGGTGATAGACTATAAAAGGGTGTGAGGCTTTTTTGATATTCCGATTGGTTGCCAAGAAAATCTATTTTGAAGTTGGCAAATTGAATATTTGCTGATCTTCGTCACATGAGAGTGCATTAAAGGAGAAGTACTTGGAATATCAAAAGAGCCTCGCACTCTCTTTTGCATTGATAACCAAGGAACATTTTGGCCAAATTTCATAAGAATTCTTCAAATTTATATACCCTATTAATTCGCTTAAAGCAAGGAAATCCATGCAAAAATAAAGCCCGAGTTTTAGACTCCTAAAGTATTGAAAGCTTATCACACCTCATCAAAGCAGTTATCAACTGGGTCATGCTGCCGACCAATGAAATGCAAGCTTCGGACCCCCCAAGCACTCGCAACAAAAATTGCCCATTGAATTCGTGGGAAGTTTTGCTGACGCAGTCGAACACCGTCAAATAGTGATTGCGGCAAAAAAATGGGTAAAGTTCAATCAATGAGAAAAGCTTCTGGAAAAACAGTAAAGGAAAAAGGCACTAACCAGCGAAAGAGAAGAAAAGTTATGGCGACCTCCAAACCAAACATCCAGTCAACTGAGCATGATCCAAAACAAAACATGGTCGCCGCCATGAATTCACTCAGGTAAGCTTTATTGTCAAGTTCTGTATTTGATTGTATTTCAATTCCAGCTGAACAGCAATGTCCTTCATAGATATGATGGTGAATTCTTTGTTAGAGTCTAGTGTGGACAACAGCATCAAATGGGGCAAGCCACCACGAAGGATTCGTTATTTACATTATTGTACCTGTATGCTGTTATGGTAAGGAATGATGCTTTTCTTATTCAGGGTTAAATCATGTTCTGTGCACTTGTAAATTTATAAACTCAACATGTATTTCTCATTACTGCATCATTTACTTTTCTTTTTCTCACCGAAAGGAAATTGGACCGGAGGATGCAGAATTTTCTTTTCCTGAAGAGGTGCTTGTATTTATAAGGCACATTGTTCCTGGGAATATCAAAGGAGAGATAAGAGAGGTGGGCGACTTTGTTCCTATGCAACTACACCTAACTCTGCTTTGTTGGAAATGATCCAAAGCGTCACTGCCCAATGAATTAGGGTAGATATTTAGTACAATACAAAAAAGCTACAGGCCAAAGCATTGACTTAATGTAAACTATAAACCATGTAAATTTTATTTCTGAGAATATTTCTGCTTTGCTCCCCAGGATGCCTTGACTGTCTTAATGGCAGATTTCTGCACAGTCCTAGACCTTCCTAGACTGGAGAGCCACTAGGACTTGACTTGTGTTTCATTGCTTTACTAAAAATGAATACTTGCAATTACTTACAACTAGAAATAATCAAATTAGTTAGTTTTCTTATGCATATTGTAGCTATATTTCAATGATTACTAAAAGGGAAGCCACTACAAATGTCATCAATTCAGTCTGAAAAAACGTTGCTTTGATTAGTTGAGACTCCATTTAAAGGTAGACTGTTCCAATATGAATGACAGTATGTGTGGTAGAAATTGAAAGGTTTTGTAGCTCTTAATGTTAGTAGTTTGACAGCACTACATGTACAATATAGTCATATGAAAACTAATTACTCAAGGGCCAGTACTTGAAAACTGCATTTTTCTTGAGGGGGGGGTACCTGTAGCTTTGATTGTCAGTAGAATTGAAGAAATAAATCTTGGAGCGTTATTTTGGTCTCTAAAATGGCAATCTGCAAAAGAAGCAAGTGTAAATGGGGAAAAGAGGAAAATAGAACAGTTCAAACCCCATTTAATGGCCACCCTTGGGAAATGGATAGTGGCTGCTTAAAAGAGGTGAGAGGAAGAAAAATAGAAAAAGCTTCACTGGTATATTGGCTGCCTTATTGGGGTGGCCATTTAATAGAGGTTGGACTGCATGGCAAAGAAAGGGATTCCCACACGATGTAGTATTCATCGTGATTAGATTTTGATTTTGCTTTCTTGTTTTCAGAAAATCCATAATGACGAAACCAGTAACTTTGCCATGTGGGCATTCGGCATATATGAATTGCCACAGGAGACTTCTTAAGGTAGAGGAACAAAAAAAAAACTACGGCACTTTGCCCTTAATGCCCAAAGCACTTTGGCAGAGAGCCACAAACAGTTAGCTATGCCACAGACAGGGTTACCAGCAGTCTAGAAGTTCAATGCTTGAACAAGGATTGTGGATGGAAAGGGCAACTGGGAGAGGCAGAAGACCATAACCAGCAGTGCCCCAGTCAGGCTACAATATCATGCTGCCTGGGCTGTAACAAGAAGCTACATTGGTAATTCAATTATCTCGAGTTTCTTTGTGTTTATTGAATGTTTAAAGATGGTTTTTAAAATGGCGGAGGTTATTTATCATTAATAGAGTAATCCTGTTATACTGTGCACATCCTCTCTAATCAAGCACGTGAAAAAAAAAGAGGGAGTGAAGCGAGCACCAAGCACCCGGGAGTGAGGCGTGAGGTTACCGAGCGAAGCGAGCAGCTTGGTCCCCGGCTCCTACCCGGTCAAGTCTTCCACTTTGCCTAGCAAACAGTTCTCTCGCGATTCTATCCGCGCATTCAATGATCAAACGAAAATACAAGAAAATAGAGGCCTGTGAGCAGTCTAAAATCCTCTAGGAATTTAATCATGGCAGTGTAGTCACACTATTAGTAAAGGGGTAAAATTATTGTGAGTGTTAAGAATTGAAAAATTGTAATAATTTAGCCACTTAATGATTAACTACTCGCCCTGGTGATTTTGACGAATTTACCGCTTTGTTTTATCGTGGGTGCATCTTGACACGTGAATTAAGAAAAAAAAGGATGACATGTTGAAATTTGTGAGACCTCGCAGTTCATTCCAACGTGAAATTAAAAGGTAAAATCAATTGCTATGTGACGACTCCTTTGGATATTGACTGTTCTACCGATTGAGAACAATTGAAAGGCCGCGTGCAAGAACGTCCCCTAGATTTTTTGGCCATTTTGAAAGTGTTCAAAAATAGCTGAATTTTGGCATGTAGGCTTTGTTGTACCTGAGAAACATTGCTCTGAATTTTTTTTGGCTGGGGCACTCTTCGTTCTCGAGAAATAACGTATGCAAAAAGCTCAGTTTTCCAAGCGGCATCTTTTGGAGATCTTTTGTTGAACAAAAAAACAAAAGAAACCTTATTATTT
>Ga0126339_10002323_pt1 | contig 13554 bp, 6 predicted proteins | sample OrbTmetagenome_2_FD_92532 | JGI IMG/M metagenome (GOLD analysis project Ga0126339, IMG submission 92532) | Coral microbial communities from Petempiche,Puerto Morelos, Mexico - Orbicella T R C metagenome | ecosystem: Host-associated > Invertebrates > Cnidaria > Coral | place: Petempiche,Puerto... | reverse complement strand
TTCAAGTGCTGGCGTGCTACAAAACAAGTCAAGCCTGGAACAGCGATTTGACGAGCTTTGCAAATCGAAAGTGCCATCACTTCCGGGTCATGCAGCATTCATTAGGTTCTTTCCGACTTGCCTACCCGAGAGTGTAAACCTGGGATTCATCGCGTGGAAGACGGCTACTTGCGAGGGACTGACTCAAACTTTTCAAGCTGGTTTAGAAGCAGAATTAACGCTTCGCCTACACACACCGCCAGGGGAAGTATGGCACACGAATCTTCGCGATCAAGTTGAAGTTTTCGTGGAACCCGCTGAAGAGGTGGCAAGTTTAGTTATTCGTGAGAAAGAAGATGGAAACTTCCAAGTGAAGTTCACACCTAAAATACCCGGCAGCTACACTATCAACGCCAAATTAAACGCTGTCACTCTCACTGGTAGTCCTTTCACGGTCCAAGCTCAGGAGCGAAGATTTTCTGTGGACTTAGTTAGCGAGCTGCACATGCCAAGAGGAGGTCGAGTAAAGCGGCCTCGTGGAATTGCTGTAAATAGGAAAGGGGAGATTGCTGTCACAGATTACGAGGGCCACTGTGTTGCCTTATTGGACAATGCTGGCAGGTTTATTAGGAAACTGGGCAGTGAGGGAGAATCGGATGGATATTTCAAACATCCAGCCGATGTTACCTTCCTAACTGACGACGAGCTACTGGTGGCATATGAATGGAATCAGCGAATACAACAGCTTGACGTGCGTACAGGAAACTTTTTAAAGAGCTTCGGGAGAAAAGGTTCGCAAAGCGGAGAGTTTCAGAATCCGCTCAGTGTGTGCACCGATGATCAAGGACAGGTTGTTGTCTCTGACTGGTTAAATGACAGAATACAAATATTCTTAGCAAACGGTCAGCCAGTGTTTACAGCCGGATCCAGTGGCCCAGAACACATCAGTAGCCCACTGAGTTGTGTAGCACACAAAAACAAGCTCATTGTGAGTGATGGCGTCGATCACTGTGTAAAGGTTTTTGACAAGCAAGCTCAGTTTCTGTATAAGTTTTGGAGAAAAGGCTGTGACGAAGGGTGCTTTAATAAGCCTTCAGCTATGTGCGTGGACCGTTTCGGCAATGTACTCGTGTGTGATACCAAGAATGCCCGTGTACAACAGTTTAGTTTAGACGGCCGTTTCACTGGCAAGAGTTCCACCGTGCTGCTCAGTCCTGCGGGTATAGCCGCTGCCCCAGATGGTCGAATCCTTGTGACTGATGGCGAAGCCAACAAACTCTACTGCATACGTTGAATGCGCTATATATTTGTACACGAAATAAAAACCTAAGACATGTAAGCAGTTAGGTATAGTGAGTAAATTTTCTTCCGCGTTAAGTTCTGGTGCTTGCAAATTGGTGTGAAATGTCGATAGCGTGATTGCATGGTCGCCACTTTTCCGACACCTTGTTCCAGGGTTTCTTGGCATACTACCGAAATTAAGAATTTCTCACAGCATCAACTTTGCGATAACTATAAAATTGAACGCGATTATTTAAGCAAGGGTGTTGTTTTTTCCTAATTTTAGCGAGAGTCATGGGAAATAACCTTTCAAACATGAAAAGTCCCGTTACTGAGGGGATAGGTTAAGTAAAAATTAAGTGCAAAATCTAGAATGTATCTTTTGTATATGGGTATCGTCTGAAAATGTCAATACCGCTTGACATTAATAGCACATGCCAATTGCATCGGATCGGAAATTCAGTTGACTCAGTTATTTGCTATGTTGATAGTAAGACTTAATATCAACATGGATGGTGTAATGTATTCAAGAAATTATGGTCAAAATTAAGCAAAGGCGAGATTATATTTGATCAGCAAGTCAATAGAAAACAAAAAAGTGATATCAGTACCTAGTCTTGTTAGTTAATCTCTTTTTTATTGATTGATTGATCAATTAACTTAAAAGTGATTAATTTATAAATCATTTTTATCGTCAAGTAACTTTTTAAGAAGGCTAATCGTCCTTCAGTTAGGCAGAGGACGAATTCGATAGGCGTGTAAATTGTTACGTAAAAAATCATTTTATTATTCAATAATTTACCATGGCTACGAACCAGCTTAGAAAAAGTTTCAACCAGTTTTAATGTTATAGTTATATCAGCTTGTATAACAGCTCCTATGTAGATATTTGCCCCCTGAGTTTGTAAATTGGTCAACAAGGAAGAACGTGACAAAATCATTCTTGAAAGCAACTTTTAACAATTTTCATTTCACTTCAAATCTATATGGTATACCATTAGCACCTTGATTTAAATGGTTTTCGTAAAATATAATTTGAGTATTTTAAAAAATTGTTAACCCAATGCAATATTATTCGATTAAGTCATCGTTACTACATCTACAATCCTACAGCCAAAAGTCCTTAAGACACTCAACTTATATCGTGGACGGAAACATCAATGTTTGTCTGCTCTTGCTTGTTTTTTTTCAAGTTCTTATTTAGTTATTACCCCCCCCCTCCCCCCCCCTCCCCCACTCCCACTCTCCCCAAACGATGTTGAATTTGCAAACGGAATTCTCGCTATGTGGACAACATTGTAAAGGAGGGAATGGGGTGTATGCATTTCTCTCTTAGGTGAGCTGTATGCTCACTAGAAAATTAAGGAGTCCTAAGACTTTTGGCCAAGATTGTAGTTCCTATTAGGTGTAAAACTACCCGTTGAGCGTGGTACTACCGTATTAAAATATTTAGAAATATAACATTGTGGTGTAACTTCAAATACATATTCAATCAATATTTCCAGAAGCTTAATCATGATGCCGTTATCATATGTACATACAATGATCAGTTATCAGCACATATTTTTACTTCGTATGTCCCAAGCAATGAATCATTTGGAAAGTTTATTCTTTTGTTCATAAATTTGTTTAGTATTCGCACATTTTATGCATCCTCTCCTTTCTTCTTTCCTTGCTTTCCGGCTAGCTTGTTTGTTTGTTTGTTTGTTTGTATATTGAATAATTTATTCTTTCACTTGAATCTGTGGGATAGCTTATTCGTTACTCGTTTCTAGTTACTTATCACAAATTCGATTCTGGCCAAAAAAAGAGGCTTTGCAAAACTAAATAAACATAACTGGAAACATATTTACTCTGGTGGCGGCTGGGATGACGAGGAACTCAATCTTTCTTGTTCCGAAAGACAAAACATAATAAATCTACATCATCTCTAGCATTGAGTAATTTTCTAGTTTCTCTAGATATCTCTTGTACCATCTCTCGCCGTGAGGATAAATAAAATTGTTACAATATAAACTAGCTCAAAAATGTTAAATTCATGGCGTCCAGCAAACACTGCCCTGTAAATATTCATTTGTGGAGGACCTGCAAAGGGCTTACAAGGCTTTTCTAAAACGTATTGTTTTTCTTATCATAACCTCTCTACACAACTGAGGCTTTTGCTACAGTAGAACGCTTATGCATATAGATGTGTGCTGTTTCTTCTAAAAAACTTGTATACGATTGTTGCTGAGATCAGATACAACAATGTATCCACTATTGGGCATGATCGCAACGCTCTCTGGGAACGATAGCTGTCCGTCTCCACTACCCTCGGATCCAGCCTCCTTGACGAACTTACCACTGGCGGCCAATATCTGCAAGCGGTGATTTCCCATGTCAGCAATCACAAGATTGCCGGCGATATCGATGGCTAGCCCACGGGGATGTGAAAACTGCCCTTCCCCTGTTCCCTGGCATCCGATTTGCCTCAGCGATTTCCCGTTTTTGTCGAACTCTTGGATACGGTGGTTTTTCGAGTCAGATACATATATATGGTCATCTTCCGGGTTGACGAGGAGGTAGCAGGGAGAGTTAAACTGCCCGGGGCGATCGCCGTAAGAACCAATTTTTGATACGAACTTTCCTTCGGGGGAGAAAATTTGAACCCGGTGATTCTCCATGTCAGCGACTAGAATATCGTTCTTCCGAGAGGTCGCAACTCCCCAGGGGGATTTGAAGAAACCGTTGCCAGTACCCTCGCGACCAAATTTGCCAATGAATGCACCATTCCGACTAAGGACCTGAATTCTGTTGTTACCATTGTCGCAAACAATGATTCTTCCTTTGTTATCAATGGCTACGTCTGTCGGGCAGTTAAACTCTCCCTTGCGTTCCCCGTGGGAACCAAACTGGGAAACATACTCTCCCCGTGGGCCAAAAATTTGGATTCGATGGTTGTAGCTATCGGCTACGTAGATGTAACTCTCGTTGTCGACTGCAACGCCGAACGGTGATTTGAACTCGCGTTTTTTGCTGCCGTACTGACCAAATCGATGGAGCGTCGGGCCGACGTCGGCGTATTCGCGGCGGTTGATGACGAGCACGGTGAAGGGGCTACCCATGATTGGCTTATCTTGAATGGAAACGGACACTTCATGTTTGCCATTCACCTCTGGCATGTAGAACACAGTGTAGGTGCCATCCCCTGTAATTGAGACGAGACAATTTAGATTTACATGACTGATCACTAACAACAGCGTTCTTTAAAAATTAATTTAATGTTACTGTTTTATGCAGTGTCTAACCCAACCGCGCTCATATTAGAAGTTATATCAAATCCGACAATTAAGAAATAACATAAACCTTACTTCTTCACGGTATGATTGTGGAGGCGCGGTGGCCTCATGGTTAGTGCGCTCGACTCTGGACCGAGCGGTCTGCGTTCGAGTCCTGGCCGGGGACACTGTGTTGTGTTCTTGGGCAAAACACTTTACGCACACAGTGCCCCTCTCCACCCAAGTGCATAAATGGGTACCGGCGAATTTAATGCTGGTGGGAACCCTTGGATGGAATAGCATCCAAACCAGGGGGGGGGGGGGAGTAGAAATACTCTTAGTCGCTTCAACTAGAGAAACAAAGATGAGCACCAGCCTGATGATCCACTTGGCTCGCATGCAGATTCTACCTTTTACCTAACGGTATAATTTGCCAGATGTTAACAACGAAGAAGTTTTCTGCGTAATTACCTTCATCCTTGACTGTGGACCGCAAAGGTGTCCCATCAGGTTGCCTTATGTCAACTGTGACTCTATCTCCTCCTTTGTATCTCTGGCCATGTCGATCCTTAGTGGTCAGCCGGAAAGTTGTCTCCATTTTGACACGCGCAGTGTGAATTCCGTCTCCACTTGCGTATGAAATCGAGGCAAAAGTGCTGCTAGCCCGGATGCTGCCTAGAGACTCGGACACAGTCTTTGTTGAGGCGGGATCGTGAACGTATTGAATGGTGTCGTCTTCTTCAGGCTCGAATTGGACCTTCACATCATTCAAGATTTCCAAGCGTCCTTTCATCTGTAGAACTTCGACCTCGTTGCCAAACGTCAAGACGTTGTCAGCAAACTCGCAGCAGCCAGAAAGCTTTCCCAGCTCAAGCTCGATGCTGTCCTTTTGCAAGCCCAAGACTTTCTGCTTGCCGTCATGGATGTGATCTAGCTGCCTCAACAGCTCATTTTGTCCTTCGCGCAACGCCTCGATTCGATCTTCAGTGTTCTCGCTGATTTCCTTTGCGATGGCTTCTCTGCACTCCGTGAGCCTTTTTGACATTTCTTGAACTTGAGACAGCGTTTTCTTTAGTTCAGGCATCCGGGATTTGGCTTGTTCAAGCAGTTCTGCGATAGCGCCTCTCCTGGCCGGCAAAGCGTCCTTGGGATATACGTACTGGTGTTCCCGGTGCTCTAGGATCGTACACACTCGGCAAATGGCTTCGTCGCACGTGTTGCAAAAGTACTTGATGACATTTCTTGTGTGATACTTGCAGAACGACAAACTGTATTTATCCAGCTCTTGAGTCTCTTGGCTGTCATCTTCGCTGGTTGCAATGATTCTGTGGTCGAGTGTGGCATGGGCCCGCTTGTGCTCTGCCACGCAACTCGTGCACAAGTCCTTGTTGCAGTCCACGCATCTTGAAGTAGCAAAATCCGCTGTTTTCATGTTATCGCAGGCGTTGCACTTCTTGTTCTCGCGCATTTCTTTCTTCAGCTCTTCTGATTTCAAGTGAACCAGATCCAGCATTTGATTTACAAAGAAGTTAGGCATTAAGTGATCGATTCCTTGGTCCGGAAGTGGAGTTTTGGCGCGGCATGTGGGACAGATAATCGTTGAAGATGGATCGTTGTTGGCAATTCTATGCAAACACTGCGAACAGAACGTGTGAAGACATTGCAGGAATAGCGGCGTGGTCAAGCGATCCAGACAAATGGCGCACATCAATTGCTCGTTGATCTGTTCGATAACCTTGATGGCTGACGTCATGGTGCCTCGTTAAACCTGACAAACAGGATTGAAATTGGACAAATTAGTCATTGCACCGAAGATAAGGCCAAGCGATATGTTTTTAAATAAAAATATACCTAAATATGTTCCAGTCCGCTTACAGTATCTGTTATTTCGCTTATCAACTGCTTCTATGATGTTTTCGAGATAGGTTTGCATGGTTGAGCGCTTGGAGAGGGGAGGTTTGCCCCCCGTCCACCGATTTCAAATTGCCCGAATAGTCTACCCTGATAAGCGATACTGATTGAGATGAGTATTAGTTTGAGCCAAGCATCAGAGTGTCTTGCTCGGCTCCGTTTATACTGAATCGTAAAGTTAGTCAGATTACTTAGTTAACGTAGTTTATTTAATGGCCGTCTTAAAACCACGGTAATTACCTCTGGCAATCACAATAAACGTAATTTTAGAAATAAACTAACGAGATCTCAAAAACACGGATTGGGAGCTAAATTAAACGATAGATCAGGTAACACAAGGTCCTTGAAAATTAGATGTTGAGGGACCAAAAGCCGACGCCATTTTCTTTTTTTTTTTTTTTCATTTGTTTGTTAGTTTCGTTGGTCACGCATGACTTTTTGATTGGCTGCTTAATTGGTTGATTGGTTGGATGACTTGACTGCTTGAGTCATTGATAGGTTGGTCTGCCGTCGGTTGGTTGGGTGTTCAGCTGGTCGATTGGTCGGTAAGTCAATCTGTCGGTCGACTGTTTGGTTGGCTGGTCATTGATCAGACTGACAGTTACTGGGCTCAGAGACCGAACAGTTGGTTGGTTGGTTTCAGAGACTTGTAACGCAGTGTTGTGGACGATGAACAGTGCTCTGCTCTTCTCTTTGGGTCGACAAATTTAAAGATACACTGTATAATTAAGTATAGTTGATAATATCACTGACCTTTGTCCAACTTTATATCTAGGCCCTAAGCATTAAGCAAGCTTCGATAAACTTAATTTTATTTAATGAATGGAAGGACTGATAATTGATGTGACTTTAAGCGCAAATCTATTTTAAATAACATGTAAAGCACCTTATAATTACTTCGGCTTTTCTCCGTCTCGCGTTATTAACACACGGAAAGAAATCGCTTCGTTGTATCACTCTCTATTAAGCCGAAAATTTTGCTTTGTTTTATTGCATTTAAGTTGGAAGCATCAATTTTTGGTACTCGTTATCTCATTCTACACTGAAGAGTTGATGTTTGATCAGGCAATATTCTTCTTGATAATTTTGTCATTCCAGAAATATGTTGATATTGTAAGCCCGAAAACTGAAGTTAATTGTGATATCAATCGTTCTTTGCTATGAGATCGGACTGGATGGGCGAGATGAAACTGTCGGCTAAATGTGGCACATTAAAAGCTGGTTTTCACTGGCGAATAAGCATAAGGTGCTGTTAGGTAGGGCCTTTTGTTTGGACACTGTTCGAACAAAAGGCGCTAATTTTCAACCTCTTACTGTTTTAGCCTTATGTCGGCTTATGCTGTAACTGACGTGCTTGTCAAAACCAGCCTTAAATTTGCTTGTTGCCAGTTTTGACTCTATCACTCCTTAATTACATTCTTTATAAATGCAGTAGTCCCATGGACAGTTGAAGAAATGAGCTCATTCAATTAATGAACTAGTCTTTCGCGGTGTTTAATTTAATGTTAACCCGTCCCTCCCTATTCCCTGTTAGTTCAAAAAACGTAAGACACTGTGAAGTTTTCCTGCAGAGAAAATGGTCGAACGGTCGGGCAACTTTTACTCCCTAGTTGAAAAGCGCTATTCGTATTGTTTTTGGAATTATTGCTTTCATGTCCAAAATAATCATAGAAGTGATTAAGTTACCTGTTTCGATAAAATATGCACGGGACAAAACCTATCGAAACCCGATTTACCCATGAAAAAAGATAAAGATGAAATTTATACTACTTGACAGTAGTTCCAGAAGCTGTGATGAAAACGTAGTTTGTTCTTCTAAAGAGAAATATTCCGACTTTAAGCAAAGCTTGTGACCAGCTGCCGTAGTTTGTATCAGCTTTAGTTTAAATCGCACTAAAAAAAGAAATCAAAACTCACAAAGTCAAATTGAAATCATGGCTTTTTTTCTTCGGAACTAATCTTTGAGTTCGCGGGGTTTTTTCGATCTAATATCGATTTGAAATACTTGTCAAGCGGAAAAACATTTTTGGATCAACTGATGTAAACTGAAGTACCAGTTTTAAATTTCCTTTTTGTTCGCGAGTAAAATAATCAATTGACTTTGGCTCGCAAAAGTCATAAACCACCGTCATTAATAATCTTAAAGAGTCCGAACATATCTTGGTATCTTATGATTTGTGGAAGTTGAAAATGATTTATTTTCACGGATCACTTGGGAAGCGAACCCTCCTCCTGGCGACTTTCAGTTATTTCAAAAATAATTCGCGTTCCTAAGTGTAGAGATGATTCGAGCTTTATATTTACACGAAGCGAACGATACTGAAGAAGTTTGAAGTTACCTCAATCTGTCCTTATTTTTCCAGTGTTGGCGTATTCCAATACGTCCGCGGACGAATTCATTCAAGCTACTTTAGGATTGTTTCACGCCGCTGAGAAGGAAAAATATATCATCCTTTGTTCTTGGGTGATTTCATTACGATGCAGTGATCTGGCATTCTTACGTAAAAACCCGTTGACCTGTGCTCCGGTATTTGACTGCTCGTTGACCAATCAGTGGAGGGAATAGTTTTGTTGATTTAGGGACCATCTGAAGTTTGACGGGTTAATAAGCAGGTTGAAAATATTTCACTGCATCTTCAAGTTATTGGCGTTTCTGTGCCTTTATGGGATTTGTGAATCGCTTTGATAACGTGTGAATTACTAAATGCAACAAAATATCTATAAAATGAACTAAATATTGTTAAATATCCACGATTCGTCATATCGAGATCAGCGAAGAATAATCGAAAATTGAATTTGTCTCTGGAAATCACCACTGGATTGTTTACCAGGATTGAGGGATATGTTTTTATTTGCACAGCTTTTAGCCGGAATAAGGACCAAACATATTGGAAGTTCTTTGCTTTGAATTTTAGGGACGCTTTTAATCCAAAATAAACAAACCATTACGCAGTTAGACAATCTGTTGCATAGGAAATACGTAACACGCTCTAAATGTGTTCAGTACAATGATTATCTTGTGACATCTGCTGTTATTTGAAAATGTTCATGGGGAACTCGATCTCACGGCCTTAAACCAAGAAACCCGACGTTTGTAGTCTCCATACATACTAACTGATTTATACAATGTAATTTCGTCCCATACTTCTCTCGCACTGACTTTTCCATAACTGTTTAGTGCTTTGGGTTCTTATACCCTGCACTGATTTGTTGACTCAGTTTAAGGTTCTTAGTCTCTAAGAGAGATAAGCAGGAGGCAAAACCGGCCGTATCATTGAGATGAAAAAACATACCACGAGTTTTTCCGCCAGGGCCCGTGGAGGGTACACACAGCGGGGGGTGGGGGGCGCAGAATATAACGTTTGTATAAGAATCCGGTGACAAATGAAGCTTATGAAACATTCTAACGGTCCTAACGCCAATCCGTATACTTGAAGGAGCTCAGTCACGATATTTTGAGTCATTTTTTTTTTTTTACAAAATACGGCTTTCAACTAAAGGGAACCTGAAAATATAAATAGCAGTTAACTAAGATGCAGAAGCACCAAAGACTAATAATAAACCATGAATGAACAAGGATGGTGAAGTATGGAGAAAATTGACACGGATTACAAACGACGAACTTGAACAATTTATGATAAACTTTTCAAGATGCGGAAACCGTGACGAAGCTCCTTTAACCGGATGAGCCGAGATGTGTGACGTACAGTGACATAGCCAATTCCTCAATTCCACATTAGATCCATCCTTGAGTTTACACTAGTCCTGACTAGAACCCAGTCAACAAAAGTTCACTTTTTCGACCACGGTTCTGCAGCGAGGTGCGCGGGATTTTGTGTTACGAAGCGCACTACTTAGATGACGACATGATGGCCAAAATTGCCGGACTATTTTCTTATGACTACAAAAATAAATGCGCACTGGGTTTGAGTGAGACATTTGTCTGAAAATTATCCCCGCACTCTGAATCGTGCTTCGTACAGATGAATGTATATACTGAATACAGACTCTAATCGCGCATGTACCATGTGTACGCCTCCCATCAAATCTACCCTAGTTATGTTCAGAGAAATCATTCTGCTCTTGGGTGCAGAGAGTGTAGTCTGAGACGCCAAACCCATGAGTTATGAAATTCTGACAAGCTACATAGAGTGTGGATATTCCAGAAAACAAATTTTACGAAAATTGTGCGACGCACACTGACTGCAACGTACCTATTCAACATTAAATAGGGGACAAATCACAAACCCGTTTCGTTGACTGACGAAAATAAGGGGACTGATTTTTCTAGTTCTGCTGGTGTGACTAAATAAATTCCCCAACTCTCTCAACTGATAGTGTATTTAAGTCTTATATGACATTGTTTTTAGTGTAGCAATGATAAAGAAATGAAGGGCATTTTTTCTCTTTGACAGTTCAGCCGACGCCTGGGTTCACGCCTTACGCTATGAATTAAAATCATTCACGAGAATGCACATATATATATATGGGTAATATACACTCTAAACACAACTGAAACTCAAAAGGTCCAAAAGAACAATCTTAGCATCTCAAATTGAGTTTTCTTCAGTTGATTTTGGGATATGAGATTCAGCCATAACTAAAAATAATAACTATGATCATTAGCAAAAGCAACTCTAAAGGACTTGAAAACCCCGTTGACTATTAGCAAAAAAAACGTATAGAACAACAAATAGCTGAGCACATGTGAGCTCAAGTCTAAACTGATAATTTTCACTAATAATGTGTTCAACAATGAACGACGAAAAGTTAAAATGCCAGCGATTTTGGGATAAAGATACAAACTGACATGATCAACTGTTAACAAAGACTGTTCCAGTCTCTGTTTTAGTAAAGCGAAGCGGGATATTGTAAAGAAACTGCATCTACAATGTCGTGGTTTAGTTTGCGGATCTTCCCAGGCGATATGCTCTTCGTTTAAGCCTCCTTTCTGTCACACACGAGTTGCTTCAAGTTTAGGTGATGTGCTTTATACAAAACATCTTTACTTCCCCTTTTAGCGGGCCATACGACAGTACGCTGTTTTGATTCATCCGTGCAGTAACACTGTGCCTTTGACGATTTGTAGCTGCATCCATGCCCTTTCAATGAGTTGTCGTCCCTGTTGACGTGAGCGTTCTTCTTTGTCTTCCCAGTGTCCAGTGTCACTTTCTCGTACTTAATGCACGAGGTACCATAGCAACGGCATCGACTAAATGCCTTGACGTGACAATCGTCATTTCTATGACAGCCTTCTGGCGCCAGAGAGCACTCGTACTGGGGTGAGGTAGGGGAAGAACCCTTCACCAAGTTGAACATCTGCAAATCTTGTCCACCATTTGTCTGATAGTTGCAGCCATAATTGAGAAACCCGAGGTAGTAGGACTCGAGATTGACAGCTCTGATGAAGTTATCGTTATCTTTACCTACATAAAGAAACAAGAGGATATCCCAGGTTGCGGTTAACGTATACTGGATTGCAGCGTTAGTGGCGTTGGCTTCATTCATGAATTTTTCAATCAGGTCGGCTGTGCGGTTCTTGATGAGTTCGTTTCGGGTTTCAGTGGTCCCTCCTTTAATGACAAGCTCGCCCCTCATGTTCATCTTTGACACTCGCGATGCTTCACTTTTGTCAATATCGGAACACATCGAGACTCCAAACGCCGATGATATACCCAGGGACATGCAGCTTTTGACCTGGAAATCTCGTTCAGTGTAGGAATCGGAAGTCTCAGCAAATGCCATTTGATTGATCATCGATCCTACCGAAATAGACGTGAAAACATGGGAGCCGTATTTCTTAAGGAAGATATCATACTCTTTCCAATCCGAGTCCATCCACGGCTGTGGAATGTTGACTGGCAGTGATTGAAAACTATCCAGAAACTTTTCGTCAAAATCTTTTCCATAATTCAGGCAGTCTTTGTTCAATATTTCTTGACGATAGGATGCGACAAAATAAAGTGAATTACCAGTCACTCTCCGGTCACTTCCACCGACGTTTTCTGATGCTTGATCAAGTGTTTGGCTCAAGGAAAAGTCAGTCTGTAGAGAGCTTTCCAGACCTGAGGAGGTGGTCATGGAAGAGTAGAATTCTTCGGTGTTTTTGTAAAACTTGAATCCCCTGCTCGAGACGTCCTGTTTAGCTGTAATAGTACATTGCGGCACAGCTGAAGAATGCAGTACCTGTCGGAAATTAAAACATTACGCTCAACTTTGATGATCCTAAAAGAGTCTTAGTTTGAATCTTCCGAGATTCAAGACGATAGCATTTCAGACCCAGTTAAGGATCGGTTACAGTAGCATCATCAGAAATTCTGAAATTCAGCTGAAGAATATACTGTATGAGAGATATAATTCGCAAAAACTGAAAAAAAATCAAAATTTGGCGAAAATATGTCAATAATGGGCATAGAACACAAATGAATATCTGAAAGATCATACATTTCATAGAACAGGTCTGTAAGCATACCAGTCATTTCTGTATTTCGACTAGTTCGCGGTTCTTTTCAAAATCTTCCGTCAAAATATGAATATTCCGTCCGTAACGATTTTTTTTGGACGGCCTAGCCCTCAGTATTTTCGGCCTACTCTCTGGATGAAGATGTTTTCGAAAAAAAAACACAAGTTTTGCCGCCCAAGTCGGCGGTGGGTTATGGGCATTTGCATGCATTCAATGAACACGCTGTATGTTCAGCAAATTCTATCGTTATTTTACAAACAATTACTTCAGACCAAATATTACAACATACAGTTGGATTTCGGTATAATTTTCAACAGATAACAGCTGGTTAGTGATATGCTGCTATTCTGGTTTTCCTGGCTTAAGTACAGGTTCATTAAACTTGATTTGGTCACAGTAGGAAAATTTTGCTTTCATTTTAGTCGTGTACGTGATAGCGTAGTTGATTGCGTCAATGTCAACCCCAGCGCGCGTGTGGCGCTTAGACCATGGCTTGCGTAATGCGCAGAACGTGTGTGCACTAACAAAAGTAGGCACCGTCCTTAAGGTAATTCCTCTGAAATAAAAGTGACAATAGATTTTTGTTCAAACTTTGTCCACTGAATATTTGTCATATGATAACTTCAATTTTGAAATAAAAAAGGGGGGTGCCCATGCTCATTA
>Ga0126339_10002321_pt1 | contig 13557 bp, 7 predicted proteins | sample OrbTmetagenome_2_FD_92532 | JGI IMG/M metagenome (GOLD analysis project Ga0126339, IMG submission 92532) | Coral microbial communities from Petempiche,Puerto Morelos, Mexico - Orbicella T R C metagenome | ecosystem: Host-associated > Invertebrates > Cnidaria > Coral | place: Petempiche,Puerto... | reverse complement strand
GCGTGGTGGCCTGAGGAGAGTCTCAGCCTCTCAGATATGTACGGGGTGACCTAGCTAGAGTCTTCCAGACCTCGATATTTTCCAATAACAATACAGAAGTAAAGTACAAACTGAATTATTCTACAACTATGATGGGTTTTTTTTTTGTTTTCAAGGCATAAAAGCTCGGATTATGCTAGCAGTGCTAAACTGAAATAAAAGCTTTAAATTATGCTCGTTTTTCTAAATTATGCTAAAGATTATGCTAGCACAATCTACCAAAGCCTATTTTTGCCTCGACGAAAAAAAACAACTGGAATGATATGTTCCATTCAATTTCCTACCGGGACACCCACTTTTTCAATGCAAATGGAAAGCGCTTTATCATTTAGCCATAAAATTGTGGTCCTATTTAAGGCGTGGTCGGCATACATGAAGGTGCCTCTTTTCCCGAGACAAAACAAATTGGTCGTGATTATAATGACGAGATGGAGGGTCGTAAGGTAGCCGGGTTCCACCCTAGAAACGTTTCAAGCCGGGCAAACCAAGAGTCAGAAACCGATGCCACGTCTGCTACGACTAAACGTTTTTCTAGGAAAGGGACGTATGATATTGTGGCGGAAATCGAAGGAAAAACGTGGTTCCAGCCCAGATCGTCCACAAAAATGAACATTTTCTCTGAAAGAAAAAGAAAAGAAACTTCTTTGGGAGCGTGGGCTTCAGATGTTACCAGGTCCTGCACGCGACAGGTTTACATTTCAAACGTTACCAAACTCCGTATTATGTACAAAGAAATGTTAAACTTGTCTTTCTGCTAAGCCTTCTTATCGTTCAGCTACTTCCTCCTCATCCCACTTGATCCGACAAGCGGAAACGAAAAAGATTAATTCGGCAACAAATGTCTTTGTTTTTGCGTTTAAACACTCTTAAACCCGCTTCTTAGATAAGCCTCGCCTAGACGCTGGCGACAGAGGAATTGAAAACGAATATCACATAAGAGGAAAGAAAATATTTGTAACTGGTAGCGCTGGTGAATACAACATACACTAGTGTATTGGATTCTTAATTACAACTAACGTTTATGAACCAGATCGAATTGTCCGATTTTGTAACTGCCGAGAAAAAAGCTCGAAAAAGTAGTCAGGTGATCAAACTCTGAAATTAACTGTTAACTGTTGAATCTCTTTACGGTGGCCAATTCACATTATCAACCCAGCTGATAAAACCAAATTATCTTGTTAGAAGTATTGTTTGGTCCAGAAACCGACAGAACTGGAGACCTAAAACTTTTAAGAATTTAACACTGGCATGAATGAAACGACCGAAAATCAACAGCGGTGTTCAATACTTCACTTGTAGTCAGTGGCGATCAAGTCAGCTAGGATGTGTGAAGATAAAAAAACGTCCCTTGAGAACCCACCGAGACGGAAAGTCGTGGTTCCTTACATGATTGCATGCGGACAACAGCTCAATTTGTTGCGCTATTTTTGGAAATAAACAACGGTTCACGAGTTGCGTGAGACGTCAAAAACAATCCTGGCAAAAAAACGACGGCCAACATTGTTTTCAGGCGACAAAAAATTTAATACGGCCTTACTTAGTCGTTTCATTGTGTGCTTCAGCTTGTCCATCGTGTTTCAAATCAGTCAACAAAGAACTGGGCTTTCATCGCCAATTCGTCTTTCTCACGATTGTCCTAGCGTTCTGTCAAGCGTGGCTTCTTCAGGGAGCCACGATTTTTAAACCAAGATTGTCGAGTTATATTTCAAAACCTAAGAGCTGAGCCAGACTGATTTTTTGTATGACAAACGATATTGGGGAAACATTACTTCCTCCGCCCCGCAACCAGCAAAATTGGACAGGATAACGGGATTAAAAGTAAACACATTTTTAAGCCCATAATAATTTGGAAAACGTGACCTTACTCGTCAGAATACTAACAATCTTTTATCCTGTCACGCCCTTGTAATTGTGTTTTGATTTGCATGGCTGGGACTCTTCTAAAAACACCCAGAATTTGAAGTAGTCAAAATTATCAAATCCAAAGAAACTAAGGAGTCAAAATAATTTTATTTGCAATTTTACCCCACCAGTGACCACTAGTCTTGACTTTCCTCACCCCACTCCCCAGCAATCTGCTATTCAATTGAATTTTTTTCCTTTGTCTCGCGAACTGCATGGAAGACGTTTAAAAAAAAAAGAGCAGGTCATAGCCAAGTGCCTTTAAAAAAAAATTGAAGTTTTTACGTGGTGCGATTTCTCTATGCTGAACAATTTGATTGACATACGCGTCCGCTATCGCTTGTGAGCGGAATACAACGCGACGCTTCAGCTTACGCGGGAAAACGCTGGTTGTGACTTGCGTGATAAAACCACTCAGTGGATTATTATTGTGTACGATCGTGCTGGCTTCCCTGTCCATCTAGGGATTAACTTCTTTGGTTTACAGGGCTCGAGGTCTGTTTTCTCGTCGAGTTTTCTTTCATGTGCGAGGAGATAGTATCGGATGCTGTACTTGTGCAATACTTGAGCAATCTCGGAAGAAAAGAAATTTTGCAACGCCACGAAAACCGTGCGTAGTGAAATATGAAACCGTCTGATATTTCTGTGTACGCCCCTGAAATAGCTTTGATACTTTAACCTGCTGGATGTCGACACTTTTTTCATGAAGCACGAAAACAATAAGCCTGGAAAACTTCGATGTAGCTGACTTTCTACGCTGTCAAACTTCAAAATGGCTGGCAAAGTCGTCGATACGTGCCAGTATTGTCGTGGTGTGCTCGTGTTTACTCTTACCGTGTTTCCATTCATCGGGTTTTGTGAAGGTAGGTTCTGCTCATGTACACAAGAACTCTTCCTGTGGCGCTGTTTACGGTTATTTCAGATCATGTATAAATATAATTGTATTAAAAGATGGCAGGGACTGTAGTGTGTATTGAAGTCTTGCGGTAAAAATATCTGTCTCGTTCGGATCGCTTGAACCAACGAACTATTTCCTAAAACCAAAGCTATAGAGTTTAGCTCGTGTTTTGTTATTTAGTGTTTTTGCTGATATTTGTGAAGTGTTGAATCGTTATGGTAGCTCATGAAATGAACCATTTTGATTTACTATTGGCTTCACACTGTGCATTCTAGAAGCCCTTTAGTCACGAGAATATCGAGGTCAACTGCGTTTACAACGTCTGTAACAATCGACATTTTACGCTTTGAGTCCACGAGACGTGTTGTTTATTTTGATCGACCTATAACTGAAATTCACGCGACCCTAACGGAGGATATTTCGATATAATATTCAATGAGGGGATATACAGCACATGTATCAGCTACATGCGGCAGATAAACATTTTTCCTCTTACTGCTGTCAATTGAAAATTACATTATTTTAATATTCTAAAATTAGCCAACCATCTTTGCATAACAGAATATTCGGCGTGAAGTCGCCAAGATATAATGCGCTCGCAGAAACTTGAGAATAATCGCTTTATTCCTTCACTTAAAGTGCCATGTCTGATATTTATGGCTCAATTCTTGGCTATCCAGTAGTAAAATTGTTGCTAATAAGCCATATAAATTCAATTTATTTGTGTAAATGTAACTGGTGATTTTAAATGCCTGTTGTTTTTGTGGCTGTACGCGAACGTTTGAGCTAGCATGCAACCATCTATAACAGACGGACCTACACAGCTCAGGACACATGCAAATACCAGTTCCGTGCTATAATATTCTAGCTTATTATGAAATGTGAGTTGCATAATCAAACAAAGAGGATTCATAAAAGTTGACCTTCTGGCTTCACTACAAGTGTGTTAATGTTGTAGTGACCCAACAGAAGTCATGTCTTTATTTATTTATTTATTTATTTATTTATTTATTTATTTATTTATTTATTTATTTATTTATTTATTTATTTTATTTTATTTTTTGGCTTTCTAGTTTGGTAAGGCCCATTTCTATCAGCGATTGCATCACATGTTGAGGTTCTTTCTGTCTTTATCTTTATTTACTTGTTTACAAATTTGCCAAGTGGCCTACAAGGCCTAACTACCTGACACTAGCTACAGTGGCTCATTCTAAGTTAAAACTTAACCCCCAAAGGAATTAAGAAACGATTAACACCCCGGGAGCCATGCTTATATGAGATCAATTCAGGGGCATTGAGGGCAGACAATTGTGTACGTCTGATATTATCTGTATCGAAGGTAGTTATACAAACAAAACTAAAACTAAAAATTTTTTGGTCGATTTGGCATTGCACGAATTGGCAATTTTATGGGTTCTATATTTTGTTTTGTTCCAGAAAATTAATTATCCATACACTTCCCACAAAAGTTCTTGGTTTGAACAGATATCAGACCTGACCCAAAAATTGATACCCTATTTTATGCCTCTAGAATTAGTGCATGTCTCTAATACATGACCTTGCTAACCAGGAATGCTGCCATTGCCATAAACGTAAGAAGGGTTTTTAATTTTCTGATTTTAAGGTGGCTCGGTAGGATAGTCATTTATCATGTTAACGTTGAGTGTATTAGTGTTGTAATTATTTTTGAAAGCTGGTTTTGCATTCGTCTTTACACCCAGTTTCTTTCACTCTTGTTAAATGTAATAAGCAATGATGAAACAGTGCTTGAAAGTCATCCCTGTTCAGTAAGATTATGGTTTTTAGTCTTGAATCAAAATGCTTTTATATGCCTTTGTGATTTTCTGGAATTTCCTAAAGTTGAAGAGTGAAATCTTCCAGTTTGTTGGTTAAATTGCTTTTTTGTGGCCTTGTTGACCTCATAAAATTATATCAAAAAACACTCAGATGTTTTGACTTTTTTTCATATTGATTGCTGAGTTTTCTGAATCCTTTCAGATTCGCTACCATATCCTATCGGATTGTATCCACTTAATAGACTCTACAATACGGCAGATGCAAGTTGCTATGGTAACTTTGGTGGAATTCCGAAGGATGTCCAACTTGTTACAGGCCCTTTTGGAAAGGCAGATACTGCTTATGAGTTTACTGGTATTGGGACAAGTCACATCACTATCCCACAGAGTCCACACTTGGATGCTAAGAATTCTATCACGATTCTAGTTTGGATATTTCAAACTGGGCAAGCAGGTTCTATCATTCAATACTTGGATAATAACAATAAAGGAGGAGCAGGGCTTTATACATTGGATAGTAATTCTGTAAAGGTACAATTTCTGGAGCGCAGTGGAGAGTCTCTTTCCATTCTTCGCAACCATACAGTCAGTCTTCAAAATAAATGGCAATATGTCGGAACATCGTACAACTACAACACTGGTACTGCGACATTGTGGATAGATGGTATAGACGTTCAGCAAATGAATCTTGGCAAGGTCGAATTAAGTACAGACAAAGATATTCGTATAGGTAGTGGACAAGGCAAAGGTGACAGTTTTGAAGGACGAATATCGTGTTTGCAAATCTACAACAAAGCATTGACAAGGGATGAAGTTTCAGCTGTAAGAAACCGATGTTTCCAGGAGGATGGTCGTGGTGAGTATAATATTTTTTTTCAAAATATAAGTTTAAAGATATGTGATATGAAAAACACTTTTGCATGTATATCTATTTATTAATAGCGAAAAATACTTAATATCCATATAAGGAGGCAGGCTTGTCATATTTACATGTATAAATTATGTGTTTTTTCAGAAAATATCATCAATACTTATAACTGTATCACAGAATTAAATAAGAAAGGTTTTTTGGTTCTAAACCCTACTCTACATGTACCGGAAATTCCAGTTTAACTTAACATACATGTACATAAATTATACTTTCCTTCAAAAACATTTGGTTTTTGATAGCCCTTTTCCTTGGAATTTCTACTGAAGCTCTTTGGGGTGGATAAATTGGATATTGTGTGCAATGTTCAATGAAAGTTGCATTCAATAGCCTAAGGCTAGTGGATTTTGCAGTTGGCATAGTGGATCAGAGTTTATCCATCACTTGCCCAGTGATACATGAAATTATAAATTACAGACTGAAGTATTGTTAAAGAGTAAGATTTTTTTTAATTTTCAATAAATTATGTAATTGTGCTGGGAGAAACTTTTTTTGGCCTTAGAGAAGAAAAGAAAACATCCATAGGAGAGGAGTATGGAAATGTTTTGCAGCAGCAGATTTTTTAGAACCACACAATTTGTCATACACATGTAAATGAAAAGCTTATAAAAATACACTGTAATATTACTGCTGTCATCCTTATGATTTTAATCGGCCCTATAGGAGATCCAACAGCTCCAGTGGACTGCAAGATGTCTTCTGCACCATGTAAGTGTTATTCTCAAAGTCATTAACCCTAGCTTGCTAAAAGTGTGATCTTACAAATTAAGCCAGAGATTTTTACAAGTGTCATGTATATATTATGTACATGTACTTTTTGTACTTGATCAAATTTACGTACAGTTGAACCTCCGGTTGCCACCACCTCTCCTTAGTGACCAGTTTTCCAAAATACCAAAAGTTTCCAATTCAAATCACTATATTTTGAACCTCTTGTAAATGACCACCTCTTTTAAGCAACCACAACCACTTTTAGCGATAAAATTTTGAAATTTTCTTTTGTTGTTAACCTCCCATAAGCGACCACTAGACAGATAAAAGAGGAAAAATTGGATAATAAGGTGTTGTACATAATATTATCGCATTCCTGGGTTGTACAAGAGACAGCAATTTATCAATGGGAAGTACCAGATTTTTTCTCAAGAAAAGAAAACAGTTAAAACATGGGTTAAGTCTCTGCGGTTACCATATGCTAACAAGGAAAAATTTTGACCCAATATGGTCTATGCGGTCGTAAGCAACCACCTCCTGTAGTCGACCACCTGGGCTTGACATTTTGGGTTGTCCCTTACAGGAGGTTTGACTCTATTAATAATTTGTCCAGATGCAAAAAACTTAAAAGCTAGTCAGAGTGCATTTCTAATTGCTGTATCCATAGTGATGACAATTACAGCTGTACTTCATGTGAGAGTTGACAAATAATGAAGTGCATTTACTTTCAGAAATATTTAATTAAGAAAGTACTGACAACGTTTTTGCACTTTTTGTTAACAGCTAGTTGTGGCGTTACCATGAATACCCTGTCTGGAACTTTCTATTCCCCGGGGTACCCTGCTGGTTATCCTCATGAAGCAAATTGTATCTGGGAAATAGATGTTCCTGACGGTTACTACATTACATTGCAGTTTAGGTGAGTCCTAGCTACCTAGTTATTGTAAATTATTCAGTAATTTTCTGAAGCTAACAAGTGTCATGGGCATACCACACAGCTAAACACAGAGTATCTTCCATATCTATAGCTGTAGTTTTAATCTTTTAGAAGCAGTAAAAGGCAACTGCTAGATAAAACTAATACAAGTGAAATATTAATGGCTTATTATACGCGGTGGCCTCGTGGTTATTGCACTTGTCTTCGGATTGAGCGGGCCAGGTTCAAGCCCTGACCGGGGACATTGTGTTGTGTTCTTGGGCAAGACACTTAACTCTCACAGTGCCTCTCTCCACCCAGATAAATGGGTACCGGCAAACTTAATGCTGGGGGTAACCCTGCCATGAACTAGCATCCCATCTAGGTAGGAGTAGAAATACTCCTAGTCACTTCATGCTACAGAAACTGGGATAAGCACTGGCCTGATGGGCCACTTGGCTCGTATTCAGACTTTACCTTTACCTATTATCCATGTACAACATACTGTTTAACATGCGTTCAGTAAACATCTTTATGTTATCATAAAGTCTGTGCCATGTTCTTATACATGTATGCAAGTTCATGTACAACAAAAAGAAAAATAATAAATACTGTATGATTGTAAAATTTATCCACAGTAAGTTTGATTTGGAAACAGCTTACAACAAGTATCCAGATTGCCCAGACTACATTGTCATCCAAGACGGTATCAACAGCTGGTCAGACACATTGAGGACTCTTTGTGGAGGTCAGGACGGCTGGGGAGAGGAAATTGTTTCTTCAGCAAATGGAATGAGGGTGGAGTTTGTGTCTAACAAGCTCACCTCAGCTCAAGGCTTCATTGCAACATACACTACAAGTCTTATAGATGATCAAGGTAAGATGCCCAGATTTTTCATTAAGGGCGGGGCACCAGGTGAATTGACCAGCTCTGGAGATGATTTTGCAAACCCCTGGATGCATTTAGGAACTAATTTATGGTAAAAATATGTTTGTGGTGTGTATACTTAAGTCTGAGTCGGTATGCAAGTCCATAGCGTTAGCATTAGAAGGACCTGCCCAAACAGTATGCTGTTTTCATAATTTACTTTTGGTACCAGCAATCTCAAATAGATAATTAGATATTAATTTAGTTTCACTTTCAGGTTGTGATAGGTCATTATTTTGAGGAATATCCCAGCTGAAATGTTTTTGTGTTTCTCACCAGAAAATTATGTAAAGCAAAATTTAATCTTCATCATTCTGACTTGGGAATGCAGTTGTAAAGGCTACCGGTATAATCAATGCTCCCTTTGCTTCCTAGTAGCAAAAGAGGAAGATGAAGATATGATGGATTTCAGTCGTCACTACACTGGAATTGTGATAGGTGTGGCATGCGCTGCAATTTTTGCCATCCTGTCAATCATCACATTCAGCCACACTCGAAGGAGATTGCAGGAACGACGTAATGGCAGCTTAACAAATAGCAACCGCAGACATGTTTCGTTTTCTGACAATGACATCTTTCAACAGAATGCGCCACCCACCTATGATGATGGTAAGCTTCTATTTTTACTCCATTTCCTCTGAGTGAAAGTTTTAGAGCTTCATAAGACTACAATGTGCAAATAAGGCATTTACCCAGTATCTTGGATTATAGGTCTGCAATACATGCAAAGGGATATGTGTATGTACTACATAATTTAAATTAATAACTGTCAGTACTCTAGGTTAAAATGCATACTGACCATTGGTTTGATCATTATCAGTCATCACTGATAGTACAAACTGGCTGAAGAGAGTGTGCAATGATCTCCCAGCCATTTTGTTGCTAGGCTTCACTATCACATACATGTACAGACATGCAGTTCTATTTGATAGTTAAATATTTTGAATTGTACTTTGTTTTTAAACCTTGTTCCTTTTATGTATAGATTTTAATTCCATTCGTATAGTTTTTTTCAAATTTCTTTGTAAAGCAACATGAGAGCAGGAATGTCACTATATTGAATTTTTATAATTTTAAATAAAGTAATTATTATTATTATTCCATAGGATGGAGTGACTAGGAGTATTTCTACTCCCCTTGGATGATATGTTCTAGTCAATTGCAGGGTTAGCCTGCCTCCTGCAGCATATTTGCTAGTACCCATATATTTTCCCTTGGTGGAGAACTCTAGGAACTATGAGAATTTATGTGTTTTGTTTCTATCACATTACAGTTATGCGCTATCCAGAGCTTTACCCACCAACACCATGTCAAGGATCATTAGCCAATACTCCAGTAGCGACCCCTCGGCAGGGGTCCCCAGTTTCCACACCAACAGTAGCACGTCATGCACTTGAAAGACATGGATCACCAATGCTTATTCCTAAAGTGGGATCCCCTATTGGAATGCCACTTTTTGGACCACACCGAGGGACATCCAGCCATTCCACACCACAAAGTACCCCTAGGGTTTCTATTCACAGAGGTATTTCTCCCTTGGCTAGGGCAGAGTTGACCCCACAGCACTCGCGTAATGCAGATCATATATCTTCTGATGAACATGATGATGACAATGATGATGAGCTGCCACCATATCCGGGCATTATGGGGGACAATACAAATGGAGATTGCATGCCTCGTAATACGCATATTGATTCAGTTTTGGATCAAGTTAGAGAAACATTGGAACAGAGAAGGTTTGTTCCATGGCAAGAGTCGAATCATTCTTTAAGTGACAGTAATTCATCTGGTTCTAATCATCGTGATGCAGCTGTAAATATTCAGAGAGGCTCATTGACCTCGTCTAGTACTGTGGGCAATGCAGGGCCTGGCCAGGCAAGGGTTGAAGTAAACAGAAACTCAATTGTATCAATACCAAGTGTTGGTGACAGTGGTTATGTTAATCCATGGGTATCTCATAAGGCCATCAGAGATGTCAGATCAGCAGGGACCTTAAGATCGGTGGAGTCCGATGTTTGACACCTTTACTGCAGTGGTCAAAGATGTAAGTTATTTTGGGCCTGTTATTTTGAATACTGGTAATGGATCACATCTGGAGGGACCCTGAAATCATATCTGAGGTCCGAGGCATGAGTAGCCTGCATGTACATGTTCATCTCCTTACTCTGTTGCAAAAGAAAATACCATGTAGGAGACGTCTGTAAGTAGTCTAAAGGCACAAGTTTATTTGGAGAAAGGACATCAGAAGCATACTGGAAAAACATTAAGGACATGAAAAGCAGGTCTAAGTTAACAAAATACAAGCACAAGTGGGTGATGCAGTGAGTAGCTTGGCCGACTGGGTCGCCCTAAAGCTTGAGGCTTCACTGCTCATAGATTGTGCTTTTTATTTTGTTCATTTTTCACTCACCCTACACTTGTAACAGTCACAGATGGGGACCTCCCAGGGGAGGAAACATGTTCCTTTGATCCTGTTTAATATTTTTCTAATGCCACCTGTTAATAAATTTTCACCTTGTTCTATCAAATTTAAATCCATAAAAATATCCCTAATTTGTAATCCCTTGAAATAAACAAGCATGTTCAATTGTTCCCCAAATCCCTGAGAGGCCCTAAAAATAGATACTGTTCATAGATTAAAGCAAACAGAGAGTATCTCTTCCCACTGTTCGTGTATCCACATATCTCCTGCCTTAAAAGACCTTGCTAAATGCTGACTAAATTCAGGTTAAACCCAAGGGATAAAACCTAAAATATGCTCAGATGCACTGTTAACCTGTTCATTTACTGAACCTTGAAATGTTTATTGTTTATTATTATTATTTATTGTTGTGCACAAGATGTAATGTCAGCTTTCTTGAATAATATGAGGTGTAAATTGGTGCATCAAGAAAATATCTTAAGTTGAGTTTCTCTTTTTTTATTTACATGGCTGCCTTACAATGTATTGATGTTGTAAAGAGAAATTAACTGTGGATCACTCTTGAGAAATGAATGATTTCAGATGCAGTTTACAGATTGGCTCACAAAAACATTTTGTGGAAAACATAATTTTTATTCAGTTGCATACTGCGATAGTTATGCAACGCAAGCGCTTTTTAGGAAATTTGAAATGCAAGGCTGGCACTATGGAAATAGAATGTACTGGTTTTTTGGTCAATATAGTGACAAGTAGGTCTTCAGGCCCAGAGCTAGAAATTAGCCATAGCTTCGTATCAACCACTCACTTTCTCTAGCTCGGGCCCATAATCTAGTAAAGTCAAATGGACTAGACCAGCCAAGAGCCACGTCCCAAGATATTGGGTTGTATTTATTTCAATGTAAGCTTGAATGTAATATCTACACATCTAGTTCCTTGTAGTCCAGTTCTGGCTAAGATCTGGCCCTACTTCACGCAACGTCATGCTCTCGGGAGAAGGGATTACCCTGTCTCCCGGGAGTATAACACGGCGTGACAGAGAGAGATCCAGAATTCGACTAGTTTATTTGGGGCCTTAAGAAGAACCTTTTTTTTAGCAACTGTACAAATCGGAAATGAGGGAACCCAAACACTTTTTTATCTCCTAAATGGTACAGCAAGCCTCCAAGCCAGTGGCAGCTACAGATCAATTATTCCCCTTCCCGCCCCCCGGATAAAATACTTGTATTTGGAGCTTGTATTTCAAAGAGCTGGTTCGTCCCCATTTCTCTCAATACTCTTGATACATTTTAGTTATTTTCAGAGGACTCTAGACGCTTCAGGTTAAAGGAGGGTTTTTAAGAGGTACTTTATAATTTATTTGTCTTTTTAGTTTTTTATCAGTGGAAAGCCACTTCCTTATCTTACTTGAATTTATGTAAGATCGAGAATATAAATATTCGCTGGATTTACGACGATATTCCAAAGGAAATAATATATAACAGATGTAATAAACTAAATATTTATACATTCTGCAGTTGGTTATTTTTCCTCCAGTCACTGTGATCTGTACTTGTCGTATTTGTTTTAGTCACAGGATTTCCTAAAGGCTCAACTTCATTCCACAAACAGATTCAGTTCCATAAATTGTGAGTCTGTCCCTGCGTCTAAATCTTGACTGACGCTCAATTTTGAACTTCTGTATTGAACTCATGGTTCTTAAGAAGAACCTTTATGTGTAGCAACTGTACAAATCGGAAATCGGAAATGAGGGAACACTCCAATTCTTCGCTGAAACGCGGCCTTGAATTTTCCGAATACAAAGAGGAGAGGAGGAGCCATTATTCGTAGCCTCTGCCAGGCGTTCACTTAGTTGCGGTGCAGCGCGAAAAAACGACGGAGAGTAATAAAGGAGAGAGAGACTTGGTGCGAGGAGCTTCCCCCCTCTCGCGCCGCGCTGCTCCCCTGTTTTGTTTTGTTTTTAGTTTTGTTTGTTTGTTTGTTTGTTTGTTTGTTTGTTTGTTTGTTTGTTTGTTTGTCTTTTAGCGCCAATTTTTGCGCTGCGCTCTAACTAATTGAAGGTTTGGAAAAGACTTTATTATTCTAGTAAAGGTATTTATTTACCTTAATTTCCAAAGCAGCCCCTATTGCACCTGCAGCGTTTTGACAGTATATTGCTCACTGAAGCGCAAAGTGTTCTCCAATCTGAAGCCTGCAGATCTATATGTAGCTATAAATAAACTGCTCGCACAAGTTGTGAAATGAAAAGACGGTTATACTGTGAACGCGTAATGAACTCGTAATGCGGGGATATGGAAGTAACACTCGGGTTATGTAGGTGGCTTTTGTGAGTAGAATTGTCGAGTAGAAGTAAGCTGTACGTTAAAGAGCCGATTGATAAAACCGTTGGCCGTTGAACTGCTGGAGTTTGAAAGTTGTTCTTTATCGACATCCTCATCAAAGTTCTTTAAACACTCCAGTATGATGAAGTTGATGCTGAAAATGCTTAGTGTTCATGAAACGCAGTGTTAAAATCATTTTTCTGAAATTGTTTATGATTGAACCGACTATGTATATCGGATGAACTATTGATTACGTCTTTTCATACCTGGTGGGAGCAAAATTTAGCATAATGGACAATCCGTCGACACGATTTTCGCAGTTTTGAACGAACTATCGACACTCCATCGACCTCTCGGTCGATAGTCGGTCGAAAGTCGACCAAACTTTCGATCGATTCATATGAGTCGGTGGACACTCGGCCGACTATCGACCGACTGTTGATCAAATGTCGATAGTGTCGGCCGACTATCGATCGGGATGTCGATCGAGTATTGATCTAGATGTCGATCGAGGGTATCGATCGAGAGTATCGATCGCTACTCGACCGCGGATGCCTTTAGTACACATGATGACAGTATATATGGGTTATTGACCAAGTGTGAGGTCAAGATGGCTGGATATTGGCCAAGTTCTTTTTTTGCGTGTTTATGGACCGAGACGGAGTCGAGGTCCATAAACACGCAAAAAAAGAACGAGGC
>Ga0126339_10002320_pt1 | contig 13565 bp, 11 predicted proteins | sample OrbTmetagenome_2_FD_92532 | JGI IMG/M metagenome (GOLD analysis project Ga0126339, IMG submission 92532) | Coral microbial communities from Petempiche,Puerto Morelos, Mexico - Orbicella T R C metagenome | ecosystem: Host-associated > Invertebrates > Cnidaria > Coral | place: Petempiche,Puerto... | reverse complement strand
TGTAACTTAGGGTCCAGTCCTGGAACCAGCCTTCGATGCGCGCGTCGAAGAAGGTAAACGTGCGAAAGCCGTGAGGCACCACTTCTGCGATGTAGTCCCCGACACTGCCCACAATCCCGCTCATCACGTAGGAGGTGGGACCGACCAGCAGGACATAAACCATCAGGCCGACCGCCAGGATCATGGCGCTGTTGGACAACACGGCCATCCCACGTCTGAGGTCCATGACCAGCGGGGGGATGAAGGTGGCGCACATGACGGCATACAGGACAAGCGGCAGCCACGGCCCCCGGTCGGTCAGGCCGAACAGCGCGGCAACACCTTCCTCAAGCTGGAACACGCCCATGGCCAGGGAGCCGGCGACACCGATCGCGATGGCGACGATCGCAGCCAGATCACTTATCCACCCAACCGACGTGGTGGCGCGGTTCCGCCCGAACACTGTGATCAAGGGCGCGCTGATCAGGTTCGGGCTGCCCTTCCGAAAGCCGAAGTAAGCGATCACCAACGCCACCATGCCGTAGATGGCCCAGGCGTGCAGGCCCCAGTGAAAGTTGGTGACAAAGTGAGCGATGGTGGCCGCTTCCGCCGGCGGCAGGTAGTCGCTGAGCAAAGCGAAATGAGTCAGCGGTTCGGCCGCCCCGTAGTACAGCAGCCCCACCCCCATGCCCGCCGCGAACATCATGGTGAGCCAACTGACGGCGCCGAACTCCGGTTCGTCCCAGTCCTGCCCCAACTTGATGCGCCCGTAGGGAGATAGCGCGAGAGTCAGGCTCAACAGGAGCATCACACTGGCCGTCAGCATGATGAACCAGCCGCGGCTGGTGAACAGCGTCGACGTGGCCGACGATGCCAGCGTCGAAAGCCCTTGCGTGTCCACCACGCCCCATACGGCGATCACGGTGGTCACCGTCAGGGCAACCAGCATTAGGGGATTTCTGAACATCGCGAGGAGCCGCCGCGTCCGATGGCCGATCAGGGTGCGGCAGAGCTATACCACGGTCTTCGGCAAACACGGACCTGGTACTGACGCGGCAAAGCCGATCGAGCCGGCGCCAGAGGAAACAGCCCCTGGCCGTCCGGCCCATCGAGCCGACCGATCCTATCCCATCAGGTGGTCCCCGAAGAACGCCATGGTCCGTTCCCAGGCGCGCTGGGCATCGGCCTGATCATACCGGCTGCCGGAGGGATTGGCGAAGGCATGATCCGCCTCGTACCAATGCAGGGTCAGGCGATCCGCCATGCCGGCCTCGGCCATGGCTGCCTGGAAGCCTTCCACCATGGCCCGGTCGATGAACGCATCCTGGGTGGCGAAATGCCCCAGCACCGGTCCCTTGAGCGCTTTCAGCGGGTCGGCCTCCTGTATCAGGCGCCCGTAGTAGATCACCGTGGCGTCAACAGGCGCGGCCACCGACGCATTCAACGACCAGGCGCCACCGAAGCACCATCCGACCGTGCCAAGCCGGCCGGTACCGGCCTCATGCGATCGCAGCCAATCCATCCAGGCGGTGCAGGTCTCGGTCGCCTGCGTGGCATCGACCGCCTGCATCTGCGCGCGGGCCGCGTCGGGCGTGGTGGCCACGGCGCCCCCCATCAGGTCAATGGCCAAGGCCACGTAGCCTGCCTGGGCATACTCCCGCGCCGCGGCCTTGATCTGGTCGTTCAGGCCCCACCACTCGTGGATCAGCATCACCGTGGGGGCCGGCACCGAGGCCGGCACAGCCAGGGCCGCCGACACCGTCCGACCGGACGGCAGGGCAAGACTCACGGTATCCGTCTCCTCGGCGGCGGCACGCGCCAACACCGGGTCGGCCAGGATGGCGGCGAACGACACCCCCGCCAGGCCCTTCACAACGGATCGCCGGCCCAAGGGAGCCGCCGGCATCGCCTCGAGACCGGCCGCCGTATCGTCAAGACCCGTATCGCGCATCTCACGTTCCTCCTCTGGGGGACAGGGGGTGCCGAGGCAACCGGGTGCGGCGACGCCGTCAAGGGCTTCATTCTCGACGGCTTCTCTTGTCCGGATCAGGGTACGAGCGGTCGCCGCGCGCGTTTAAGTGACATGGTTCCAAGTTGCGGTCGATCAAGGCGCGCCACGCCCGACTCGAGCAGCATGGTTCGATGGTCGCGGTCTTTTCTTGCCCCGGAGATTGTCTCACAATGGGGGCTCTGGGGATTCCTCCTGAGCCCTGGAGCCACGGCGTGCCCGCGCCGGCCGGACGAACAAGGCAGCACGCGTCATGATCCCCGAACCGATGGATCGGCCCGTCGAGCAACAGGACGGCGGCGAAGCCGGTCCGGGTCCCGCCTGGCCAAGCGTGTTGCCCGCCTTTCGCGATGGGGGCCCGCTGACCACGCTGGCCCTGGAAACGGAGCAGGACGGCCGGTTCGGGGTGTGGGAATGGCACGTGGGTCAGAGCGTTGTGCAGTGGTCGCCCGGGCTGTTCGCCCTGTTGGGCGTCGATCCCGCCACGCGGCTGACACTGGACGACCTGCCCGGCTTGATCGTTCCCGAGGACCGGGACCTGTACCGCTGGTTCTTTGATCGATGCATGGCCGGAGATCCCCCAAAGGATACGGTGTTCCGATTGTTTGGGCCGGACGAGCGGGTGCTGCACGTTCGCACCCGTGTCCGCATTCCCGACACCGATCTCGACGGACGCCCGCGTGTCATTCGGGGCACGGTGGTGGACATTTCCGATCTGGTGGACGAAGCCCACCAACGCGAAATCGCCAGGGACGCCGCCGAGACCGCGCGGCGGCGTCTTGAGGATGCCATCGCCGCCATCGGCGAAGGGTTTGCCCTGTGGGATCCGCAGGACCGGCTGGAACTCTGGAACCAGCGTTTCGAGGACATGTACACCGCCGTCCGGTCACACCTCCACGCCGGCCTTGGCTTCCAGGACTTCCTGCGGCATTGCCTGGACGCGGGCTTGTTCCTCGCCGCGCGCGGGCGCGAAGAAACCTGGCTGACCGAACGCATGCGTGAGCATGGCGGCGGCGGCGCGACCAAAGAGCATCTTCTGAGCAACGGTCACTGGTACCGGTTCGTCGAGCACCGCACGTCCGACGGATCATTCGTCGGTCTGCGCGCGGACATTACCCAGGAGAAGCTGAACACGCTGGCGCTCCAGGAAAGCGAGGAACGCTATCGTGCCCTGTTCCAGGGCAGTCGCATGGTGCAACTCCTGCTCGATCCGGACACCGGTCATGTCGTCGACTGTAACGACGCCGCCTGTCGCTATTACGGTTATGCCCGTCACACCCTCTTGTCCCTCAACGCCCGCGACATCAACGTCTTGCCGTTCGACGACGTGCACGCCCTGATCCAACGCTCGGCGGCCAACAGGCAGTCGGTCTTCGTTGGACAACACCGGCTGGCGTCGGGGGTGGTGCGCGACGTGGAGACCCATTCAGGTCCCGTGACCATCATGGGGCGCCAGCTAATTTACGCGGTGGTGCACGATATCGGCGAGCGGATCGACGCGGAAGCACAACGCGAGGCGTTGTTGACCCGCCTGGAACGCTCCAACGCCGATCTGGAGCATTTCGCCCATGTGGCATCGCATGACCTGCGGGAGCCCCTGCGCACGATCACCACGTCCCTGGGCCTGATCCTGCGGCGCCACGGCGAGAATCTCCCCACCGAAGCCCGGACATTCATGGACTTCGCGCTGACCGGCGCCCGGGATCTGGATGCGCTCATCGTCGACCTGCTGGACTACACCCGCGCCAGCCGCGACGACCGACCGCTGTCGGTGCTCTGTAGCCGGCGGATCCTGGACGACGCGGTGACGACGCTGTCGGTGGGGATCGAGGAGACCGACGCGGACGTCACATGGGACGCCGATCCCTGGCCCCGCCTGCGCGGCGAACCCAGACAATTGAGCAGCCTGTTCGTCAACCTGATCGGAAACGCCCTCAAGTACCGGCGAACGGACCAGCGCGTTCGCATCCATCTGAGTCATGGCCGCATGGATCATGACGGCACGTCCTACACATGCATTGGCGTCGCAGACAACGGCATCGGTATTCCGGCCGACCAAAGGGAGCGTATCTTCCTGATTTTTCAGCGATTGCATACCCGCGAGACGTTCCCGGGCACAGGTATGGGCCTGGCGATCGCCCGCAAGGTGGTCGACCGGTGCGACGGCCACATCCTGGTCGAGTCTGAAGAGGGGCTTGGCACCACCTTCAAGGTCCTCTTCCCGGTCGTGCCGCCGGGCGACGATGACACTGCGTGACATAGCCCGCCGCCGCACCCTGGCCCTGTTGGGCGGGACCGGCGTGGCGGCCCTGCTGCCGACCCAGCGACCGCAAGCCGGGCCAGACCCGAGCACCCCGGCGCCAGGACTCACCCCCCGCGCGCCCACGGGTGTCGTCGCGGTCCGCGACGACGGGACACTGGCCCTGGCTGACGGCGAGACCCTGGTCTTGACCGCCGTGCGTCTGCCGCACGAAACCGACCTGCCACCTGCCCACCACACCCCCGAGGAGAGCGCCCGGGTGCAAGCCTGGCGCGCGGCGGCACTGACATGGTTACGCGCGGCGTGCGACGGACGCATGGTTCGCCTCTGGGTGCCGCGCCTCAGCCGTGACCGGCACGGCCGCTTGCTGGCGCAGGCCCGCGTGTGGCCGACCTCGCCCTTGGAATCAGACTCCAGATCAGGGCTTTGGGTGCAGGCCGGGTTGATCGCCAATGGACTCGCCCGGGTTGATACCATGGCCGGCGCCGCCAACGGTGCCGACAGACTGTTGACGCTGGAAGCCATGGCGCGCCGGGCCGGACGCGGGTTATGGGGCGATCGCCTCTTCCGTCCACGCCCTCCCGACCGGACATGGCCATGGGTCGGCACCTTTCAGATCGTGCGCGGCGTGGTCCTGGACGTCGCCCAGGTGCGCGGACGCCTCTATCTCAATTTCGGGTCCGACTGGCGCCGGGATTTCACGGTGATGGTGGATCGGCCCCGGCGGACCGATGTGGACCCCGCCCAAATGCTGGATCTGCATCATCATCTGGTGCAGGTGCGCGGCTGGCTGTTTCCGAGAAACGGGCCGATGATCGCCCTTGATCACGCCGCGCCGCTGGAAACGCGCGTCTGGATCGAGTGAGGTCACCTATCCGTCATCCTCGGACGCATGCAACGGCAGATAGAGCCGCACGGTCAGCCCCCAGTCCTCTCCCGCAAGCACATCCAGGCCACACCCAAGCCCGGCCCGAGCCAAAGCGTCGGCCAGAACCAGGGCCGCCGCCTCGGGCGCATCCCGCAGGGCCGGCACCAAAGTCCTGTCCACGCCATCCGACCGTGAGGGATCCAGAATCCGCTCCAGATCGCGCACCGCCGGACCAGGGGCCGGCCCATCGTCGGCGATCGTCAGGCGCACACGGCCACCGCTTTCCAGCACGGCAGCCACCGACACCCCGTTCAGACGCGGGGCTGCCCCGGCGCCCGCCACGGACCCGTTCAAGGCAAGCCGCCCCTGGTCCGGATCGATGGCGGCGGAAATGGAGGTCGACCTGCCGTCGCCATGGGGCGATCGGAAGCGGATCGCCGCATCCTCGGCCCGCAACACCGCGCCCTCCACGACGTAAAAGAGCACGGCCCCCAAAGCCACGGGATCACCGCGCACCACCACCGGTTCGTTGCACGACAATCGCACACTGGCCCCCAAGGCGCGCAACTTTGGCGCCAGAACGGACAGGGTCTCCTCCAGGGTTCGGGTGAGGTCGATGGAGCGCCGTTGTTGGCCATCGATCCCCGCCAGGCCGCGCAAGGCCCCCACCAGGTGGGCGGCGAACTCGCACTGATCGCGCAACGCGACGCAGGATTCGAGGATCATTCGGGCAGCGCGATCCTGATGGGGCGCCAAGGGACGCGGTCCACGTCCGCGCAAGTGATGGTCGGCGGGCACCAGGGTCTCGCATTCGTGGCGCGCCAGGGTCGCCTGGGCGCGAATGTCGCCCAGCAAGATCAACAGTTCCTGAGCGACCGTCGTCAGGCTGCGCCCCAGGGCGGCCTCCGGGGCCGCGCCCAACAACGCCGCCCGCAACACGCTGGCGTCCTCGCACGCCGCGTTGGACTCTGCCTCCGCGCGCATGGTGCGATCCTGAAGGTCCTCCACAGTCGCGAGAACGTCGGCAATCGCCCGTTGCCCGCCGGCACCTGGAGCCCCCAGGCGAACCGCCCGCCGCCCCAACCGCGCCAAGGGAGCGACAGCGCTGGCCCAGGTCGCGGCGAACCCGACCAACCCCAGGGCCAAGGCTCCCAGCAGCACCGCCAGCAGTCCGCCCGCCAGTCGGTCGACGCCGGCCTGCTGTTGCTCGAGGGCGGCCAGCAGACCATCTTCCCCGTCCGCCAACACGCGATCGCCAAGGCCGGCCAGCACCCCATCGACCCGATGCCAGAGCGTGTCCGCCCAGTCGGTTGTGGCGATCTCCGTCGCCCGCAAGGCGGGAATGGCCATCGCCGCCTCGATGGCCGCGAAAACCGAACCTCGGGTTCCGACGACCATCTCGGCCCTGTCTCCCTCCGCGCCGATGGCCCGCGCCGCCAGATGACGGGCATCGCGCTCCAGGACGGGAAGGGCCGTGACGCCGGCACGCGCGGCCTGCGCCAACACACCGTGGAGGGTGCGAATCAGACTCTCTCTGGACGGGCCGCGCGGTGCATCCGCCGGGGCCGCGAACCGCGCCAGGGTAGCAAGACGTGCGGCGATCGATGGCTCCTCGCTCGCCCATGGTCGGGTTCGTGCCGTCGCCAGCGTCTTCAGCGCCATCAGTGCGGTGTCCAGATCGGTACGGACATCCGGCGACAGCAGCAGGCGAAGCGCGGGATCACGCAACAGCACGGTTACCTTGACCATGGCGACCCGTCGCGCCTCGCCGCCCGCCGACCCTAGCGGCGCATGACGCACTTGGCGGATCAATGCCCGCGCGGCGTCCAGTTGGCGCGCGGCATTGATACGGTCTCGGCTGTCCCCCCAGGCCGCCGTCGCCGCATCCGCCGCATCCCGAGTCGCCCGTAAACGAGACTCGATGAGAACCGTCGCGCCCACCACAGCGAGCAACGTCAGAACACCGATCATAAAGACCACCAGACCGGTGCCTGAACCACCACGCCATCGGGCCCGGCCCCGTGACCGGGTACCGGACACCGGCCCGGTGGGCCTCTCTTTGTCACGCCCGGGGTCTCGATGGGCGGTGTGGGTCATGTCGTCGACCGCGTCACTCCCCTGATCGCCCGTCTCAGGGTTCGCGGTCTCGCGTGTCTCCTGGGCCACGTCATCGTCAAACGCCGCCGCGCGGTCGTCGGCCTTCGCTCGAGACGCTTTTCCAAGCACTTTTCCAGGCATTGTCCGAAGCACCGTCCCAAGCGCTGTCATGGTCGCACCGTCCGGCTCCACCCGACGACGGCCAGGGGCACCACGGCTTCCGGCAGCGGCAAGGTTTCTCGGGCCATCGCCATCAGGTGTCCCTCACGACGGAGATCGATCACCGCCCGGCCCACGGCTCGTGCCAAGGCTTCGTCGCCGGCCGCCATGATCAGGGACACCGGGCCGCCAGCCTGTTCGGCCAGTATCGGCGCGCCCAGGAGGGCAAAGCCGGTGCCTTCGTCCCGAACCAGGAAAGTCAGCGCCACGGACAGCGGCAGCAGGGCGGCATCGGCATCTCCCTTCCGCAAGGCGCGCAGCACCTCGGCCTGGCTTTCGGCAAGAACCACCGTGGCGTCCGCCGGCGCCATGCCGCGCAGGACGGACGCCTGATCCGATCCCGAGACAGCCGCGATCACACGCTTGGACAAGCTCGCCAAACCCCGGCTGCCCGTGGCGGTCGCAGCCTCCGTCAACGCCTCGCGGGTGACCACCATCGATGCCCGCCGCCCATGCGGGGGCGCCAGCGCCACGCCAATCGCCTCGCCTGGCGATATCACCACATCGGCGGCCACCAGGTCCACGGCACCGGACTCCAGCGCGTCCAAGAGGTTGGCGGGCGCCGTCAACGCGAAACGACATGTCACCTGCAAGCGGGCGCATACCGCGCGCGCCACCGCCACGTGAAACCCGCCCAAACGCCCGTCGGGCAGGGTCCCCGATAACGGCAATGCCCCCTCGACGGTGGCCACGGTCAAGGATCGCGTGGATGCCAGCCGCGCCGACGCGTCCGCGTCACCTCTCCCGCCGGCCCCCAAAACCACGGCGGTCAGGGCGAGACTGGCGACCATGAGCACGATGACCGCCGTTCCGGCCCGGCTCCAAACTCGGCGCGGCGGTGGCGCGGACACGGCGTCAGACCTTTGCGGTTTCACGCTTATTCAGTGTCGCGGCTGTAAATGTAGAGGGTCCCTGTTTCCTCAAGAATGCCGAAGTAATTCAACTTATGATAGCGAGGGCCCGTTGGCTGCCCCGCCCAGATGATCGGCACTTCCCACAACTCCTGCTCTCCGGCACCGATCACATAGAACGAGATGGATGTACCGGAGACGGACACGGGATGGTAGATGGCGCCGCTTTTCGGATCCAGGGTTGGCTGCCCCAGCCGCAGGTCGGGGATCCGGTGAATGTGCCACTTACCCAACCGGGTGCTGTGCCCCGCCATGGCGGTCAGCGTCTCGGCGGGTTGCATCGGCGGTACGGCCGGTGCCGCGCCATCGGCGGCGGCATCGTCTCCCGCGTCACCGGATGAGAGCGCAACGGCAGGCACGCGCACCTCCGATTGACCGACGGCCTCGGGAACGGTCGTCAGCAGCCCAGCGCCCGCTAGAAGCGCGCCGATCACGACCGCTCCATTCCATACGGTCCGTCGGGTCCACGCAGACACTGAAAATCGCGACATGGTAACAGTCCACCGACAAGGGGTTGTCCTGGCCGCAGTTTATCAGTGCACCGTCGGTCTTGCCAACGACCCCGCACCGTATTCGGCCCGGTAACTTTGGCCGCGATTGACAGGGGCCGCGCTCCGAGAAAGTCTTGAAGGCATGCGTCAACCCGAGGTCATAGGGAGGCTCGGCCGCCATGCTCCATACCCCTTCCGACGGCGTGCCTGAGACCCTTGCGTCGGGCGAGTCCGCCCTCGCCGAGTTCCGCGAGTTTGTCGCGAGCCATCCCGAGACGGTCTATGTGGATGGCCTGTTCTTCGATCTGTGTTGCGTGGTGCGCGGCAAGCGCTATCCGGTGGCCGATGCCGAGGGCCTGTTTGTCAAGGGCATGCAGATCCCGGAATCCATCGCCTTGCTGGACGTGACCGGCGACTGCAACGATCCCTTGGGGCGCGGCTTCTCCGATGGCGATCCGGACGCCGTGGCGGTTCCCATCCCGGGAACCCTGGCACCGATCCCCTGGGGCGACGTTCCGAGCGCCCAGGTCATGTTGACGCTGCGGACCCAGGACGGCCGCCCGGCCCTGGTGGATCCACGCACCGTGCTGGACCGGGTCGAGGCACGGCTGCGCGCCGACGGCCTGTTTCCGCTGGTGGCGGTGGAACTGGAGTTCTACCTGATCGACCCGAAGCGCGGCCCCGGCGGCGCGCCGCGCCCCCCCGTTTCCCCGGTCACCCGGCGCCGGGATCTGCGCACCCAGGTTTACGGCATGGCCGATCTGGACGACTTCCAGGCTTTTTTGCGGGCCGTGGAGCACGCCTGCCAGCTTCAGGACGTCCCGGCGTTCACCGCCAGTTCGGAGTTCGCGCCCGGCCAGTTCGAAATCAACCTGAAGCACGTGGACAGCGCCCTTCAAGCCGCCGACCACGCCATGTTGTTGCGCCGTGTTGTGGAGTGGGTGGCGGAGCGGCATGGCGTCGAGGCCACGTTCATGGCCAAGCCCTACCCGGACCAAGCCGGCAACGGCATGCACATTCACCTGAGCCTCGCCGACGAGACCGGAACCAATCTGTTCGACGATGGCACCGAGGCCGGATCACTGGCACTCCGCCAGGCGGTTGCCGGCATGACCGCAGCCATGCCCGAGAGCATGGCCTTGTTCGCGCCCAGCGCCAACAGCTACCGCCGGTTCGGCCCCAATCTCTATGTGCCGGTCAATGCCACATGGGGCATCAACAACCGCTCTGTCGCCTTCCGGGTACCCGCCGGCAGTGGCGAGAGCCGCCGCATCGAACATCGCGTACCTGGCGCCGACGCCAACCCCTATCTTGTTCTCGCCGCCATCCTGGCGGCCGCGCACCACGGCGTCACCCAGCGACTGGACCCAGGCCCGGCGTTTGTCGGCAATGCCTGCGACCATGTCGACCATGGCATTCCTTGGACCTGGCGCCGGGCGCTGGAGACGCTGGGTGGTGGCCGGATCCTGCGCCCCTACCTCACCGATGGTTATGTCGACCTCTACAAAGCCACCAAATGGCGGGAAATGGAGAAGTTTCAGTCGGTCATCGCCCCACACGAGTACGACTGGTACCTCTGATCCGAAACCGCCCCGGCGACGGTTGGTGTGGTATCGGACCACACGACACACGAAATACGGTGATCCTATCCTGAATCACGGGGCAACCTCGACTATAGTTAGATTCCCTTCAGATTATTTTCGCGCTTATAATGGAGCGGCGTGAGGTCAAGGCCAGTATGACACCTGTGGGGCGGAGGAAGGCCCGGGGCCGGTGTCGGCGTTGGTGTTTGGCTTGCCGCCAGGGGACCCGACCAGGATCGACCTGGTGGGGGCCAAGGGGCCGGGTAGAGGACAGCGAATAGAGAAAGTCTCCGCCAGCACACAGCAGTGTGATGTGTATCACAGGCATGGGCGAGGACTCCGGTCTACGGTATTTTTCGGGGGATCTATGGCCGCTCGCGATCGTCTCATGCTCGATCGACCCTGAGCGCCAGAAAGATGAAGGGGCAGACTGATGGTGGTGCGACACGGACAGAGCCGGGTCCGTCGCCTGCTCGGAGACCGCAGAGGCAGTGTCTCCATCGAATTCGCCATTGTGGCCTTTCCGTTCCTGATGATGGTCATGGCCATCTTGGAACTAGGCATCATGATCGTTCAGGAATCCGTGATGTACGGCGCCCTGGAGGAAGGGGCACGCCAGCTCCGAACCGGTGTCGTGCAAACCGATAACTCTCCCGAGAGCAAGTTTCGGGACATCGTTTGCGGCAATCTCCATGCGTTGATGACGTGTGCCGATGTCGCCTGGGATGTCCGGGGTTTTTCGAGCTACAGTGACGTTGCCCTCAGTGATCTGGGGACGGGTCCGGACGGCATGCCAAGCGGCACTGTTTTTCAGCCAGGTGGCGCCGGAGACATTACAACCGTACGCATCTTCTCCCAATACAATTTTATCACACCGTTTCTTGGAGTCTTGTTCAACGATGGAGCCAATGGTCGTCTTTTGACCTACACTTTGATTGTGAAAGGCGAGCCATGGGATTGATTCATCGCATTCTTCGGTGTCGCCGGGGTACGGCGGCGATCGAGGCCGCCTTGGTCTTTCCCGTCTTGGTGATTCTTCTCCTGGGCATGGTCGAACTGACCGAGTACGTGGAGGGCAATCGCAAGGTCATGAGCGCGGCTCAGACGGTGGCTGACTTGGTAACCCAGGATGCGTCCCACGATGATGCATCCATGCTGGATATCCGCACCGCCGCGACGAAGATCATGGACCCGCTCAACACCGACGCCAACAACCTGACGCTGGTGATCGCCAGCATCGGCTTCGATGATGGCGGCAACCTGCGCATCCTTTGGGAGTATCGTTCCGGGAGTGGGAGCTTGACGATCGATCCGGCTGTCGCCGACGGGCTGAGTGACGCCAACGAAAGCGTGATCGTCGTGGCCCTGCGGTTTGCCTACGACAGTCCTTTTGACTTTCTGATCGGCAATCGCACCCTGAACGAAATGGCAATGGCGCGGCCGCGCATCGCGCGGCGCATCGCCCTCAACGGGTCAACGGATCACTAGTCATGACTGACGAAAAACGCATTCTCGGCCGCCTGCTGCCGCTTTGGCGTGACACGCGCGGTGTGACCGCCTTGACCTTCGGGTTGATGGCCATCCCTCTGACGTTGGCGGCCGGCATGGCCGTTGATCTGGGTATCGCCTACTATCTCAAGTCCCGCTTGGCCTTCGCCGTCGATGCCGCCGCCCTGGCCGTCGGCTCGACCATCGGCGAAGACACGGACCTCGACCAGCGGGCAACGAATTTCTTCAAGGCCAACTACCCGGACACCACCCTCGGCCGGTCCGACGGCGTCCAGGTCTCCGTGTCCGGCGACGTGATCACGGTGTCTGGCGCTGTCACGTTCGACACCTTTTTCCTGAAAATCGTCCAGCAAAACTCCATCACGGTGCGGGCCGAGTCCCAGGTGATCCGGTCCATCAAGGGACTGGAGGTGGCCCTGGTTCTGGACAACACCGGCTCCATGCGCAGTCGCAACAACATCGGCGCGTTGCGCGTCGCCGCCGAGGACATGGTGGACATCCTTTTTGGCGGCGTCAGCACACACCCCAACCTTTTTGTGTCGATCGTGCCCTACGCGGCCTCTGTCAACCCGGGACCAGAGGCGTTCAGCGGTTCTACATCCCCTCCAGCGCCCGCGTGGTGGCCCGCGCCTGACGACCCCGGCTACGTGGCCTTCACATACACGCCCGAAAACTTCGACAACCCCGGCGACCCCATGAATGGGCAAGGCTGGAAGGGCTGCGTCATCGAACGCACCGGCAGGGACATGATGGGCGATGACAGTGCCACGGGCTGGACTCCCTATGCCTGGGAACCAGAGCCATCCAACAATTATGATATCGACGACATGATGAACACGGTCGACTACGACCCGTCCGTTTACCAGAACCAGGGCAGGGGTCCGAACCTGGGGTGTCCGTCCCGAATCGTTCCCTTGACCAACAAAAAGGATGACTTGGTTTCATACATCCGCAACCTCGAGGCTTGGCATCGCGGCGGCACCATGAGCGATATCGGCATGGCCTGGGGACTGCGGGTGCTGTCGCCGAACGATCCCTTCGACGAGGGAGAGCCCTGGGATAAGCCTCTGTGGGAAAAGGCCGTCGTGCTGATGACCGATGGCGACAACCAGTTCTTCAAACTGGGCCGTACCAAGTCTTCGGACACGAACCAGCAGAACCCCGACGTCAACTCCGATTACACGGGGTACGAGTGGCTCGAAGCCAGCAATCCACTGATTGGAACCAATAGCAAGAGCACCGCCAAAACCATCCTCAACAACCGCCTGGCCGAGGTGTGTGAGGCGATCAAGGACAAGGGAATCGTGGTTTACACCGTGACCTTCACGTCCAACATCAATAGCGCCACCAAGGACATCTACAAGAATTGCGCCAGCGATCCCACCAAGTGGTTCGACAGTCCGACCCAAGACGACCTGAAGGCATCCTTCAACGCCATTGCCATTGAACTGTCGAAGCTGCGGGTCGCCCGCTAAGTTGCGCCGCGCCGCTGCGACTGGTTTGTGTTGTGCGTGGTCCCCTAGAGTGAAGCGGGATCAGCTTGGGTCAAGCTGACCCGACTTCACTCTCATTCTATAGGTTTTGAGTATCTTCGAGATCAAGTTGGTCCGTATCGCGACCCAACTTGATCTCGGAATACT
>Ga0126339_10002319_pt1 | contig 13566 bp, 6 predicted proteins | sample OrbTmetagenome_2_FD_92532 | JGI IMG/M metagenome (GOLD analysis project Ga0126339, IMG submission 92532) | Coral microbial communities from Petempiche,Puerto Morelos, Mexico - Orbicella T R C metagenome | ecosystem: Host-associated > Invertebrates > Cnidaria > Coral | place: Petempiche,Puerto... | reverse complement strand
TATTCAGACATTATTTTACTGGGGACGGAAAGGTGAGTTGTATACTAGCTACCATATCCGATTGATTTCCTAATATAAAGATTTAAAAACAAAAGTTGTGTCGTGGTTTTCTTTAGTTATCGGCCAAAATGCGAGTCGCCAGTGCTCAATTTTTGGTCGCATTGGCGACCAGTGAGTCGCAATTTCGAGCCCTGATTGGGCAAGACACTTCTTACAGGGTTTCTTTTTGGCTGGGTATGCACAAGGCAGTTTGAAGTATTCTCTATGCAGCATTGATAAAAAAATAAAGAATCAATGCACTAGTGTTAATACCTTGTAACATAAGTGTACTTTTTAGGAGGTAAAACCATTTCAACTTAACTGAGATGGTTGAAATTTCAACAGTTAAAAAATGAAGGTTACATTTTAGAAGTAAACTGGAAGTAGGTAAAGGTAAAGTCTGCATACAAGCCAATTGGACCATCAGGCCTGAGCTTATCCCAGTGGCATGAAGCGACTAGGAATATTTCTACGGCTCTCTGGATGGGATGCTAGTCCATTGCAGTATCACCCCAGCATTAAATTTTTCAGTACTCATTTATATACCTGGGTGGACAGGCACTGTGAGAGTAAACTGCAGGTGAACAACTTTTTTTTTCCTCTGGTTCCTCTTCAGTAGGGGTCAGTTAGAAATACAAAAGTTGTACCACCACAGGAACACCACAGCAGCACCGCAGCAGCACCACAGCTGTTGAAACTCTTAGCTGTACAACTTCACGAAGTCTTGTCTCTAGACTTTTGTGAACGCAGAGTGAGCGTGAAAGGAGAGACAGAAAAAAACGAGTAAACTCAATCTCCTTGTTTGTCCATAGAACCGTGCCATGTTCATATTTCTGTTGCTGCAGCTCAAACTGGCATTTCTCGGTTTGGAGAAATTAATCCATTATGGAGGTGAGGAAACTTGCTCCAGGCTTTCGGTTGTTTGGGGAGCAGCGCGGGTGAATGGGGGGAAAAATAATTAGGAGAGAGGTGTTTTGGGTGTTTAGCTCTCCACACTGCTCCCCTAATTTTTCTTCTTGCCGTTTTTCGCGCTGTTCGTAAACTAACCGTAGGCCTGGAAAGACTAGGAGGTGAGGGTTTTTTGTTAGTTAACACTGTATAACTAGTATAAAGTCCAACTTGATAGGTGACCGGAAGTTATACACTGAAAATAGACCAATTTCGATATATTAAGATTCAGTCTAACACAATAGACCTCAGCAAGAGGCTCTGGAGGATAAAACCCCACAAACTCTGTAGTTATTCCCCGGAGCCTCGTACTGAGGTCTGTTGTTTTAGGCTGAATTTTAATATATCAAAATTGGTCTACTAGCTTCTTAAACTCATTAATAATTCATCAAGTTTAAACAAACGAACTCACGAGCGTGACAGTATTTGCAGGGTTATCTGATCTTAATTAGCATAGATCTATACGATTATCTTTCTACGTGTTCTCCTTAGTTTTAGTTGCGATTGAGAAGATATATCAAACACTCAAGACATCGTTTAAGCACATTTCCAAAAACCTCGATGTTCGTCACAAATACTCCGATGCTTGTCGTAATTTCAACTCTCTTCTCGGTGTTTAGAATTGTCGTCAAACACGGTCTTTCGTGTTTAATAGATTTCTTTCAAATAGATTTTGATGGGTGGCGTAGCGTTGAGACGAGATAGGTTTTCTGTTGAAACCGAATAATAGGCGTCAACTGGGTTGTTTTTAAATGATCGTGTTTCTTGCTTCTTTCCAGGTATTCCAAAACGGAAGGTCTGATGGAAGGAGGCCCTGAAATGCTGGTCTTCTCACACCTTCTGACCGAACCACCCTGCATCAGAATGGAGCGCTCGCATTTACTACTGGACAAAGTGGAAGGATTCGACAGAATGGCATTTAATTTTAAACGTTTTCCTTTTGTTTTTCCAGTCATGTCGACTAAAATTTGTATTCTGGAAAGACGGAACTGGAGAAAACCTGACAAAGAAAGGACGTGAACTTTCATGTGAAAATGTAGCTGAAGGGTGTGTAGAGTTAGGAAGCAGAACGATTTAGCTTTTGGGCCTGAAATAGAAACTAAATAATATATTAGAATTTATCTACAATGTCGGCTTGTAGGTTAATTTGCAAAAGAGGAGATGACCCCATTTCACGGCTTTCTACTGTTAATTTATAATGCATGGAATGATCAGTCATTGTAGGAAAACCTTAAGACAAAACTACATGGACAATCGGTGTGCTAAAAAGCGCTAGAACGAAGAAGAGCTATTGCTTTTCAAATTCATGAATGTTAATCCATCGCGAGCCCCACTCGTCCCTTGCAGGTATTTGCCGTGAAATTAAATTTAACAAAATTACTAAATGATTTAAGATGAAGACAACAGAACTTGAATCTAGAGCTTCGGTTTATTTAAAATTGAGTTGGGAGTGGGGGTGGTCAATGGGGTTTGGAGGTTGGGGGTGTTAAATTTTAGAAAACCTGCCTTGATCCAACTTGTAATAAAATGAACAACAAAAATATCTGCTTAAGAAATGTTCCAAGCTTTCAGTGTTTATAGACCGTCGCAAATCTTAGTAGTGGTAGTCGTAGTGTCGTAAAGCTTCACCACTATAGTCCTGGTGGATGCACTTGGTGAATACTTTACAGATTTCTCGCTTAAGTCTGCGGTAACAAGTCGAAGGGCGGAACAAACATGATGTTGACATACAACCGCTGGATGCGATGGACCACTAGCTCGAGTCTCCATGGCCATATGACGAACATCATGAAGAAGAAGCCGAACGTCACGGTGAATAAATACACCGGAAGTTCCGCAAGCGAAGAAGAAGCACACCGTTAGGAAACAGACAAGTGCAGTGCTCAGTGCACAGATCAAGATGATAATCACCGGTAACATGAAGATCACCAGGATCAGAATGAAAGGAGAAAATGCCAGGAAAAATGCCAAGATGAATGGACTATTTAGGGCAGCTTGTTACCAGGCTTTGTAGGTATCCACGGCCGCCTGAATCCATTCCGGAATCCATCCCTGGATCCATCCTTCTTGTTGTGGTAATCCTGGCACTGGACCAGCAAAAGGCGCCATGTTTCTTGATGCACAGCGTAAACAAATGAATAAAGCTATGAAAAGTTTTAAAGTTGCGCCACTCTATAGCGACCTCTAAACAATAGCCCTCTTCCGAAGTCTGTACAATGAACCCTCTAAACAATGGAATAGAGGGAGTAAGTTTCTAAAGAAACTGTGGTGCTGCGTCGGTTGGGAACATAACAAGATAATTTGGTTTTATCAACTGGGTTGATAATGTGAATTGGCCACCGTAGAGATTCGAAAGCTGACGTTTCGAGCGTTAGCCCTTCGTCGGAGCGAAGAATAGATAACTCCTTCACTGCTGGCCATGGTCCAGTATTGAAACCGATATACCCTAAAAAAATCGCCCCTCACCAAATTTTGGTACCTTAATCGATTTAAATAAAAGCTTCCCTTTCAAGGGATTCACCAGCACAACTACTTCGCGTGAACTTTTAATGCAAGGGCCGGCCGAAGCACTCTTATAAGTTTTCGAGTTTTTGTTTTTCCTTTTGAGAGTCGCGCTTATCTGCACGTCAAAACTCGAACGAATGGATTCAGCTGACTTGCCTTCTGTTTGATATCGGTAGTTTCTACTTTAAAAGTTATCTTCTCTGAGCTCCGTCAAGATTTTTTCAATCTGAACAACTTTGGGCTAAACAGCGAGCAGTTGAATAAAGTTACGAGGATAATTGAATTATCACTCAAAGCAATCAACCGTGAAGTCCCCGCGTTCCAAATGTAGAACTTCCATCACGCGCGACTTCTCAAACACAGGTCAACACAACCGTAACCGCAGAAACAAACAAGGCGACCTTTCCTATCTCCAGAGCTATTCCGCTATGAATTGTCGCTTCGCCCGCGTCAATTTGGACAAGGATGCCTCGCAGCCAAACTTAAGAGAAGCTATTTATACGCCTGATCACCAGAATGTACATCCTCGTACCCAGGCTATTAATGAAATTTCGGTCGGTCGGCCAAAAAGATCGAGGGCGAAAAGGATAAAAGGAAGGCTCATGTTCTTCACTGCGCTTTCAAAATTCCAGCGAAAAACGGTACAGTGACTGACAGGAGGCACTGCGCAGTTAATACACAGAAAGCAACTTTAATTCATGAATTTTATTTGTTGATCCTAATGCTGGTGTACTAATTCGGTACAGCAGAATGTATAATACGCAAATTGTGATTGTGACTGCATTATTTGTGCATATAACGGATAGAAATTCTTTAAATGAGACAAAAATCAAATAGCGATTTTACTGCTCCAAAATTTCTGTCGAATATTATCATAATTCTAAGAATGTGTAGGGGGTGGCGGGAGGGGGGGGGGGGGTGCTTTTAAAAAACAAAATGCCTCGTGAAAAACTAAAATACATTTATAGAAACAAAAAAAAATCCAAAAAAATAACACCCCTAAAAAAACACCTAAAAAATTTCGTGAAAATTTTAAAAAAATTTTAAAATGGGTGGGGGGGGGGGGGGGGGGGGGGGGGGTGCTTTGTAACAAGTTAATGCGTCGTGCAAAATTAAAGTTACATTATAGAAACAAATCATAATTCAAACCAATAACACTCCTAAAAACACTCCTAAAAACATTGAAACAACTTAAAACAGCGACTGGAAATCCGAGTCCACAGATTTCCTCGTTCTTCCCAAACGTTCATTAGTGTTATGATTCTATCAAAACATGAACAGCGATAATATTCTCTAAGTTTTGATCTCGTGAGAAATTTCACCAATTTTATGTGATACGTTATAAGTACCTATATTTGGTACGAATGCAATATGGATACATTCGAATATGCTATCGTGGCTATGAGCCTGCGCAGCAGTCGTTTTCTTTCCGAGAACTCATGAAGACACACTCTCGTTCCCAGAGCCCTTGCGTTTTCGTTACAGTCAACGAAGGCTCGAATCGAAAACTGGATTCAAATAATCCTGTTTCCAGTTTCATCGAGCGCATGCGTTCAGGTTCAATAAAGGTTTCTAAAAGTCCGTGGAGAAAGTAACCGCTGTGATTAATGCTGGCTCACCTGATTTCACCCGGAGGTCTCCACTGCTGACCAAAAGGATCGTGGCCTCTGGAAACGAATAGATTGGTAGAGGCATGGGGCGAGAGACGGGACTGATCTCACTCGTGCGCAATCAGTCACGTGCCCATCGCGCTCTCGGAAAGGAAATGAATGTTAGGCTGGCTTCGTGATTATATTCAACAACAACAACAAAAAAATCAAATCAGCGCTTTACACACAGCCCTTCCTTGTTTGTGTCTAGTCACCCATTGAAATTTCTAAAGTATAGATGAAATATTACAGATAATGCGACTAATAATTTAATTCCTGGTATTATGAAAAAGATCTAAAACGCAGCTTAAAGTAAAATGCTTAACTGACGTGCAACCCCGGTTAAGCGACTTCCGGTATAGCAAACATCCGGCTATGACGAACAAACTCGGCGATCCTACCCATTTCTCCAGCTTTTTCAGACTGCACATTTTTTTCTGATAAAAGAACCGCACCTAATTTCAGCTCAAAACGAACGGTCGTTACAGTGAAAAATTCAGTAGGAAACCGACGACATTGAGATTCAATCTTAAGACACGCTGTCGCGCTTTTCTGCAATATCTCGCTAATAAAGGTAAAAACTATGAAAGCTGTTGGTAATATAGCTTACAGTGAACCACATTAATAGAATCGAGTCAGTTCGATTAACCGAAGTTGCACGAATGAAGTCAAACTGAGACACTAAAGAGCTCCCAAGGAGGGAGGAGCTGGTCCTTTTGGTGGCATGGGAGCGAGGCCCTTCTTGCTGAAGTACTCCTGAACTTGTTTGGGTATTTCCGCTAACACGTGTTTAGCAAGAACTGCTGGAGATTGCTGTTGAAAATGAACGGAATAGTATGAGACCTACACAGAAACTTTTTACAACTAGGTTTTAAGCCATGAGATCAGGGTCAAGTAAATTAAATTTCCTCGAACGCCTGACTTTGAAATTGGCATCATGAAGAGAAATCAGTTTCTGATGACATCGACGGTTATGTCATTAATCACGCGTGATTTGCGTGACACTAGTCTCTGATAAGGTTTCGGTCGACTCACTGTCCTAATAATTTCTGACTTTGTTTAAGTCGCATACACAGCCATTATTTGAATCACCACGCAAGGCTTTTTTTAGGAAAGAAGTATGGCGTGACTATTTAAGTAACGTAAAGCTCACTTTGTGCGCTGCTGTTAGGCCTGGTCACGTACAATACCGTTCCAACTCACAAGATGTCACAAAACGTTTTTGACAGAACAGAAAGTCAAACTAACCGTTTTAAATTCTCTAAAAGGCACAAACTGTACAATGTCCCTGTCAGCGTAATGATGGCCACATCTCAGCCTGAAGAAATAAAACAAAAATCTATGTTTGTTCTCACAGATAAGGTCAAGTTGTAACCACGAAAACATTTAAGACAGTTTGGTTGGTGAAAAGAAACTGCTTCTTTATTGAACGCTGTTCAACTCGTTGTAACCTCACCTTCCTTCATCAGCATCAAGTTCGTTCATATCCTTGAAATCAGCTTGACCTACTCCAACGATAATCACGGACATGGGGAGACGAGACGCTTTGATAATGGCGGCTTTTGTGTCCTCCATGTCTGATAACACACCATCAGTCAATAGCAACAGAACGTAATATTGCTGTAAAGACATAAGATGAAAACGATTTACTTCAACATGTAAATAAAGTTGGTCAAGGTCTCCAAGGTGAAGTGTAGTCGTTTACGGCCGTTCCTTGAGAAAAGAAACATTTTGTAAAGAAATGTCTGAAGAAGAAATTCGTACCGCTGTCATTTGGTAGCCTGCGAGCAAGTTCCTTCCGCTCCCCCCACCCCAAGAGAGCTTGCTCGCAGGCTACTTATGTACTGCTTCTCTTCTTCTGTGCCCAACAGCGCCGAAATTTTAATTTAAAATCTTAGGGGAAGGGGTACGCCTGCAATAGTCTAGCATCTCATCCAGGCGGGGTGGGGGTAGAAATACACCACGTGTCTTCACGTTGCATGAAACCCGTAGATTCAAGTGAACACGGGCCTGATGGCCAAGTCGGTCTCGACACAGATATAACTGTTCTGTGCTTTATGTTCGCCCTTAAACAAATTACTAGCACTACTTGATGGCGCAGTTACATCGTGACGAATTGCTTCATTCTCATCACTTGTCTGCTTAACAATGTGCCGTTACTGTAACGAGAAGTTAGATAAGGATCACTGACACTGCATTGTACATACCGACGCTGTGTTTTCCTTGGCCGCCTGCTCGGCAAATCTAACCACGTGATTGATGATCGGCGAGACGTTGGTCGGGCCATAAAGTTGCACTTGACGAATACAATTCTGATACGCAGCGACGATTTCGGGGATACCTGTACAAGATAGGAGAAAACAGTTTTGTACTTTTACATGGGTATTGTTTAAGACCAGCCTAAATATCGGACGGTTTGTTTTGTTTATCATTATTGTGCTTGGATATTTTGATTAACGTGTTTTAAGGCTCCCTCCACACTACACTGGAGAAATTTGAAAACACAACAGCAATTTATTTCTACGGTTAGGTCTACCGTCTACACTACTCCGTCACGAAAACGGAACTTTTCGAAAATGCTCTTCAAACCGGAGGAATCTGAAAACGCCGGCTTCACGTCTTGGTGTGGACGGAAAACATTTTGAAAACGATGCTTTTCGAAAACGATGACATCAAGGTAATAATGTGATTTCCCTGCTAGAGCTTTCCTCAAGCATATATCCAAAATGACCCTGCCAGTGATTGTTGCGTTTTCAAAATTTCTCCGGCGTAGTGTGGACGCAAAACATTTGATGCGTTTTCAGAGTGAAACCATCGTTTTCAAATTTCTCTGGCGTACTGTGGACAAGCCCTAAGCCGTTTACCAAATTGGATGGAATTGGAAGGAAAAATAACCACTTCCATCGACCACAAACTATCAACAGCGCAGATATTACGGAGTTAAAGCAAAGGTAACGCCAGCGGAGACTTGACATTCAAGGTGAACATTGTGAATCATAACTGAGATATCACATCAAAGTTTCGAATTTTTCCTTACCGTGACAATACGGGTTGGTGGGGTTGAAATTTAACGGAAACTCGTGGGAAACCTAAGAGGACAATCACAAAATAAACTCAATCAGTTGAAGAAACAGTTATCTTTTGTACATGTACTTAAAAACAGTGCACAACAAGCTCAAGCTGATAAAGAGAAATCGATCTCTGTAGCAAATTTAAAAAGCTGCGGATGTTTTGAGCGTTAGTCCTTTATCAGAGCAAATCACTTTACTCTGACGAAGTGCTAACACTCAAAATGATAGCTTTCACAATTCCTTGTAGAGCTATATAGGAGAACCTTTGCTGACGTCATTGTTCACATTTTTCCTCGTTAACATACGACTTTTGGCAAAGAAGGCATTATTCTAGACACAAATTGACTCCAAACATTTAAAGAGCTTTTGAAACTTAGCAACTGGTGAAATGTTTGGCTGTTTGGGTGTAATATTCGAGGAGAAATTGGCTTTCAAAAACTGCAAATTTTTGGGTGGTTAAAGTGCTAATGAGCTCATACATTCTTTGTAAAATTTCGAGTTTTTAAACCGGCGTACATGTAGCACAAAAAAATATTCATTAAATCGAGCTCAAATTCATTGGGACTGTTAATCGTGCTATGCTCATTCAATTATTGTAAACAAAGATTCTCCTATAGCTATCTGGAACCTGGATTTGTGTCATCCCAGAGGCTGTGACTGAAGAGCTTCGTCACCCTTTACCTGATTCGCTGGAGGTATTCTTGCTCCAAATCCTAACGCTGGAAAATACTTGTCCCTTCAAAATAAGATGTAAGCAAAAGACAGTGTTAATATTTTGAAACTTACTAAAATTAATCCAAATACATCAGTGTCACAAAAATAAAAAATCTGATTCTAGCTAGACTGATCAGAATCAAAACATCACAGCAACCCAAATTAAAACTTTTTTTAGAAAATGATTGGACACGAGCAGGTTCTAGTGTTTGGATTTTGCACTAAACCACTGCTTTCTGGCTTTTCAATTTGTCGCACCAGCGAGCAAGTTTACGAACAGGGTGGAGGGGAACTTTGAGTGTGTGTGTCTCTTGCGCCTTAGCTGCTCTCGCCCCCTGACACAAACAAAAAAGCCTACTTGCAGGTTAACAAAAAAGAGAGCTCAGAACAGTGTACATCAATTTTCCAACTTCTCACTTGTTCATCATTACTTCCAAATGGATTCCTATAAATTGTCAGACAGCCTTCAACAGAATTGCTTTAACTTTTAAGCCAAGCAAAATTTAGTCGAGCGTCCTGATTATTATTAGTTATTACAAGTAGACAACATAAAAACTGAGCCTCACGTGTCATAGTCCTGACAGACCTCTCCCACAGCCACCAGAGCCTTGACGTACTCATTAGGTTCATAGGGATTCATATAGTGCAATGACTGGGGATGATTTGGATCACCATTAGATGCTGTGAAGTCTATACCAACCTGTGTTAAACCAACAAAACGAAATTGTAACCAAAATGTCCAACCTTTAGGTGAAACTACCAGTGGGATTTTTGGAGGCACAGTGGCCGCCTCATGATTAGTGCAATCATATCTGATTCAAGTCCAGGTTCGAGCCCCACCCAGGGACATTGTGTTGTGTTCTTGGGAAAGACACTTTACTCTCACAGTGCCTCTCTCCACCCAGGTGTATAAATGGGTACCGGCAGATTCAGCGCTAGGGTAACACTGCGATGGACTAGCATCCCATCCAGGGGGGGAGTAGAAATACCCCTAGTCACTTCATGCTTTACAAACCGGGATAAGCTCCAGCCTGCTAGGTCACTTGCCTCATATACAGACTTTTACCTTTTACCTTTTATCTTTTACCAGTGGGTTAAAAGAAATGGGAAATCCACTTTTCCACTTTTGTGTGCTTCTATCATATTAATATTTTATACTTACATGTAAATACAATTATTTCAGACTTCCCCAAAGCGTAGTAATAGCATTTTGAAAACTTTTCTCTCTTCTTTTCCAGTCTTTTTTGACCTGTAATTTATTTTCATTCAACGCTGATGCCAACTGGCTGCCTGGCTCTGCTAGCCACTTTGGTTATTCCAGGCAGCCAGTACACTAGCTATATTTTATTAGCTATATTTTGTGTAATTAGTAGACCTGAGAGAGAGCACAAATAAAGATTGTTGTTGCTCTTGTTTTCCAAAGTTCCATCACTATTGTTACAGGGAGGAGGCAAGGAACATTGTCCAAGTCTCCTCCATTCCTAAACCCTACATTACAAACTTGCTAGTCAAATGCTGGTTGAAGTTCAACATCTAATTACTTACTGTGAAGTTAATCTGACATCCTCCCATTACGTAATCTAAGAATGTGTAAACTTTGGTTATCTGGGGAACATAACAAAATCCTACTTCACTTGAGATCAATAATTAAACAAATAAAAGAAGACAAAGCTATTGTTTTGCAGCTAAGTGAAATACAGGCTCTGTGTCACCCTTGTCAGAGTGTTCAGTGTCATTGCAATTCAAGTGAACATTTGGTTGCTTATTTTGGCTGCTTTTGCTATTTCCATATAACATTCCAACTGCATCATTCATTGGTTTCTAATCACAGACAAAGAAAGGTACAGCACATCATAAATGTGAAAGACTTGGAGTAGGTGTATGGATATTTTTGTGGAACCATGCATTCCACTAGGATACATGTATGTACAGAGCATACCTCACATTAACACTCAACAGTTTTCAAGGCACGTGTGTTTACATACATTACACTGGACAACGTACAGAACTCCAGAGTTCACATATCCTTTCTTCTTTTGTTTTTTCTTGGCATTCACTAAGTCAAGCCCTTTCTGAAATAAAGCACATTTCACAAGATATAGATCTAACTACCAGGCACAATATTGATAAAAGTCGATGATTCTATTTATTTGACATTAGTGCAACTGACACATTTACATGTACACAATTTTCAATTTTGAAACTGTTCTCTAGACTCACATAAAGTAGACCTGTAACTTGTTTGGACAAAATTATACCCAATTAATAGGGATATTGTATAAGTACTCCTAAAGGGTAGCATATTGAACTTTTAATTTATTGGTCCATGTTGGATCCCTCATCATGATCACTGGAGCAACCACTTTCTCTCGCAGACTCTCTCGCAGATATGCCCCACTTGACTCCACCCCTAGCCAGTTTCCATTTTGCTTTTGGCTGGGTGGAGACCGTACCTCCTTCCACCAAGCTAAATAGATGGGTGCTGGCTGAGGGGGGGGGGACACATGGAAACTTGTGATTCAGAAGATGGACTAGCATTCCACCTAAGGGGGAAGTATCACACTCCTAACTATAGTCACTTAACGTTACAGACAGTGGAATGCCGGCATGAAGACAGACAACTGGAATACTTTGAGATTTTACCGAGTTCAAATCAGGAAAATTTTATGCCCCACTCCCCTAATCTGATAACAATGATTGTCTATAGTACATTGCACTAAAACTTAATCACCTTACCCCACTTTGTTTTGTCTCTAACAACTGTCGAAGAGTAGCACTGTTTGACCCAATAAAGTCATGACTGCCATCGTCATCATAATCAAAGCAATCAATCTGCCACGGTCAAACACAAAATGACCAAAGAAAAAACATCAGTACGTATGTACATACCCCAGACTCTTTAGCATCAATCAGTTGTCGTAGGCTTAGGTCCACATAACCAATCAAATCATTATTGTCATCTTCATCCCAGTCGTAACAGCCAATCTGGTTATGTCATGGAATTAAATGATTGTCATTGTTAGCATTTTATGGAGGCAAGGTTAAGCCTAACATCAGTCAATACCCATCATGTCAATGCAAGACTGTTATCACCAGCAGGATAGCGTTCATTGTACATCTAGGACTGAAGGGGCATATTTTACTCATTTTTGTTTTTTGCATGGCATTTCTTTCAGCTTTTTTTATAATAAGTTTTATTATTATTCATGTTTTCCTGTCTGTTAGATTAAAAGAACATCGCTCACAGTACCTAGCAAATGAGACATTTATTTTCTGATGCTAAAACCAATTTTACTCATTCACTGCTGGCACTCATTCTTAAAAATAAAGATCATATCCAATTATGCACTAAATAAATATTTTCTAATAATATTTACACAATGCAGACAAGCATGTAGCCTTACCTTAATTGTTGCATCATAGTCTCCACTGCAGAGAGTTTGAACTGAGATGCTAAATGACTGCCATGATGGATTCAAGTTATTTTTGATAACCTACAGAAAAGCAGGTAATTAGCAAAACTCATTAACTTTTGTTATTCAGTTATTATGCTGATCATCAGACCTGTCAGGTCAGTTCATTGTTTATACCTCATCTACAGATCCTCCTCCCACCCCACCCATTGCATCCTTGCAGTGACCTGAAACACACAAACCAAACCTAACTGACATAGCAACAAACGTACATGTATTTAGGTCAGCAAAAGTATACAGTGTACATGTGACAATTGAACCACCTCCAGGGTCAAAGTCATTGCCTTGTATGTTTGTTGTTGTTGTTGTTTCATTTCTCTCAACCCAGCTCACCTCAGTTCGATGAACAAGCAAGGTTCCACCATCACTCTTCACTTTTGACAGTTGCAGAAAAGGATCTGACTTTCCCATAAAGTCCTATGAAAGCACATGATACACGGTCAAAAACTGTTAATATTTAATGTGTTGTTCAATAACCACAGTTAGCTGAACAACAGTAAGTAAAAAATTCACGTTAATAAATAAGCATGACCTTAATGCAAGTAAATTGCCAAATCAGCTAACAGTTTGTTGTATAATAAGGAATTTTACAGCTGCAGCTTCAAACAATTCTTCTTAACTGGCAAACTCACTCAGACTACAGTACATGTACACACATCAAGCATTTACAAACACTCACGACAGATAACATTAATTTTACAGTTAGTAGTACAAAACATTACATTTTGTGTTAAACTAAGAGAACTTGATTGCACTGTATTTAGATCCATTCACTACAGTACATTTCTTTTCAGTTCTAAGATAATAACTATTAGACTAGTATAAATTTATCTTCATTCCAAAGGCACTGTTAATACGTTTATAGCAAATACAAGTATGCACTGCTTACTACATGTCTGCTTCCTACATTCATGACCAAGACATGATAGTATATCATCATTGTTAACTAATTAATTACACTATAATGTTGATTAATTATCAATTAAAAGTACATTACACTCATACTGTACTTTTTTATCCAAGTTTGAAGCTCTGAATGTCAACTGAACTATTTCATTTCCAGCTCCTTTTAATTCTTCTGCATATACCTAAGTATAAAGAAATGGCATTAGAAATTAATTTAAACATTAGACAGTATGCAAGTTCTATACTTTTAAATTCTGGCAC
>Ga0126339_10002318_pt1 | contig 13567 bp, 4 predicted proteins | sample OrbTmetagenome_2_FD_92532 | JGI IMG/M metagenome (GOLD analysis project Ga0126339, IMG submission 92532) | Coral microbial communities from Petempiche,Puerto Morelos, Mexico - Orbicella T R C metagenome | ecosystem: Host-associated > Invertebrates > Cnidaria > Coral | place: Petempiche,Puerto... | reverse complement strand
GGCCAAGCCTTTATTGACTTGTTTCCTAACTCACCAACGCTAAATGCAGTAAATGTAATCACTTCCAAACTGTTACAAATGGAAAGCAGTGAGGATCAGTGATCGAAGGAACATGTACTTTCTTCAAAGCTGATTGTTGAGTATGTGGCATTCATACAGCTGGAAAAATGTGACCGAGAAGGTCAAGTGATCAACTGCTGGTATCTCCTTTCAATGTCCGTCTCTTATCAATCAAACCAGTGAGCAGAATTATGACAATCATCAACTGGAAGATATTGTCTTGATGTATGAACAAATTCTCAGAACTCTGATGTTGAAAGAAATGATGGACAGCAGCAATGTGGAGAATTAACATTTTGAGCTGGTTACTGAAAATGGTGAAGGATGGGAAGTCTCTTAAATGTACTTGACTCTTCTAGTCGATGGAAGAAAACATGGAAAAATATGGCTTCACCCTCTATGGACATTTTAGCCACCCACTTTAACTTAGCTTTGTAGCGTTGTGGGAACATATAAACCACATAAAAATGCCCCCTTCAGAAATTTCTACTTGTCAAAGCAAGAAAGTATGATTGTTGAACAGCATCTTGATTGGGAAAAGCTTCATTTGAATTTTCTTTCGATACATAGTTACACAGTACGTGTGACTTCAAGACTTGTTTTGTCTGTGACCTCTTCAGTTGGTCACCAGAAAAGATTTGAATTTGGGATGACTTCATGTAACAATGCACGAAAAATAAAACTTGATACGGAATAATAACAAGTTAGAATAAAATAACCAGTTAGAAACAATAATAAAAATAAGATAGAAATAAACAAGTAAACAAATAAATAAGTAGAAATAAAAATGAAAATTATTAGTTTAGCATGCGGTATCAAGGTTTATATTTCATGCATGGTTACATGAGTTCATCTTAGATTTAAATCTGGTATGGGAACCAAATGAAGACGTCATGAATGAAACCAGTTTTTTAGTCATATATATTAGTGTAACTGTGTGTTGAAATAAGATTTGAATGCAGTTTTTCCTTATCAAGGTGTTGTTAAATGATTATACTTTAGTGATGTTGACAAACAGAATAAATTTATAAATTATCAGTATTCAAATGAGGTCTTTCCTATTATCCAGATAGTTGCAAATCCTAATTTTACATGGCCATTAATAAACCTAAGATTCTTTGTTCAGAGACTCAGAAAATGTTGCAGCTGAAAGGTTATAGAACAAATGGAAATAAATACAAGTGGTACTGCCTCAGTTATCTGTATGGTATTTCGTGATTGTTAGAATTGCATAAACAAGTCATTTTTGCAACACGTCTTGGAAAGATGGTGTGCAAGGGGATACTGCCAATGGGTTCACATGAATAATGAACGTTTCAGTTATTTTTACGCTACTGAGGGATGCCAGATTTTCAATTTTGTCTTTAATTAGTGGGATACTGCGCAATTGTGGAGATAAAATGAACAATCTGCTTGCACGTGGAATAGACGTGCGCGTGACGTACGCATCCATACCTGAATTGGCGTGACCTGTTACGTGACTCTTTTTCGTAACACGTAACGCAACTCGATTGGGCCACGAATAGCTACAAATATGTTCCTGCCAGCTCCTCCCAACCCCATCTCTTTTTGCCCTTTTTTGCAACTCATGCATTCATCTACAACAAAAGAGACAGAGCAGGCTGTTTCTGAGTTTAACTATAATTCCGTAGAAACGCGACTGGCTTTGGTAGAAACTGGGGTGAAGCTGAGTTTTGCCTCTGCGAAAGGCTATTTTTTTATTTGTTTGATAAGGAATTGTTGAGGTGATAAATATTTCCCACTGCTCTTCTAAGCGTGTTTTGTGCAGGCCAAGACAGAATTGGAAACGTGATGTTCCGGCCGTTGACATGGAATTAATTTTTTTTAGTCTTTGTTCCGATGTAGTTCTCATCTTTGTGTGCATTTTTCAAAGCATTTTACCGAAAACAAAAGTTGAATGTTGCAAAGCAAAGATTGCAATTCATGAGACTCAGTCTATCTTCAACACTGTATAAATGACTTTTATACGTGATTGGTTCTCCATAAGGCTGAAAGACGTTTTAATAGCCATGATAGCAGTCAAAATTTGAGTGTGAAATCATTCTTTTTTTGATATCATTCAAGCGTTCGAGTTCATCGATATTACATTGAAAGGTAAATGTTTACAAAGCAATTGAAACGGAATCTGTCTCTGTATACAAGTTACATCAAGTGTTCTACTTCCTCTGTCGAGACTCATCTCTGAAACCTAGGAATTTTTTGTGACTCGCGTGACCGGATCGCGTGACTCTATATTCAAAGTTGCACTGTGTGTTGTGCCTGTTGCACGTGTCCGTTCGTGAAGTTCGGCGCACGCAGATTTTGATTGACAGTGAAAATAGATCGGCCGATTGTAATATGTTTTTTGCACTTGAATCCTGCTTGCTTTCTGGGGAGAGTTTCGCGATCAAGCTTACCAAAGAAAGGTAAATAATCTCATTTTGAGTAAACCTTTTGCGTAGAACCTTTGTATAAAGTTCGTGATTGTAACTCATGCAAATGTGAGATGTTCGGCACAACTTCCGTGATGTTTGAAAGAAATCGCCATTCCCATCGAGTTATATTAGTACAAATCTACGGCTAAGGTTTCTAGTTTTGCGCCTTAGTTACGGTTATTGGCAGAATTATAGCGCTAGTTATAGTTACAGCATGATAAGCGAAGCGACAATTGCAATACTCGTTGCTTCAAGGTAACATGGAATCGTGACTGAGCAAAATTGAGTCGACTGTTCGTGTGTGTGTACATGATTATAAAGGTGGAACACGAACCCAGGAATCCTTTAAAGGTTGAGTAGTTTCACAGCGTTTATTGATTTGTAATATGTTCAGATACAACGGTCACACTATTAACATACACACAGAAAGAGGCTGTTCATTTTAGAGTGAATTTAGCCTTCGAGCGCGAGCAAGCTATCTTAGCAGCTTTTAAGACACACCCCTTCTTTAAGGGTCCTCCAAGGGAGTGTGCTATCAAGCTGGTGTAAACAACAGCTTTGCTCGATGGTCACAGAGCCTCTTTAGATGGCATGCAATGGTTTTTCAATCAGCTTTTACGCTGCATTTGTCTCCGAATGAACGTTCCACGTTTGCTACTTTCATTGGTGATGAAGGTGGGCCAGGAGGGTAACAGAATGTTAATTGAATGACTTCCGATTCGTGCCATTTTATTGGGCGTGTGCTATCAAAACAAAGAGAGATAAAGGTGCATAATAGCTTGTCTATGAACCGTCTCAAGTTTCTTTGCTGCACGTTATCAGAATTAATTGTTTCGATCAACGAGCTATCAATTATATTGAGTGATGTGCATGATTTGGGTGAAATAACGTCTAGAGAGCTGCCATCAGATTGTCACGCGCAAGGTCTTGTGACTAAAGTTATTTTGCGTGTCAGTTATATATAGGGTGCTCATAATTCTTGAGTATCCTGTAAAGCAAATGTCGCCATATTACAATTTATAGCTCAAGCTGCATTTGCAAGGTGGGCAGCGCGTGGATGGAACTCAGAAAGCTGGGAGAGACCGGGAACCAAACTGGCCAATCAAAACAAACAAAAATAAAGAAAATAAACCAATCATCAGGTCTTAAAGCAAAAGATCAGTTTTCAACACAACATGTTACAGTATAGTTGAACAACACAACACATGTTGCTAACACTTGTTAGACACGTTTTGACAGTGTCACAACTGATTTTGCAAAAAGTTGGAGATGTTGGAAAAAGTTTGAAAATAGTCAAATTTGTCGGGTAACATGTTTGTGACTTTGCATAAGATTGTACTTGTTTGGTCACGTTCGGACGGAACGTTTGTGCAACAGAATCCGCGCGGCAGAGTGCAGCATTGTTCTAGCCCAACATGCGTCCTATTTCAAAGCGCCCGGGGCGCAACGGGTTGTTAACATTTCTTTACCCTGCCCCCGGGGGGTACTCCCAAAAAAGTGGGGTAGGGGTGTGCGGCCCGCTTCCCAAAACCCTTACCCTATTTATGAGCAAAATCTGCGATATGATCAAAATGGCCAAAATCAGCTAAAATCGATATCCTATTTATGACCAAAACGGCTGAAAAACCATACCCTTCGGGGCCGCACGTACCTATATACATAGCCCATATAAGGGAGTGCCTCCCTACAACGTCTTGTGCCGTTACTTCCTGTGCAGTATTTGCAAAGTAACTCTTTCCTTGTCTTCCTCAATCTGCGTAATCTATGCCGAGTTTTGGACCTTGCCTTCTCTCTCATCGTCCTCTAGAAGTTGCACCAGTGAAAAGGCGAATTTCTACATCTGTTACGATATGGCGTCTGATGGGGCAAATACAACATCGACAGGCGTGTCACATCCTGCATGATGTTGCGTGCGTTTGGTCAACTTCTTGAAAACATGTCAGAACTGATCCAGCGTAGAGATGATCGATGTGTACATCACTCACTCCCTACTGCGCATCTAAGATACCTTCAAGACTCACGTACCTTGCCTAACACGCCCATTGTGCAAGTGGCAGGGTACATTCTTAAGAAGATAGGGCAAAAGAAGGGAGCTCCCCGCTGAAAGCGTCAAGTCCTTTATTTCGCTTCTACTTCGGGTTAAAGATTTACGAACATTTCATTGCTTTATACATGTTGCGTGACAATTCAACACCGTGGATACCGCATGAGCAAGAAAACACTTTAAGGAAATGTAATCCCCGAAGGAAACAGGATTAGACACGGCTCGTATGTCTATGATTATTCGCGACTATAAATTTTGCAAAGGATTTCGCAGCGAGGCAGAGACGAAATTTGCTGCAATTTTTCCCGCCTGAAAAAATCACCTCGTTTGTCGCGTGCTTTACCCAGTAACGCCCTAAAATAACTGGGTTATACAGTTAATTTCGTCGAATATCGTGTTGGGTGAACATTTGTTAACTCAGACTTTAGCGCACACATTGAGACCTGTCGAAAAAAAAAAGTAAACATTAGAAGCAAAGACTTGAAAGGTCTTGAAATCTTGAAAGCCGAGTCCACGAGAAACTCTACAGTTGGCACTATCTAATTGGCTTAGCGTACAACACCAGCTGACCATGAAGGACCTTCGGGCGTTCCTGATAAAATGTTGTTTGCGTATGTGACTGACAACTGTGGTATATGTTTTTATCCAGGATTAATTTTTCATCTCGAAACTACGCACATAAAATGAGGTTTGGAAATCAACGGTTAATGGTTTGTTTATTTATTTTTTGAGGCAATAACAGTGAAACGAAAAAGAAAGATTACTTCAGGATAAGTTCCTCTTCATAAATGGGTTATTGTATTCACGTTCAGTTTAGGCGTTAGCTAGCTAGACAAGAAAAAAAAAACAGCTAGCGCGACTATCCTAAATTATTCACATTTTTTTAAAAAGATCACTACGGGTTATGGGTCGACCTGCACCGTACACAAGGTTCTTTTTTATGGGCCAAACGAAACAATAGGGAAAGAACAGAAACAATGCCCTAAACACAAGAGAGGTGCAGATTAACAAGAACGAATCAAAATGGAGTTTTCAAAAAGGGTGCAGTGCATGTTATTACTTCCCTGAAAGCTAACACTTGACTGGTGAGGAAATATTGTATGTCCGTGAGACCACCTGACTCAATTTTCGAGTGTTCCACTTCAATTTCCTTTGTTATTTATCGGTCCAGCGCGGGAAACAAGTCATAATTGTTTTTGAGGGTGAGATAAATTACTTTGTTTGGCTCGTCACGATAGATAGCGTGACAGATGGCGAATTCATGCGTAACGTATAACCGGGCTATATAAGGCTCGAGTAATTACTAGTACACGATAACAACGGTTGCCGGTGGGGAGCGTTCATCATTCACGAGTAGCAACTCTCAGTACATAGCTGCACTGCAAAAAAGACAAGTAAGAAAGACACTAGGGTAAGCTGTAAACACTTATTATCGTAGGATATTTGACAAACATTAGACAACGTACTATGTTACATGCACAGCGACGGTTTATGCTCGATAGTTGCGTGAGATATCGAGCCAAGGCGTGGGCCTCTTCTCACACACTGAAATTAATGTAACATCGATAGGTTTGCTTTTAAATTTTAACTAGCTGTTTATATACGACCGGCTAGTCGAATAAAACAGTGCGTTTCATTCCCTGAAAATAGTTTGCTTATTTCGCCGAATTATGCTTCATTAGTACTGACCTCGATGTAATCACAATACGATTGGCTCAAAATTTGTTCGCGTGACAACTTTGTGCGTGCGTCGAGTGTTTCAACTAGCTTTTTCATTCGATCCTCCATTCATTTCACCTCCTGAAAAGGCTTATTTGCTTTGCCGCATGATGCTTTACCGTGATGCAAAAACACATCGGTCGGGTTACAATTCATTTTCGTGAACGGTCAAACGGCCGTCTGCCATCAGATCACGTTATTTTAACACGTGATTTGTGTCTGAAACGTACCAAAATCGCGGGTGATATTTTTTATGCTGTAAACGTAAGCTTAAAAGGATCTTACTGATCGAGCTTGAGAGATCTCAGTTTTCATTATTTCCGGTGAACTTTGAACGGGCGGCAAAAAGACTCAAACAAATGCAAATGTATTTGCTATGTATTACAAAGAATGCATTATCCACATGAACGTCACAAAACAACGCGTATTTGAATTATAGTGATGGGTCGTGGTCGATTAGCGTTGCAGACAGAACCCTTCAGTCACTATAGAAAATAATTTCCCTTTGTTATCCGCCCTGGGGATTCGGGCTGTTCTTTTTAAAATGAAGTAAGGCAAGCAAGGCTAGATTCAAACTTGGTTGTTAGGTCGGCAAGAACTGTCATTTATTAATCAAGACAGGATGAAAGGGAATGATGTAAAGTATAATCCACGCCACGTAGCTTGGAATTACAGTTATTGTGTTTTCACTTGGCCTTACAATATCATTTTTCCTTTATGGTAAATAAGCGGCCAGATTGCAGTCGAACCTCTCCACAGCGGCATCCCTGGGGACAGAAAGAAGTGGCCGTCGTAGCAAGGTGACCGTTTTGGGGGATTAGGGGTGTAATATGAAAGTTTTTCTTTTACGTAGTGCAACATTTTTTTGTGAAAAAATGCTCATTTTTACCGAGGATTTTTGCAGCCATTTGACATCTCAGAGGGCTTTATACCCTAGGAATACGGTACATAATCATTTTGCACTGACTCTCAAGTCTTGAAAAGCAACTTTTATTCAAAACGCACGCTCTGTGCAAAGGAGGGTACAGTCGGCAAGTGAGAGCTTTACCGAGATGTAAAAGTCGACAGAATTTACGTGACTGCTTCGATCCCCGGGGATTGCTCAAGCATGCGTCGACTGTCAGATCACGTCATTTTAACACGCGATTCGCGTCCGAAACAGCACCAAAATCGCGGGTTATATTTTAAATGCTGCAAAAGGATCTTGCTGATCAAGTTTGAGACATCTCAGTTGCCCATTCATCTGTTCGTGAAATTACCGGTGAACTTTGAACTGGTCACAAAAAGACTAAAACAAATGCAAATGTATTTTCAATGCATTACATTATAGAATGCATTATCCATGGGGACGTCACAAAACAACGCGTATTTGAATTTTAAAAAGTGATGGGTCTGGATCGATTAGCGTTGAAGTATAAAGGGGCCTTCAGAGTACAGGGAGCAGAAAATGTCGAATTCAGCATTGAGCATTTTGTTAGTTGGCCCCACGGTTTTATTTTGCACAGAACACGCGGGTTATCTACTCCCATCTGATTGGTTTACAAACAGTGGAATTGGGTGGCTACATCATAGCTTGCATATGCGCCGAGCCTTGAAACTATCCCTTTGTAATGAAATGTTGGTGCAGGGCTTTCAAATTCAAGTATTTCTCTCCATCGCACCCGCGCGCCGATTGTATATAGCCCAATACCACAGCACCAAAATCGCAGGTAATTATATATTTTAAAATTTAAAATGCTTTAAAGAAGATCTCGACAGTTGTCCATTCATCTGTCCACAAAATTTCCGTTGAACTTTGAACGGGTCGCTATACATCACAAAGAATGCATTATCCATGGGGACGTCACAAAACAAAGCGTTTGGGTCGGAATCGACTAGCGTTGAAGAATAAAGGGGCCTTCAGTAACTATAGGAAATTCGTAGGAATACGGTATATAATCATTTTGTACTGATTCTCAAGTCTTGAGAAGCAACCAGTTTTATTCTAAACGGACACTCCGAGCAAAGGTGGGTACATTCGCCACGCGGAGATTTTGCTATAACTCAGCGTACAACACACCTGTCCTCTCGCTCAATGACATTTTCATTGCTTTTCTGACCTTTTCCAGTCCCGGTTACAGTTAAAAGCTTCGCTAATTACTTAAGCCGCCGCTTCAATGCTTCAGCATTCCTTCCCGTTGTTTTTGTAAGCTGCGTCAAATCACTTCCCTTTCTCGGAAAACAAGGAAATCCTTAAAGAAGTTAAAAACAACATCTGCAATCAATTTTTATCGCTTAGTCCTCGTATGCGCCTCTAGATACCCCGGCGGGAGCTCACTGTGCATTCAAAAGAGCGATACAGTACCAGATAGTTCATTGAATAAGAGAAGGGAGAGAAACGTAAGGTAAGACACGGGACGAAAAGTAAAGTAAGCTGTTTAAACCACTGTCCAGTTAAATTTCATAGGGAACTGAATCAAACTTTTCTTTGGAAAACCTGAGCACATTCTTCACCTTTCCACGCGCAATCAGTGGAAGTAAAGAACAGCCAAAGTTTAACTGCAAGACTTTAAACTGGACTCAAATGGACTTGATCCGCGATCAGAGCCGAAATGACCTTTTCGGTTTAAATTTTCTTAAGATATTAATGCGCGATACAAAAGACTTAAACGCTTTAATGTAAAAATATTAAGAAGGAATTGAAATTGCTTTCGGTGGTCTTCCTAGTTTTTCTTCAGTTCACAGGCTATCTGATACATTACACGGTATGAAATGGAGTGGAGCCCATTCATAAAATGTACGAAGAATTGATTAAGCTTTACAGGTTGCGCCCTCTTTCTAGTTAAATTTACCGCAAGAGCTTTTGCAACCTTGGGTTTGTCTTGTAGAATCCGTACCTAGCCGTTTTTTATGTCAGGTTAAGATGTAACGACGGGTTTGTTTTCCGAAAATAATCAACGTGTTTTTCAAGTTTTATCAAATTTAAGCGTAATATTTGGTCTAACATTTCTAAGCGGAAAATTGATATTATCTTAAAACGTATTCGACCTAATTTCCACGAAATAGCAACATATTTATATTACAGTTTCATTGAAATGCGGAAGCGTTGAAGCAAACTTCCGCGGCGGCAAACTTTATTTTCTTTTTACTAAATGCCATAAGGCTTTTAAAGTAGATTACAGAGAAAGCGAGGTATGAATTTTTTAATCTGTTATGATTTGGGCTAATTATGGCAATTCGCCCTCCTGTGGAATTCGCTGATTTCTTCAATGGACCAAGCCACTATTAAGGAGGTTTTAAATCAATTTCGCTCTTAGGGCGCTTTTTGCTTGAAATCTATAAGGGTGACTTGAGGGGTAGTTTGAATCAGTTTGAAGAAAACCATATCTCCCATTGAAAACATGGCAAGCTTCCTTATTAGTTTCTATTAGCAAGTATTTTAATAACTGAAATAACCGCGAAATGATTTGGGTAGTTCTCTTGGAAATGCTCTTGGCAACTGCTAATGAACGGTACCATCAGAAATCTTATCTGATCAGTTCTATTGATTCTTGAAATTGCAAAATAGTCGTTTATTTTTCGAAGATTAATAACTTCTCGAAATTGAAAATGACACACTACTTCCTTGTCCCGAAGGCGATGAAAATTACAATATGGTAATAACACATTTATTTCCCGCCGTCCAGTCGGTTCGTTCCCAGAGCATTCTCTAAACTAATGAAAGCGGCTTCTTGAAAACGCGTGGATAGTTTTTGAAAAAATTTCCTGGCACACTCGAAAGATTTCCAATACTTATTATCCAACTAAAAATTGTGCGACCAGTTGAAACTATCCAGAAAGTTTTCGGCATCATGTTGCCATTATCCTCCGTGCACACGTCTACTAATTAATCCTTTTCACGCTGAAAAGGCGACTTTTTCCGCGTGAGACGTTTGCACGCAACCTCGATCCCAAGCTCTCTCTACTGCGCAAGAAAAGAGAGGAGCCTGGGATCAAGGTTGTCTGCACGTTGGCTAGGCACCGTCAGTTCCTTAGCAATTTTGAGACGAAAACTTTGGAGCTCCAGTCTCGATGACCGGAATACAAATATACGTCAGCAGTTCAAAAGACGGACCAAATCCTCTCACACTCAAGTTGAGTTATCTAAACTACTTGGAGCTAAACAATCGAAACTAGAAAGAGTATTTCGCAAAAGCAAGGTGTGTCATGTGATTTATTATTTCATTTTTTTTTTTTTTTCATTAGAGCAAAATGAGTTCAAAGTATTCCAGTCCCGAGGAGTTTCTAGATTACGTCAAGAGAAAGAATCCTGGAGAGCACGAATTTCACCAAGCAGTAGAAGAAGTGGTCAGTAGCCTCTGGGAGTTTCTTGAGAAGAATCCCAGATACGATCAGGAAAACATCCTGGAAAGGTTGGTAGAGCCAGAGAGAGTGGTCATGTTCAGAGTCCCTTGGAAAGATGACAAAGGTAACTTCCAAGTCAACCGTGGATATCGAGTGCAGTTCAGCTCTGCTATTGGTCCGTACAAGGGCGGTCTGCGTTTTCATCCCACTGTTAACCTGGGGATTCTGAAATTCTTAGGATTTGAACAAATTCTCAAGAACAGCCTCACAACTCTTCCCATGGGTGGTGGTAAAGGTGGCTCGGATTTTGATCCCAAGGGAAAAACCGACAGCGAAGTGATGAGTTTCTGTCAATCATTCATGACGGAGCTGCAGAGGCACGTGGGTCCAGACACGGATGTTCCCGCCGGTGACATCGGCGTTGGGGGCCGGGAGATAGGGTACTTGTTTGGACAGTACAAGCGGATCCGAAACGAGTTCACTGGTGTGCTGACTGGAAAGGGCACGACCTGGGGAGGTAGCTTACTGAGACCGGAGGCTACTGGATATGGCTTGCTGTACTTTGTTCAAGAGATGCTCAATTCTAAAGGTGACAGCATCAAGGGCAAACTGGTCGCAATCTCTGGCTCGGGAAACGTGGCTCAGTACGCCACTGAAAAAGCCACTGAGCTTGGCGCCAAGGTGATCACGCTGTCAGACTCGTCCGGTACTATCCATGATCCAGACGGCATCACGCCAGAGAAACTGGCGTATGTGCTTGAGCTGAAGAATGTCAAGCGAGGCCGGATTAGTGAGTACGCTGCGAAATACGGTGTGACTTACCTGGAAGGAAAGAAACCGTGGGGCATCAAGTGCGACGTGGCTCTTCCCTGCGCCACACAGAACGAAGTCAGCAAAGAAGATGCCGAGGAACTGGTCAAGAATGGATGCATCTGCGTGGCGGAAGGTGCCAACATGCCAACACAACCAGAAGCGGTCAGGGTGTTGCAGAAGAACAAGGTACTGTTTGGTCCAGGCAAGGCCTCGAACGCCGGGGGCGTGGCAGTGTCCGGTTTGGAGATGACCCAAAATAGCATGAGAAGTGCTTGGACAAGGGAGGAAGTTGATGCTAAATTGCAGCAAATTATGAAAGCAGTTAATCTGCAGTGTGTCAAGTACGGCAAAGGGGAAGACGGCTCTGTGGATTACGTGAAAGGAGCCAACATCGGTGGATTCGTGAAAGTGGCTCAGGCCATGTTGGATGAAGGACTAGTTTGAGAAGCTATGTCAAACTTGAATCAAGGCTCTTTAGATTAATTTCATTCCATTTTGAGACTTTCTTTAACTGAACAGATTAAACATTTTCAGAAGCTATGGTTAATATAATAACTGAGTCTAAGATTTACTGTGAGAGCGGAACATGACTTTATATCAATAGTCGAACGTTTTAAGTTGGAAGTAGATTTTAGCACCAGTTTAACAGGTTTACCGCAAAGTGCGCTAATTTGATTCTTTTAGGCGGGATTGTAATTTGTTTAAAACTCGTTAACAAAGTATAGCTTGTTTGTTTCACTGGCTTGGATTCTTTTTTTTTGAGTATTGATTGACAAATAAATTGCTCAAAAGCTCTTTTGCAACGAGATTTTCTTTACTGTTTCCTCGTGTTCTCTGCTTGAATGTAATCAATTCCGAGATCTGCAACAAATCACGTCACTTCCAATTATAAGAGTTTCAGCCGTTAAAGTTTCGGACGTTTAATTATTGGACACTTTTTCCTCATTTCGGACAAATTTCAGACAAAAATTTCGGACACTGCTGAAACATAGTCTAGGTAGTTTTAAGCATCATCCAAAAAAGACGAATTAGACTGAAACAACATTTGTGAAAACGATAGTTTTACAACAATCGCCTTCAGGTTTTGAAGACACACCAACGACAAAATAACGCAAATTCTATTAAAACCAAAACATGTGCGTTCTATCACGAATAGCGTTCTCTGATTGCCTACGCTACTCACTAAGTGTCTGTGAAGAGAATTTAGATAAAGTTTTGAACGACTGGTAGATTTATGCTAAAACAATTATTCGATCTCGATTTCCATGCGTGATAGTTGACTCGGGCTGCGCCTTCGTCAACTATCGCGCGATAGAAATCTCAAGCTCGTAATCTAATTGTTAAACAGAAACGTTAGTGGAAGTTTGGGAGAACGAGAAATGCTGTAGGAACACGAGCCGACAGGCGAGTGTTTCCTCAGCTTTTTCGAGTGTTTTCGAGTTTTCGATTCAACTTTCACGGGTGTTTCTGTCCAATACATTATACGGTTTTTCTGTTTTTTTCCAAGGAAGTTATTACACTCTGCAGTCACGCGCTAAAATTGCAAGGACCTCGCTGTAATTCCAAGGACCTCGTGTATAGCCTTCTACACAGACTTTCTTTTAGAGGAATGCGTGACAAGCCTAGTCTCTTTAGCAGCCGTTATTTGGGTCATAACGGCTGCCAAGCAAGCTATGAAAAGCCAATGAAAACATCAAAGCAGGAAGTTATTTCTCAAATATCACGCGGCTGGATAATGTCTTGTGGACTTTGACCTCAGATTGTGGACCATGCAGCGTCTCCACCTTCGTCGCGGGAATAACATTACGCTTACTCGCTCCGTTCATAGCAAAGCAGAGACTGTTTTAGCTGTAAAATACAGCTGCCATTGTGCCTACACAAATGAAAATTCTGACAACAGCAATCAAAAAGCAACTTGAGAATGTGGTGTTTCTTTTAAAGTGCCACTGAAACGAAATTTTCGTATTCTGTTTTATTATCCCAATCTATAGTTTCAAACGTGCTTAAAGTAATGGTGAACTTTATTTCTGTCAAATCCTAATGGAAAGTAGTTTTTTTAGCTGTTGAAATCGACTTTTTGGAGCAAAACTGTGTCCGGGCTCTGGAACCGAGTTTAAGGACCTTGTGACGTCACTGGTTGTATTAACGCAAGAAGCGCTATAGATTCTCTCTT
>Ga0126339_10002317_pt1 | contig 13571 bp, 3 predicted proteins | sample OrbTmetagenome_2_FD_92532 | JGI IMG/M metagenome (GOLD analysis project Ga0126339, IMG submission 92532) | Coral microbial communities from Petempiche,Puerto Morelos, Mexico - Orbicella T R C metagenome | ecosystem: Host-associated > Invertebrates > Cnidaria > Coral | place: Petempiche,Puerto... | reverse complement strand
TTGAAAACGCCGGCTTTGCGTTTTAGTTTGCATTTTGCTTGCATTTTGAAAACGGAGCTTTTCGAAAACGATGGCGTCACAATAATCATGTGATTTTCCTCAAACACAAATCCAAAATGACCGCTGACTGTTGCGTTTTCAAATTTCTCCAACGTAGTGTGAACTGGCCCTTAGAAGAGACTTGGCGCCTGATGTAAAAAAAGAAAACGCAAAAAATTATATTGTATGTTACAACTCTAAACATAAAATAACCGTTGTGAAATACAAAACTGTCCCGCGACCATCATGAGACCAACATAAAGGTCTGAAATATGCTGATCACGTTACATACAAAACTACACGAGCAGCAGGGGACTTGCAAGTGGAAAGAAATTTGATTGTTCTGTAAGAGCTAACACTAAACAAAATCCCAGACATTCCGAAGCGGCCTAGCATAACAAGGAGTATTTCCAACTCATTAATATAAACAAGATTGCTTGCCCAAATTGAATTTGCTGTTGCTGGTTCAACAATGTTATCAACCTAAACTGTATTTTTAACGTCCTAAAAACACTCTCAGTGCCTGTTGTCTAGTTTAGAGCGCTTTCTGTCTGAAAGGGAGTTAGGCTCGCAATTACCAGCCGCTGTTCGAGAAAGGAACCTGCCCTTCTGAGTAAAATGTTAGTAAAGAGTTAATCCATTGACCACGGAGAAAGCAGTCCCAGCGAACTGGCTTTCGGGCCAAACGATCGCAATATTCGCAACCTAGACTCGATGAAAACCCAGGAAACATATTGTTCTTGAACACTTGGCTCGGGCATTGTTGAGACCTGATTGTTGGCATTTTCGGAGATGGTATAGTAGAGTTGCTGTTGTTCCCATGACAACTATTTTAGGTCTCTAGGACACTTACATTTATCACCGTGAAACTGTGAAATCTAACGTTTTGAGCGTTAGTCTGACGAAGAACTGACGTCCGAAACGACAGCTTCACAAACTCGTTACGGCTGTCAACTTCAAATTGATTATTGCTTTGTGTTCCACTCTACCGCCAACATCGTCCAACAGTTTGCTAGGTAATCAAATGATTTCGAGTGCAATTTGGGATAATACAAGCAGGTTTTTGAATTGTAGGTCTGATATTAGGTCTACTGGACCCTGGCGGATTTTTCGACTCCGACAATTAATGAATGGTGCCTTCTTTGCTGGAATTGTTAGCGCCATTAACCAACGCAACACTGACATAATCAGAGAAGACTCGAGTCCCCCCACCTCCCACCGGCGAATTCAGAAATAGGTTAGAAATCGCATCATCACTTTCGCGAGCTGGAGCTGGGTAGGAGTGAGAATCGTAGTGCGCGCGAAAGGGCCCGTGAGCAACAGAGTCATAGGGCTGTCGGCTTCTGTCCATGGCGAAAATAACTTGCGTTTCTCTTGTCGATCAAAGCCAGATATACTACGAGGAGTGAAAAATTTGCCCAACTAAGCGCAAGAGGGAAACTGAAGTTTTTCTCTAAGTGGAGGTCCATTCCTTGCATCGAGATGAAATGATTTGTTACACAGGAACACCATTATCGACCTTGTGTAGAGTAACTTTGCCACAGGAACACTATTCTCAAACTGGTGAAAGTAAGTCAGTGTATCACGCATTAGCACCCGCGAAAGCACGTTGCTGTTAAACGTTTCACTGAGACTATCCTGTTTTGGGCATTTTCCAAAGGGTTGGTGGATACGAAGTGACATTTTTGACCTGCTTTTGACTCTTGTCAGGATAAATATTGTGTCGGTGGTGAAGGTAAGCTCAGGGGTTGCCGGAAATGTACAAATGAAACTGAATAAGTACAATTCAAATGTGACAAGTCAGTTTGAACTGTTGAATCGAATCGTAAAACGTCCCAGCCTGTAAGATATGGCCGAGAAAAAGAATCCTGGGTTTCGTAGGTCTACTTAAATAAGAAGGAAAGAAGGGGGCTTTGTAAATATTTTGTCAGAAAATTACTTCTGAGGGGATATATTAGTAATTGTAGCTAAAATCAAAAGCTGGCAATTGATCGTAGTTACTTTCTCACTGAGGGCTGAAAAAGTATGAACCATTTTCCAGACGAAAATCTTTGCTCTCGCTCTTTATAGCGTTGGGTGAAATGGAAAGTCGATATCCAGTAGATCGATGGGATATCAAGGTCGTGGAAAAACGCAGACAAGTTAAGTATAAAAGAGAATGGCTGATCTCTTGTTGTTTTCCTTGGTTTCCTTTTAAAATTAAAACCCTTTTAAATGACATTCAGGCAATTTTGACAGACCACACGTTTCTGCTGTAATTTTCCCGGCAACTTTCTATGAAAAAACAATTTTGTTCGTGACTTTTTCTTCACTTCACTCCGGTTTCTGGTCGGTGCCATTCGGATTTGTTCGAAACACGTGTTCGAGCTGGCGCGTAATGAATGCATGTAAACAACAGAAAACCCACGACAAATATACAGGTTTCGGCAGGTGGATCTGTCAACTAACCAATCGAAGAAGGGCATTGAACAATATCTTACACGCTAAGTAACAGGAGAGATCATTGTTTGAACCTGCAAAACAAGAAAATGCTTCTATTAAACTTCCATTTTTGATTGGCAGCTTGTTACGAAAAGCCAAGTGAATTTTCAGTTCGGGCAATTTAATGGGTTCGCCTTTGTTAAATGAAGTTTTGTCATCTGCCTCCCGCGCAGTAGGTGACGAAAAGGGTGCCCTGGTGCGATCAAAAAAAACCAAATCGCTTTGAAAATTACGCGCTCAAACCGAAGGTCAATTTTCAATTTTAACAGAACGCACGTAAAACCGCTGTCGTATTAAATTCTTTGGTAATGCCACTGTCAACAATGGGGCTTTTATCCTGTTGTGATTAAAAAAGATAAAAAAAAAAAAAAAGCACGCCTAAGAAAACAAGACCAAAAAACTGTTTTACAGGCTAACCTAGCGTGCAGTCACCAATGATAAAAAGAGCTAGTTCGAGATTGTAGAATAAAATGATTTGCACGTGATAAAATATACGTAAAGGATAAAGAATTCCAATTCTTTTTTGTCCGTCAAAAAATTCTTGTCAGATGTTCTTTGTTCTCTTGTCATGTTTACAAAACATTTTAAACTGTCAACTGCATTTTTTCCAGGAGGGGAGGCCCTGGTGTACCACCAGGGTGGGGTGGCCGGCTGGCTGAGTGATTGTCGCCTCTTTAGGGCATTATCACATATAAGACAAATAGGTATATTTTATGAAGTGAGGCGTTTAATTTGTTAGAGGTCGTTCTTGTTTGGGACTCTCTTTTCTTTTTATTCGCATCCACCAACAAATTCAATCTTGGTTTTGGTTTAACAGCTTCTCTACAATCTGCCGGCCTAAGATTTTTGCATCAAGAAGTATAAAACAACAAGGCACTTTCCAAAAACTGACCCAGCCATGGAACATGCAAAAAAAATAGTAGTTTCCAAATAGTTTGTCCTTAAAATAGTTTACTCAGGCAGAGTTTATTTTGCAAGCACATCGCTACGCAAATGTTTTCAATCGTCCGATTTTTTCTCGTGACCGTGTAAAGTAACGTTACCCTGAAAAAAATCTAACGAATCAAAAGTTTAAGAAGAATTTCAACATCGAAGAGATTAAATTCCCAACCGTAATTTATGTTTTTGTTCTGTCGAAATATCTCAAGATAATTTTTGTCACGTTTGTGGTGTTCGATCGTTTAATATTTTAGCCGGAGGGTTTTTAACGATTTCTGCTGTTTTGTGTGTTATGTAATCGTCGCTTAATTTTTTTCGACGATGCCATTCGAAAATTCTCACGACTGCTCTTGGGACTTAACTTATTCAAAACGGGCTTTCTATTTAACTGAAAAAAGTGGTTTTTTTTCTTCAATGGAAGGAGAATAGCTCATTGTTCTTGTCACACAATAACCTCCGAAAGATGATTTGATATGCTAATGCCGTTTTTTGTATTGAAATCGTGTTTGCTATAAAAGATGTCATTTTCGCCAAAGACTTTAATGATCCAGTTATCCGCCAGACCCAGCCAAATAATCCTAATTACTCCGATCCGTTAGCTAACGAAGTTTGTGGATGGTTTGAGTTTGGGAAATGTGTTTCTTTGTCAAACTTGCCCTCCGGGTGACCTCTGTAATATATGCTACCCCCCACTCATCCGGGAACTTGCCTTAAAAGCTATCTTCTGATTGGCTGTCAGCAGGTAGTAACGTGGTGGCCAGTGAAAGCATGATATTCGTGTTCGAGTTCATCGCAAAACCTTTCGCTTATTCATCGAACAGGAATTTTTGGTCGGCCTTTTTCCATTCTTTGAGCTGTGTAGACTGCAGTTTCTGTAGGTTAGTGTTGTGTTTTTGTGTTTGACCATGTTTTAATCACGTTGTTGACCCTGTATGACATCAATTACTTCACTTGGAGCGCTTGTGAAGGGCAGCCAAAATATCCTTCGTGTTTCCCACATTTCGCTTTTGTTCCTTGACGTTGCAAACAAGCATGGACGTTACCACTTGGCGTTTGCACACTTAAATGCTGTTAAAGGGTACTCGACTTTTGAGGATTTATGGAGACTTTTTGGTTCAAACTGTTCAGGTTATCGAGGACAGGCATCAATTTGCACATATGAATCAACCAGTATAGTGAACACGAATTTTACATTGTTATTGTGGACAACTTTCCTCCACCTGGCCTGACTTGGCATGAAAGCTTTTGTTTTTCCCTGCTCGCTGCACTTGTATGAATATTTTTCTTGCTTCGTGGTTCTAACTCTCGACTGGAGGTTGTCAAAGTAATTGAATCTCGTAGTAAACGAAAACTGTAAAGATAATAATAGGTTTTGACAGGGGGAATTTTTTATCGGGTTTGTAGTGATGCCTGAACCGGCTTCGTGCCCGTATTTCTACACGAACGCACTTAACTTCGAATTTCAAGTTGTTTAAGAGAAAGTGGCCTTTCTTTTAACGACTGCATTGCTTTTCAAGAGTACTGAACCGTTTGTTCGAAGGGTTTTGGCAGTTTAAAATAAAAATGTTTCCAAACTGGTGAGCATTCCGTAGGATAGCGGACCATGCAATGCAATTTACGGCGATGTCGTGTTACGCAAACCTCTTGTTCGTGATTCATTCATTCGTACCTATGTGTGTAGGTTGTGGAGGTGTACTTTGCCCGTTTTCCGTCGTTTTGCTTTTCCCCTGTTTACATATCGTATTACCATTAATTGACTTTCTTCTACAGTTTTCGTAGGATTAGAGTTGTTGGTCTTTAACTTAGTTCATCTTCCGTGACCTTTTCTCTTTTTCAGAACGGCTTCATTGACGGCGGCGAATAGAGTAGTCATCTTTAACAATCCACCTTCGCTTCCATGGCCCTTCAAGGAGGTTGTGTCGAAACGATCGAAAAAAGGACATGAAGATGGACATTTTGCAACGCACTGTGTAAAATTGGAGACCGGTTCTGGCTCCATCTCCGATGACCCATCATGGCGGATCCATTTCTGGGAATATTCGATGGCGTCAATAACGGCTTGGAAGATTTAGGTCTCGGCTCAACGCTCGGCACACATGGAAGCCAAGGAGGACAACTGCAGGAAAGGCTGCAGCATTCAGCGTCTTTTCCAGGATATCAATCGCAGTCGCCGTCGAACACAAATCAAACAAAGCTTCAACATTTCGATGATCGATCTTCAGGCTCTCCGTTCTTACCGCCCTCGCAGAAACTCCAGCATTTTAACGATCCGTTACTATCGTCATCGCCGCAACGATTTCACTCTATTCAGTCGTCCTCACAACAACAGTTTTCCGAATTTCGTTCACCATCACAGATAAACATGTGTTGGCCTCGTGGCCAACCGTTACGAAGCTCCCCTAATTATAGTGGATTCTCACAGGGATCTGAACAATCGCCATTTCGACAGCCATTTGGCTACGGGTTTCCGCGATCGTCTTCTCCAAGGCTTCAGCATTTCGCCAATCAATCGCCAATGAATTCCTCTCCAGATCGTTTTCCCACTGGGCCTTCACAGTCTCCTAGACTTCAGCACCAGAGCCAGTCACCTTCACTTCCTTACTCCGGCTCTTCTCCCAAAGGTACAAGCCCTAAGACTGTGGAGCCGAATCAACAACAGAAACAAAAGCAAATCAGTCCACAGCAAGCACTGTACAAACATCTGCAAGGTTCAGAAGGGAGCCAGCAGCAAATAGAGCTGGGGGGACAAAGTCGACTACAACACTTAGTATCTAGTAATGCAGGTGACATTGATCAAAGCAAACCTTCACTTTCAGGTGCAGGGGATGGAAATTTTCCTTATAATCCTTTTCAAAGTGGGTCTCGACCACCCATGGCTATGAGTCAGAATTCGCCCCAGTCCAGTTACAATTCGCAACAATTTCAAAATTCACAATATGCTGCTTTCAATGGTGGAATTGCAGGTGGAGTTGACCAGGACATGTTTACCCCAGGAAACCAGCATAATTTGGCAACTTCTCAACAGCCTGGATATCCATTCACCAACTTGCAGATGTCAGACCCTCAAGACCTGATGCAGGTCAAGACATCAGCAATCTTGCTTCAAATGCAGCGAATCCAGCAGCAGATCCAGCAAGTGCGGGAAATGGGACAGCCATCTCAAATGCAACAGTTGCAATTTCAATTTCAGCGGCTTTATCAAATCTATGCAATGCAACAACAACAAAGGGTACAGCCAAACTTTCAACCTCAGAACTATGATCAAATGAGGTTTATACAACAGCAAAGACAGCAGGAGAAAGCCAATAGAATTGCTGTAGAAGCCATGGCTAAAGCAGCATTGCATAACAGTGATGGCATGCCCATGATGCCAGGGTTTCCACCAATGTCATCAGGCCAGCGAGTGATGGGAAATCCAACAGCAGTGAACACTGGAATGATGGATTTGACTAGGCACCCTATGCCAGCTGACCCTATTAGTCTGGGCCCTTCTATAGTTCAAAAACCAGCACCAGTACGGAGCTCACAGACTTCAAGGTTCAGTTTGAAACATTTTTTGTGTTTTGATTTCTTTCCTGTTAATTTCTGCGTGTCATCTAAGTAGGTATAGTACATTCTTTGTGTACGCCTTTAAATGTAGGGTTACAAATCTCTTTGTTGTGGAGGTAATGAGTTGATTATTATCATTAACCTAGATTTCTATTGGTGGCTCTACTGAAGCTCTGCAATCTAATTAGCAATTAGATCATGAGCCTGAGTTTTTTTTTTTAAACAGATGAATGTGTGTGGTTAACAAGGCAGAACTAAGTTGGCTATTGCTCATAGAAAACAAGGACAAGGGGTCTTAATGTTTTCGTAAAGTTAAAGTTGAAAAACTATGATTTTATGTAGTTAAGCCAACAGTCAAGAATAATTTGCCTTTTAATGGTAAAGAAACATGTTCTATTGCGAATAGACAAAAATGGGAGAATCAGCCAGATATACAGATATCTGATAGTATTCACTGAGTATTCATTAAACTGTCAAAGGATGCACTGACATTTTCATGCAACTTTTATTGTTACAGAAACACCTTTTGTCACAATTTTAACTTGCATGACTTGAGGCCTTATTCCTAGCCTGAATACCAGGTCTTCCCAAGGGGAAGGGAGAAGGGGAAGGAATTCACCTTTGCCCTCTTTGTTCTATTTTCTTCCTGTCCCCTTAGAATAGCCTGATTCTCAGACTACCTTGTGCCTTGCATCATGCTGAAAGGGCAGATAATAATAACAATCTGATTGGCTTTGGTCTTTATTAAAATTCAGGCCACCAGCAACTGTGTTGGCAAAACCAACCCCTGTGCGGAGCAGGAAAGATTCATCTGATGCTGAGCCTTCACCACCAAATTCTCCAAGCTATTTTGAAGAGGATCATGTTTCCAGTATTACTGTAAGTTTGAAAGTCTTCTTAAAATTTGACATAGAAAACTACTTTTTTTAATGCAATCTTAGCAATGGAGTTGAAAAAATATTTTGTGAATCTGATCATGGTTATAAGTATTTGTGCTATATAGTAGCTAAATATTTCAGAGTGAATTACTTCAACTTCAGAGTATAATTTCACCTTGTATACTCGACTACTTTCAGCGACGATCTCTCAGAGAACGCAAGAAGAAGACCTACAAGGACGACTTTGACTACAACTTGTCTGACGAGGAAGGGGAGAAGGAGCCTGCTGAAGGTGGCGTGCAGGCAGCATACCCAGGTGACAGTGCTGGTCAAGGCTATATACCAGTGGGACCTGAAGTTGAAGAGACAACAACAGTTGAGAAAATATTGGCCATGAGAACAAAACAGGTAGGGTTACTCATATTGTATTTTATAAAACCCAACTATGACCTGCTGAAAATTTCCAGTGTTAAAGTATTTAACCCAGTTTTTGTAGATCCACCTTTCCTATAAACTAAAAGCATGTGTCCAATTTGTTCTGTAGGATGAAGAACTTGGAAATTATGAGGAATTCTTGGTCAAGTTTAAGAACTAGTGAGTCAGAGTTTTTCCCTGTATTTAAGTGGAGTGTTGTAAAATTTTATTACAAACCATCTAACATAAATGTTGGTTTCTGTTTTCTTTCAGCTCTTATCTTCACTGTGAATGGGCAACCGCAGACAAATTGGCTAGAGGAGACAAGAGAATACACATGAAAATCAAACGATACAAAGCCAAACAGCAAAACGCCATGGCCTTTTTCAGTGAGGTATGTCCATTTTTTTTAAAAAAAGAAGTTAATGAATAGGTAAACTACTTTGAATTGTTTTTTAATTTTCAGGTTTCACATCAAAACATTGTTCATTCAGCAACAAACATTGGTATTGTTTATTCCAACAGCTTGACGAAGAGCCCTTTAATCCTGATTATGTTGAAGTAGACCGTGTATTAGATATGTCTACTGGAGTTGATCAAAATTCTGGTGAGGTAAGTCACAAACTGAATAAGACACATTAATTTACACCGTGTACTCTGTGCAAAATAAATGCAATGTTAGAGGTTTGTTTGCTCCCGGATTGGATTGTTGAAATTTGACATAAAAACTTAAGTAATTATAGGTTAGCACTCATTTCAGGGAATCAGTACAGGTATAGGAAGCAAAATTTGTAACAGTCAAACAGAATATTGAGCCGCCGAACTCAGGTGTGCGTGACACAGTTGCTGTAATAAGAAGTTTGTTTTATGCCTGGGTTATCTTGACAACTTTTGAGTTTTTAAAGGATTTTAAAGGTCATGTTTATATACACACTTGGTGGTAATCTTTATTTGCTCCTAAAGATAAAATTGGCTTTTTTGGCTTACAGTTTTCAAGTCTGTGCTATCTAAATATCTTGGTATGCACATGTTTGATAGATAGTAATTATCGCGTGCTGATATTCATTGTCGCTGTCAAAGTTATTGATGTCTGCGGTAACAAGGTCATGTATTGGTTAGACAACAAAACTGGGTCACTTGTGAGACAAAAATAGACACAGTTAATCTTTGTAATCTTCCCTAAAAAAGCCATGTTTCTTCTTTACATTTCCTAATCTGCTTAGAAAAGAATACGTAATAAGCTTGTCTTGGAACAATATTGTTGCTATTTATGTAGATTTAATTGGCAGTATTTTTGCTTTTGTCTGTGTCCTGTAGTGGACTGCCAGAGAATAAAAGATTTAGTGATTAGAATCAGACACATCTTCAACAGATGTTTGAGATCATTGATTCTATTTTCTGATGACCAGTTTTGCCTTCTTTACAAAAGATTTAATTAAAATTAAAGTGTGGCTTCAAGATTTTGAAAGCTAGCAAACAGTTGTCATTTCTAAAGTGTAGATCTTTGAGTTGCAGTATTTCTATGAAAAGTTTTTTTACAGTATTTACGTACATAATATCACAAACAATTCAATTAAAACAGCGCAGATTTTTCGTTTACCAGTACAAAGGGGAGCTATTTTTTGGCTTTGTAATAAACCAGACTCCATAATTCATGTCTAAGAAATATGCAAATGTTGTAAACTTCGCCCCTTAGTGAACATGAATAATTAATTCTGATCTGCCTTTCAAGCTTAAAATATAGCATTTTTCTTCCTCTTGGTCATGAGTTTGACTTCTCTTTTGAAGAATACTTGTAATTCTTCCAGTACACCTTTTGGCCTCATCAAGAGGTGTCATTTTGTTGAAGAGGCTCTTAATTTATAGGGTGTTTTACTTTGATTTTCTTACACGCTATTGTTGTCTTGGATGTGTAAATCATAAAATATATTATTTTGATGTCAATATTACTTCTAAAGCACAATTTAGGTTAGAGAATTCACAAAACAGTTTTTCTCACATTACCTTTATTGATGAAGCCTTGACAAAATTTCCTGATTGAGCTTCAATACCACCAAGTTAGCAGCTATTTTCTTTGATGATCAGTGAATAGATTTATGTCAACAGTGGCAGCATACTCATTGACAATTTTATCTGCCATATCTGTATATGGATATCACGTTTGAGTTTCACTCCAGTGACCAGGGTCAATAAAAATACTATTCAAACACCTTTTTGAACAGTATTTCTACATTATCATATGCTATAACCCACTACTGTCAGACTGTTTTAATCAATGTGAAGTGACGCTTGTCTCGTGGGGTAATACCTTTTTTGTGTCATCTCTGAAATTGCAACTGCGCATTTCCTGCAGGTGTTTATGTTGTCACACATGCCTGACTAGACAAGTTTAGTTTACATGAGACAAGCAAATTGCTTTTTTCATGTCACTATTGTTGATTTTGTATGGTATACTTTAATATTGAAATCTTTGTCCCCTTTTGTTTGCTTTTGTGTAGAATTAGTTTTTTCACAAGGGTGTTACTTTTTTAGGTTGAACAAACAATTAAATTTATTCTTCTTCATAATTGTATGATATCTGTTGGTGTTTGGGAAGGAGGTACCCTTGTGAACATGGCATTGCAGTAAATATCAAATGTATTGCATTGAGATGGTCAACCTCCAACAGCAATTTTATGCTTATCAGACAAGTAACTGAATTACTTTTCAGAATACTTCACCACAAGCATATATTTGTTATCAAGTGTATAGCTTGTATATATTTGTCAACTCAGTCTTCCTTGATTCAAATCAGTCACACTGTGAATGAAGTGAAAGTAACTCACTCCTAACATCCTAAACTAGAAAGTGATTTGCTGTTGTATTGTAAACCTGTATGTCAGTTTCGTAAAATACCCGACTTGTTGTTTCAGGCTATAATGAAAAGGCTTTATAGGTGTAGTTGAATTTATCTCAAACGAAACTTAAAACAATGAAGTTTTCTTAACCACCAACAGGGACTACAAAGACTTTTAAAAGAGTAATAATATCTCAGAATACTCCCATTGGTTAAACTTTAGTTCTTATTGTTCACAGCTGCATAATAGTGCAGACTGGATTTAGGCTAGCTTCTCCCCCGCATCCGACAGAATTCCTACTTTCTGTTTCCTCACCTCCAGATTAGAATGGCTACCGGCAGCAGAAATTGTTATGACAGTTCAAGTAAAAGATATCTCATGCTCTAGTGTACTCTGTTGGTTTTTCCAAGTTAAAAAATATGTTTGATTTTATTCTTGGGCAGTTAAGAAATTAAAGGTTAAAAGGAAAAAAATGTGAGGGGCACTTGAGTGTTGCAGGCAAACATTTTCATTGTCAACCTGGTGTTTATGTTTGTCTGCATGTCCAAACATTATGTATTAAATTAATCCATAGCAGGCAGATAGGATTAACAGAAACCGTAAATGTAAGCACTACACTTATTTATCATTTGAAGCCAAAAAACTGTACACATCAGCTTTTATTTGTACTTGTTCTTACAAAAATGTAAAGTTTAAATTTAAATTATATAGAGTAGGGGCTAGTGGAGCCAGATATCCAATTAAGGTATTATATAGATAGATAAACTGAAATATAAAATGTGACAAGATCAGGAAATTTTATAAACTTCAGGCAATTAAGCAAAGGACTAGGTTGTCCAAAAGGACTTGTTGGATGTACATTATGTTCAAGTTACACTCGGATGCAGTAAACTGTGAATAGTAGTTATGTCATTCAAGAAATGAATCTCCAATTTTGTTGTTGTTGCAGCCAATCACACACTACCTTGTGAAATGGTGTTCACAGCCTTATGAGGAAAGCACTTGGGAAATTGAGGTTAGTCACCTGAAAATGAGCTGGAAGAATTTTTCTTGCTTGTTATTATCAGTGTTTCTTTTTTTTTTTTTATCAAAGTTAAGGGACACTTGGTACTCCAAGCTGTTGTCATTTAAGAAACATAACTGAGTTAACTCACAAAACTCAAACCTTCAAGGGAAAATGAAAAATGTTTGAGCTTTCAAGAGTCCAGTTTTTAGTGGTGGATATCGCAAAGCGTAGAAACGTCTATCATTAGGGGTAAGAATATGGAAATTGAGCACTGAGTCGAGTACAATTCAGGGAGTAATTGTGCAAATAATTTATAAATTGGACAAGTTTTCAGCCACATGTTTCTAAGATGTTTAAATTTATTGTTGTCAAGAGACCCATTTCTGATTATGTAACAATGGTTGAATTTATCCTAAAGACAAATTATTTGCAGCCAAATTTATATTAGGAGACAATTTATCCATTTGAGATGATTTATCCATCTAAGACAGAAAAAGTATAAATCTGGTGTTAAGATGAATTATGTGCTCAAATTTGTCTGCAGGTGATTGGTCTGTTTTGATGAATGAGCTGAAGATGAATTTGGGCACATACTTCATCTTTGCTGACCATTCATTGGTCTCAAGCAGACGTATTACCATTCTCAGACGGATAATTCATCTCAGACGGATTATTTGTACCTAGCATAAATTCGACCAATAAGTCCATTATACTCATGGCGTGTCCTTTTCTCCAACAGGCTGATGTGGACGAAGCTAAAATCAAACAGTTTCAAAAGCTTAAGGAACTCCCACCAATGCAACTAAGACAAGTAAGTTCTATTGTAACAAAAACTGTGAATCTAGCAGAGAATAAATCTAACAGTTTTCCTTCAAAACTACCCAAACTTATTATAAGTCATCAAGTTGAAACAAGAAACAATAACTGTAGGAGTGTTGAGAATGTGCTTTGAATGTGTTCTTAATTAACATATTGAAGTTGTATAAGTTCATGTCTCTGTTCTTAGATTTAGATCCATTTGAGAAGATCAAACACATGAACCACTGTTTTATCACATTTCCAAATGCCTCAAGCTTCAAAAAAAAAGTCCAATCCTTGTCATCCTTGAACGTGGGATGAAACATGTTTGATACTGTATATTACATAAAAACAACCAGGCCATTTGTTTAGCTGCTTTCTTGGACTCTGTGTTGAAATGAGTCTTTTTACAAGCCAATTCAGTTAAAATGTGTTTCATCTAATTTGTTCAATTTCTTTCAAATAAAAGATGGTCATTTACACATAATAAGTTTTAGGTAAAGAGGCAAAATGACCTATTTTTGTGTACAAGCTATAGGGCCTATGTATACATGTATAGTTGGTACTTCAGCTGATTCTGTAACATGAAGCAATAAAAATTCACAGGACTGTTACACATATTTATCTGAT
>Ga0126339_10002315_pt1 | contig 13576 bp, 6 predicted proteins | sample OrbTmetagenome_2_FD_92532 | JGI IMG/M metagenome (GOLD analysis project Ga0126339, IMG submission 92532) | Coral microbial communities from Petempiche,Puerto Morelos, Mexico - Orbicella T R C metagenome | ecosystem: Host-associated > Invertebrates > Cnidaria > Coral | place: Petempiche,Puerto... | reverse complement strand
TTTCTTTTTCTTTAAGGTGGTCTACCTTACATGGGGATTTATGTCTCTTTTGCTAACCATCCTTATGACACTTTTTTCTTATTTATTTTTTTTTTTTTTTTGATTAAATATTTCATTAAAAAAAAAAGAAATTTTAATTAAAACTTTAGATATCGAAAATAAAAAAAAAAAAAAAAAAAAACTTAAAATGATAAAAATGAAAAAAAATATATTAAAAAAATGCTTGAGATTTAAGAAAACCAAACATTGCAGTTTTTTGTAGCCCTCTTTAGCTTATCTTTTATATATTTAATTATCCTTAGAATTATTATTGCATTTGGGTTATCTATCAATAATTAATAAATAATTAATTAATATAAAGAGAGGATGAAGAGTAATAGAGTTAATTCGCTGTAAAGGCCTTATTCTAGAAGTAATACCTTTAAGTTATTTTTAGATATGGTAACCGGCAGATGATGTTACCTCAGCGACAGCGTTGCGCAGATATTTGATGTTTTTATGTAGATGTTTTCGTGGCGAACGAAAATACGTGTGAAAGCTTTTTGGGCTGTCCAGATGAGTGGAACTTGCAACGCAGGATTGGCTATTTCGAGACCACCTGGAATTCCTGAACACTGGAATGATCTAAAAATATGTTTAGAGGGATAAACTTCGGTTAGGAATAAGACCTATATAGAGATTCGTTCTCTTACTCTTCATCTTCTTTTGTTGACACTCGTTAAACGTCTGAAAATCCTTTTAGTTACATTATACTTCAGTCCACAGAGGATACCGCTTCCGGGTTTAACGACATCGGTTTGATGACTGTGTTTTGGCGACTTGACAGTTTTAAGGTAAATGTTACTGCTATCACAGAAAATTTTAATACATTTTCGACAGATTCCAAAGGGGTGCATGCAAAATATATTCTTCTCATTTTGAACTTTCATCAAATATACTAGTGGCTTATAGGAAGTTAAGGTGGTGATGTTAGAAACAATTAATAAAAACCTGGAATCAAAGGATATGATTCCATTTTGTCAATAGTGATACGTAAAATAAAATTTGAAATAATAATAAAAAAAGCTTCATTATATCAGGTAGCTAGAGATCTAAATACAGAAATATATGTTTGAGAAACATTACGCGACTGGGTCAGTTTCACACCAATTCGAAGAGACCACAGTAAACCGGAAAAGTGAGACATGCAGCCAAAATACAGGCTAATCCGAAATGTTTTCTAAAAATGTAGTCTCGTTTTTATGCGTCGTCAAGCAAAGCGTGACTCGCAAACTGTTCCTTCTTTTTCTAGGGTTTTATGCAATAATCCGAGTGTCTGCATATTGTTTTACACCCTGCAGCATGCCCACAGAATTGCTTGCACCTGTCTGGTTTATGCAGTAATTTAAATCAAGGGTATAGCTTTACCAAGTACATCGTTCAAGATTAAGCAGGATAGACTTTCGCTCTGTTCAAAGAGCCAGTGTTCGTGAAACCGAAGGTACAACAGCTGGCCTAACAACTTTGTTCGGTCTGGTTATAGGAACAGAAAGGATAAAACGTCGTCGAAACTTGCGATGAAAAATCGCATAGAGTAATGGATTAAGGAAAAACGAAATCTTGGCGAGCACACTACATGCACTGGTAGCCAGAGGGCTAACCTTGCGTCCTAAAACTAAAAGAAGGGACACTGCAGCATAAGGTGACCAAGGGATCAGAAAACCGGCTATGATAGCTAAGAAATAAACAGCAGATTTCTGGTGCTTCCTGAGAAGGGCCTGTGTTGCAGTCATGGCTAAGCCGCCACTATGGGAAGTGTTGAAAACAATCTGTTTGGAAACCTGATGGATCTTGTAGTAGCAAAAGGTGATCACGGCCAGAGGCAAAAAGTAGCAAGTGAAAATGACAACTCCAAAGTATGCCTGATCGCTTGGAAGAGATGAATCCCATCTCACTGAGCACGTAACATTTGCTCCTTCCAGGCCATATCTCGACCAGCCTACCAATGGTGCCATGCTGAACGTCAGTGAGTAGATCCAAGAGCTCAAGATAATCAAAATCACTTTTTTCTTGTTGAAATAAGAATCCCTGGAAAGAGATCTTGTTATGGTCAAGTACTTCCCCGCTGAAATGGCAACTAAGTGGGTGATCGAGACAAGAGCGAGAAGAAATATCATGAACGCATGAGCCTGACATCCAGCGAAACCAAACGGCCATTCGTTTTGGAAATGTCTTGCAATGGACAATGGAACAGGTATCGCACAAGAAAGAAAATCACTCACCGCGATACTGAGGATAAGATAGGTCGGTGCTGAGATGCGTCGATGAACATTTCTACAAATCGTGAAAATCACAACTCCGTTAAACGTTATTCCTAAGAAGCACACCACCAACTCAATTACTACGAAGATGGTGCTCCACTTCTCAGTGACAACCATGTTTGGAGACTTTTAATATGAGTTTTGAGGTGCAGCAGAGTTTTTGTTGAAATTCGGATAGCCCTGTTTGTCCTTCAATTTAGTTCAAGAAATTTTAAAATACTCAAATACTCAGTTTCTTTTCCAATTTCTTTTGTTTGCAGTTTTGACGACGGGTTCCGGTACTAACGGAAAAGTTTAGGCTACGCTCTGACATTTTAGCAGCTGATTGGTAATTAATGGGACCCACTCCTCGGCTTTCACCAATAAAGTGCAATCCGTAATGCCTGTTTGATTAACAAACATAAACATAACTACGGGTATTTGTCAGTGGAGGTTACATAGAAGGACAGCGGGAAAGGTTCAAGGAATGCCTTACGGTGATCTCCATCAGGTGAGAGATGCGACGTTTAGACTGGAGTTAGAAATGAAAACACTTGCTTCGTAATTAATCAAACCGTTTCCTCCACTTTCACCGGTAAAGGGATTGCAATAGCCGTTACAAATGTAATCCAAAAACGTCCCTTTGATCACAAAAAAGATGAATAAAAAGCGTGGATTTTTGGTAGTGAACAGTTTATATTTCAAGGAGAATGGGCGACGTTCGGATGCGACTGAGAACATATACGATAGATCTTCATCCTTAAGACTGGAATAAGAGGGGTGTAAAATTGCAGATATTTATGTGGCTGGGGCGAGGTCCTGTGGCTTGAATGTCCGTCTGTACTGTACTGTTCCAGGCAAGCATTTTTAAATATGTCTGAAGCCAAATGAAAGTTATGGTGTTAGCTATCGCTCAAAGATGTCGACAAAATGCCTCACCTGATTTCATAGCCACGCTGCAAGACTTAAAACTACTAAAAAAGAAAATAAAAGCTAAAAAAATCCCGTGTAGTTTTTGGGATTCTTGGTTAGTCTCAGTTATACTAAAGGTGAGAATTTAAAATTTGAAGTCTGAAAACTGGGGAGATAATCGCTCGAGAAAAGCCTGATGTACACCGCTTTAAAATGGCCAGAGTAACTCACATTGCGTGACTCATTTGGGCTACCGAACCACGCACCAGAGAGGGTATTTTGATGGATTGTAATTTAATTTCTTTCAGTAAAGCGGCGAGCTTTGGTTCCATTTTTCTGAACTGTCAAACGAACGTTAAATGTTCTTTATGAGAGAAGGTGTTCTTTATTGCGATTAAATGAGTACAAAACGGCTTCCTTTCAGATGTCCTCTGGCTAGGATAGAATGAGAAACCCTGATGGTTAGGTAGTTTTAAATAAAAATGGTTAGTGTTTAATTTGTTTAAAATTTATTTGAGAATTGATGTTTGGCAGGTTTATGATAATTGTCTAGCACTGGGAAAAGATGCTGTGTACGGATTACGAGAAGAGACCTTCGAGCTTAACGTTTGATGCAAATACTTAAAAAGTTTACTTATTGGAAATTTTCGACCACTGCTGGTCTAACTCATTTAAAACAGTTAACAGACGCAATTAAATACTTAAAGAAAAACATGAACTACTTATTAAGCGAAAGTGAGGTGTTTACGGGAAAATTTCAAACCAAGACCTCGCCGTATTAACCGAGCAATAGCGAGGTCAGTATGGCAAGCCCAAGGTTTGAGATTTTCTCGTAAGGACCGAACGTTCGAGGTTGATAAGTAGTTTATTACATGGCTTATTAAAAGATGTTTGGCTGTTTCCTTCGTCCCGCCCGGCACCAACTCGATCATAGTTTAACACTGCGAATTCGCTGTTCTTCTGAAATTGTAGTTCGTCAGGGTAATGTTCCTCGTCACTCATCGTCAGTTTTCAGCCCCTACAATTTTCGAAAAAAAAAACAATGTTTTTTGAAAACACCTGCTTTATTTTTGCAGGCCCGTAAACGGCCCGTAATTAAGGGATAATAACACCCTTGAACTAGCCAATCGGAGCGCGCGTTGTCTCGCCTACAAACACAAGCCAGATAATAACAGGCACTAAGCATCACACCATTTATTGACTCCGTGGAACAAAATGAGAAAAAAAAAACAACCAAACAGGACATCACGAAAGCGCACAGCAATAGAAAATTTGTCTACCTGTAAGTGTGCTACTTCTATCACTTATGTTGTCATTCGTTGTATGTATCTCAGTAGAGTGACATTGTCTGAAAATATTGAATTACTACAGAAGGAGAATTGCTACGACACAGTGAAAACAAAAACGGAACAGAGAAAGATCGTTAAGAAGCCATTAGGCTATTACCCCACGTAAACTTCCTGATAACGTTTGAATTGACCCTTCAAAATTGTAAACCTCAATGTTATTTACTGAACAGTCTCCTTCCCAAATGGCGACATCCTGTGTACCGTCATCGTCAATATGGTTAACTAATAAAGGGGGTTCTTAGCCGTAAAGCCGGCCAAAAATTTAGCCGTTATAGGCGTAAAAATTGGAAAATTTTAACCGTTAGCCATAAAAAATGTTAACCCTCAAGATCTCTTGTTACGACTTTTTTTTGTGATCTTTTTTACCATAGTAGTCAGCTGTATTACTCTACAGTTCTTATAACCTCTTTTACATGCCGGAGTGGTCATTAGACCTTAAATATTTTCTACAGTAATCAAAATGTATTTTAAACTTTTTTCAACAATACAAATTTTGTTTTTTAAGTATTTACAATCAAATCATGAATGAAAGCAAAATGAATACAATTTAAAAAATCTACAATTGCTTTTAATTTCTAAGATTTCTGTTAACCTGAACGGAAATAAATTAACCGTTAGCAACACTCATTGAGACCCTCATAAATTTGATTGCGGCGACAATTTGTGATTCACCTTCCTGCACAATAAAATTAAATTAAGAAGCTTCGAAGAAAACAGGAATTAATTATGAGAGCTGTTCAGAGAGAACATCAGGAGCCACCGATGAACTCAATGTACACTGAAGACGCTTTTATTGAAGCAGAATAGTGGTGCTCATCGGAATAAGGCGGTTACGTAATAGCAGTGCTTCTTGTTATAGGGGCGTTTATTAGATTGGGGGCGCTGAACGGCAAAAACACATTCAAACGGAGAGCGCTTATTCAAATGGGAGGAGTAGGAGGTTCCTTTTAAACACACAATTTTAAACCATTAAAACAGCAAGCAAACTCGTCACGTGACGACTTATATAACTCCCTCAAGTCTCCCACGACAGATTACGTAACTTCCGTAGGAACCTCAGATGCACTCAAGGCATTTTAGTCCACCACTATGCAATATTGGCAACTAGCTATAGATAGCGACCAAATTTGAAATGGCGACGGAGGTTGTCAAACATTGTAAAACCATTACCAATCCTAAACAATCACTGGAATAATGGCGTTCTTGACGGATTTCGAGACTCCCACCATGATTCTTACTCATATAATAGGCGATAACAGGGAGTGTTGCGACTAACACTAGTAGCTGTTACATTTATCAACCATCTAACAGTGTTACCCCAGATTGCTTTCGTTTCTGTCTCTTCAATCGCAGAAGAAAAATATTCCGGTTATATATTTTATGATGAATTTCTTAATTCACATTGATTCTTAAAACGTTTATATTGATATTAAAATACCGCCCTACGCCTTGCTCGTACCTTAATATTCCCGCGTGCCTCTATGGCCGATAGATCTGTCTACACGTGAGGTTTTACTTCTTGGTGGGAGCGTACTTCTAGAGGCCGTTTAGTTTCTAAACAACAAACCTTTGAGAATATATATGACCGGCATTGCTTGCGAAGGTATTATGGTCATTTCTAGGTCTATGTGTTTGCAAACGAAGTTGAATAACCTGGTCTTGTGAAGTAGATTAGTTAGTTTGCCGATATTACAGTGGAAGTCTGTTTGTTCCCTGATATTTTCTTTTGGAAGTTTTCACTAACAATAGCTGGCCATTGTCTATTTTACGTGAATCGCTTTTATTTAACTTTGGACTGATTTCACCTGATGATGATATGCGAAGCGCATGTTTCAGAAGAGTGCGAGTAGAAGTATCAGAAACGCATGAGAGTTGTTTTATTTTTCTTTCGGCAAGTCAATTCGGAGCCTGTCTGATAACCCTGCTTGTATACAAGGCGCCATGTAGTCCAACATATACGTACGTGGAATTTTCTAATCAACCATAAAAGCATGTAAATGCCATTAATAGCTTTATGCTGGGAGAATTTCCAAGCTATTGCACTTGAGATTCACACAAAACACCTAAAAGGTTGTACTCATTTTATTTAATATCCAGCAGTGATCGGATTTCAACTAGTATTAAATGCAGCATCTGCTGTCAGTTTCAACTCTCTTGCGAGACTAAAAAATTAATCAGTTATAAACTGAACCTAGGATTCAGTTTCAGACTGATCATTGGATTATGGATGCACGCACAAGCACACACAGTTTGAAAGCGCAACCTTGCTAGCTCTGTTTTCATTTTTTATATCATGTTTAATGATAAACCAACGCACCCGTGTGCTTTATGTAGGAAAGGGTCTCGACAACACCGCTCAAAGTTAAGTTGAAAACAATGATGTGCGCTTTTTAAAGAGCTAATGTTCGTGAAGCTGAAGGTAAAACAGCTGGCCTAACAACCCTGTTCGGTCTGGCTAAAGGAACTGAGAGAATCAAGCGTCGTCGAAACTTGCGATGAAAAATTGCATAAAGCATTGGATTAAGAAAAAACGAAATCTTGGCGAACACACTACATGCACTGATAGCTACAGGGTTAACCTTTAGTCGTAGATTTATCAGGAAGCACACTGTAGCATAAGGAGTCCAGGGGAGCAGAAAAGCGGCTATGATGGCTAAAAAATAAAAAGCAGATTTGTGGTGCTTCCTCAGAAGAGCTTGTCTCGAAGTCATGGCTAAACTACTCCTGTGGGAAGTGTTGATAACGATCTTTTTGGCAACTTGATGGATCTTGTAATAGCAAAAGGTAATCACGGCCAGCGGTAAAAAATAGAAAGTAAAAATTATAACTCCAAAGTATGCCTGATCGCTTGGAAGAGAAGATTCCCACTTAACTGAACATGTTATATTTGTTCCCTCCAGCCCGTAGCTCGACCATCCTACCAATGGTGCCACACTGAAGGCGAGTGAGCAAATCCAAGAGCCCAAGATTATCAAAAGTACTTTCTCTTTGTTGAAATAAGAATCTCTGGAAAGAGATCTTGTGATAGTCAAGTACTTTCCCGCTGAAATGGTAACTAAATGAGTGATGGAGACGAGAGCAAGTAGAAATATCATGAACGCATGAGCCTGACATCCAGCCAAACCAAACGGCCATTCCTTTTGGAAATGTCTTGCAATGGACAATGGAACAGGTATCGCACAAGAAAGGAAATCACTCACCGCGATACTGAGGATAAGATAGGTCGGTGCTGAGATGCGACGATGGATGTTTTTACAAATTGTAAAAATTACAACTCCATTAAACGTTATTCCTAATAAGAACACAACCAACTCAATTGTTACAAAGATCGCGTTCCATTTTTCAATGGTATCCATTTCTTGAGTTCCCAGCCAGACCGTGCAGAGCTTAATGGAAGACAAAGTGGTCGTGGTACCTTAAATTGCCTAAGCTAAGGTGACGAAAGGTGACTTCAATATTTCCCGTCTCCAAAATTGTCTTGATTTCATTTTGTGCATTTAAGGTTCGCTCTCTTGTTTATGCGCGTGATCAGGAAGTTGTAAATTTACTTAAACCATCAACACCCGCGCCGGCGTGGAAGTCTTGCTTAATTTATCCAAAACGCCTAATGTATTGCTCAATTGCAACTACCTTCCTACGCTTGGCACGTTCCTCGTCAGTTTCCTCATATTCATACACGTGCTCGAAACAGAAAACAAGCTGTTTGCATGTGAGGTTTTGTTATGTGAGCTGTTTACACTGTGGCGAGACTATTTTTTTTTCTCTGTTGGTAAGCATTGGGCAATCTTTCCTCCCAATGCAATAGTGATGTAGTTTGTAGAGGAAACTCATGGGGGACTGATATTATGTGTCGATCCAGTTCAACAGTAAGATAATCATTCACTAAAAAAATTAAATCATCTTTTGTTAATGTTCAAGAAAATGCAATTATACTTTCTGATTTTATCTGAAACCTTTCGAGGACCAACACACGTGCTCGGAACAGAAAACAAGCTCTTTGCATGTGACGTCTTTTTTAAGGCTCGATTACCAGCCGCTGTTCGAGAAAGGAGCTCGTGCGACGAAACGGCGGACATGACTTTCTTTTTACTAGTAACAATTGAGCAATCCTTCCTCCCAATTTAATAGCGATGTCATTTTTAAAGAAAACACATGATGGAAATTTTGGGCCTATCCAGTTCAACAGTCAATTTATAATTTCACTAAAATTAAATCATATTTTGTTAATGTTCAAGAAAATCTAAAACCTATCAGGGAACCTTGCACCCGTAAGTCTATGTTTCCTCGGCAACCGTATTTTGACAGGTATATAAGTTCTCCTAATTTGGAATGTTCTTGTTTTTATGAACAAAGTTACTTTAATGCGATAGTTTTACCGTCGTAGGACTTTTCAGCAGTGTATATTGATGTTTGATTACGCATATTTTTGAAAGGCGGTTTTCTGACATTTCCGAAAACAAAGCAAAAATTTCAAGATGGGGGATCAAAGATGGGGCTTGTTTGTATATCATTACGTAATTTACCCAGGAGACATGTTTGGACAGGGTATATACCCTCTAAGTTTCATTATCATTACTTGAATAATCTTGATGAAGTTAGGGAAGGGAACAGATCTCCCCACTCCTACCATGTGGTGAAATTGAGATAAAATAAACGCAGAAGGGAAAAGAACACTTGCTCTACTGAGGCGGATTACTTGTCTTTTAGTGCTTGGGTAACATTTTTCAGTGCTTTTGATTACCTAACGGTGACGTAAGTCACCACTGATGGCGGACTTGGAGGTGCTATATCAAAAGTTGCCCAGTAGTAATTTATATCATGCTCTTGAGAAACAGTAATGGCAACCTTTGGAGAGCTAAACCTGGCGGTATTTTGTCAATTGAAATTTTTTCGTCATGTTTTTCAAGAACATTTTTCAATGTAATTGTGATTTTCATCACTATAGTAAAAGATCTAAGAACAGCCTTTCTAAAGTTGTAACTCATACAGCAGATGGAATTACTATTCCACTAGTAATTATGCTGCTGGGTGGAATGCACTTAATGGTTCACCGTTCTGGGAAGTTGTCTCAATTCTCATTTTAAATGTAATCTTTCCAAAGAGGTTTCGTAAGTAATTAGACGATTTTATGATTCTTCTAGATTTTCTTTTTTATCCATTTACATACGGTGAAACCCCGCTCTACGGACACCCACTTAATACGGACACCTGCTTCTAACGGACAGTTTTCTTTGTCCCGACAACTAAAAAGCTCATATATTGTCTCTTAAATTAGCCTGCTTAATACGGACACCCGGATAATGCGGACACTTTATCATGTCCCTTTGGTGTCCGTATTAACGGGGTTCCACTGTACTTGTCTAATCGCAAAATTTTAGCTCCCTACTTTTTACTTTTTACGTCTTGAGATAACTCTTTAAGTGTAACTTCTGTAAACAACTAAGTGAATTTGGCATCTTCAACCGATAAGCATGTATAACGAGTCCTTTAGATGAGCTCTTGTGCACTCGGGGAGAAAACCTGTATATCTAAATACAGTGGAACCCCGTTAATACGGACACCAAAGGGACATGATAAAGTGTCCGCATTATCCGGGTGTCCGTATTAAGCAGGCTAATTTAAGAGAAAATATATGAGTTTTTTAGTTGTCGGGACAAAGAAAACTGTCCGTTAGAAGTAGGTGTCCGTATTAAGCGGGTGTCCGTAGAGCGGGGTTTCACTGTATGGTCAAATGATAAAAAAGTGAAATCAATATATCATCTCGTCTGTGTCAAGCTGTTTACCAGCTAACGAATCGGGTAAAGTAAGTAGAGTCTGCATCCGAGCCAAGTGGCCCATCAGGCCGGAATTTATCTCGGTTTTATGTAACACGAAGCGATTAGGAGTATTTCTACTCCCCCCTGGATAGGATCTAGTACCCCCAGCATTAAGTTGGCAGGTACCCATTTATACACCTGGGTCAGTGGAGAAGGCACTGTGAGGGTTACGTGTCTTGCTTAAGAACGCAACACAATGTCCCCGGCCATGACGCCAACCCGGACCGCTCGATCCGAAAACGGCGTCACTAATCCTGCAATAATCCTGTTTTTAAAGCAAAAAGCTATAGATTGAAGAAAAAAAAACAAAAAACAAAACAAAAAAAAAACACACACACACAAAATTGATTCTTTCCCTCTGCTTTACTAGTGTTCGAATTTTGTTCAAGCAACCAAACAGTTCGCTTTATCTTTAAAGTTTGCAAATGTTACTCCCATGAGAACACTGCAAAAAACTGTGTGTGATCCGTCAGTAAGACCTGCGTGCAAAGTATGTGGCAGCTATGGCTACATTAAATGACGAGGAGAAACATTCGCCATCAAAATCTCCGCAAGAGCTACTGAATAAATCCCCTTTTCAAAATTTGGAAAAAAGGAGAGTACGGTGGCATTCAGCCCCCTTGTACGCTGTCAAACTATCAGTGTTCTTAGTACAAGAATTATTATCCCTTCTTTATAAGTCAAATGAGAGAACTTGGTGACGTTGCATTTGCTTGACGATAAGTTTACTTATAACGCCTTCAGGCGAAATAGAAAACGACATCAGAGCACAGAAAAACCGTACCATTAATCAGCTGCAATCGTGAATCCTTCATTGCATTGCTTCATTGAAACGTTTTATCTTAAAATAAACTCGTTTAATTCAATTTACCAGAAAATTAGGAACTATTAAAAATCGTGTTTGGGTTAAAGTTGGATCTTTAACGTAGCTAACGCCATCCTGGTTACCAGTGTTAAATTGCGACATCTTTTCAAAACGAACTTTTTAAACAAAGATGATCGACGGATCCAACAAGAGAGAGAGGAAAAAAAAAAAAGAAAAACAACGGCTCACAAACCATTTTTTTCTTTTTCAGTAAATAGTCTAGAGTGGCTGTTCTCTTGTCGACTATGAATTACTTTCCTAATTAGCTATTCAATCGTCGCAGAAACTCTCACTGTGGAAGGCATACGTTATTATTCCAAAATAACTGCCAATCCTAGAGGATCTGTATTATGATGGAAGTGAGCTTGTGGATATCGTCCCTTCGGGACAAAGATCTGTACTGGTCCAAGTATTTGTTGACCTAAAACATAACTATGAGTACCGACTATTAAACTTTGAAGACGATTCACTAGTTTGTCTCTAATCTCAAATATCTCAAATATTGTTGTTGAAAGATTTTCTTTTCATGCTGTTTCGCAACAGCAAGCATGGTGGGTACCGTGATCGGAGCCCTTGTGGGGACGGTGTCATAGTTGCAATCGTAGTCTGTGATCCATCTCCTGTAGACAAATAAAAATCGATGGGTTGTATCATCTCAAGCTCTCTATAGCAGTAGGGCCTCACCATCCCTACCGTACCGTCAAGGTGCCTCGTATAACTCAGCTCCAGGCATGCCAGAGAATCCTGTTCACGGAGCATATGCGCAAACTCCACAACGAGCAGGTTGAATGCCCAGGATGCAGGCTCCTCCTCCGTACTACGAAGCGTAAGGAATGAACGCCGGTCCTACTACTGTGGAATTATAGTCTTTTACTTTCGGACTGAAGTAACAGACTTGATTTTAAATGAATTCTCTAAGTCATGCCGGCATGTGCCAGTTTTAAATCCCACTTATCGTTTGAGAGGCTCTTTCCGCTATATGTACTTTTATAAGGTCGAGAAATTTGTCTAACGTGCAGTAAACGATCAAAGTGATTCAGAAAAGTCAGAAATCATTCTTAATTTAAAAGAGTCTTTTTTATTCCATTTCTGATTGGCTTACAATACCTTTTAGAGACCCGAATGCCTCGAATGTCCCATATGCCTCGAATGACTTCTACCTTAACCGGGAAGATAAAGCATGTTACTTAACCAGGTAGTATCCCGAAAGGTTGTGTATAGAGTTTAACAGTTCTCCTCGAACATGTGAATAAATTGATCAAAGTCCTGTTATTTTTATGTTTTCGTTTCTGTTCAGTATTTTAAAAGCTAATTATTCACCCTTTATTTCGGCATAATATGTATCAAATATAATGCTGATTTAGTTCTTTGTTTCTGTTTCTGACAATATTTTTCCTTTGATGATTTCTTGTTTTAAAAGAAGTCTTTGAACAGTATTCTCAAAAGGAAGTCATTTCAGCCATGCACCAAATGCTGAACTTGTAAATAACAACGTTCTCATAAAAATAATAAGCCAAAAATTTTTAACGAAATGCGAATTCATGGCAAGCTCGCTTGCACACAGGTAAAATACTCGTGGATTTTGTCGACATATGTCAATGAAGTGCCGGATGCGAGGGCCCAGAACATCGATTTTTCATCGGCTAACAAGCTCAAAGAAAAGCTCAACCAGAAAATTGAGGATCTACAACAGCCGCAAGCGTCGAACCATGCCGCAGCTTCTAGTTCTGGGACTGCATCAGCCAGCGCCTCAACGTATGCAGCGCGCATCGGTGCCTTCGAAAGAGGAAATGGTTCAGCTTTATGCCAAACTAAAATTAAAGCAGTAGCTTTAACTTTAATTGATCCTTTTGCCGACCAGTCTTTCGACTTTCCGTTTCTGTTCAGTATTTTAAAAGTTAATTATTCACCCTTTATTTCGGCATAATATGTATCAAATATAATGCTGATTTAGTTCTATGTTTCTGTTTAAAGCTAATTATTCACCAGTCTTTCGACCAAAGCCGCTCTGTTCCGGTAGTTTCTGAGCGAAGCGTTTGCTACAAACTCGTTCACTCTCTAACACTCTCTTGTTTGTAGCGTCGCCGCGACTCACCCCAGAAATCCACTAATTTCTCCTCCTAGTAGTGAGTTCCTCCTGTTCTTCCCCTTGATTTGTAATAATCTTAGATATACCAAAAAACCCTAAGCCTTTATGATGTCCACTTTTGCTCGAACAGCCAAAAAAAAAAAGCATAAAACCATCTCTTCCTTCTCACATGAACTCTCCTTTGGATACGGTTTGTTTACGCTTGAGGGACACCAAGATGGCGGATAGTAACCGTTGCTAAGCTATTGGTCACGTGGGTGAAACCC
>Ga0126339_10002314_pt1 | contig 13576 bp, 7 predicted proteins | sample OrbTmetagenome_2_FD_92532 | JGI IMG/M metagenome (GOLD analysis project Ga0126339, IMG submission 92532) | Coral microbial communities from Petempiche,Puerto Morelos, Mexico - Orbicella T R C metagenome | ecosystem: Host-associated > Invertebrates > Cnidaria > Coral | place: Petempiche,Puerto... | reverse complement strand
CAGTATTCCCCTTTCTTCCGGTGGGGGGAGGTGTGGCATTGTTGGGGCCCTCGCCGAATTTTAAAACCGGGCCCGAAAAGTGGGCGCCCCCCCCCCCCCACCCCCTCTTTCACCTGCCCTTTTTGAAGAAAAGCAGAAGGCCTAAGGACTGAAAAGGTTTCAGCTCACACCATACCTTTTAGCAAAAAAGCCTAGCTTCACTCAAGCCCTTTCCCCCCCTCCCCCACCCACGTGCACCTTTTTTGAAGAAAAGTGAAAGGCCCAAGGACTGGAAATACTTCAGCTCCCACCAGTTGTTTCAGTAAGAAGCCAACATTCACTTCAGCTCACCCTAAACTTAATACAATGTATGATCGCTAGACAAGAAGGCATGCCCTTACCAACAAAGAGAAGATTCATCTGATCATGCAAAACTTCAAATTTGTGCATCATAAATATTGCAAGAGTCTATTACACACCAAAATAAAATGCGTCTATGAGTTTGTTGTTTCAAGACGCGTATGCAAATGCTACATCGGGTGGTGTTTGTAACATTTCAAGATCATAACACCCATTTATATTATTTTGTCTCCCTTTTTTAGTATTTCTTGTGGTATTTGTGTCTTCTACCTCTAATTGGGGATTCTGTAAACATATCACTGAAGAAAGTCATTGTTCTGACTGCATCCTGGTTTACTAGCCAGGTAAGATGTTTGTATTGAAGGAAATTTTGAACACAAGAAAATTCCAAATTAAAGCTTGAGAGTTAAGAGACTGGAAGAAAAGGAATAGAATACTGTAAGAGATGTTGAGCGACCGCTGTTAGTAACACGCCCTCAACTGTTTTTATTCCTCATTAGAAGCTTTAAAAAAGAGAACAGAGTAACTATGTAAGTACCTTCAGGTACAAAGTTGACCTAGTGCAGTGTTTGTTGTGAGGCAAATGCCTTTAACGTACGTGTTTTTGGGGTGCACTATAAATCGTCCAGATTACTTTAATCAGTGACTCAGTTTCATCTCATCTCATCTCATTAGATCTGTGATAAATTTAGCATTTCAGAGATATTTCTAACCCTCTTGGTGTAACAGGTTTTAAGCCACGGCTAAACGATCGCAACATTTCAATGTAACGTATGCTTATATTGTTGGGTGCAACATGTTGCGCACGTTTGGCAACCCTGTTGCGACGTGTTGCGACATGCTACAACAAGTTGGGTGTTGCAAATCGAACTAGTGTGCATTCCTGGTGAAGCATTGTTGCACGAATTGTTAATAATAATAATCATCATCATCATCATCATCATCGTCGTCGTCATCATCATCGAATATTTCCTCAGGATAACTCTTCAGCACAAAGTACTGTTATCAACGGGGTCCTGCTAAGAATTAAAAACTAATTCACGTTGTTGCACGAATTGTTGCACGAACCTGGCCAAATGACTACAACATCATGCAACATCCACAAATGTTGCTTGAAAAATTTGACCATTTTCAAACTTGAGCCAACAACACCCAACATGTTGCCAACAAGTCACAACAGAGTGGCCAAACACAAGCAACATGTTGTGCCCAACAATGTTGGGTTGAAATGTTGTGATCGGTCGGCTGAGGATTTATGGTAAACCTTGTCTAGCATCACAGTAAGCGTTCCTTTCAAGACTCTTCAGCAGTTGATTTTGTTTTCTTTTTTCATTTAGGCTTTGTGGCTCACCACTGCATATTATCTGGAGTTTGAAGGAATGAACACATTTGTATTTGTTTGGGCTGCTGGTGTTGTTTTCTTCATTGTCAACATAGTGATTTTAAATCAGCTTGTTCGGCATTACCAGAGGAAACCGTTGATGAACAAAGCAGAATAAAATAAAGGATTACAAGTTTACTTTCTCTTATATTGTTTGTGGTAATGTCTGCTCCGGAAGTATTTTGTCCCGGAAGTAGTTTGCTCCGGAAGCAGTTTGCTAAGGAAATTGTTTACTCTCGAAGTAGTTTGCTGTTACAACAGCTTATCTTTGCACTTGAACTCCGCATTTTTTTTGTACCATCCGTAACTGAAAACTTTTCCCTCCGAAAGCCGCGGCCTAACGCCAGTAAAACACCAGTTTGTCTCAAACATATAGAATGGACCAATCAGAGAACTCAATCTTTGGCAGTTTCCAAGAGTCGTTATAGCCTTAATCTACGTCTTCACCGGGAGATTCTCAAAAGAGAGAAAATCTGGAGTCGGTAATGCACAGCGCGGTGAAAATCAATCACTTTAAATTGTAAATTTCCAATTTCAGTTCAAATTCACACAAATGTTCTGACGCTTATTTATCTTTTCATTCTTCTTCGCTCTCTTTAAAAATTTTGTTATTTGTGTTAGCGCGCGCGTTCGTGTGAATTCTATTTTTGAAGGTTTTTGAACGACGCGCGCGCAACATACTTAGCGAACGTAAGCTCGAGCGTCCGCCTCTAAGGAAAAAGCTCTGATGAAGGGGTTATCCCTAAAACGTTTGACTATCTTAACAGTGATTAAACACGAACATATTTCTCGTCATATATATCTCACTCACCATTTTCCATCATTTAATCTACTTAAGCCCTTTGCGAGTTGATTGATTTTGTGACCGTTAGCTGCGCCTGCGCTACTTCCGCACCTCCGCGCATGACGTCTACATTTCGTCCATTATTGCGTGACGCCACACGCTAGGCTGTTTCCCATGGAAACCGCGAAAACAAAAACAGACCAAAGAAAACCTAGAAAGAAAAACGAGACGTTAAAGCAAACATGGACAAGAATTCAGTAGACTTCTTGCACTCTCTGAGTGGTGAGAGTTACGCCTTCATACATTTCACCTTTTTTTTTCCTTTGTTTGAACGTTGAATATTTGATGGCTGTTTTTCGCTTTTTTTTTTTTGATCAGGAATTCCAAGTGAAGATGTTTTTGAAAAGCTTTTGAGCGATCCAATGTTTGTGGACTACTTTAACGCGTTTCTCTCCCTTCCGGTACATGTTAACTGTGTTAGATACTTTAAGACACCATAATAGAGTGCGTATTTAGTAGAGCGGTCGTTAAGCTCAAACATTTGAGAATACTAATGTGTTTAACTTCAATGCTGTGTACATTCGGCTTCAGTAACAGGTTGCTATAACGCGTGCAGCATGCTTAAAGATAGAAAGGGTTTGAAACAGTGGCGCCATTCTTTGGAACAGTCTTCCTTGTGACTTTAGGGAAGCAGAGTCCCCGAGGCAGTTTAAACGCCTACTCAAAAGAGATGTATAAGGCAGGGCATTCGTGAAAAGCAGCTTTTTTATTTGATTATTTTTTATTATACTAGATATTAGGAGTTTTAGCTGACGAATTTTTGACCGTGTTGAACCAAAGATTATGTGTATAAGGCTAAAATGCTCTGAAAAGTGTCAAATTTGTTTTGACACTTTTCAGAGCATTTTAGCCTTATATACAACTTTTCGGCAGTGTCACGCATCGTATGAGTTTTTTGCTCATTCCTACTAAAGATTATGTATGTATGTTTGTAAATACGTTCTGTGATTGGTTAAAAATATTACACCACCTACTCAACCAATCAGATGTAAAATCAAGACATGGTCACCTGGGGATTCCTGCCCTTGACGCCAGTTTTGTGTATTTGCTCCGAGTTTTCGATGGTGTAATTTGACCAAATATAATTTAGGTCCAAACGGTGGCATCTCCCACCCTTTCTTAAGGCTATTGTTTTTTTGTTGTTTTTTTTCATCCGACCAACAGGTGTTTGGCAAGAAATTACACTACAACCGAGCAGATGATAAATTCAATATTGACCCTCCCCCTCCGCGAACATGTTATGTAAGTAATGCCAGACAATAATTGCTTGTAAACCTATTTAAAACTTGTTCCAAATATCTCCAAACGTTGCCTTAATTTTGGTTTAAAAATAAGCCTTGCGGAAACGTCGGTTTTAATTAGCAACATAAAATGACTTGCAAAGCTGACTACATCTGAATTCTCGATCAAGTCGATTTATCATTTGTTTTGTAATATTGTTTGATTTGAATTGACTCTGAAGTCTGTAACTTTTTGGAATGAACGTCACGTTTGATCTGATTGTTCTATCTGGTGCAATTCCTCAGAAACTTTGACTTATTCCGCACCTTTTGTCCCTGAAGTTAGAAGTCTTAAAGCCCTGTCCAAACGGGATATGTTTGGAGACCAAACACGATCAAACATCATTGTCTAGTGTTCAAACATGTTGATGTTTTCCTGATCGCCGTCCAAATGAACAAAATGTTTTACAAGGTGTGATCAAAAGTTTTTCGACGTTCAATTTTATCGAACAAGATGAAACAAGGTGTCCAAACGGGAAAATTTTTGGTCTCCAAACAACGTTTGATCTTAGCTTATTTGATCGCCAAATATTTCCCGTTTGGACAGCGCATGTAAGCAAAAATTAAACTGTAATTCTCTTCTCTTCATTTCTAGCATGTTTTGCCTAATCGAGTGAAAAAGTGGGTTAGAAGAGAAAGGATGCGGTTTTTTTGGAAAACAGATCTTTTCCTTGAGTATAAGTTATGTGTCCAACTTCATAGTGCAGCAGATTCTTCAAGTAAGAACTGATTAATCTTGCACCGCGTGATTGGTTTAGACATGTCACGTAATGCAGCCAAAGCTGGGGAACATCAGATGCTCCCCAGGATCTTGTAATGATTTGACGGGTTTGAGAATTGGGTGGAAATATCAAAATTAAAAGCTCACGAAGGTTCTTGCTATTTCACTTTATCTAGAACAGCGATTATTTACTAGGCATAAGAGGTACGCTTATTGTTTCTTGAAATGCTAACACCGCAGAGTGACATTGCTGTAAATCTTTAGCTTAAAATCTGGAGTATGAGACAGTTCTCATTCTCAAACAACATTTACTAACTGACTGTTAAGTTTTCAATCTCATATGGATAGAACCTTGACCGCAGACAAGTCTCGTGTCAGTGATATTTTAATTACCTGCATCTGGACTGAGGCCGAAACAACAGATAAAAGCACACTTGTATAGCTGTGTTGGCGTCGCTATAACTTTTGATATCTACTTTCTGTCTGCTAAGCCAACAGAGGCCAAATTTCCACCCTCCCTCTCATGTTGAGACCAGAAATCGCAAGATGGCCACGTTGCCAGAAAGGCCAAACCCCCAAGAAACAATTGTGTGGAATCCAGTTTTGTTTTCAGTTTCTAGCTCTGACAAGATGTACCAAATCCTGTGCTGTGATTGGCTACCCGATCGGGCAAGATGGTGCTATCTCGTGCGCTCGGGATTACGTGCTGCTTGCGTCCCGCACGAATTTGTTTTTCTTTATCCCATATAATTAATAAGTCCGCAGTCTTTAATTGACGAAGCTTGTTCGGTCAAGATGCCTGTTTATGGACCTCGACTCCATCTTAGTCCATGATAAACACGCAAAAAAAAAGGAAGTTGGCCTTTAGTCAGCCACCTTGACCGAAAAAGCTTTCGTCAATGACCCATAAATAATTGTTTTATTGACATTTTAGGTTCATCAGTGGACTTACATGAAGCCAGATCCTTTCTAGGCACACTTGAGGACATGTGCAAATTTCAGATTTTCCTTCGAGGTACTGCGGGACGCAAAATCCTGTTGTATTGGATAGATGCCGAACGATACCGTTGTGTAACCAAGAAAGAGCATAGGAGATTCGCATACCGAGAAATTCAGGCCAAATACTTACAGAGCGGAGCTCCCAGGGAACTGCCGGAGAGTTTAAAATTCGTGAACATTTGCGGCCCAACAACGTCCTTCAAGTTCTCGAAGAGAGGAACAGAACGAATGCATTCCTCGGGGCTCTCGATATTCTCAGAGAACATTTTCATCCCAGGGCAGAAGATGGCTTTACAGCGGCTAAGCAGTTACTGGCTGCCCAAGTTCATTCAGCATAAGAAAATTATCAGAAAACTCATCGCCGAAAAACGAGGAGCTCAATTGGAGTTCAGTACGGAAACTAGACGTATTTCACCGGTTCCAGAGCTAGGGGAGGACAATCCAGTTTCCAGAACCAGTTCTGAGCAAGAAATGGATGATTTCATGGAAGCTCAGTGCGCGTCGTCCACGGAGAGCGTGGCTGATGAAGAAATCCGCGCGCAGAAACTCGAAGAATGGAAAAGGTGGTTCTGGGAAGGAATAGACAGTCGCGCCGGAAGTGAAACCAAGATTGAACCGCCAGATGATATGCCGCTGGAACTACGGCAGCTAGGCGGGGTAAGTACTGGGAACTACTCAAATTTTAAAATGTGTCCAATTAATATCGAGCTCGTTGACGTTACCACTTAAAAAGCTGTTTGATTAAACATGGTTTACCACTTATTCTTTATTGTCTTATTTATTATTTATCTGTTTGTATAATTTTGCAACACGGGCCGTCAAGATTAGTTCCTGGCCAGAAAATTGCTTAATTTCTCAAAATATTGAAAGACCTTTTCTTTTTCACGTTCATGTCTGGCGGACAATTTAGTTTAATTTTTTCGTGGACGGCCTGAAAAGCGCACATAGATACTTGAATCTGGCACGCACGCTGGTTTATCAAGGAAAGATGAACTAATTTATCAGTAGAGTTTAAACCAGTTTGTTATAATAAAAAAGAAGCGACTTTTGAAACATTTAGCTACAAAAAATTGCAAGCCGTTGCCTCGTTCAGTTTACGAAATGCCATTCTTCAAAGAACTGAGGCCTAGCCTTAAAACTCAGAGTGACTCCATCAGTGCTAAACTCTTTGTTTAGCTTGTAGCATATTTTTATGTTACCTTTCTTTTTAATGAAGTATTGTTTTTTTCTTTTATTTATAGAATATTCATACTGTTTTCTTTTTTAACTTGATAATGACGTCCGAGAACGTCGAAACGTCGTGTATTTTTTAACCGTTTTAAAAATTTCTTAAATGTTTTTAAGAAAAGTTTTTTCGCAGTTTTTTTATAACTAAATATTATAATAAACACCATTGAAATAGCTTGTTCGGTCCTTGCTTGGAAAAAATCTACCATTTCGTAGTTATGCAAGCTGTAGGGAGATAATTTGACCACACAGACCTACAAGTTCAATACATGTAATCGTGACTTTCGTGTTAACCTGCTGCTTCAGATAAGAGGAGAAGATGACACCACATCAGCGCCACCATCGAGCCCAGTCCTCTCCGAGAAAGAGGGCGGTTCCCTGAACGCCATATCGGAGGGAGAAGAAGATGAACATTTTTCAGGCGATACAGATGCCGAAAGTCTGGAAGAGACTAAAAGTAAATCTTTTTCTCACCCTGCAAGACATCGTCTCGTCACAACAAAGGAGAGGTCCAGCTCTGAGCCAGCGCTGCCCACTGACTTGGATTGGGGCACAAGATTAACTAAAGTGGAAACGACTGCAAGTAAGCCTCGCTTCTATGCACACGTTCTATTGGATACTCAATCAATAGAGACCAGGGGGGTGAAACGCGCAGTCCACTCTTGGTCCAATGTGTGATGCGGAGAAGGACTGGCACGAGCGCTCCTTCCCTCGTCCGGTGCGATTAATAATAGGGAGTTTACGAAACCACGACGGCAACGGCAACGGGAACGTTACTAATGAGTAGAGCAATGGCTGTGCACGCGCGTTATAATTTTTGGTACATCTCTTTGCCGCCCTTTGCAAGACAACAACGTGAAATGACCAAAATTTTGCGTTGTCTGGAGAACGTGAACCACGACAGCTAATTTTTTAAATTTTTATGTCAAATTTATCGCTGTGTCCCGGATTTAGTTTTGCGATAACTTTGACAGTGATAAACAAAGTAAATGACTTTAGAGTATCGCGAGATTCGCAGGCAAAATATAAATCCATTTTTTAATCGACGTTGTCCTCGGCGTCGCCGTCGTGGTTTCGTAAACTCCCTAATGGCTGCCAAAAATCTCTATCTTTCTCCGCCCTGATAGAGACCTTGGCATATACGACGGCGCGCGAGGAGAACACCTATTATGAAATGTATTTCAATCTTACTTCAGAATTTCGCGGCTATCTACATCTATTCAGTTTGTCTGGCGGTATAAAACCTTGCCCCTGTTCAATATGCTACGAATGAGTTCAGTTCCAAACAGAAACACAAAAAATTAGCCGTGGTCGTTCATTTCTCAAAAAAAACTTGTAAACTGGTCATTTCACGTTGTTCATTTGCATAGGAGGGCTAGGAAATGTGCAAAAGTACTTAGTAATGATAATGAAGTGTTACAATAAATAAAGGATTAAAAAGGTTGAAAATAAATCTAAAATGCGTTTTACAAATTTAAAAAGGGTAAAATGATAAAAAGGTGAAACTATATTGCTAATTTATACTTAAAACGTAACCTATTGATAAAGCTATTTTGAAAATGTTCAGTGTTTATTTGAGGAAGCTGGGTGCTCTTAGATTTTAGCCTCGTTGATGATTCTTTTACTCTTATTCTTTTACTTTTAATGCACCCGCGGATCCATTCTTCTGCTCATGGAGTCTTTTTTTCAGCGGCATTCTCGTTGCTGCCGCTATCGTGTTTTACGTACGGTCCTCCAAAGTCTCCATTCTGGCTGAGGAAGACTGCGTGACGAGCTGCAGTTATGCCACTAAATTGCAACAAATTAAATTAGCTTGAGAATATATTATTCAATTTAAACGATAATTTTTTTTTTCTCTTATATTAACAAAACCAAAACCCAAATCAGAGGAAAGTGATTCATCAGAAGCCGAGAAAGCTTTCGATCCTCCCAGGGTCCATCCTCCCTTCGCGCAAATCCCAGCATCAGCACCGACGAAACTTAAGACCCTGTACGAGGCATTAGCCTCACATCAGAGCATTATTAGTGAAGAACAAGACGAGGAGCTTTATGGATCATCGTCTGGGAGCCCCTCCCCAAGAAGTTTGTTATCAGGTGGGTAAAGAAGGTCTCTTAATTTTTCAATAGATTTGATCAAAAGCATGGCGGCGTTTAGAATTTAAAACTGCTCTTTTTTTATTCAATTCTGTATTTAAATGTCTCTCAGTTTTATGTTGAGATACGAGCACAAACCTAGACAGGCCATGTTAATTGTGGAGATATCGCTCGAGATTTTTCGCTTAAAGCCGCGACACTTCTGAGTCTAATTTGGAAAACCATGCCATCTCGTTTAAATTGAAACAAGTTTGAGACAGGAACAACGCATTGAACACTGCACTGTTTTAGAATTTTAAAAAGATTGCTCCTGTAAAACGGTTGTATCTGATACATTTCCACATAATAATAAGCTTATATGAAAGCATCGTGTCGCGCTCTCCAACAGAAGAAGAAAGTCGGTGGAACATCAGTGAAGGAACAAGTGCCCTTTTCAGCAAATCTTGGTTAAATCACATGACAAGCTTCCGATATCTCTTTTCTAATCACTTCGAAAATTGGGTCACGCCTCTATATCACGTGTACTGGGTTGCTTAGCAACGTTGACGTTACGTGACCGAGACCGTGCACAGGCTCGGTTGATTAGTGCTAGTCCAATTTGAAGCTCTAATTTTGTTCTGTTTTGATTTTTAGCATCACCTCCACCAACTGTTATTATGGCTTTGAGACGAGCGTCTGCCTCCCATGTGATCCCACTTGAAGACATTGCACACGAAATAACATCGGTTATTTGTGAGCCCCGTGCTGTATTTCCTAGCCAATCGTCTCACTGGGAACAGTTTGTCCTCCCCGTGAGTGACAATGGTGAGAGACTATTTCCTAGGTCCTCTCTTTTATTGCTTTCTTTCATTTACTTGATTTGTCATTACCTGTAGCTCTATTCGTGTTTGTTTGTTTGTTTGTTTGTTTGTTTGTTTGTTGTTTTTCCTCTTTATCTCTATTTCTGTATTGGTATTTTATATCTCGTGTCTTTTATCTCCTCTTTTCTCCTATTCAACATCATTAGCTATTGGTGGTGTTGTGATCATGTTATTTTTAAGTATTCTATTGCTTATGAAGATTGTTGTTGCTTTTCTTGTTTAAGCACGGAAAATTAGCTTTCAGACAAAATTCCAAGAGCATGATGATATGGGTGGGACACAGTCAGTTACATTTTATAGAGTGTCACAAATATTTCTAATTCATAGCTTGTTATCAGCACAAGTGAGTGTTTTGTACACCTGAAACAAAACCAGGAAATACCCTCTGATAATGTGGTTTTCGTTTGTTTTGTTTTGCTTTGTTTCGTTTTTGTTTCTGTTTTTGTTTCTGGAAGTAATTCTCTTCACGCTTCTTTTTACCTAATTCTATAATTTGTCTCCAAAACTTCGAGTACCCTTTTCTAGACCATCCTGACCATAAGCTACCACAGGAGTCCTGTTTAACTGAATCAGGAGCAACTCTGAACTTACTCCACTGGTCCAAGCGCTGATTGCAACAGTTTTTCGTCAAGATTTTCTCTGTTCAGATTGGTCATTAAGTTGTTCGCGTTTGTTACCATTGGCCAGGAATTGTGAAAGCTATTTAAAATGCTTTTTCTGTTATCTTGGCATGACGTGGCTGGCAAGATATCAATCTCATCACAGGCTACAACCTGCCAATAAAGCGTACACAGAGTGAGAGAAAGAAATCGATATTACAAAACGCTAATTTTTTTCCTGTTTTCGATTTCGTCTATGCAGACATAACCACTGAAGTAGTAGCGTTGACTTCAGATAAACTGGCCGGCGGTCCTCTCCGGGAGTACTTAGAGAAAACACAGGAACATGTGGCGCTTAGGAGCCTTCAATTCTGGGAAGATGCTCAGCGGTATCTCTCACCTCCAGATTATTTTAGCAGCTACAGCAAATATCACTCGGCCAAGACACTTGTTGCTACCTATATCGCCCCAGACTCCCCACGGGAAATGGCCATGAGCCCGCAGGTTAGAGCTGATTTAATGCGGCTTCTCCCAGAAGAACGTGGAGACCATTTGTTATCTACCGTGGTAAAAACATCCATAGAGGTAAACGGTTATAGACAAGCGTAGAAGCCCGACAGTAATGATCCCACTGAGAAATATGGATCACTCAGGCAAGAACAAAAACGATGACACTATACACAGAAAAATTAAAAATTAATCAGAAAATTAAGTATAGGTAATCATACGGTTTTTCTCGTTCAATTTGGAATTAATTTGCACGAGTTTTTCAAAAAGCAGAAATTGCACTCGCAGAAGCGGCTCGTGCAATTTCTGCTTTTTGAAAAACTCACAAGTGCAAATTAATTCCAAATTAAACGAGAAAAACCGTATGATTACCTATTAATAACATGAACATGAAAGAAATCGCGTGAAGGAAGTGCCGGAAGATCTTTCTTAAAGGCATTTTTTTCTCATTCGAGAAAACTTTTTTCAAAGTTTCCGCACAAAATATTCGTCATTATTTTACGTGATATCATTGCCCTAGAAAATTTCCTATTGTCTTTCAGCCAATCATAATCCAGAATTACGATGTGCAATTTGCACTGGTGTTACACTTTTTGCACTGGTGTTACACTTGAACTGCACTGCTCTCAGCCAATCAGAATTGAGTAATTTTTTCACGTGTATTATTATTGTTATAATATCAACATTTGAAACTCTAAATCAATAGGCCATTTCCAAGTTACCTTGCACCTCTGTTTCAAACCGAGTCTTCGTGCAAAACCTTTCATACGAAAATGAGTGATTTGCACGAAAATGTACTTGTAGGCGGAACTCATTTTCACATGAATTCTGTCCACCTTTTTTACAGTTTGAAAGAGTAATTAATTCACATAAAATCTTGAAATATTTCTAATCCCGTTCGTTTCCTCTTCAATACAAAACGCTGCTTCCGTGCTTTATAAAAATAGCCTGGTCTAATCAATATTTCCGATCAATTTCATCGAGTAGCGTGTGATATTCTTGACCCATTCTTGACAATCTTTCAACCATATACATTAGAACGATTAAAGAAGCATTCAGTGGGAAATAACAACAGTGGACCACTTGTTTTCCCTCTTTCCTTTTAACAGGCGGTGGCTTTACCCTGGTCTGAATTTACTCGTTCTGATGAGGACCATTTTGTCAATTGTGTGGTAAGGTTTGGGTTTGCATCTCTACGCTTCACGATTGACTAAAAAACTCTTCATCCAATCAGAAGTAAAACCAAAACCAAACGCGACTTGCTCGCGCACGATTTCCCGCCCTTTACGTCAGCTACATGTAATCACTTCGAGTTTTGATTGATTCACTGGGCTGTCTGTGTCCTCTGCGATTGGTTAGAGAGCGGATTACTTTGGTTTTGGTTTTACGCCACTCAATATTGAAAACCGCTCTAAACTAAACCAAACGTTTATTTGAGATTTGGCAAGTATGGGGTGGATGCTATCTAAATTGCACTTTTTCTCTGTTGATTAACCCTACCATGCATATAAACAAAACTAGTTTACCTTAACATCTAACCCAATTTTAAGTCAAGGTGGATAGAGTTTATATCATTTTTAGAATTAGAACTCAAAAAGAAAAAAAAAATCATTTTCTTTAACTTTAAAACAATACCTGTACAACGCGCTCTAAGTGCCAGAAAACGTATTTTTTACCTATGTAAACCCAGAAAAAATGTTTTGCTAGGTGTATAAGAAGTCAACCCGCCTCGATACACCCGTCGATACGCGATTCGAGTTTCGTGACAATCGTCAAACGGGCGACAAAAAGAAAAACAGAAACTGAAACTTGTGAGGCCATCTCACTGATTTATCTCGTCCTGAGCACAAAAAGGTGACGGCCGATGCATCACCGAAGCGCTCTTTCCTGCTGATTCCAGCGCTATAAAAATGGCAGGAAAACAGTACTGAAGGACTTGCAAGTATTTTTTCTGTTATTTTCTTAAACAGGGTATTCGAAGGAAGAGCACGAAAAAACAGGATATCAAAGATGATAAGAAAACTGAAAGTCCCATCCCTGTTCCAACGTGGCGGGCGTTTAGACTTGCTGTAGGACTTGGCTTGTCTGGTTAGAGTAAATTGCACTTTTTCTTTTCCAATTTAAGGAGACATTCTTTTCGTGTTAAGCCTGATTTCTGAGACTCAAACACCCTGGGTAGCAGAGGTTTTGCCTGGCTCATACGGTGGGTTGCTTCGGTTCATGAGGGACGCCAAGAGTGGCGAAACCGGAAACATGAAAAGCCTCTGGCTCCCAATGAAAGGTTTAAAATGTGTCTAAATCATAGGAAAGCCGACTCTGTGGAGGCTTCACTTTAAAGAATGGTACTCTAGAACCGTCCACCAACGCGCCGTTCATGTGGCTTGCGCCGAATTCTTTAAAGCTCAGTGCAGATCTTCAGAATTCGTTTTTATTTGCAGACTGCGAAGTACACCTGTCTTACTGTTACTGTTATAAAACTGTGTCGAGAAAATACCTGGGGACTGCGCTCTTTAAACGCTGAAATGCAGTCTAGTTTCCTTACTACCTCACTGGACTCACAGTAGCCTAAATACTACTATGAGTGGTGGAGTGGTGTCACCGCATGGCACTTGTCTCAGCCCCCCCCCCCCCCCCCCCCCCCCCCCCTCCCCTCTCTGGCGCGGGAGAGCAAAAAAAATTTTTTTTTTTTGGTTTTTTTTTTTTTTTTCTCATCCTTTTTTTTTTT
>Ga0126339_10002313_pt1 | contig 13581 bp, 10 predicted proteins | sample OrbTmetagenome_2_FD_92532 | JGI IMG/M metagenome (GOLD analysis project Ga0126339, IMG submission 92532) | Coral microbial communities from Petempiche,Puerto Morelos, Mexico - Orbicella T R C metagenome | ecosystem: Host-associated > Invertebrates > Cnidaria > Coral | place: Petempiche,Puerto... | reverse complement strand
CAATGAGAAGTATGGACCCCACACCCCTCTGGAAATTCAAGTTTTTGCTCATACTTTGCTTTTAAAAATTAGGCTTTCAAGACCTCCCTTCCCCTTGGAATTTGAAATAACCCTCATTGGAGTGGGTGATGGAACCACATACATGTAATACAAAATAATAAATTTTAAGTACTACAGGTTAAGCACAGACAACAATCTTGCCTTTCCGTACAATACAAAGATATTTCACTTTTTATCTCAACCTGCAATAGCTTACTAAGTAACTACCAGTTAATAAAAAAATTATTTTAATAAAGCTCATGGCAATCTCTTGCATCCCTTGCACATATATTAGCAATATTCCACAATCATTCTTCACCGACCACTGCACCCATGTCTTTCTCGTTAAAAGTGTGAATGATTCCGGCTTTGCTTTCTGACCTTTCAACTGTTTCATGTACCATTCCACCTTCACTTGCACTACTGGCTTTCTTGGTTACCCTCTCAACTTCACCTTCATAAATATATGTGCTGAAAATTAATCAGAGATATCTTACATTAATAAGCAGATAAAGACTGAGTTACACATGATCTGAATTCATCTGTGAATGAACAGGTTTTTATTGTTCCAAATTTCAATCCCGACATCTAACAGGTAGTTTCTTTAATTTCCTTGTTCAGTTCAGTTTTTTGCAAGCCTAAAAAGGAGAGAGGGCCCTGGCCAGCTTCTCCCCTATGTTTTTGCTCTCCAGTTTTCACCCTTTGCCCCAACTATAAGTCAATGCTTGAGGCTAGACACCAGGCAATTGAGTACTCTTTAATGAATTTTTGTCCTGTCTTGTTTCATGTTCATCATTATAATTATCACAGATTAAGATCAAATCATATTTTATCATATTAATTGTTACACGACATGATAAGCATAATATATTATTCTGTATTTGAGCTCACTTACCAGCTATTCAGTCAGTTGATATCATTCCTATTTAATTATTTAAGGTCATTCCCCAGTATTGCATTGCACATCCCTACTGCGCATAATTTCATGCGTGATTAGCACACACGCATTAAAAAATGGCGGCTTTTTCTTTGTGTCTGGACCTCGCCATAGAGGTAAATTGTCATTTTCTCGAAAACGAGTATGGTGACCTATCATTTTTTCTGTTGTGTTGAATTGAGTAATACATTTCTCTATGTAAAATAAATATGGGCCAATTCTCAGTGTCAAGCAAGAAACAATCGTCGGAAACGTGAATTTAGCAAGCAATCATGACTATAATCATGGTGCTATTGTAAGGATTTATATAGTATAAACAAGGTGCTGTTGCTCCTAAACAAACATGGGAACCCCTCGTTTTTATTTCCAAATATAAGTTCCTACAATATAAACAGTCAATAGGCAAAGTTTGACAAAAATCTCAGTGCAGGTTCTAATTCAGTGGAATGACCTTAATCTTAAATTCGAGAAAGAGTGCAAATTATGAGTCCTGCTGTTGCCAATGACTGGTTTTCCCTGACATCCAAGACTACTGAAAATTAAAACTACCTTAGTTACATGAATATAATGTACCTGGTGATAAATGTCTCCCCTAATGGTGCAGTGTCTGATTCACTGTCACTGTCACTGCTATCTCCAGTCTGAGGGTGAGTAGCACGTGGCAGAGTAGTTGTATTAATGCGATGGAATTTTGGAGATGTTTCAATGCTGTCCATCAGTGGAAGAGAGATTCTGTTCATAAGGAAAAGAGATGATACAAAGTCTTCACTACAATCATCCAAGTCAGTTAGGAAAATATGCTTATTTCTTCCTCTACATTTTCATAATGAACAAAATAATATCTAAATCTAAACATGGCATGACACAAAGTGTGCTGTTTTTCCTACCGCTTGAGACTTTTTGATATACTTGTCATCTGGTCTCTTTCATGTTTCCTAAAATAGCAAAAAGAAAACAAGCCTTAAGCATTTGAAAATGGGTTATTCCAGAAAAAATGCACATCCCCCCGACGGATGGCAAACTGGAAATTCTCGCGGGAGGGGGGTAGATGGCTCAGGAAATCCGAGCGGGAGGGGGGGATCTGAACCTAAAAACTCTTCATCAGGGATCACTTTTAACTTTAACCTTGATTGATATATTTTAACCACTTAAAAAAGAACTTTGCAATGGGAAATCTTGTAGTTCTTCAGTTTATAGTGTTCTTACCTCACATGCTTTACGTTTACCTTCATAGGTCCTGTTAACAGGGGAACCAGTGCGAAAATGATAAAACATGGTCGCCTGAGCACGCAACGCCTGGAACATTTTTACAGTACCCAGGCCACCTGCACCTGTGCTTTGTAGCATCCTCAAAAATGTGAAGAAAAGACGATTAGGGTGGGAGTCAGTTGAACCTTTCTGTTTTATTCAGGCAACACAAGAACTCGTTTTGCTGACTAACATGCGTATGCACAATTTGCATATAATTTCTTTCTTACCTCTTACGATGTGTAACAGTAAAATCGTGGATACGATATACCACCATGCATTGTGAATCTAAATGACCTCACAAGAGCACAACTTGTTTATAAACAAATATACTTATTTCGGCATTGTTAAGTTCTTTAAGTATTTCACATCGAAGATTCCTCGTCGGATCTACAAGAGTTTTAAGCAGTTTTATCTAGGCTACTTCCACTTAATTATCCATGCCTTACAATCGATATGGTAAAAGACAAGTTTATGGGAGCCAGAGCATGGGCATTACGCTTTAAAACTTGAATGCTTGAAAGAAAGGCAAGAGTTCCAGTTGACCTACAGACCCATAAAGGTAACGAAATTTAAAATTAGTCTAGTTCGAAAAGCTTTCTTAATAAGCTTGCAAGTAAGTAAATGTCACACAACAGTCCTAAACATGTGTCAATGTAGGCCGTCTTGTCACCTAAAACTGAAATTATAGTTTTCATTTATAATCGCCTTAAGGACTTTTTTTCGCTGTAATTCTTCTTACATTTACATAATTTTTAAGACTTACGAATTTCTTATTTTGTACATTTGTTGTGGTACAGAAAAAGGCTAATGGTGTTTTAGAGGAGAACGTTAGACACGATCGTTTGAATAATCTGATTTAAAAAATGTTGAAATTTAACCCGCAAAATTCGCAATATTCGCTGAGCGTTTAAAATTATAATGAACAGGGTTCTTTTGAATGAAATGTTACGTCTTTTCTATTGCCTGTTGTTTCCAGTTAGGGCCTTTAAAAAAAACATGGAAATCCGGGCGGGAGGCGGGGTCCTTGAGCTTGGAAATCCGGGTGGGAGGGGGGCTCTAGCAGTCTGGGAAATCCAGTCAGAGGGAGGGGTCAAAAATGCTTGCCATCCATCGGGGGAGTGTGTATTTTTTCTGGAATAACCCAATGTCGGGTACAAAAAAATGAAACCTTAATATAGTTAGCTGTGATCAGCCAAAAATGTACAATTATATTCAAATACACACAATTACTACCCAGTATTTCCACTAAAAATCTTTCTTTTTCATGCCATTAGCAATAATTGGCACGATCGACAGGACTTTCTATGGACATGAAGAATTTCTTTGCCAACTGCCACCAGATGTCAAATTAAATTAAGCCCATGGAATGTTACCTTAGACGTACTGTTCCAAAATGTTTTCCTGAAAATAGAAAATCATGTCAGAATATACACAAAAAGTAACTTGTCTGATCATGATGCAGTAAAACAAACGTTAAATTGATGATCGATTGGGTTTCAGTATTTTCAAGTTCTAGTCTCTTCTTAAGAAAGATTTTCCCTTGGAAGCTAAAATTTGTTGGTAAGTACTGCGAAGTGGTTTTCAGTTGTGTGTCATTGAGTGATTATAACGGCCTGTCATGACAAAATAATACATCTGTGCCATAAACTAATGAGAACTCAAAGCAAACAAACAATTACGAGGAAAGCACAGGAAAACACCCATGTTAACTAAGATGCAATAATCTATCACTTTGGTTTTGTATCTGACATTTCAGAACTGTTAGAGTTAAGAACATATCAGCATGTTCATTGTTGCAAACTCTATTTCTCTGCATGCCACACAGTCATCAGTATTAAATAGAATTTTTCACCATGTTAGAAGTTGTCATGAACGAGAGTTGATCCAAATGCTATCAATTGTAGAGTCATTAACAATATTTAAATCACCTGAAGTATTTTGTGTTGCAGGTCGAATGAGATTCTGTGAAACAAGAAGAAATTATAGTGATGAGAACAACCTGGGGGTATAAAATAGAGCAACCATTAAACAATACATCCAGAGAAAACATTTTAGAAGTAAATAAATGCTAGACTAAGTAGATGACATAATTATTTGGGAATCATCATGTTACCATTACCAAATGCACATTTTTAACATTTTAAAATTTGCATTTCATAATAATGGCAAGATGATGCCAAAACATAATACACTAGTTAACATTTGTATTTCTTTTAAGAAGTGAGCTATTATTAAAAATAACTAATACTGAGTTGAAACTTACCAATTCATCATTAGGAAAACTTTTCATAATTTCAACAACTTTGGTTTCATTCTCTATTTGACGAATGTGTTCATTTAACGCTTCAGCAGTCTGTGGATTAGATTTAAATTCAGTCTTAATATACTACCAATTTCTCTAAACCAGACATCAACCAACAGTCTGGTAATCAGTGATAAGTCAGAATTAACATTTTGAACTTGAGTATGTACACACGACTGGCCTTTTCTTTCGGTATAAAAATGTGATGATTCACCTAATTAAGTGTACTAATATCAAGAAACAGTTTAAACTTCTGAAAAATTAAATATGGATTGGTATACCATCCTAATGTTTAGAGCACAGACCTCCAGATCGAGCAGTCCTGGCTGAACCCTGGCTAGAGTCATTTCACGCATTCTTGAGCAAACAGTTCTACTCTCACACCACTTCTCTCTCCACTTAGGTGTTTAAATGAGTAGTGGGGGTAACCCTGTGATGGACTAGCATCTCATCTGGGATAAGCTCAAGCTGTATGGACCACTTGGCCTGATGCAGACTTCATCTTTACCTACAGTACACACTAGCCTTACCTTTTGGGCTTTGCTTTGTGCTTCCTTCAAGTTCTCATAATCAGGGTGATCCTACATTCAAGTAATTGAAAAGAATACACATACCTTAAAGCAGGGCTCAAAAAAAGGGCTGTCCCATTACTTGTCCCGGACAAGAAGATTTTCCTTCTGGGCAAGTAACTTTTCATTCTCACTGGTCCAATGGGCAAGGGATCAGGCAAGATGTCTGACAGCTAAATCATTTAAAGACCAAACTATGACTTGCCCAGGGCAGGCAAAATTTGAGAGCTATAGTCCTCCCAAGGGCAAGCTGGAATTCAAGGTTTTTTTAAGCCCTGTTAAAGGCAAATTGAATCATAGCTGTGCCAGCTGTCCACAATGCAGATGGTTATAATGGGCAGGAAATGATAAGAAATATGAAAACCCCACACTTTAAATTTCTTTTCAAAACTCTTAGAACCTATTTTCAAACTTTTCATGTTCAAGTGAGACTTGACAACTGAAATTGTTCTTACTAAACTCTATATCAGGAATCAAAGATCACTTTAAATTTATTTCACATGTATATATATTTGTATGTGTTACATGTAATCATTTTTGGATTCATTTGACAATCATGCCCCATTAGATAGAAACCAATCATGTAGTTAACCACACCTCTCTTGTTCTTTTCACCAACTCCTTTAATATGAGTTCATATCTGGGAACCCTCTAAAGAATAAGAAAATCATGTCATAGACCATTTCAGAAGTACATTTATTAATAAGTTATTTTTACAAATATTTCACTGACCTGACACAATTCTCCTTAAAATGCCCAAATATTATCATGTAGAAGATTAAGTATCTATACAAAAATAATGGCAAGGCAGTTTACTATCTGACTATTGGGATACAATTCACATGTCAATTGATAATACAGGCCATCACTGAAACAAAATTCCCTTCCTACATGTACCTGGATTGGCATAAGTAACAGTGAATCCAGCGTATGGCTGCAATTGACCTGAGAAGAAAAGTGTTGTTAGTAACCTCACCCTTGTTTTCAGTTAACAATAAAGATGAATTCATAGACTCAACAGATTAATGCTTGAATTATTTGGTACACATCTTCCATCTTGTATCTCACTGAGCAGAAAAAGAGGGGAATCTCTGTCTCACAGGGTAACTCATAATAAACCAACAGTACTATTATTAATAGTAAAATTTTATTGATTATAATATTTAATAATAATAATAATAATAATAATAATAATAATAATATTGTTATTATTATTAAAATAGACCAGCAGTATAATAATTATAAATATGCTGTTTCTCTCCTGGACTGTAAAGAATGATGCCATGAACAGCAATCATGTCGAACACTCGGCAAGCTAAGGAAATGATTGTTATCTTTTAGAGAAATACTGACAGTCTTTTTTTTATTACTGCAAAATATATCTTTCGACACTGTTTATTATTTATTTCCAACTATCTCACCTTGGCCAAAAAATTCCTGAATTTCTCGTTGTTTCTTTCCAACTTCGATTTTACCTGACAAGGAAAAATGCTAATTTCAAATCAAAAAACAATTTCCAGTTGGAATCTGATTCTAAAGATTGAAGCAGTTACTGTTAATGTATTACCAATACATGACTTAGTTCATGTATATACATACTCCCTATAAAGTGGCTAAATTCTGGAGTCGGGTGGCAGCTCTCGTAAGGTCTCCCATGAATCGCTTACAAGTTACCCTTTGAGAGGACAATAGAGCCAACAACAGAAACAACCCCAAAACAATATGAGCTGCTAACAATGGAAAGAATTACAAGCTTACAAGAGCTGCCACACTTCTGAAATTCTGGACTAGTTCTGTCTATCATTTTCAGAGAGATGCATCATCAATGTGTGTTTTGGACAGACAAGTTCTAACTTGCAATTTCAGCTCTTCCAATGCAAACCAATCCCCCATACTACCTCAATTGCGAAAGAACTTATTTTGGGTACAGTGGAAATGCATTAATCATAATAATTATAATATCATGCTTTATGCCATACCTCATTGCCTCTCTTCCTTGATTTAAAATATGGTTCAAACATCATCATGTAGGAAAACTGCAAAATACAGGCACTGTATAAATTTCATATTCTGAACAAAGCTATCCATCATTAAAGTTGGGTTGGCAAGAATTCTATCAAATCCACACATACCAGAAACATCATTGATCAGTTATTAATTGTTGTTTTTAAATAATAATCATTATACAACTTTGTTTTGTATGTAACTATATGTAATTTTCCTCTTGGTCAGGTGGCTCTAGATATTTTTAATAACTTAAGCAGCTACAGCTACCGAGCCTTAATATATAAAATTCAAACTACAGTAGAAATAAAGTAACTGGAAATTCCCCTCACGCTCCCCTCCACAGAAAACCCACTGTTCAGAGAGAAAATGCTGTCAAGTCTCAGGAGAGTTTCCAACTTACCGTAATTACACATGATAATGTTTAGCATGTCATTACTAACCATTTCTACAAGAATGTCCCCAATCTGAGTTGTATTAACGTCCCAGTGAGCCAAACGTGCTTGAAGTTTAGCAACCAGTTCTTTACTAATGGACTCTAAGGACTGAGAAAAATTAAAATAACTGATATTGATCAGGCTTAAATTGAACAGTTCTGCTCTAGGAAAAAAAAATGAAATGATTTTCATTTCATTTGGTGTTTCAAGAAATACTAAAATAGAGACAGGGAGTTGCCTACCTCTGCATTGGCGAAAATTCTTTTCAGATCTTCATTTGATATAATACGAAGCTTCCTGAGTGGTCTTATATAATGCTAAGGAAATAAGTACAATTAAGTGACTAATTATCATTTGCACTTATTTTATCAGATGCAGCTCTACAGTGTGTGCTGTGGTTCCGTTCACTATTTCCTTGGAGAACCCTAAGAAAACAGGTCCTGCACGTAGGCCGTATACATCAAAGTAATAGGGCTGGAAAAAATGTGTACACCCCAGGGCTGTCAATAAGGGCCATAACCCATAGCACCTGTTATGGCTGTGCATGCTTGATGGGCCCTTGATGTTACAGGTGAACTTGCCTGTAGTTGATACAATTCACCCATAAAGTAACAAGTTTGTTATGGGTGTGAAGATCAAGACTACAGGTGAATTAAAACTTAATGACAGCCCTGCACCCTACTAGAAAAGCTAAAGCCCTGCAAAACTGATGAAAATTGATGAGAGTCAGATTTCTTCTTTTTCCTGATAATTCAGTTGCCAACTTGCCTTTTCAAGGTCAGGGCGCATGGACCTTGCTCTGCTCGGTCTGCAGCTCCTGACCTGAGCAAAATATTTTTCCATCCAGTCCTCCCACTCCATCAAAAAGTACATTTAATTCTTTGTAATTGCTAGAGGGCTTCAAATAGGTACCTACCCCGGACAAGAGATTTAAGCCATTGAAGTAAGACACCTCTGACGTCAAGAGCTCCTGAAGAACAAAATAGCATCTCCATTGGTATACATGTACATAGTAAATATTATCAATCAAGAAGAATTCCAGGCACACAAATAGCTAATTTACTTAATAATCTTAGTTACCAGAGAGACATTTGAAAATTTCTCACATTCAGCTAATTAATTTTATCTCTCTAAGTACTAATCACTGGAAGATTATTACACAGACTAAAAATAATTTGCGGCGTACCATTGCTGCTCTAGTTCTTTTCCGCTCCTCTGATTCTATAGTTTAAAACACAATGGAAAACATGATATGCATGACATAAGTTCAGTTCAACCAGTAATTGTTTGTCTGATTAGAAATAATTGTGCGACACTCACAGGACCTCAAGGGAAGATACAGTCATGTATTCAATTAAATAAATATTACAAATGTGCATGCATTCACTAAATATAGATTCTCAGTCTTCACTTTCATTTTTCAAGGACTTGAATCAAAACAATTCAGTGAGAGGATCTTTATCAACAAAAAATTGAGATTTATACTTGCCACAGGGCTATTATAATGCCTACAAGAAGGGTCTTTCTTAGGCTGCAACTAGTTGCAACTACTACATGTATAGGGCAAAACACTGTTAAGTACCAATCCATTTTGTGTGTCCCACCCGTATAGCTTTTGAAACTAGTAAGTGGTTATCTGCAGTGATAATTACAGTCAAACCAAGAGCTCTGGACACAGTCTATAATAACGAGACCTCTATATTACGGACAGGTTATCTGGTACCAGAGAAGCCAGAATTGTTATGTTCTCTACCTCTATTATACAGACACCTCCATAAAACTGGCTCTGAGTCTTAATTGTTATCAAAATTAAAGAGGTTCCACTGTATTAATTGTGGAGGTGCAGTGGCCTCAAGGTTAGTACTCTGGCTAATAGATCGAGCAGTCTGGGTTTGAGCCCTGGCCAGAGACATTGTGTTTGTTCTTGAACATGACACTTACCTCCCACAGTGCCCCTCTTTCCCCAGGTGTATAAATGGGTATCAGTGAACTTAATGCTGGGGGTAACCCTGCGAAAGACTAGCATCCCATCCAGGGAGAAGTAGAAATACTTCTAGTCATTTCATGCTACTGAAACAGGAGATAAGTGCCAGCCTGATGGGCCACTTGGCTCAAATACTGACTTAACCAGCCTTTACCTACTGCAGGGCTCGAAATTAACTTTTTCGTTTGGGAGCCAGCTGGTGAGTAACGGAAAAATTTTGTCGCCAGATCATAACTTTTGGTCACCAACTTATCTTACATATAACTCACACAAGAACACGATTTTATAGTTTACTTTGCACGCAAGAAAAGTCGCAATTGAAGAGCGAAAACAATTAGAAACAACACGAGTAACACTTAGTTATAAAGCTACCGTTGTTCTCAGGTGATATGTCTCTGGTCCGAAGGTGATGGTTGTCTCCATAGTCATTTTAAATCAAGCGAAGAATAAAACGTTTTAAGTCCGTGGTTTTCATTATGAGACAAACATGGGTCCTTGCATATTTTCATATTTTATTCAACAACTGATGAAGGATTCAAAGTTTGGATTAACATTTTGGCTGAATTTTCATTCCCCACATCAAAACTCACGTAATTCTGTCAACAGATTGGTATCTGCCGCCATTTTCACGGCAAATGAAAAGCACATGGTGTTGAAGTGTGCCTGCGATCCCAGTTTCGGAAGAAGCCGCTGAAACAATATGGCGCGTCGTGAATGCAGTGTTGATGTGTCAAAATACGTTCAAGTTTTTCGATTATCTTGTAATATTCAGACATTATTTTACTGGGGACGGAAAGGTGAGTTGTATACCAGCTACCATATCCGCTTGATTTCCCAATATAAAGATTTAAAAACAAAAGTGGTGTCATGGTTTTCTTTAGTTATCGGACAAAATGCGAGTCGCCAGCTGGCGACCAGTTCTGAAAATTTAGTTGCCAGTGCTCAATTTTTGGTCGCATTGGTGACCAGTGAGTCACAATTTCGAGCCTTGTACTGTATTATTTAAATAACTTGAAATGTGTAATGTTACCTTCTCCATCCTGTGCCATTTGCTCAGAGAGTATATTGAGCCCATGAAATGACGTGAATGCCCCAGGACTAACAATTTCACTCTTAAGTGAATCACTTCTATGCACGCCATTTTGATTAACATCAGGCTGTCTGTGTTCCATATCCATGCAATGTTCGTCTGTATCACAACAACCCTCAGAAGTCATATTATTTCGATCATTTTGTAAATCCTCCAAAATTTTTGAGCTGATCTCAGTTTTTGGTGGAGATGAGACAAGATTCTCTGATACCTCTTCCCTGAAGAAACAGAAAAGCAAACTGCTTAGGAAAGACTTAAACTGAGCTAATCACTAGTTAATGTATATTGTTACCAACTGAGGCTATCACTGTTACAAACCCAGCAATTATTATAATGTCCAAATATAGTCCTGCCCATGCTCAAGTCCTGAGATCTTGGGATATGGGTATCAAAGTACATTTATTTATTACTTAACCAACCACAAGATGGAAGTATGGAAGTATGGAAGTAAGATTACCAAGAATTAATACAGTCTCTTCAGTCAGGCAACAAATTCCTTTGAACTTTTTTCAGCATGAAACTACCAAGCTGAATGGCCTGAAGTAATCATGTTTAAATTGTGACATCTCGCCTTTAATACTCACCAACCGGTATTTCCAGCTTCATCTGATGTCTTCTTGACAAAATTCCCAGGAAAGCAGCCAGCCTGAAAATAACCCAAAAAGTCATTTTTATCACATATAGATTGAGTTCAATTGATTTGTTTACTGGCACACAAGGTTTGGACACAGAAGGTTGATTTGGTCTGGAATCCAACCACGATAAATGTCGCCATATTTGCTAATAACTTAAATGTATTATGAGTCCTTAGCATCTGAGAGGGCTAAAAAAAAAACTGAATTCTATCTTGCCCTTTGGACAAACATCTCTCAACTTTTGCTGGCCCTGGGCAAGTCTTGTTTACTTTTTTAAATTCTAGTTGGTAGACAACTTGCCCAGGCACTTAGCCCATTGGGCAAGTGACTTGTATGAAAAGTTACTTGCCCGGTACGAAAATCTACTTATCCCAGATGACCGGACAGCACTTTTTTCAAGGGCCCCTGATCTGATCAGCTAAAAAGGGTCAGTTGAATTAAAATACAGTGTTCTCATTAAGTTAGGGAGTAGAGGCTAGTATCTTGAAGGAGACACCTGACATCAATTCAAGTGCCAAAGGGACAAGCCTCTAGGGAGACCCTGTCTGGGTGCATGCTCGAGCACCCAAAATATTTGGAAATTGAGAGTCTCTGAATTGCTATTTTACGCATTTGATCTCTTGGAGACATTTCCTAAAAAAAAAAATCAATTTTGCAAAAGGTCAAAACGCCAAGAATATTAAGGGATTACAAAGACTTTTTTCTAGTTTTATCCTACAGTGCTAGCATAATTGAAATGTACACCACACCCTGACCCCTTAACCCCTCTCTAGCTACAACCTAGACTGTCCTGAGACAAAAACAGTCAAGGTTCAGTCACTGTCCAAAATACCTCTGCTTTCCCTAAATTACTCGTTATAACTAACACACATATTAATTTGTATCATTTCACGAATAGTACATGTAGATGGCTCAGAAATCAAAGTAACCATCTTTTTAACTGGCGCACGACACTTAATGAGAACCTGGAAAATAGTTTATGACTTGTTATAAGGTAAATTAAAGAGGTGCTGTCAGTTAATATTCATTATACCTGATAATCTCTGTAACGTATTCCTCTGTACCAGCCATCTTGATACTTCTTCACCACACACACAATATCTCCCTAGCATAAAAACATTCAATGTTAATACATATTCATTTATTTATTGGTTACATTTACCTGTTATCATTCTTACACACATTCACTATGACACATACATTTTGCTTTATAAACCCCCTGACCTACTTGTCAGAGGAAACCAAATTGGGCAAGCACAGAGTATAATTGATTATGGGGACAGACAATGGCGAGATTGAGAGATGCAAAGGCTGTAGACTAGTGGTTTAACATTGGATATATGGAAAAGAGCAAAGCTTGTAAACAAGCAATATATAATTATATAGTGGACACTCATCAAAGCTTCACATGCTGACTGCACATGAAATTGGCATGACAGTGCTATGTTACTTGACTTGGCTTGAGGCTGTTTTTCTGGAGATTATGTTTTGGCTGCAGGTAACCTGAAAACACCAAGACCTGGTCTGTGGACCCCACCCACTACAGACCAGGTCCAAAGACAACTTTACGGACCAGTCCACAGACTAGCCTTACCCCCTCTATGGATCACCCTCAAAATAGAAAAAAGTTATAATAAATAGAGATTTCACTTCTGGTTGTCTAACAGATCACACTTGTCTGCAAAATTTCGATATTTACGTTGTGCAAATTAATGTAACAGACTTGGGTTCAGGCTCGAGTGCAAGTTATACCATTACACATTGCCATTTCCTTTGCTGTGGCTATGTATGAAAAACTGGGAAGCCTCCACCATTTTGTTCAGCCCATTCTTCCATGGGTTTGTGAACTCATCCCAAACTTCACGATTTGTTCAAAGGAATCCCAAAGATAAACAAGCAAGAAGAACCTAACAACACATCTTTTGTAAGCAGATTCAGCCACACATGGAAGGAAAGAACTAAATTCCTTTTCTTTGCCATCAGCATTTCTTTTTGCTGAAAACAGCTTTCAGACATTGTTTTGGGGGTTTTAAAACCCCAAGTATGTAACATTTGCATAGTATATATCATGCACTTTATTTATATGGATCATGACCTTTTTGGGGGATGGTCCATAGATGGGGTCCATAGGGATAGTCCACTGACTGGTCTGGTCTGTGGACCCAGTCCATAGTGGGGGTCCGCACACCAGAGGTCAGTGTTTTCAGGTTACCCTTTGGCTATCCTTGCTAATAGCATCGCGCACAAGTGATATCACACAAATTTAACTCCCGGTATGACTCAGACATCAAAACCATTCTGTACCCTACTGTACTTCTTTGAGAGCAACGTAT
>Ga0126339_10002310_pt1 | contig 13598 bp, 8 predicted proteins | sample OrbTmetagenome_2_FD_92532 | JGI IMG/M metagenome (GOLD analysis project Ga0126339, IMG submission 92532) | Coral microbial communities from Petempiche,Puerto Morelos, Mexico - Orbicella T R C metagenome | ecosystem: Host-associated > Invertebrates > Cnidaria > Coral | place: Petempiche,Puerto... | reverse complement strand
CAACCACCAGAAGCTTAATCCATTTGAAGGTTTCGCACATGGTGAAAATCAATTATATTCACGAAGTACTTTTAAGTGAATGAAATACATATCTTCGAAATTTAATTATTTTGCACCCAAAAAGATAACGCAACATTCCCTAAAAACCAACCCAGTACACATTTAAACATTGTACAAAAATATTTGAGTGCTATAAAGACGGAAGAATGACGTGGTTTTGCATGCGAGGCTCTCAAACTTGCTTAATAGAATGGTGCGTTAAATGACGATTTTAACCGAAGTTGGTAATTTGCATATTTCTTTGAAATAAAAGGATATTTCGCCAAAAAATCTATCCAATAGTTTTTGTCATGTCCTAGCCTATCTACCATAAGAATATGAGCGAGATCGAATTTTCGACCCTTGCCGCGAAATTAAGAATTTGTCTGATTTTTACAGGCAGGCACTCTTAATCGCTCTTACAGCTACGAGACATCAGTCCAGTACGTCACACGTTATCAGTGCCGTGGAATACAGCGCACGAGCGTACTAAACGCAGATACCGACGGAAAGCTCAACAATGTATATCTGCAATGCTTGATGTCCTGGCACCTGAAAATTCGCAACAACTGTGGACAGAGCTTTTTAGTGCATTTGTTGAGAGCTACTTGAACGCGCAACATTGGAGCACCAGACGACAAATACTCTCTTTGATGGCAGATAAGTTATTCCTTAAGGAGATGAGAGAGTTGATTCCAACCGTTACTAGCTATCGCTACAACATTGCCCGACGCCACCAGCTGTTACATGGAAGAGCTGCTCCTCTTCCAAACCAGGAGAAAAAGAGAATGAGGATTGAACCTGTAAAATTATAACATTTTGTTTCTTTCATAACGAGTCCACACGTAATTCAAGATGTTCTTTTTGCTGAAAAACTTCTGAAATTGTCAACTGGCGAGATCATAAAAACACCCACTGTGATCAGAACAATGATACCAGAGCGCATTGTCCAGCAGTATCAACAATACTGCTGTGAAACCAACTTTGGGCCTATGAGTAAGAGAACCCTACTGAGAGTTTTGGCCGTGTGATCTTCATCTGTTCGAAACTCTCCGCAAGGACTCGATAACTTTTCAGCACAAGGAGCGGAAGCATTTCATCATTTAGAGAAACTCGTAGACAAGCTTGTAGACTGTGGCAAGGCTCAGCAATGGGCGAGGGAAATTAAGCACTAACTTCGTTTGTCGAAGCAGTACCTAAAGGGCGACTACAAGGTGAGTGCATATTTTATAATTATGCGTTGCCTTTGCGGAAGTGGTGTAGTAGACTTCTTACTATGATACACGGCTACCTTTTCTTTCTCTCCAAGTCTTTTTTATACTTAATTCATGAAACAAGAGTTTACAATTCACTGTAATACGCTTACACACATCAGCATACAACGCTGAGAATCGGTTAAGTAATTTTTTTGAAATCTCGATGCGCATGAATGGCTTTGCAAATATGCGCTGAATCACGCGGTTGTCATTTTATTTATTTATTTATTTATTTATTTAGCTACATGCAGTGGAGGCCTCAGAGGTTCCCGATCATTGTCGAATTTATGCGCTAAGTGATCCAAGCAATGCAGAATTTCGGGGCTCCTGCGGCCATCTCCACAATGAGTCATGTGTGCAGTGTTATGAGTTAGAGGACGTCATACGTACCATAGAAGGTGAGTGTTCAAGTGCGCTCTCGTCAGCAGAAGATCAAGCTGACATGCTGCATACCATCAAACAGGCAAGGGATGACATCATTAGCTGGAAAGCCCATCAGCTACGTTCAGTCCACCAAGCTGAGACAAAGCATTCATTTTAACCAAACTAGACAGCCGATCGGTGCTGTTAGTCTAGGACTGGGCAATGAAATATATGCCCCGAAAATATCGAGAGGCACAGTCAGATTGGTTTGCGAAGCGAGGATTGCCATGGCCCATTAGCGTTGCCATAAGACGGTCAGAGGGTTCTGAGCACTTTGAATCGCAGACACTTGTTCACGTATTTCAAAGCTGCGCCCAAGACAGTGTGACTGTGGGTTCGATAATGCTTGACTGCCTCACTACCCTGAAAAAGGAAATTCCAGACCTGGAAATGGCTTATTACACACAAGATAACGCTGACTGTTATCACAGCGGAAATTCAACCATCTCTGCTAAGCTGGCCGGCGATGCCGTAGGAGTGGCTGTTGTAAGAAACGACTTCAACGACTTAAATTTGAAAGGCGAGAAATCGCATATGACCTAAGGGACTTTGTGAATAAACTCAGTGTTCCATTACCGCGCACAGACTATTACAAGAATAGCTGTAGCTATAGTGGGGCCATTCTCTGGAACAGTCTTCCTTGTAACTTAAGGGAAGCAGAGTCCCTTGGGCAATTCAAACGACTACTCAAAGAAGAACTGTAAGGCACGGCATTCGTGGAAAACAGCTTTTTATTTAAATATTTCTCATTATATCAGTATTAGGTATTTTTATACGTATTTTTAAAGCTGACGAATTTTGCACCGTGGATAAATAAAGACTATCTAATCTATCTAATCTCTCGGACCCTCAAGGTGGAAAGGATTATGTGATTGCAAAACAGCAAGAATCAGAGGAGACGTTGAAAGGTACATAAACGAAGGCAATGATGTCATCAACGCTTTGCAGCTCAAAACAGCCATTGAATCTGGCCAAGGAACCACAGGAGTAAAAGCAAGCTATGTTGCTGCCAAGCCGTCAAGCACCTTTAATATCAAGTGGGATGGCATAAGTTTACTCAACAATTTTGAGTACGATGAAACTGGCGTACGAGTGTGGAGAGCATTCAATGTGGGTTCCGGTAAAGTAGTGTCATGGGCAAAGTTCGAAGGAGTCATGAAGCAGCCCGAAAAATTGGAAATCCCAGAACCCCCATCGCAGAATGCAAGTGGCCCACCGCCTTTCAAGATTGTGAGACACACACATATCAAGAAAAGCTCTATCAAAGCAGATTTCTCAACTGAAAACGAAAACCAAGATCGAAACAGTATTGGTTGAAATAAGCCAGATGACATGCTTTCCCCGTGTCCAGAGGAAAGATGTGTAAAATCATACAGCCGCTTTGCAAACCTCCAGACACACCTAGATACTGGGAAACACCAAATGATGCTCGAACAGGAAACCCTCTACGATAGAGGTAAAAGAGAATATTCTTCCAAGCTAACGGAGGGATGCAGTCGAATTCCAAGCGTTCAAGTTACTGTCCAAGCAAAGACTGACGGCTTGCCGCCTCTTCCAATGGGTTGGGACCTGAAGACAATTAAGAAAAAGGTGCGTTTTACAAAGAAACAGACCGAATTCTTAACTGACCAATTTCAAAAAGGGGAGCAAAGTGGACGGAAAAGCGATCCTCAGTAAGTTTCGAAAGCAATGAGCTTAGCAAGAGACCAAGCGGGGGAAAGCCGATTTCAACCTGATGAAGTCCTTACGTCGCAGCAGATTAGTGTCTTCTTTAGCCGTCTTTCAGCAAAGAAGCGATTAGAAGTTACAGCCGCCGGTAACGAAGCAAAAGCTAGTGAAGTCTCAGAAGTCGCCATGGAGAGTGCCAACGAAGACGAAATTTCCGCCGAAGCTGAGAGTCATCTATCTGCTGTGTGTGTGCAAATGTGATGAAAGATGTGGCTATTCAGCATCCGATTGTATCTGTCGATCTTAACATCTGCGAACTTGTACAAAAACGTACACTCACAACTTTAAGAGTGGATAGTCTAAGAGACGTGTGCATCGACCTTGGGCTAGATATTTCTGACATTTCACCTCAGAAGAGGAAAAAGCCATATATCGCACGACTCACACAAGTAGTCCAGGAGTGTACCTGCACTTCCAAGTAACTGAGCACTTTACGTTTCACGAATATTTGATCCGCTGATTATAAAAGGCGGTGCGTATATAATTTACAAGAGGGCGTTGCGTGACAGCAGAGTTCTACAAATCGCATTTCAGTCACTCGGGTTCGCCACTGCTTGTGGAATCTCCTCTAATTTGTGTTGACTATTTTCAGTATATTCGAAACTGGCGAGTGCAGAAAGCGCAGAAGGGATGCAAATGCTCGAGTTCATGTTCACTGGATGCGAAGCAATCGTAAACTAACGGCTGTGTGACAAATTTAACCTGTTGTGTGCAATTTAATTGTTCAACCTGTTGTGTGCAGAATGATACAGAATTATGGCGCGATTCACAGGGTAGGAAAAGTCGAAATTTGTTTCTCCTGTCTCAGTATATGAAAATCAAGTGTAGCTATAGATATTTTAATATGTTTCTAGTCATTTCAAGGGCCAGTGAAGATATAACTGACCAAAATAGTTATTTGTGTACAACGCGTTTAATTTTGTTATTATGCATCTCATTATGGCATCATAGCATTTAACCGAAATACGGCCGGTGGTCATCTTTTGATATTCAAAGGTCCCAAAGAAATAAAACCAAATCATAAAGAACCATCTTTGAAGGCTTCTTGGTAGTGTTATTGGAAACTTTGAGACACTACCACATGTATTTTTGCCAAGCTATTCTAGGCCACCTTTGCCTTAATTTCAAAAGGCCGAAGATGTCGTCTCTTACAAGAGACGTAGCTCCTCCAGGAAGAACACGAGACAAAAACTAGCACTTTGTCTGGATAAAGCAAGTCCAACGCTATATTTCTATAGCTAGAAAATTCTTTCTGTTACATTTTTGTTCGTATGAAAACTGCCCGAAAAGTGCATAGTTTCAGGATCGCGCTTGGTGAAATTTGAGCGATTGACCCGCCGAAAGTTTTTAACGGTTTATTCCCGTTAAAGTGCATATTTCAAACACCTAACCCCATTTCCGTTTGTTTACTATATAAGGCTACCTACAGGCAAAAAATGAGCCAAATCGATTTTTGGCCGTGTCTGCTATTTTTCCGATAATGTTTGATTTTTACTGACATTTACTCTTAAAAGAAAAAGTTCTTCCTTTCATGGCGTTCGTTCAGCGATCGGCTGATCAGCAACAGAGGCATTTGTGTTTCAAGATGCTCCGTTTGGACGATCGTTACAGAGGCTATCCTATATTTGAGACGAGGGTCTCGACACACTCGAGACGTTCAGAGAACAACATGAGGCATTGCTAGAAGTCCTTCAAGCCTTCCATGAATTCAGAAACCACGTAAACATGTTGGTAAACAAGATGGACGTACTAGAGAAACACCTCCAAAGAAAAATTCAAGAAAGAAATTAGAACACCCCATGGTTAAGACATTCCAAACGGCTCTTTTGAGGGCTTCCACAACAACAAAAGTCTTCGTTCGCTTTGATTCGTGTCCTTATTTCGTTGATAAAACAATTGGGCAAGAAAATAATATCCCGCTTATCGTGGATTTCCACGATACACATTCAAACGACTTGTAGCTGACAAAAAAGCTTAGGTCATTCATATCATTTCAGTCTAATTCATTTTTTGCAAGGCAAATGTCAGAGAAAGTAGCTTACAAGCCTTGAAACCTAAAAGGAAAGGCCGGAAAGGAAAGGAAAGGCCGCTAACCATGGCGTCTTTCGTGCGCCAACGATACTTCAGATCAGCAGCAGACACAAATGGTACACTTTATACGGTACTACTTAAGGTACCAACTCTCTTAAGAAACCACTCTACCGCCTACAGACTTCCGGTCGGGCGTCCTGAATCACAGAGATTCTTAAAAAATAGTAGAAACTTTTTTTACGAGTTTTGGAAATCACGCCAACAGCATTACTTTGTAATGTTTTCTCTCAAGTGTCGTTGCCCGAAACATGAGCGTTTTGCCCGAAAAAATACGTAATTTCCGTAGTTGAGGGGGGGGGGGGATCTGCAGTCCCCCTCGCCCCCCCCCCCCAGCTCGTACGCCTGTGAGAACATCTGTTGTAGTCAAACGTCGAACTTAATTCAGTCGAACCGAACTGCTTCTCCAAACATGTAACTAAAGCGGTCTTGTTGTTCAGTGGTTTTTCAAGGTAAAGTCAAAATGGAGCCTTTAGACCTTTGATTATGCATTTGGCTCGATTCATGTGAAGATCGGTGTTTGACCCGAAGTCGATCCTCAGACGTTATTCATGGTTGGCCAAGCGTGAAGAAAGCCTCAGCCGTTCCAAATAAAATCAGTAGAACTTAAATGGGTCAACCGCCGGACTTCACATGAGCCTAATTGGTTGAATTGGGTTCGGCTCATGTGAAGTACGGCGTGAAGAACGCCGCACCATGGCCTAAGTCATAAATTGATCCCTGAAAATCTAAAACAAATGTTAATTAAGACTACTTTAGCTTGAGAAGTACTTCCTGTGATTTGTAATAAACTATAATCTTACTGGCTATGCCACGGTTTTATTTTCCTTATCACTCTGAAGACTAGATTTGAGTCAGAGTCTAAGATTTTGTAACAAGATGTTTGAGATTAGTGTTGTTAATTTCGCTAGTGTACCTGCATAAATTCTTCATTTAGAGAAGATTCGAAGGAAAAAAGTAGTCTGAAAATTTAAAACTTATTGAGAGCCTTCTTAGCCTAAATTGTCAATAACTACCCCAAAATACAAGAACCTATTTTGCCAGAATTAGAAAAAAAAATATGTAAGTTTTTAAACGCGGGTTTTTACTGTAACGCCCAAGTGTTCGACCCAAATCAAACTCTTTATTTAAGGTAAAGAAAAATTCACTTCGTCCTCCCTAAAAGGAAGATTTTGAAACGGTTCTTATCAGAGCCACCACAAAAACAAACGTCTTCGTTCGCTTTGATTTGTCATTGCTTTGTTGATAGGAAATTTAGAATGGAAATATCTTGATTGAAAAACTAGATTATTATGGCATTCGTGGTGTAACCGAAGATTGGTTCACCCCTTATCTTACCCACAGATATCAATATGTTTCCTTGGGGCAAACTGAGTCTGAACTTCAACCTGTCTCTTGTGGTGTTCCTCAAGGCTAAGTTCTTGGCCCACTATTATTTCTTACATACATCAATGATTTTGGTAACTGCTCTGAAATTCTAGATTTTCCTCTATTTGCAGATGATGCCAACCTGTTTTATAAACACAAAAATCTTGAAGGCCTTGAATCCAAAGTAAACAATGAACTAGTAAATATTCATACTTGGTTGAGTGCCAACAAACTTTCACTTAATATTGATAAGTCAAACTTTGTCATTTTCCACCCTCCACAAAGAAAATTACCCTTTCATGTCACACCCTCTTTAAATGGCATAAACTTAAACTAAGAGTACTCAATAAAAATTCCAGGTATTATAATAGATTCTAATTTATCGCGGAAAAGTCAAGTAAGTTATATTGCCATAAAGATTAAGCGAAATATTGGGATTCTTTCTAAACTTCGTTATTATGTGAATTCAGATATACTGGTTAAAGTATATTATGCCTTAATATATCCCTTCTTAACCTATGGTTTAATTTCTTGGGGTAACAATTATTCTTCAACTACCCAGCCTTTGTCTATTTTACAAAAGAGAGCAATGAGAGTGATGACTTTCTCTAAATTTTATGAGCATTCTAGTCCAATTTTCAAACACTTAAATATTGTTAAACTGCCTGACCTTGTCTTTCTTAATATTGCAGTCTTTATGTATAAATGTCACAATAGACGTCCACCATCTGTATTTTATACTTTCTTCACTCAAGTCAATAAAAGACATTACTATAATACAAGAAGTGCTTCGAATATGTTCTATACTTTACCTAAAGTAAGAACAAATTATGGAATATTCAACATAAGTTTTAAGGGCCCCAAAGTATGGAACTCAATTAGTGAAAATTTGAAAACCTTGTCCATTTCAAACTTCAAGAAATCAGTAAAAAAAACGATGTAGTCAAAGATTATTAGTTACTAAGGTTCTTATTAGCAGTTGTGTTGTTTTCCAATTTACCTGTAAATTAGTATTTTGTTCATTTCTGTCACCTTTCCAAGTCTTTCTTTTATAGTTAAATATATAGCTGTTATTAGTTGCCATAGCTATTGTGTGCTCTTCTTATATTACTGTTCTGATTCATCTATAACTTAAACTATTTTAGACTTCCTTCATAGCATAGAACTAGCGTTTTACCTCTTCTTTTTTTTTTTCTTCTTGTGTGTGCATTTGTGCTCAAGTTTTCTTGCTGACCTGTATTTTATTGCTATTTAATGCTGATGTTAACTGGCTGTCTGGCTCCGCTAGCCCCTATGGTTATTCCAGGCAGCTACTACTTAAATTTTTACTTTTAATATTTTCATTGAAATTGTATTTTTTTTTTCCTTTAGCAAGAATGAGTACAAATAAAGATTGATTTGATTTGATTTGATTTGGAAATAACACCCATTTGGTGGCTTTCCACGATACTGATTGACCAATATATGGCTATTCTGAAAAAAGAATACCTGGAACCCTCAGATCATTTGACATGGCAAGGAAATTGTCACCGAAAGAACCCTACAGGCCTTGAAACCTCCTGGAATGTTTTCTGTCAAGTACGGTCGCCCGAATCATGAGCGTTTTGCCCTAAAAATCTCAAAAAAGTTCCGAAACCCCAGCAGCCCTCACGCCTATGGGCAGAGGTCTATGCAGAAAAAATATTCTACTTGTATCTTTTTTTTTTTTTTTTTGGATTGCAACGAAAAAGAACGTAAGACGAAAACATAATTGGCATCAGCCAGAATTACAATAGGGAAACATGGTACTCTCTGTAGCATATGATGAATGATTCTAGTAAACATCCGTATGAAAAACATTTACTTAATCTATCCAGTGCTTACAAAGCATATCAACCAACGATCGAGCTGGTCAGGTCAAATTAATTTGTTTATGAAGGCAAATTCTGTTTGGCTGCTGACCACAATTAAAATCAAAACCAATTCAACATTGATCAGCCTTTTAAACTGGAGGCTGCTGAACGCCGCAAAATGCCACATCCTACAGACTTAGGTCGACCGCAATTCAAGCTTCAACATTGACAAAAGTACCTGCAATTTATTGTAGTTATATCTTGCCGGTTTGTTTCTTTCTCCTGCAAATACCTGTACTAATCCTGATACCATAGTAACCTTAGTTGTTTAGATGAAGCTGCTTTGGTTACATGCTCTGAAGAAATTTTAGACTGTGTTTTAATTTTACAGTTGCAGCGTTGCCGAGTAAGGCAGTTTAAAAACTTTAAGAATTGAGTTTACCTTGGGATATTACCCGCATTTTTTCAGTGTTTATATTTTCCTAAAATACGAAAGTTGCGTCATAGTTTGATATTAAAAACCTATTGTCAACTCCCTTTCCCTTCCCTTTGCTTTTTCGACCCGATTTTAATGTCATTAGAGCACTAAAACTGTCACAATTACTTCCTAATCTCAGTTAATTTTATCTAAGTGTCAACACACTTTTCGTGAACCGCTAAGAGTAATATCGATCCCACGATGATCAAGTTTATTGTTTTGTTTCATGTGGAGAAAGTGGTTAAATTCTGACATCAAATTTTTACTAAGTTCTCACGCTTTGAAAAAGCGTGTTTCGCACTCTGCCAGCTGTCAAGAAAAGTCAACATTACAATAACAAAGCTGTGGACAAAAAGGCTATCGTTTCCACAGAAAGTTTACCACGTTGACAATTTAGTTGTAAACGTGAGGTGCACAGTTTCTTTTATTGTCTTGATCTTTGTTTTATTTATTATTATTTATTGCATTTTTTTGGTTTTTATATTGATATGTGATAATATGATATGTTTACAAAAACAAAAAAAGGTCTTTATCTCTAACCCCTATTAACCGAGCAGGAGGTCTGTATGGGAGAATCTTGACTGAAGTCGTGAGTACAGACCAAACGCAATGAAGTCTGTACACACGACCGAGGTCAAGATTCTCCCAGACAGACCGACTTAGTTCGGTTATTAAGATGTTTATTATATGGCAAAGAAGAAAACTTTAATTGTATTTTAGTTTGCTATTTTTTCAACGCAAAATGAAACCGGTCTAGATGGCGGTCTAGATGGGAAAATCCAGACCGCGGTCAATATCGATTTCAGCCAATCAAATTCGTGAATTCGGTAGTTCCCATTCCTTGTGAGACACAGCCATATAATAAATAGACATACTGAGGACGGCGTTTTTGACGATTTTCCGAAGATTTATGACCACTTTCCGAAGAATTCTGATTATCCTTCAAAACTTGTCCGAAGTTCACACGGACATTGCCGAACATTTTCCCAAAATTTTCGAAGATTACCGAACATTTCCTAAGATTGCCGAAGATTGCCGAAGACTTTCGAGGAAGACCGGAAGATGTTTCGATCATGCACCAACGAATTTAAGTACAATTTAAGAGACAAACTTGATATCAGTGAAATCATCGATATCTTCACTAGTGAGGATATGGAAGATACGCCACCCGAGTCCCGGATGTGGTTTTGTATGAATTTTACGAGTGGTGTATTTTCCAGTAAAACACTCGTGTCTATATATTAAATTCTATCTATATAGCAGGTTAGTAACTGCGAATCCGAAGATAACTGTATGAACCGAGAGTCGACCGCTTTTTCTTTATAACGGTGTCGACTTTTAAATACCACACACTTTACGTGGCATTTGTACTGATGCACACGACTTTGTCACTTTAATCTCAAGAAACTTCACATTTTTGCCTAGTTAGGAATCAGTTCTTGTCATTAACAGTTAAATTCAACCTAACCCCCAGTTTTTTTGGTTTTTTTTCGCTAAAGCGAATCCACTTGTTATTCGAATCATTTGAGCGAAAAAAAATTTGAATTTGGTTGAATCCTCGATTTTCTATGACCTTTCAAAGTCGCGCCTGAAGTGTTGCACGACCGCGTTTTAGGGAGTCTGGGACGACGGTTGTTGATGACGTCTACCCAGGAACCAAACACAATGGCGCCTCAGTCTGCTCTCTGTATTTGCTCGAGAAAATGGAAAACAAAGCTAATCCTTCCAATATATTTTGGGACTAAAACGTCCAAGTTTTGTTTCAGAATCATTTCTTTTTCGTCACTGGAGTCAGAGTTAGGTTTCGATTCGAACACACCGAAATAAACTTCGATCGAGCACGTTTGACAACTGTGAACTCACTGCTTAGAGCTTTGAGAACAATTTGCAGTATTTCAAGCGACGACAGGGAAGACTTCTTTGCGGACGAGCTGCTTGTATATTAGGAATGGAAAGCTAGATACGAAGTGGAGAAGCAAGCAAACGAAAAGCAAGAAAGAAAACTCAAGGACTACTTTGGATGGTAATTTCATCACCTAAACACAAGACTCCCACGCGTGTTTATAGCCCGTTTACATTTGTCCTTTGCGAGAATGTATTTCGTCAAGGTATGGTTGTTCTGTTAAATCCAGCTTGTGTTTTACTTTCTGGAATGCTTCATGTTTATAAGAGCGACACAAGTATTGCAGTTTTCGAGACTTGATGACATTCAAAACACTGGCTTCAATCGATTGAAAGTCGTAGAATTGTTTGGACCTGTATTTTTAAAGCTGCGGGAAGCAAGGCGGAAGGAAATAGGATGTGTTCCCTAAGCGGTCCGCAGATAATGTTACGCGGTCATATTTTCGACATTATTGCATAGAATGTTTGTCGCACCGCTGATTTCCAAACCTTCGAAAAGCCCTGTGAGTCTAACAATTTTGTTATCATGTAATTCTAAAGGATTAATCTTCGAATTTTATCTAAATCCAGTAAATCGAAAGAGATATAAGTGTTGGTTGGCTGCGTACAGTTGCGACTTATTACATGTCGGTAGATTGGTCGTAACGCTTCTCGATGGATCACATAACTTTGCCGGCTATGTTATAAATACTGCAGGATTGGAAGTTACAGGTTGTCGGTAGTATTTCGACAAATTGCTGGTTGGCTTTAAGCAGAAAATTTTGAAAATAGCGTTTGAAAGTCTGCGGAACAAATTCCAGTGAGAGGTCTTCAATGGTTCTCACAGACTCAGTTCGCTTGTTTCGATTCGACAAAATCAACCATCATTTTCGTCTTTATTGTACCATTGACCGATCATCGCCAGTAAATTGTACAGTAGTCTTTCTTTAGATCTGGGATAATGCTCCAACAGCTGATAGCAGTTCTGGAAGGCTTTTCTGTGCACTTTTGGAATGTGTATTGCACCGTGCTGAAGTAAATGAGAGGACGTCAGATATTCCACCCTCCTGGGTAGACGTCACAACAGCCGCTGGACCCATTCTCCTCGAACTCGGTCTCGAAACAAAATGGCGGTGTTTTGGGGCTATTTTCGAGATTTCTTCGGGGCACAAAAAATCGAGGATTTAACCGAATCCAATTTTTTTTTCGCAGAAGTATTTCAAATAACAAGTAGATTTGTTTTAGTGAAAAAAAAAAAGAAAAAAAAAAAAGAAAAAAAAATTGGGGGCTTAGGTGCGCTTTAAGCATATTAAACATATGACAGTGTGAGCATGAGCAGTATGTGCAGTCTAAGTTGGCTCTATGAATTTTCCAAGAAAGGATTTTCATGGTGTCCTTTTTAGAAAATTTGTAAAACCATGAAGCGACTGACGACAATCGCATCGACTTCAATTCTGGATTAAAATGAACTGTGGCTAAGCCGGGATGATTATTTAGTCTGTCATATTATTCGCTGCTTTGTCAGTGCTATTTACAATTGTCGTTACGACTACAAGTTTATGGACCAATGCTTGCCTCAAAAGCCCTTGTATGCCTTTCAGTATAGTCTATGGCGTTTTATAAAATGACTGAGATACTACGCTCGCTCTGACTGGTCAATAGAGTAGCTAAACTTATGCTCTATTGTACCTGTAAACCGCGGTTCCCGATCTATGGCAGCTCTACACGGGAACTAGAGAACTCGGAACTCTAGTGATAATAAATGTAATAAACAGTTTTGCCCTACACTGGCTGAGATATCAATAACACGAATATCTTTTCATTCAACATATACATGGAAATTTGCCAGGAAAAAAGAGCCAGAAGTTGGTCGTCATATAAAGCTTTATCTGTTTTTCCATTTTTTCGGAGCTTTCCACGGTGTGTGGAGGACGAAGTCAGCTGGGCTTGACTGACCAATTTGGGTTGTCCAAAAATCAGGAAAAACATTTCTTTCTATCAGACGTTTTGAGTTCAAACTCAATGCATGTATGCATAACTCGATAAATGAATTTGGTTTCCATAAGCTTGACTTTCAAGCAATAGTTTTCATTTAGTAAAATACAGAGAAACATGGACTTCATAGCCTTCAGCATAAGTAAATAAAAGCTGGATAAATTTCGGAAGCAGCGTTTTTGTAACTACCCTTTATTCCATTCGCAAAACTTTGGAAAGTTATCGTTAAACTCTGCGTTGAATCCCTTCGCCAAGCACATGAAGTTAGGACTACTTGCACACTTTTCGTGCAGCCTTTTACTTTCGTGATGACCGATTCCACCTACGAATCCTCGCATTTCTCCGTCAGAATACTTTTGAGTTAATTAATATACTTTTCGTCTTTCACCGGTTAACTTTCCCCTTCTTTTTTTTTTTTTTTTTTTTTTTTTTTTTTTTCTGTATTTTGGTAGCTGCTCTTTTGTTTTCTTCGCTTTGTCTCTTCTTTTGGTTTTTTTTTTTTTTTTTTTG
>Ga0126339_10002309_pt1 | contig 13602 bp, 10 predicted proteins | sample OrbTmetagenome_2_FD_92532 | JGI IMG/M metagenome (GOLD analysis project Ga0126339, IMG submission 92532) | Coral microbial communities from Petempiche,Puerto Morelos, Mexico - Orbicella T R C metagenome | ecosystem: Host-associated > Invertebrates > Cnidaria > Coral | place: Petempiche,Puerto... | reverse complement strand
CCTCAGCAAAAACCAACATACAGCTGATTCCAGCTGGCTGTAAGCTGTGCTCCAAGGTCACACATGGACCGTATAGCGGCTGCCAGAGGCGCCAATGTATGCTTTCGGTTCGACCTTGTTGAGTTGCGTCGTTGCTGTACTTTGCGACGGCGATTAGCCGCGACAATTATTATTATTATTATTATATAAATGTGAATGTACCCGCAAAACGGCACTCAAACCGCCAGAGTACAATAGACCCTCTTGTGATGCTGTACCTGATCCCCAAAACACTTGTTCTACTTGGCTCTGTAAAATCTTTTCATCCCAGCTCATTTGTGTACTTGGTGCATGGTATTTGACAATATAATCCAGAAATTAAGAGAGGATTTTCGATAAACAGTTGGAACGTAGTCTTAAAGTTCCTTAAATTCACTTAATTATGATCTCGAAAATGTCATTTAACAATGTCACCACGCGTCACACCCACCTGAACAAATGAGCGGTACTTCTTCTCTGGTTGAAAACAAACCCCTCGTTTCTCTTCAGTTCCTTCACAACTTCAGGATTAACGTCCTCTGACCTACAACACAAGAATTTCAGATCAACCTCAGTCTTAAATCTCTATTTCTTAACTCGGCTCTGAAAACAACCGCTCATTCTACTCGCCCGGTGTTCATGACGCTGCGGAGCCTTTTAGTCCCTCCACTCTTGTAAGAGGAGTCTAAGTTTTGAGTCCAAAAAATACATACTAATAATAAATCCCTTTCAGATTCGTATAGCCTTAGATTCGCTAAATAAAGCACACAATCTAAGACACTACAGTACGGAATTTTTCCGCTCGTCTCTCAGACGACAGTCCTGTCCTGGTGTGCTGGTACACAAGCGCCGATACAAAAAAACAAACAATACTCTACAGCTAACCAATGACGACCAACGGCTCGTCAACAAAGAAAACAAAATGTTTATTCTCTTGTGAACCCATGCACTTTCGAGGACAAAGACGAAACTTCCCTTTCAGAGAGGAAGGAAGTGAAGCGCTCGGAAAGAGATGTCTGTTTCCTTGAACCACTGCAGTTTCTAGAGAGTACAATTTTCAGCACAATTCTCAGAAATTCGGGAAAGCACATAATGACGACCTAGGAATTGGAGTAGATTCACACCAACAAAACCTGAAAAGAAATTTTCTAGCTTTGAGAAACTCATTTAAAGTATTGAACTTCTGTTTCAGCAAAGTGACTGTATTCAAGATACCGAGGCGTATGACGTTGTTTGCTAATTGTGACATTTGTTATTTACAGCTCACCAGGATCAAAACGGAAATAAAGAGAAAAGGAAAGAATAACAGTTGAGGTGCAATGACATCACAATGAAAACTGCCTGTCGATTGTAAAATAACTGACAGCAAGTGAAAGACTTGAGGCTGGTTAATGATATGGAACGCCATCAAGATGCTACGTTATTGCCGCCTAATTTGAATAAAAGGGTGTTATATAATTTTGAACAATAGATACGATTCAATCAAGAGATATTTTCGCTTCCCTTCCCTTAAGTTACTTAACAACAAGTCAATGTTTTTTTTGGTAGAACAAACATTTCTTTTTCCGTGACAATGCAAACGCCTCAACTGAAGCCTGTGAGTCAAGATGAAAGAACGTTCCCGCGAATATTTACACAGATAGCGGTCGAGCTTGTACAAGGTCAACAAAGCGAACTAACAACAGCGGTGACACGTAATATAGCTAATTTGAAAGTTAATTTTTGCATAGTTGTAGAGGAGGAATAAATGGGTGTAGTGGAGCAGAGACGGAACGGGATTTTTCAGTTCTGCTTGACACCAAGTGAAGACCAGAAAGTCCCGGAGCATTATAGCGTTTGAGATGTACCCTTGAATGTTTCTTTCTGCGCTCGAAGAATTTCAAGAGAATCTGTCGTCTGAGTAACAAAATTTGGAGGGAAGAATGCAGACAAGCGGTTGAATCGACTAATATACTGACAACAAACACACCAAGTGATCGCCAGATAAAGAGGTGTTTGAACAAATGGGACCACATTCAGGAGCACAAATTTAATAACCTCGCCTTCTTTGTGTAGGTGAAAACTCAGTCACTAGGCAGTCCACATGAGTTGTGCAAACTTTTTAAAACTTCTCTTTCGCTCGCGAAAGGGCGATCTAACAGACGAAGACACATATTTCAACCGGTGTTTGACTGTCCTGGATGTCATTTTGCTGGGAATGGGTTCCATGTTAGGACCTGGTTTGTACGTAGCCACAGGACAAATCGCTCGAGATACAGCAGGGCCAGCCATTGTGATTTCTCTCATGATAGCAGCAGTCCCAGCTATTTTGTCTTCGCTGTGTTACGCCGAGTTCTCCGCTCGAGTCTCAAAGACTGGATCATCGTATTTGTATACATACCTCGCTCTGGGTGAGATATGGGCTTTTATAATTGGATGGAACCTTATTTTGGAAAACGTTCTCGCTAGCGCACTGCTGGGAAATGAATTTAGCAAGTTTGTGAATTCTGTTAGCGGCGATCGAATCTCAGATTTCATGACGGAAAATGTGGCTAATTGGACCGTGAAAGGGTTTCGACGGTTTCCAGATTTCATAGCTTTTGGTATCGTTATTTTCTTCGCTCTTATGGCTGCCACAGGGCCACGAAAACCAGCCTTGTTCATGCGATTTGCGACTCTGATCAATCTGCTGGTGGTGTTGTTTATTGTACTGTCTGGATTCTACTTCATGGACACAACTAATTGGGAGACACTTGAAAAATTCGCGCCGTTCGGATTCGATGGCATCATGCAAGGCGCATCTCTTTCTTATTTTGCGTTTCTCGGTTTCGACATCATTAACTCCGCCAGTGAAGAAACGAAGAATCCTCTAAGAGCCGTTCCATTCGCTAATGCTGTGAGCACGTACATTGGTGTGTTCATATACCTGATTACTGCAGCGATATTGACACTGATTATTCCGTACAACCAGCTCAGTTTCTACAGTCCGCTACCTGACGCATTCAGTTATACGGGTTTCAAAGTTGGCAAATACTTTGTTGCCATCGGTGGATTCTTTGGAATGTCAACCGCTATACTCACCTTCACCTACGCCGGCACCCGTTTAATTTACGCCATGGCAAATGATGGACTTTTATTTCAAAGTTTAGCTAAGATCAGTAACAGAACTCAGATCCCTTTAAGAGCTGCGTTAATTTTCGGCATCAGCGCGGCAGGAATTGTTTTATTCCTAGATCTCAATGACCTGGTTGAGATGCTGTCTATAGGAACACTTATGGCCTACACTGCAGTATCGCTAGCTGTTTTACTTGAGCGCTACAGACCTTCTTCGTCGAAATTTCAGGACGATGTCGAAGAGGACGATACGACAGATGACGAAACTGCCACTTGCTGTGTAAAGCTAAGTAGTGGGATAAAGAAACGATTCTCTAAATCATTAACAAGCCAAAGAACTAAAAACGACTTGCGCACCAAGCTAGGGGAGACACCAAACCAGGAAACACATCGCATGGCGGGGCTTGCGTCAGCCTGCCTTCTCTTTTCCGTTTACGGTTTTTGTATGACCGTATCTCCTGGCAGTGGCTTGCCTCACATCGCACAACAGAATCCTGTCGTCATATTTGTCTCTTGTCTAATGGCGCTTATTGGTGTCCTTTCATTGGTGTTACTGTTCCTGCTGCCGACCAGGCAGATGAGAGTTATACACGCAGTACCATGCACTCCGTTTGTTCCACTGACCAGTATCTTTACAAATATCTATCTGCTAACTAATTTGTCTCGGTGGACCTGGGCCCGGTTTGCTGCCTGGATGTTTATTGGTATGTGTTTTGTTTTCTCTTGCTGTAGTGACTTTGTGTTAAACCACCAAGTTGACCCAAATCTCCGCCTAGCTTTATAGAGATAGACAGTTTGCATGTTTAACACTTCTGCTAAGTCTAAAGAACATGACTCAAACTTTAGCAAAGCCAAACTAAAAACAAGGAATTGAGCTACTTTTTCCCCATGCTCTACCAAAATCTACAAGTCGATAAGATCTTGAAATCCGAGACAAAGGTTATAAATAACTTAAATCTTGACTAGCTCGACTATCTCTCGCTCTTTTCTCGTGGAGAACACAAACCCGATTCACTAGAGAAATTGCGCGGGTGATGATTGGCCAAAAACGTGTTAGCTGTGAACAGAAAGCATGCTTGTAGTGACACAGCACACTGAGTAGGGGTGGGGACTGGGGGCTCAAACTAGTTACCGGTTCATTCCTACGTGTCCATAGTTCAAATGTGAATCTAGTGTGTGACCACTGAAATGAAAGAATAGATATTAAGTTGTACAAGGTGGTTTCAACCCTCAGGTTTGAGTGCAAAACCCTGATGCGTGGCTACTCAAATGAAAACTACCTTGCAAAGTTGAGATTTGGGATGTTTTATTAATATTTTAACCTTGCAACTCTTGAGTGTGCACAACGCAATCTAATGAATATGTTGTGTGCTTGAAGGTATGGCTATTTACTTCATGTACGGCATCCATCATAGTAAACAAGCCTTAAATGGAGATGGTGACTTTCTACAGCGACTCACTCAGCCAAAGCGTACCGGGACACCAAGCAGTGACGAAGGACCTCTGTCACCGACCAGCGACAGCGAGAACGATGATGAAGGATTCCAGTCTAACTTATTGACGAGCGAGGATGATGCTCATTAAAGAGCACAGGGATTGAATGATTCTTTTTCTTGCTCTGAACAGTTACATCACGTGACATACTCACTATACACTTTTCACTCGATATTGTTTGTATATATATATATATATATATACCCAATCTGTCAATCATACCGGGTTACCTAGCAACCTTATTAAATAAGGACATAACTAGTTGCTTCAGTTTTGTTTAGTGTGAACAATGAATAATTTTTAAAGAGAAAATGAAAGGGAGCTTATTTATCCTGGAAAAAAAATCAAATTCGAAATATTATTTCTTGAAGGTGCTTTAACCAGTGTTCGATATTTATTTTTATTCAAGTAATGATTTGAAAGCAGCTACAAAGCGGCTGTTTATTAAATTACTTGTTGCAAAATGGCTAAGTCATTTAAAAATTGCCTAAAACGCGACAAAAGGGTGCATGAAAGATGCGAGCGGATAACACGAGTCCCACCATGCTGAGGTCAGATTATGAAAGTTCCCTCATCATTCCTCCTGCGCTTTTCGAGTAAAACAAGATGCAAACACTCGAGTAAGAGAATGGCCGCGCGAAAGCTGGAGGTGGAGCCACCTCCTCAGTTTTGGCGAAATTCTCCACGAGTGACAAGACGTGAACAACTTTAAAATGGAATTCTTAACAGGTGACATTGGCCACACCACTGCTGCCAATTTCCCACATCAAAAAGCCACAGGAAAGTAGAGATAAGAAACACCTTCAAATTCAACACTGTACTGCCCCTGTCATGGTCTGTTTACGCCACTGAGGGAAACGTTTGTTTCCCGAGGTATCACAAGGATATGCACGCCGCCATTACTCATGTTCATGAGACAGTAGCGGCGGATTCAAGGGAACGCCTTCTACTAAATATTTTTAAGGCTCACACAAATCATGAGAAAATAATACTTTTTGAATCAATTTTCAAAATTACCAAATGTCGTTTAAGCTAGATAGCAAGATTTTTGAGTCAATTAAGTATTTTTTTAAATTTCATTTTTCAGTATAGGTAAGTACCGTAAAGGATCGCCCCACATAAGCTCCCAGGCCAAGCTACTTTGCTTCTCCGGATCGAACAGAACACTGGGAATGTTGTCGATAGAAGAGACAAGCCCACCGCCTTGACTGGGCAGCGGAATACCCCCATGAACACAAAAGATCTGCAAATATAAACAACGGCAGAATTTGTAAAATTTTCCAATTACCTTGAATGACTAATTAACGATAGTGGAGTAATGAGTTTACAATGAGCAAAGTCAAATATAGCAAGTGGTCACAGTTGGCAATTAAACTAAAATACTGGAAGATAATACCATAAAAATAGCTCTCTCTCTCTCCCTCCCCCTCCCCTGAGAGTGCTAACACACGTGATTTTATTCTGGGATAGCCATGTACAAATGACAGCAAATTGTTCGTACGTCATACCATTTTGGTTCGATATTGTTTCTTGTCTTTTGTGTCTTTCATTTTACGTAATCTGTGTCTAGTGCACGAAGTAGAAGCCAGCAGACATATATTTTTTACAATCTGTAACGGACGAGCCCTGTCTTAAAAGCCCCGGGAACATTTCGGGCCCGCAAAGCCATTTTTCATTAATCTCTATCTAAAAACAGCGAGTTGTACTCGCCTGATACTTCTTGTATGAAGAGAACTTCTGTTCATATTAAGAATATGTGAACTGAAAAAACAGCTCTGTAATCATAAGGTTTGAGATTTTGCTATGGCTTTCCGGGTGCGAACACTTTTCGGGACCTTCGAGAAACGGGCCCAGGTCAATTACATGCAGATAAATGTGATATTCCTAATTTTGCGCACGCAATCGAAGTTGTCGCGAGTTTTCTGAGCACTTTTTACGTACATCATGTAACCAAAATCGGTGGATTCAAGGCTTGATTAATCTAGAGAGAATCAACACTACATTCAGTTATGCATCAAGCGGATGAAAGTTTTACCTTATTGTCTACAATGGCAGCCAGTGGTAGAACATCAAAAATGGCGTTCACTGCTTCCCACACCTCCTCGCCCAGTTCAGCGCCAAACTTTTGTATACATTCACTGACAAGCAGAACCCGAAAAAAAAACCGGAGGTTAGTCAAAGTTAACTTCTTCCGTGTGAAGTCAGGGTCTCATTCTATATGATTAATCTTATTACAAGACTAATACGTCGTGTTAATGTTACTACATCATAACATCTTCTCAAAAACTTCTCTCCAATGTCAATATCGAAGGCATTTATAGTAAAAACCCGCATATAAGAAGCTACATTTTTCCAAGTTATCCTCAAAAGGTTACAACAGTTTCTTGTTTTCTTTACAACAAATGTTTCTATTGCTAGAAGAATATTGGTACCGTCTATGGTTTATAGAAAAATATGCGTATAATTATATCTAAATGACTGTAATCTAAACATATACAAACCATATCTATTTGATTTACGAATAAATTCTATAAAGTACGAACCTATTTGAAATTTTACGCTACAAGAGTTTCTTTTGTTAAAGTGTATAAGTGGAAATCTGAGCCTAACAGGTTCTCAAAAATTACGCCCTTATAAGCGGGTTTCTACAGTAACTGGCTTATCAGTAACTGGCTTATCTATTCTCCCCAGTCTTCATATTACAAGGATAAAGCTTAGAAGAAATAACCACAGCAAATTGCTTGTCACCTTATTCTGCCCCACCCTTCTTTATATTAACAGGTCCAAAGACAGTCTCTAGATACAAAGTTCCACGTCTTCTGCCCGGCTTTAAATTACCTGTGAAAGGTAAACATTTTCTGGATGTCTCTGGTCTCGTGGTTACCGCGAATCAGGAAAAACTTTGATGGAGCGAGAACTTTCTGGGCGAACAAGTATGCAACAACCTGCAGGGAACGACTACATCATATCACCATGAAATTACAAACAAGTTGAAGTTTAATCTTCTAGGTTATACATACTGGTGATTAAACAGATTAGGAAGATTGGGATAGAATGGCCCAGGATGGACAATGTTCTTTATTCAAACGGAAAGCCAGCCAGCCAGCCAGCCAGACAGACAGACAGACAGACAAAAAGGCAGGCAGACAGAACGGCAAACAAACAGACAGAAAAAAAGGCAGGCAGACAGAACGGCAAACAGACAGACAGACAAAAGGGCAGGCAAGAAGACAGAAAGGCAGACAGACAGACAGAAAGACGGACAAACAGACAGACAGGATGGACGTTCATCAACATTCAGATTCCAAAGCAACCTTTTCTTCGTCACAGAAAGAGCATTGTTAACTACTATATCCACAGCTACTTTGACAATGTTAAGACGAATTTCATAATCAATAACAGGACAGACGCATGAAAAACTGACGTCAATTTGTTAAATATTCTATTTTACTTATACCCCATTGCTTGTATTAATTCAACCGAACTTGTAAACGAATTCACAGCTGAAGATGATCGTTGAACGATCGAAACATGTCTTGTTTTAAACTTAAAGTTGTTGTCCATTTTTTAAAAATTCTATCAGTTATATTCATTTTCCGTGAGCTGGTAAAATAACATCCCCCTACGCTGTGATTGGCTACCCAAGCGGGCAGGATGGAACTATCTTGCCCAGTCTCTGCCCTCTTGGGGTTACAGGCTGTATCCCTCGAGAAAATGGTCTTCTATATGCTAGGCGTGAGGTCTGCCAGAGGAGTTGGCTGAGTAGGGGCATGGGTCTAGACAAAACTACACCACGAGCAAATTAGGAGCCGGGCTGGCCCCAGGCTGCCGGGTAAACTTACCTCTACTCCATTCTCCCCTCGATCAACGTAGTCTCCAAGGAACATGAAACTAGCAGGCGTCAGAACTGGGCCCATACGCCACAAAACCTTCTCAAAACAGACCAAGTCATGGAAATTACCGTGAAGATCACCTGAGAAAACAAACTGAGAGATTAGAACCTTGATGCCAAATAAGAGCAAAACCACGATCAAATCTTTATTTGCCTAACACGGCTTTTCTGCCGCGGGTTGCGTGTTTTCCCGCGCTTGGTGCCCGTTATAACTAACTTCAAGTTCCGGTTAGTTTATTACATGAAATTACAAGCATTTCCACTAAAGTGACTCGGCACATTAGAAGGCTTGAGCTAACCAGGACCGGCCACGAGAACGTTACCAAACAAAACGTTTAATGAGCTAATGAGTAGCGAGGGACAATTTTTCATATTTTGTTTGGAAATAGGACCCTGTCATTACATATTCAGCCCAACAGTTTTTCGGGGTCATTTACACTGGCCTTCATTTACTCAATGAATCATGAATACCGTTCTTCGAGGTTTTGACTTAAGTGTCGTTGTGTCGTGATAACTTTTGACGCAATTTTGTTTCGGATTGAGTTACAGTTAAATCTTGCCAAAAAAAAAAAGACACAGAGGGCAAAATTAAGAGATGCAGTGACTGGGGACTTCGCAAAAAATCTTTTCTTAAACGTATTTGGAAGTTCACCCGGGCAGTTTAATTAAACGCATTGATCAGCACAAACAAATCTAAACCAACTTATATCCTTTCAACTGACAGTCAAATTACAAGAGATGCGACTGACCTACGATGTATGTGGGTGACTTGACTCTTATTAGTCGAGGCTCCTTCTGAATAATCTCCAGTAGGGTCCGACATATGCACACCAGACAGTTCCCTAGGGACGCCATTTCCACGAACCCCCAGCTGAAGCTCTCCTTGGGCCCCCCTGATTTACTACTGTTGGGGGTCACTTTTATCGCTCGCTCGAAGTATCTCAGGGCTGACAGCATTTGGTTGGCATCTGATTGCTTGAGAATTAAATAGCATAAAACATCTTTATTAAAACATTGAACTATACAAGTTAGATATAATGGTGCAGTAATTACGCCAAATGCAACCCTAGACAGAGGAAATTTCTCACGTGATTTGCAATTTTACAAATTGTGGTGATTACAAAAAGTATCGCAAGTTTAAGAAGTTAATCAGCGCAAATGCACGCTGTTTATCAGTTAGGTGTATGGTCTACTACAATCCTAGGCCTTGATGACCTTGATGAAGCCTATTTATTTTGGATGTTTACCCTGGAATACTCCAAAGCGGAGAGGAGAACTTAAAATGTCTTCATTATTAACAGCTGTTCAGCTTGTGAGCCGGAAACAAGAATAATCCGGCTTTTTCATGGAAGAGAAAAAATAAAAACACACGGAAACTAATTTTAGCCCCTATGAGTGGGATTGGGGGAACTGAAAAAATGTCAAAATAAAGTCAGAAAAATAACTACACCGTAAACTAACCATTTTTTAAAAGTTCCCTATTTACGAATTTTTCTCAGATACAAGATACGGACTGATTCTTTTATCGACGAAATACTTGCGGCACTTAGATGCTGTTTACTACAGGACAACGTTCGAACAAATGTTAAAATAGACTTCCTTGAGTTTCTTTACATACGGGGTTAAATAAAGGGGCTTAGAATTCATATAAACCGGGTTTAAAATTGATAAAAACGCGAAACACATTAAACAAAAGGCTACGAAGCAAATTCTGAGAACATAAAGTCAATAATGGTCATGATTGAAACAGAACTTGACTTCTGATATGAGACAAAAATAAAGTGTAGTCCCATCTGTAGTCCCATCGTGGGAGGCGCGGTGGCCTCAAGCCCGGGAAACTTTTCGGACTCGCAAAACCATTTTTCAGGATGATCTGTACCTAAAAACCGAGTGGTGTGTACGACTGAACCTCCTTGAATGAAGAGAACCTCTGTTTAAGATTTTGCTACGGGTTTTCGGGTGCGAAAACGTTTCGGGACCTTCGAGAAACGGGCCCCTGGCCGGGGACATTGCGTTGTGTTCTCGGGCAAGACACTTAAACTCTCACAGTGCCTCTCTCCACCCAGGTGTATAAATGGGTACCGGCGAAATTAATTCTTGGGGGTAACCCTGGGATGGACTGACATCCCATCCAGGAGGGAGTAGAAATACTCCTAGTCGCTTCATGCTACGGAAACCGGGATACGTCCCGGACTGATAGGCCACTTGGCTCGTACCCCGCACTTGGCTCATATACAGACTTTACCTTACCCCATTTGTATGAAAAAGGCGTACTGTAATGCTCGATTTCACCGTCATTTTCAAGGTTTTAAGTCGTAAAACATAAGACGATAGGCCACAATCATCAAATCTGGCAGGTCTTTACCATTCAAGTGAAGTCACACACACACACCTTGTTAAAACAGTTGATTGACGGAAGCCTTTCTATCTTGAGTTTACTAGTCACCAGTTCACTCTGAGCACTTCCTGTTACCATGTTGCTGTTATTCATATCCCACAATACACTGACGTCACTCAGCATTCCACTTCGACGTACTTTAACCGTGTGAGTAGCAAGCTCGTACTTTTCTGTAAAGGCTCTGAAAGTGCATGAATGAACATACTAGAACTGTTAATATCACATATTACCTTCCACAACACCTCCTTCCTTCATCTTTCTCTTTCCCCGAGGGAAAGAGTATAAGTATTTTAGTATTAGTATTGTAATTAGATTTTCAACGTAGTTTTAGTTTTTAACGTATAGTTATAAAGTTTTAATCTGTGTACATAAATTTGTATTTTTAACCTGATGTTATTTATACAGGGCCCCTATGGATACAAGCCTTTGAGCTGAACGGGCTACCCTGTTTAAATAAAGTTTTACTTTACTTTAAAGGGGCAATGAGATCCAAAAGAGGTTTTCTCTCCGTTTATTTTCTCTTCTACTTTTCCTTTCCTTTCGATCGCCATTTCTGTTTATAGAATTGTGTGACAGTCACTACAGTTTCAGACCAGTCAAAAAGCTTTCCAACGGGGTGGAAAACCGACCTGACGTAAATTGGTAAATTTTTAGCATTCTCTGGTGGACAAATTATTTAATTAAGCTCTAAGTTTATCTCCTCCTTCGTAATATTAAAACATAACTCGCGGCTTCAAATTAAAAACGCTAAATCAAAACGGCAATGCTGCTTCGAACAAGACAGATGAAAGTCCATAAAAAACTGCTGTTTTCACAAAGCTGAACAACAAAACAGAATTACAGAAAAGTCACTTATTATGTGCAAAAGTTTTACTTACTCAATTGGAAAGCCGTTTCCTTGAAAGTCCATAGTATCATTTATTTCGTTACTCCGTCTCTTTTTAACTGGGGACTTGGATCTGCAATACACACATACGTCAAAAACATCAGAAAATTGTGGTTATTGCAGTTATCAGCGGTTTGATGAACAAATAACCCTTTCGCTTCTTACCTATGCCTCTTTAAACAAAGGAGTATTTGATCACAGACTCAACTGCAGTAACAGCTAAAGAAGTTATACTTCCCACATGTATCATACAGTTTGAATTCCGCACGCGCACTTAAATGCTCTGTTTGGTTTACTTCGACGTTTCTTAGAGAAAACGATTTTGTCAGAGCCACAACCAGCCTCTATAGCTCACACCTGTTACCATTAGTTTAACACTTCCGCTTGCAATGTTTCTTATTTACCTGGAAATTCACGTGACTGTATAATCATAGAGCATGCGCACTTATCTACCTGGTAATCAGTGCCCCTTTGTCCTCAGTTAGACTTTGATACATTTCATCTTGAGCAAGTTTGATGATTGACACAGGCAGACGGAACAGCACAGATGTTCCACGGAACTTCAGGCTTCCCACTGTTTCTAAAAACTCTACCAAAGGGAGTTTGTCTGTGTAGCCGGATCCAAAAAGTCTGACAATTAGAACAAAAAAAAACCAAATTAATCAACAAAACCTATCCTAGCTTTCAAGGTTTTCAACATCCATTATCTGTAATCGTTGGGAGGAATGTGGGTGCAAAAAATGACTGGAAATTGAACCATTTGCAATGAGTAAAGACTGTGTACAAGTCAAACATGTAGGTACAAAAGATAGAACTAAGATATATTTAGCAACCCTTTCTCCAGTGGGGGACTTAAAAGAAGTAGAAGTTATCAAAAGAACCCAACATTCACCCACTTGACTGACTTTGATGTTTGTGCAAAATATTTACTATTTATCACTTCCATATCACACGAAATTTCACACTAAATTGCCATGACATACCACTATCGTATTAAACTCATTTGATGTGGTTTAAAATCTCATTATTACTGTAAATAGTTTCTGAAAAACCTCTGAGAGGATGAATATATTAGCGGTGGAGCTCCGGCGGCTCAAAGGGCCGCCAAGCGGAGCCCCATAATCACATCGGAAAGAAAAGGAAACCCATGAATTGATTTTCTCATGGTTATCATGGATAGCGGTATTGCTCGTGGGCGCGTATGCACGACGGCGACGACGGAGTCGCGCAACATGGCAGCCATACTCCAAATAATAGTTTGACAGAGACATACCGTGTACTTCTTTGATATTAGACATCCATGTTATTATCAATTGACACCTGTCAAAACAAGATATCCGCTGACCAGTATCACATGACCACATCGTGGGCTCAAGTTTACATCTTATCACCACCGAGTGCTGGTTTTCGATTGGATCAGGGGCTTATGTCAGGTTAACTTGTTGAAAACAGGGCAGGATTGTTCAGAAGCCAGTTAACGCTAACCCAGGATTAAAAGTTAACCAAATTATAACTTTTTCTTCTATACAAATGTTTTTGGCTGCTTTCTTTTGTGTATATGGTAATTATTAAAACTCAAAAAAGAAGGACAAACAATGTACAGAGAACCTCGCCACAAAGTTACAAAACTCAAATCAAAACTCTCCCTTTTCCTGGGTTAGCTTGATCAGGCTCTGAACAACCCGGCCCAGGAGCTATGCTTTTAGGCTGGCCTAAATCTATGTATTAAAGTTTAAAGTTTAAATTCACATACTTGGCCTTGTTCCTTGCTTCCTGTAGAATGTCTGAGTCTTTTACACTCCCTCCTTTCAAATGCTGAAT
>Ga0126339_10002308_pt1 | contig 13609 bp, 7 predicted proteins | sample OrbTmetagenome_2_FD_92532 | JGI IMG/M metagenome (GOLD analysis project Ga0126339, IMG submission 92532) | Coral microbial communities from Petempiche,Puerto Morelos, Mexico - Orbicella T R C metagenome | ecosystem: Host-associated > Invertebrates > Cnidaria > Coral | place: Petempiche,Puerto... | reverse complement strand
GAGTGCACACTGGTTAGAGCAGTCCGTAGGATGCAACCTTATGTACTGTGCCACAACCGAAGGACTGAAAACCTCTGTTTTGAAATGGCTATCACCAACATTGCCTTTCCATATCTCAAAAAAGGAAATGAATTTAATATAATTATAATTGTTAAAAACCCTAACCCTGACCCTTAGCAGTAGCAGTAGCAGCTAACTAGTTAATGACCTCTCTAAAGATGCACAGAATTGACTTTGGTCTAATGAGGGTACACGTACACACATGTGTGATTGTTTAGTCTTTCTTCTTCTTCTCTAACTCCCAGTCTATGGGACACATCAGCATCCCATCCTATTTTCGTCCCAAGAATCAAGTGAGAGCTAAAATCTTAAATGTTCACTCATGTACATAGTACATATGTGTACATTTAATAAATTTAACTGTTACATAAATTATACCGTGTTTACAAACTCTTTTAAAAAATAAGTACGTTGTAACTTCTCTAAATCTGCACAAAGTCGTGTATACATGTATGTACATGAACGTGTACATAGATCTACATAAAGTTACAAATGTGCCTGGAACACATCTACATGAGGCTTAATAAGTACTGTAACTAAAACTGAAACGTGTGTGACAAGTTATACAATTATACTATAATAATAATGCTGCATTTTTTCGGTTATAAGGCGCACTTGGTTATAAGACGCACCATTCACTTTTTGACATTTAAGGCAGTCTAAAGTAGTTTACACACTGAAAATTTCTCCCAGATACTAGGTTATAATACATAACAGGTCTCAATTACAGGAAATTTTTGGATCATCTTGACTTCGATAACAACAATAATATTATGCTTCCAAATTTGCTAAAATTAGCAAATTTGAAAGCATAATATTTTACAGTCTTTTTACTCACTTGCAAACGAGCACAAAAAATATATATAGTTCTACCCTGAAAAGCATTAAATTTAGTTATTTTTAACTTGATATTCATCTTAATATCAAATAAATGTACCTTTAATTTTCCTTGAACAGTATAGTTTATCCAGTTACTTCCGTCATCACCATAACTCACGTAATACGACTTAACAAAAGAACCATTGAAGCCTTGTGTAACAATAGCAGTCATATTTCTCCCATATTGTAGATTCACTTGTATCCATGGATCTTTATCATTTGAACTGGGAATCCATGCTTTTGTGTTTTTCACTCTTGCATGAAAAGCAGATGAGTCAGCATCCAGTGCTGATGATGCTGTGATATCCCTGTCTGGAATTCTTCTTTTTGCCATGCCAAACGCGGATGTAAAACAACCTGATGGTTACATGTATGTATACAAATATCAATATGAAAAATTAAATTATAGTCGAACCTCCCGTGATTAAATTTCAAAATTTAGCTCTAAAAGTGGTCGCGGTCGCTTACGACAGGTGGTCGCTTACAATTAGTAATTAGGCTTAGACTATTGGTATTTTGGTAACTGGTCGCTGAGGAGAGGTCAGGTGGTCTCTTACGAAAGGTGGTCGCAACCGGAGGTTCCACTGTACGTATTGCAAAGGCCACAAATTGTACAATGTAAATGTGTACATGTACTGCACGCTTATAATTCAAGGTTCAACCTTATTAATCCTGTCACCACATGAATCTCAGGCTGTAATAACAAGGTGGCCGAATGAACGAGGCGGTTGTCACGAGGGGTTCCACTGTACTCAAGAAAATTAAAATAGATTTATTTGCAGGTGACAGAAAACTGTTTCCAGCGGACTGTATTGCTGAATATAAGAAAACCGCAGTCACACAGCAGAGATGCCAACATAGAAACTCGAAATCTGGGAGATTACAAATTTACCGTCCCGACCGCAACCAAAAGGTTGTTGAAGGTAATGTACAGTATATTAAGTAAGATTAGGACCGCCCGCAAAAAGTAGATCTTTGCAAGGGCTATTGGAATCCACAAATAAACGGGGGTAACCACACATTTTTTTCGAGATCGTAAGCCTTGAATCTCAACAAAAATGCTGACATCAGCATTTTTCTGAAAAAAAAGGAAAGGATATTTCTTCACAGATTTCCTTAGAATTCCCCTTTGCACACGGAAAAGAAAGCACACTTATAAAAATCTTACAACTACATGGTAAATGTTAATATAAAACCATTTCTGGTATGTTTTAAACAAACATACAAACAAACAAACAAAAAAAACGTTGCAACAGCCTTCCGCTGATTCAGCTAAAATACAGTCTAAATAGCTTTTCCTCGCAACCAGAAACTAATCACGTGTTGAATACACTTAATTGTCACTTCCATCTCATAACATAAAATGTAGGGGTAATCACGCGTTTTTTAAAGTTTTTCATCTTTTTTGAAATTACGGTGCCCGTTACATTTTTACTGTCACCTCCCCAGTAAGTAATACATTTGCATCTCTGGCACTTGTTTTGCGCGCGTAGTACGCCATATGTAGGTGCATGTTTACTGTTGGATTTCAGTATAATTTTCGACAGATCACAGCTAGTTTTTCAGCTGGAAGCCGTTTAGAGTTAGTGGTTAAAGATAAGCTGCTATTCTGGTATTCCTAGTTTTAGTACAGGTTCATCAAGCTTGATTTGGTCACAGTAGGAAAATGTTGCTTTCATCTTGGTGGCGTAGCTAATTACGGTAATGCCAACTGTGCTTTGCGTGATGCGCAGAATGTGTGCACACTAACAAAAGTAGGGACCGTCCTTAACAAAAGAATGCATGAATTATCCAAATATTTCTCCCTTAAAAATGGCCTAAAGTGGACAAAATCAGAGTGAAAAATGAACGTTAAGCGCTGTTTCTTCACACAATCACATCCAGAGATCGGATGATACGCGAATGAGAGACCACGAGATCTGGCCTGCAACTGAGAAATTCCCAGACCATCCAGGAGTTGACAAAGATGACACACGTACAGACGTACATACTTGTATGAATCGTGAATAATATATGTACACAGTGTAAGTAATAAAAGTCATACCTCCACTGGAAGCTTGTGTTCCTGCCAGAACAAAACAAAACAAAACAAAATCAAGATAGATAGAGAGAAAGAATACATTGATTTTACATATGGCTTATCTCGTTAGAGGATAGTAATTCAAGTAAATTAGACTTATTAACCATGCATGAAAGCAAGTCAGAGTAACCCCTTTTTGGCTCCACCCAATTTCTGACCTTGTGCACGTAAAATATAAAATTATAGATTCACTGGTATAAAATGCATACCAGTCCGTCTTACAACAGTTATCAGAATTTATTAAATTAACTCCACTGGAAAATTGCAGTTGAACCTGGCGTTATTTGAACCAAACTTGAACAAAAAAAAGCAATTACAGTACCAAACTATTTAGTTTGAAAAAAAAAAAAAGACGCACAAATATCAATAAGCTCCACACATTTCAATGACGTGGATATACTAATGTTGTCGTGGGTCACGACCGCACAAATAACTTGAAAACCTGTCGAAACTGGCTTTGAATGAATGGCTTAGTCAATTGGATATTCAGATCCCAATCAAACTTCAAGAGTTTGATTGTGTTTGACTGCATAAAGGTTTGATTACTGAACACTTGATTGTGTTCAATTGGCTAGATTTTCAAGTCAGTTTGATTGTGTTCGATTGATTGCCGAACCAAGTCAACATCAATTCAACGACTGAAGTCAGTTTATTGGGTTTGATTACCAAACATTTGATCGATTTTAATGCAGCAGGTATAAACTGCATGTATTGATTAAAGGAGCTTAGCCACGGCATTTTGAGTTATTTTGGCCATGTACAAAATTAACTTTAAATTGAAGGAAACCTGAAAATAACTGTTTACTAAGAAAGCAAAACACCAAAGAAATAACAAAATTAAACCATAAAAGAACCGAGGAGGGCTGAGTATGGAGAAGATTAACGCAGATTGCAAACAAAGAACTTGAAAAATTCAGGCTAAACTTTTCAAGAGGTACAAACCGTGACGTAGCTTCTTTAATATAAATTGGCAATTTTACTGTACATCTACATGTATATCCCAAAAGGGAACTTAACCTAGATGTCCATGTATTCTTCGCGGATGTTTTTTTCCTTTCTTTTATAACTAAAAATGTGCACACCACAAACCTAATAAGATTTCCTCAGTAATCAGCTAGGCCCAATACCGATCGCGACAGTGATCTACTTCCTGAATTTCACGTGAACAGTGTCAGGAAAGATCTAGGGCAATTTTCTTGGAATTTCTAAAATGGGTAGTCGCGGTTAAGGAACTAAATTTCATATCTTTGCGCTATCGATTTCCCAGTTAATTCTCAGACTAGCCCGCGGTTTCGCGAAACAAAAACCAATTTAAAAACAAAAAAGCGGTTTACGTGTTTCGTATGGTCTCACTGGTAAATAATCGGCTGTGGTTATGTGACCGGTAGCCGGTCATTCAGATAGTACGATTTCTAAACGCGAGAACTCAAAAGTGAATGCGAACGAAGGATTGCGTCTTTGTTTCCCTGTTTTCGATGTTCTTTATATTCAACTGTAAAAGTTTTCCTTCAGCAATTATTCGCTTCAGGGATAGTTTACATTGGTGAATATTTACTTCGACTCCGTCTCGGTACAATAATCGTAAAAGCTGTACTTGTGGTAATCAACATGCAAATCTCCGTGCATTTATACATATATTTTTGTAATCGCCCTGCTGAGGAGGCAAGTACGTCTGAACGTCTCGATCTCGCATTTTGAAAAGATAAAAATGTCTCAAGCTCGAGAAGAAAAACCGTAGTCTCGCCTTTTCGCAAAGTCTCGCATTTATCATTCACAGTGTACCTAGTTCTAGAAGCGCCGTAACAGATTGTCAAGTGTAAGCCAGGATTCCTTTCATGGCGTATATCTCTATAATTGGAATGGTATATATTATACTAAATAATGCTGTCATGGTACTTAACACGATAAAGACTTACTTGTTATAAGTGTACCTTGAAGAAAAACAAGCTCAAGAATCAGGATGGAAAACAAGCTGCCAGAATTAGAGATATCCATTCTTCTGGGAGAATAAGACATCGATGATTTCCTCCAGCTAGACGGTGTAAATATATACAGTTGATAACGTATCCCGGCACGTTATATGCCTACTACGGATCAATGTTTGGACTTCCTGCTTTAATGAAGCAAGCAGTTGAAAATGTTATGTCGCGGATGACTTGTCTTAAAAGTGTCACATAGCTCTCAAACATAAACTTAAACGTGAACGTAGGTGGACTGTTTCCGTCAGCACAAAGGTGAAAGTTGAATATTGTGGTTGGCTAGGGGGGTTTTCAAAGATTGTTCGGCAATTTCAGTTTCTAGTCTCCTTTCTTTGGCGTGAATGCTTTTATTTTGCATAATCTTTGCTGGCTTTTATCTCGCGACGTACAGTTTCAGCAGTTTGTTGGCCATTTAATTACGGTGTGAATGTCAGTGACAAAGTACCTTGCGTGAACGTGATTCCTTGAACGGTTACCGGAATGAGTGAAAAGTAAGCACGGAAATTGTTTCGATTTCGCTACACAGGGGAAAAACAAAGTTTTACGTGGGGGTTGAACAATTCAAGAGATGATCACTGACAAATTCCGTTTTGATCTCAGCCTCTGGTATGAACTGAAGGAGGGCCAATCTTTTAGCGTTATATCTGTCAAACAACATTTCTATTATGTCATCATTAATTTTTGTGGGGAGGAGGGGAGGGGGCGTCTCCAATCCCTTATTAGAGCTTGCCGCGTTCCTCCTGACATACAGACGAGAAGTGCAAAGCTGAAGCTTCGCGAGCTCGGCGATTCAACGTAACCGAGACTGAGAAGATTACCTCGCAACCTTTGTTCAGACATGTTTTTAAGACATTTTGATGGTAAAGTACATCAAGACAATATCTTCGGCTTACTCCCGAGTTTAGTTTAAGATTTTTTTCCGATTCTCATAAATTGTTAAGCGTTTTATTGACAAATCGTTACAAAAATTGGAAAGAGAAGTTGGGTATTGGCCAATTTTGAGCTATTCCCCTGACAGTGAAAGTAAATCAGTTTGAAGAATAACAAAGATTAATAAGATCCACATTTACCTCCAAGTGGGACAACAAACAAGTTTAACATTGTCTATCAAAATAATTCATTCTTCCATTTCCTTCAAATTTTGTCGCTGTTTCCTCACAACTATTGCAAGTCAGCTTTAAAACACTATTTATTATTATTCAGTATTACTGGCTTTACACAATCTTCTACATGCTTTCATTATCATGTTTCCTGAAAACTGCAAAAACTACGAAAAACTTGAGGCAAACGCTTTTGAAATCTCCAAAAAATATTCTTTAAAATATTGGCTAGTCTATAGACATAAAAATATATTTCAATGTATAATTAATTCTTTACTACCAAATATTTTTCCATACATTTAAACAGAGAAAAAAGATATTGATAGAAACATTCATCATTTAGCTTGGGCGGTTTATTTCGCATTTCAATTCAGTTATAAAATTAGCCATTCTCGTAAATAAAGTCAAGTGCTGGGGTACGACTCTGGAAACTAGGGTTTGCCGCCAGTGCGTGCGTTGGTAGAACAACGCCGCTGGTCTATCAACGCGCAGGTTTAGTCGTGTCTTGAAGAAGTTATACTAGTTTCTCTAAACTGTGGTATTTAAATAACAAGATCGTACAGACTATCAACTTGTTAGTAGCACACTCGGAAGCACGATATATCTGTCAGGCGGTAACACTCTGGTATGGGCATGATTTGTCTGTCTCTAATGAGAGCCAAACCGGCCGGAGCAATAGAAAGTAGTTTAATTCACAGACTGGGCACAACTTATCTCTCAAACATGGCTGACACTCGTTATTGTTTAATAAAGACTTTACTCCAGAGCCTATACTTTCGTTATCAGTGTCAGGTTAATGCAGGTCTATCGCTACATAACTGTTTCTTACGTTACCAAAATAGACAGCCACGTATGTTCCCTCTCCCACGCCTACTGAAATAACCACTAGATCAAACATATGTGGTAAGACATAAACGATTAGATTAGACATAAACAAGTCGCCTTCTTATAGAACTATTCTAATTACATTAATTACAATAACTACATTACTGAATAAACGCTATTTCTCGTTGATACTAGCCAGTGGTCAAACAGAGCTGCGAAACCAGGCCTATTAAAAGTGCTTTTGCTGGCTTTCTAAGCACACTGTTTACGGAAGCTAAATACCGAGCATTTAATTTACACTCCAGTCGTCTGTACATTTGCGTAGGTCGGTTGGGTGGAGTCCACACTGGTGGAGTTGAACACTTCGGGTGGCACCACGTCAACATCAGCGTACACCGTGGGTTCGTAACTGGGCGGTTTCTGTGCTGTTTTGTCGTTATTTGCACTATCAAACTCAGCTAGCTGAGCATAGACAAGATCTCCTTCCTTTCTCTTAAAAAAGAAAAAAAATATATTCAATTAATCAACCAATCGGTCAATCAATCAAATCAATAGTTAATCAATAGTTTCAGCGATGGATCGATCGATGAACCAACCAACCAATCGATCGATTAATCTATCAATCAATCAATCACTCACTCAATCAATCAATCAATCAATTAATTAGTCGGTCATGCAGTTAGTCACAAACCAGTCACTCAGTATAAAGTTAGTCAGTGAGTTAATAAAACAGCGAGTCAGTCAGTGAGTCAGTGAGTCAGGCAGTCAACTGAGTGACTGACTGACTGACTGAACGAACGAACGAAAGAACGAACGAATAAATGAATAACGCGCGGACGGACGGACAGACGGAATGACTGACTGACTGACTGACTGACTGACCGACTGACTGACTGACTGACTGACCGGCTGGCTGAATGAATGAATGACGGAGGAACGGACGGGCAGGCGGGTCGAATGACTGTCTGATTAACTCAGCTGAGGAAGAAATAAAAGAAGGAAGAAAAGGATGGAATTCTCCACAGCCACTTCCAATGGTTCTGATGGAATCTTTCACCGCGTTCAGCTCACCATTCACCTTTTTGTTTTTCTTGTTGACCACAGCATATTCGCAGTTTGCTGAAGGTGACTTATGCTCAGTCTCCTTCTCAGCCTTGTTGTTGTCTGGTGTTCCGAGCAGCTTTGCGACCTCTACACGATCAACGGGCTCATACTGGTTTTCACCTATCCGGGCTGGTTGATGCCTTCAATAAAAAGGGAAAAATAAAAACATTTGGTCGACATTGTGATCTGCCAGGTTAGCGTCAAAATGACCTTCACTGATTTAGGCTATGCAAAAGCAAATACATTATCTGTTATTGACATGCCAATCCTGTTTTTTGCTTCTTTATACTTTTTCTATTGTCCAAATTGAGAGAATTTGTTAATTCGTCCAAATAGTCTATATGGCTGACATTCTATCAACATATTAATTGGAGAAATTGTAATGCCTAAATACTTACGTTGACTTTTTCGGTGGAGTTTCGTCAGCTGAAAAAAGAAAAACAGACTTAAATCACTGCATCGGCCTTAAGGTACCACAATAGAGTGTGTGCATTGTCACGCAATAAAAATAAAATCATAAACCATTCAGCGGATAAAGTCAAGAAATTGTGATATTATAGACGATAAATAAAGAAGACAGTTCTCCAAGTTTAAGGTGTGTGTGTTGTCCCAAAGTTGAGATATTGGTCGAAATGTTCCGCGCAAAATTATAGAGCCTAGCATGGAGCCGCCATGTTGGAGGACCTTCTTAGTCCTCCAATATGGCGGCCGGAAAATAGTGTAAGCATCTGGAACTTACTTTGGCTATCTACACAACTGATTATCTGAACCGAACCAAAAACATTTACACAAGCACTTTTCCTAATACTTTAACTCCTAAAATGGTTAAAAATCTCGACATAAGTGTATATTTTTTGACAAAGGCGATCTTAGTTCATGTCACGCACCGCTATGACTCCGAAATTCAACTGAGTGAAACAAGGACGCTATTGAGCTGGAAAGATGTAAACAGATATAAATTTAGTAGCTCTTATGCCTGATGAGGATAAAACCTTTAGTGGCTCTTTAGTTTTGGATTTGAGAATTTGATGACGTCATGTGAACACACTCTAGAATGATTTGCTAGTAATTTCTGGCCTCCATTTAATAATAGATTATGAGCTCGAGATTTCTATGAGGTGATCAACTATCAACTCATAGAAATCGAAAGCGAATAACCTAATTGTTTTGGTAGGATTCTTACTTAAATTCTGTACATCGTATTTAGCCTTACGCTTTAGAAAAATCGTGCGAAATGAATTGTCGTTTGTAATTTCCTGTTGTGCGCGCGTGGTCATCAGTTTTTCTTTTAGCATTTTCTAGTTTTTTAAAAGACACGAAATCGTGGATGCCCTTCAGTTTAATTTAATTACCCATTTGTATTTGATTGTTCTTCCGTAACTTTGCAAAATGAGAAAAACATCACTACTTTTCAGACGACCTCCAACCACTGCTCTCTAATAAACAATTAGATTATGAACTCGAGATTTCTATTTTAACAGTAGGGTGTTTCTGTCAAGGAACTATCGGCTGATAGTTGCCCCGCGGAAATTTGAAGTTCTTAAAACAAATATTTGCCCGAGAAGCGAAGTCGAGGGCAAATATGCTAGTTTTAAGAACACGAAATTTCCAAGAGGCAACTATCAGGTTTATAGTTCCGAGACTTAAACACTCTATTGTCTTTATTTGTTCACCACTAATTTCTTCCACGCGCCAGTTCAAACTCATATTGAATTATTTTCATTTTTTTAGATGAAAGCTGTGAAAGCCAAATGTAAAATTTGAAAAAGAAAACAGAGCAAAACCCACTTAATACAATTTCAGTGGTTTATTTTCTAGAAGCCCGCTTGTCTACGCAAACATTTTCACGGACAAGTACTATCCATCCAGGTATTTTCCTCGGACGGGCACTATGGGCTGATAGTATCTCTCCGCGGATGAACACTATCGCGTCACGCGATCAATTGAAACCAATAAGAATCGGAGAAAATTTAGTGGTGAACTATAATGGCTGATAGTATACGAGTAGCTTAGCCAATCAGATTGCAGCATTTGTATTAGCATACAAGTAGAATTCTGCTAAATTTGATCATCATCATGGTAGTACTTGATTGATTGATTGATTGATTGATTGATTGGTTGGTTGGTTGGTTGACTGATTATGCAAAGAAGAGCATAACTTTTGCCGATTTCTTTATGCTATTGTCTCATTACGGTTTGTCGTCAATTCTTAAGCAGGACATGGCACCATCATGCCTTCAACGACGTTCGCGCGAACATTTTCCAGCCGATACATTTTTTTTAAAATTTTTACTGCAGTCAGATAATGAGTTACTTGTATCAGAAATGCAAAAAAATCTGGGGGTCACCGACTTCGTTTCAGATATAAAGCGTGTGGAAAACTACCCTGATTTTGATAAATTGGCGCACGTAATTCAGCATGGTCTACAGGGGTTTATAGCTAAAAATATCAAAAGTGAGTCAACGGAGGCAAACGTTGTTAGTCAAGAGGCATTTGAAACTGCCGCACAGATAAACGAAGAGCTAAAAATAACGGAATTCGATGGTGCATTTTGCAAAAAATTCAAATTTCTAATCGATAGATTTTCTTCATTTTGTCGCTAAACGTAGAAAATCGGTGGAGAAAATGATCCATCAAATGAGACTTAGGGGTCACCGAACGTCCAAGATTGTTAAATCCAGGCAAAGCCATAGCAATGGTAGACTTTCTGAAAGTCCTTTCGCCGTTGGAAAGGACTTTTCCACTTGCAGCGCGCCAAATTTAACGGTGGATTTTTCCACCGGTGACGTAAATACACATTAACCAATGAACAAACAAGTGCTGACTATACGTCATGACGTCGCGCGCGATCAGCGACACAACTCGCAGAGCAAATGTCTGCTGAGCTCAAGTACTATAAATATATTTTTCATTTAGCTTTTGCTGTCGGACATACTTAAGGATACGAATTTTATGGAAGCAACTGAGTATGGTCTATCCAAGTTAAATACAAGTCTCTCAAAGAAGGACAGGGAAAAGCAGTGGAAGGCTATTTATCCGACCAATACGTGTTTGTTTACTCACGGACGCGATCTGAGCTCCTGCGTGATCCGGATCCTGCATATGGATCGTTTGAGAGAATTAAGTTTGGACCTTTCGAAGAAGAACAGAGCCGTTCATGCAGTTTGTGTAATTGTTGCACTTAAAGTTGATTTAATGAATGACCAAGTTTCATCTCTACAAAGAAATGGCATCGCTGAAAATTTGCATCGGCCGTTTTACCGACTTTACCTTGTTGAAAGCACTCGTCGATCGATGAAGGACTTTTGAGAACAGCGCTTTTATTCTCTTGCGTTCGTTGCGACTTCGATTCTCAACGTTATTTAGTCAAGAGAGCCTTACAGAATCAAAGTTCTCTTCGACTAATTCCGTCTTCTTCAGTTAATCCGGATTCTTGTCGGTAGAAGCTAGATCTACATAAGTTTATAGCATGCATTTGTCAGGCAGCTCTCAGGTCGCTGGTTAATCTAGACTAAAACAAATAATTCCCGATCGGTTTAAACACGGTTTTGTCTTTTCAGGAGGCGTTACTCAATGGAACAGCTTTTGCCGTTTGTCTGCTGGTTACATACTGCACTGTACACAAATAAATTCATTTGAGTGGAACGGTACTCGTAAACGTTTTGATGGAAATCATTTTCTGCTTTCGTGACGATCGCGCGCGGAGCACATGAAAAGTGAGAAATGTCAATCATGTTTTTCGCGCCAAAAACTTACGCTCTGATTCACATTCCTGCAAGTGAAACAAGTCGACCTCTCGCGACTTTCGTCGCTCGCGCTCGCCCTCGCGACTTCTTCGCTTGAATTCGCCCTAGGGAGATAACTAAGTTAAGGATTAAGAGATTAAGGTCGACTTGTGGCAAGTCGATAGCAATGGCCATCTGCCCTATCAATGTTCATTTTATTACTTAGCGCGCACTCTCATGCATGACGTGGCGTGTGAATTTGCGTGCGCAGTAAGGATGCGCAGAAACAGTAAGCGGGAACGTCCTTAAACATTGACGTGGGATTTAAGGGATTATGCATTTGCAAACGTTGCAACAAATGAGGCAAACAAGAAGACGGAGAATATACGACGAGTGATTAAGTCAACCAACAAGACGGTTTACTGATTCCGTGAGAAACATATTCAGGTACCGACTTGAATTATACGATATAACTTTTCTATACAAATGATCTGCGACTTGTGGGTTGCCTCGACGACGAGATACGTTGCAAAACAACATCATGCCTGAAGAACAGTCAGAAGATTTAAACGAATGCGACATGCGCAAACCGAGACGTTCACCTTTTCCATGGCCACGTCGTTTCCGTCGCCTTAGTAAGAGAACTACAGCAAGGACGATCAACGCAACGAAGAGGACGGCTGCTAGGGATGCGGCTACTATCACTATAGTGGAAGAGCCATCATTGTCATCCTTACTTCTATCAATCCCAGGCGCTGAGGAGGTCACGGTGGAATCTGTTAAGAGAGGTAAAGAAAACAATGATTAAAACTCATGGTCACTGTTAGACTGATAGGTCGGCGAATCGTAAGGCTTAGAGTAGTCCAACCAATTTACTAATTTAAATAAAAATAAAAGTTTTATGAATACAGTGCGCGTTAAACGGTAATAAAGTAAGCCTTTTACCACTAGGCTGTAAACAGGTAAACAATTTTATTAAGAAATTAATTGTGTCACAAGAACGTAAACAAATAAAGCTGACTAGCTTTGGAAAGTATCAATAGGACAACGAATAATACGATAATTAAGTGTAACCTTTTGTACCCTGAAGAAGGCAAACGGCGGAACCCGTCGGCAAAATAAAAGTTTTTGTGGCAAGTGCATTCTTCGTGCGTGCTATGTGCACTCATGATACCTTAGAGCAGGCATATCCTAAGTTAGGGTTAGGGTTAGGGTTTAAATCAAAAATGGGTGCAGTGTTCAGTCAGTGGCCTAGACAATCTAACCTGATGTAGTAGTGCGATCATACACAGTTGAAGAGTCCGGCCGCCATTGTGTGGTGGGTTTGGTAGTTCCAGGCGGTGTTGAATTCGTTGGCACTGGATTATGAATTAAACAGACCCCTTGGCAGTTATCTGTTGGGGAGCAAAAAAAGAAAAAAAAGAAAAGGAAATCACAAAATCAGCTATTTATAGACACCATTTTACAACTACAGTTTTGCATTAAATCTAGCCTACGAGGCTCATCTGAGTCATGCGCGCTAGCAGCGAAGAGCGAAGCGATCCGGCGGGGCGGAGTCTGGTGAAAAGGCGGCTTGCGCTTGTGCTCCAACTTAGTTTCGATGACGTTTTGTTCGGAAGTACTCGTCAGTATTCAAGTGTGATCAGTGTCCGTGTGCCGTGTCTCGCCAGTAGTTGTCGTGTGTTTGTCGGTTTTTCACAGTGTTTGATTCAGAGGAGGCAGAGGGAGGAAAACGTTGGGGTGGGGGGGGGGGGGGGGGAAAGGGGGGGAGGGGGGGAGAGAAGGGGAGGAGGGGGGGGGGGAGAAAGAGGAGAGAAGAGAGAGAGAGAGAGAGATGAGAGAGAGAGAGAAGACGG
>Ga0126339_10002307_pt1 | contig 13610 bp, 17 predicted proteins | sample OrbTmetagenome_2_FD_92532 | JGI IMG/M metagenome (GOLD analysis project Ga0126339, IMG submission 92532) | Coral microbial communities from Petempiche,Puerto Morelos, Mexico - Orbicella T R C metagenome | ecosystem: Host-associated > Invertebrates > Cnidaria > Coral | place: Petempiche,Puerto... | reverse complement strand
GAACGGCCCGGCCGGTGGCCGCCAGCGTGCGCGCCGGGTCCCTGGAGCCGTCGGTCTGGGCCAAGAGCGGCACCATGTACCATGGCCGTGGCCTGGCCGGTCTTGCCCGCGGCGCCAGTGGTCATCGCTTGGCCTTCGCCGTGTTCACCTCGGACCTGACGGCCCGCCGGACTTTTGACGAGGACTATCTGCACTACTCGGGACGGGCCGTGGCCCGCGCCAAAGCTGCCCTGAGGCGGGCGCGTGATCTGGAGCATGCCCTGCTGCTGTCCTGGATCGTGGCGCATTGAAGGTACGCCGTGGGCGCAATGAAGCCGCATTTTCCGGTCATACAAGACAGCCCGGAAATCCGCCGCCCTCCCCCATGGCCGGCCGGCGTGTGGTGCCGGTCGGAGGGCGCCAGACCACGAAGGGAAACAGCATCATGACGGTTCGCCGCGTTCCCTTTGGCGCGCCCGCTGGCGCCCTGCTGCCGGCCCTGGCCTTCGGTCTCCTGGTGGGCTTGGCCGGGTGCGCCAATGCGCCCCGCACAGTCACTCATGTTCAAAGCCAGAACGATGTGTTCCGCTACGTCCTGACGGGGTCTCTTCCCCTGGAGGTGTATGGGAACCCCTTCCCGGGCGTCGGGGCGCAGGCGGTGGCCGAGGCCTCCGCCGCCGGCATGAGCGGTCTGGTCAACCGGCGTCCGCTGACCTTCGTCGCGGTGCCGCCGGGGCAGGGTGGCGGCAGCTACCGCACCGTTCTGTTCCTGGGTCGTGGTGGCGGAGTCGTGACCGGGAAAAACCTGTGTCTGGGCGCGGTTCCCAATGAGGCGAGTGATGGTGCCAGTGTGGGTGACTCCATCCGCGCCAGCGCTGCCTTGTGCCGGCAAGGCGAACTGGTCGCCTGGGCCGAGGGCTGGCTGGGGCCGCAGGCATCGCCGGAGTCTCCGGCGTACCAGTCGCTCATGGATCGGTTGGCGGACGCCGTGTTCGCCCGCAGCCGTGACCGCGACGATCCGGGTGATGCCTGGCCGGTCTAGAGGGGCATCGATGCCCTAAAGATCGAGGGCGGCCGTCGGCGTCCCGACCTCCTGACCGAGAACGGCGGCGGTCTCGACGCCACGCCCACCGAGCAGCGCCGCCGTGCCGGCCGTCACCACACGGTGGCAATGGCTCGCGAGGACCTTGCGGGAGCCGGCACTATCGGACGCCAGCGGTGTGTGGAAGACGACCTCGACGGTCACCTCGCCCAGTCCCAGCAGCGTCCACAAATGACTGACCAGGCCCATGTCGCCATACCAGGCGAAAAACGGCCGCCAGCAGTAGCCCACGGGCACGCCATCCAAACGGGTGTACGCCAGGGACACAGGCTGAATGGTCACAGGCGGGGTGGCCACGGTCTTTGTTGGCTTGGGCGCGGGGGCCGGTGTCGGGGAATCAGCGTTAGCGGCGGCTTTGCCGGTGCGTCGACGCGAAGGTTCGGCCACCGCCAGCAGCGCGCTCTTGAAGGGCAGCACGCGGTTGCCGTCGTTGCTGGTGCCCTCGGGGAACAGGATGAGCGGTTCGCCCTCGACCAGCCGGGCGTGGATGGCGTTGCCGCCGCGTTGGCTGCTGGCGCGCTTGCGCTCGACAAACACCGTGCGTCCCAGCCGGGCGATGGTGCCGAAGCCGGGCCATGTGCCGACCTCGGACTTGGCGACGAAGCCGCCCGCCACCAACGATCCCAGGGCCACGATGTCCAGGTAGGAGGTGTGGTTCGACAAGATCAACAGGGGCCGCGTCGCCGCAGGCCGGCCATGGGCGATGATTCGCAGGCCGATGGCGACGGCCACCCCGCGCCAGTATATTCGGGCCAGCCAGCGGTTGGGGACGCGGATCCCCATCAACACCGCATAGGGGGGCACCACCAGGGCGGTCCAAAGCAAAAACAGGCTTAGACGCCAGAGCGCCCGGGTGGGGGATAGCAAGACCAACATAGCGATTCTCGGATGGCCTCCCCCTCTGGCCGCGCCCGTCCCTTGGTCCTCGACGCGAACGGTCAAGGTGCGTTGGCGGGCATGCGGCGGGCGGTGCGGTCGTAGTGCTTGTAGTATTTTTCCGAGACGAGGTCCGTCTTGACGATGATGCAGACGTCGGTCGTGTTGAACTGACGGTCCACGAAGGCGCCATCGCCCACGAACCCCCCCAGCCGCAGGTAACCCTTCATCAGGGGTGGCAGGGCCGCCACCACCTGTTGGCGGTTCAGTTGGTCCGGCGTCATCAGATTCATGGGCTGATAGTACTGTGGCAGGGTCACCGGCCGCAGGTTCTCTGGTGCCAGATGGTTCTGATACAGGTAGCTCAGGCATGGTGCCAGCGCGTCGATGTCGGTGCCGTGCAGGCTGGCGCAGCCGAACATCAAATCCACGTTGTGGTGGAATACATAGGCTGCGATGCCGCGCCACAGCAGCTGCATGGTGTGTCGGGTGCGATAGCGCATGTCCACGCAGGAGCGCCCCAACTCCATGACCTCGATCGGCTGATCCACGATGGCCGAGATGTCATACTCGTTGGCCGTGTAGAACCCGCCAGCGCGTCGTGCGTGATCGCGCCGCATCAGCCGATAGGTGCCGACCACGCGGTCCGGGCCATGCCCGAGGGCATGGTCCACCACCAGGAGGTGGTCGGCAATGTCATCGAAGGCATCGAAGTCGCGGCCGCAGGCGGCGGTTTCCGGGCTGGCCTTGGCCCCCCGCTCGTCATAGAACACGCGATACCTCAAGGCCTGCGCGGCCCGAATGTCCTCCTCCGTCTCAGCCAGGAGGACATCAAGGTCGCCGGCCCGCAAATCACCCAGAGAGCCCATTGTACTCCTTGCCCGGGACTATCGTGGCCGGCGCGACGAAGCGCGCGGGCCGACGGACGTTGCACCGAAAACGAAAACTGTCGGCAGTGGCCGCACGACTCGACCGCTGACCGGATCGGCATCCGCCGAGGGTCCCGCTTGTGCCGTGCGGGAGATGTGACCTGGCCTCGCCCTGGATCCGGCAGAGCCGGCGAGGCCAGCCCGAGACCGCTGCGGAGTGAACGATCACCGTGGCGTGGGCGTGGGTCTGGATCCGCCCATCCCGCCCCTTGGATCCCTCTCTAGCGCTCATCCTGACCATCCCCGGTGAGGTCACGGCCAGGCTCCGCGTCGGGAGTTTCCGTGTCTCCGTCGTCGTCACCCCGAGGGGGCTCCCCCTTGCCGGCATGTGGCGCGGTGGCGGTATCGCCCTGGTTGGCCGAGTCATTCGACGACAGCGGCACGCCATACAGCTCAAGCCGGTGACCGGTCAATCGGTACCCGAGGGTGCGGGCAATCTCGCGCTGGAGATGCTCGATTTGCTCGTTGCGAAACTCGACCACCTTGCCCGTCTCCAGATCGATCAGGTGGTCGTGATGCTCCTCGGACGCTGCTTCGTAGCGTGCACGGCCGTCACGGAAGTCATGGCGTTCAAGGATGTCGTTCTCCTCGAACAGGCGGACGGTGCGATAGACGGTGGCGATGCTGATGCGCGGGTCAATCACCGTCGCCCGGCGATACACTTCCTCGACGTCGGGATGGTCCACGGCTTCGGACAGAACCCGAGCAATCACGCGGCGCTGCCCGGTCATCTTCATGCCTTTGTCGATACATCGTCTTTCAATCCGAGACATCATGGAAAGGGGGCGAGGTCCCTGTGATGGTATGATGACGCTCCGGGGATATTAGGTGCGCACCGCTCAAAAGAAAAGAGATGGGCGCCGACCGCGCGCATCATGGCCGCGCGGTCGTCCTCAAGCCGATGGCGATACAAATATCCCCACCATGTCCCCGCCCGGATCCGTGCCTGAGCGCTCGGGCGGAGCGTTGGGGCGAACGGGTGGACCCCGGAAGGGCGTTCCCGGGGCGTCGAGCGATCGCATTGGGGTGCGCTCTGGCGGATCGATCGTCCCCACGCGATGGGGCTTAGGCTTCGTCGTCGCGGCGGCGGGCGCGCGTGCCCAAGCCGATCTTCTTGGCCAGCGAACTGCGGTGTTCCGCGTAGCTGGGGGCGACCATGGGATAATCTGGCGCCAGGCCCCACCGTTCCCGGTACTCCTCCGGCGTCATGCCGTAGGCCGTTTTGAGGTGTCGCTTGAGCATTTTCAGCTTCTTGCCGTCCTCGAGGCAAATGATATGGTCTTGAGTCACCGATTTCTTAATGGGCACCGCCGGCTGCGGTCGCTCGGGCTGTTGTTCCACCCGGCCAACCGTCGACAGGCTGTCGTGGACTTCCCGAATGAGGGACGGAAGATCATTCACGGCGACAGAGTTGTTTCCGACGTGCGCGGACACAATCTGGGCAGTCAGGCGCAGCAGGTCCTGTTCGCGGTCCATCGAGGTCATGCAAGAACCTTCCCGATAACGTTGGTGCCTTCGCCGAATTCAGCCGTGTCTTGGCGAGGGTTGGTGTTGTGACAGCATCATCCGAGATCATATATAGATGAGCTAGACAAACCAAGCAAGAACACAATTGCACTCTGGTGGTTCTTTGGCACCTGGCAACGGAAATCGCCTGCGACATGTGCGACCATGAAATCGACATCACCACGGATATATGTCCGTTCACGTTCGTAAAGACAAAGCTGCTTCTGGAGCGGATGGCCGTCGGCGAGACCGCTCGCGTTCGTCTTAAGGGCGCGGCTCCGTTGAAAAACGTGCCCAGATCCGTGCGTGAACATGGACAGGAAGTGCTGGCATTGACCGCAGAATCGGGCGAGCCAGCCGACGGGGTTCATCGGCTGATCCTGCGCAAGGTGATCTAGAGGGCCTGATCACCCCCGAACTTTTCCTGAGCCGGAATGCATGTCGCCGAGGGTGGGTGATCATCAGTGTGGGCGCGGGGCCGACGCGTCAGAAAACGGCGGCGCCGGTTTCCATGGGCCGGGCCATCACCAGGGCGTCGCGTGCAAGACCCGGCTCGCCGGTAAAATACGCGTGTCGGCGGCCGACCTCCGCGAAGCCCTCGGCCTGGTAGAAGGCCACCGCGCTGGCGTTGGCCTCCGCGACCTCCAGCAGCAGCCGTGTCACCCCGGCCGAGCGCAGGGCCGCCGCGCCCCGGGCCAGCAGACGCCGCGCGATGCCACGCCGCCGCCAGGCCCCCGGGAGCACCCCGAGGGTGAGGATATCGGCCTCGTCCGCCGCCACTTGCAGAAGGAGCAGGCCGACCGGCGTTCCAGGATTGCCGTCCCCGGCCGATGGGGCGAGGGCCAGCCAGCCACGCGCCCCCGGCAACCCAAGGATCGTCTCCATGGCGGCCTGATCCCAGGGACGGTGCCAGGGTTGATGGGTGAAACAGGCATCGTGCAAATCCGCGAGCACGGCGGTGTGCGCGTGGGTGACTCGGGTGAGGGTTACCAGGGCGTGGGGGAGGGGGGACGGCGCGGTCATGACGCCGGCGCCCGGGGGTTCGGCCGCGCCGGCATCGCGTCTGGCGGACGCCCGTACACGGGGCGGGGGGCCAGCGCGGCGCCGGGATCGGCGGCCACCAGGGCGGCCAGCACCGCCGGGTCGGGGGAACGGGCCGCGCCCTCCGCCACCCTTAGGCTTGCGTCGCCGGTCAGATCGGCCGGCAGCAGCGCCACGCCGTCACCGGTCAGGCACACCGGTCCGGTGATCGGCAGGCGGTCCGCCACGGCGCTTGGCGGCACAGACAGAATCGGCCCGCATGCCGTCAGGTCGGGTGTGAAGGGCTGGAGGAACACCTCGGCTCGCCGGGCATCCAGCACCACGACGATCGATTCGGCGATGCTGTCGGGGGCCGTCGCGCGTGCCATGTGGGCCAAGACCATCGGACCGGGCAGCCCCAACACCGGCCGGCCGGCCGCCAACCCCAGCCCGCGCGCGAAGGCCAGGCCGACACGCAAGCCGGTGAAGCTGCCGGGGCCGACGGTGACCGCCACGGCCCCCACCTCGGCGACCGTCATGGTCGCCGACTCCAGGGTTTCCTGAGTGAGCGGCGCCAGCGCCTCGGCATGCCCATGGGTCATGGGCGCGTCACGGCGGGCCAACACCCGGCCGTCGTGCCACAGGGCGATGCCGCAGGCGGCGCCGGCGGTATCCAGGGCCAGGATCGGCCCCGGTGGAAGAAGGGTCACGCGGCCTCCGGCATCATCCGAGTGCCGGCGGCCAGGTCGGTGAGCACGGGGTAGGTGCCGCGCGGCTTGAACAATTGATAGTGCCACCATTCCTTGATGTACCAGTCCCATCCGGCGGTGGTCATCAGCCCCAAGAGGAGCGCGCGATTGCGCTGCGCCTCTGGCGAAATGTCCTGATTGCCGTGTTCCGACTCGGGACGCATGTCGTCGAACCCCGTGCCCATGTCCAGGGGTGTGCCGCTGACCGCGTCCAGCAGGGTGAGGTCGACGGCCGCCGCCATGGAATGGGGTGAGCCGCGTCGCGGGTCGGCGATGAAGGTGGGATTGGGCAAGCTCTCCCAGAGCTTCCATTGGGCTTCGGCGGGGCGAAACGCGTCGAAGACTCGCAGGCGCAGGCCCAGCGGACGGGCCAGACCGATCACCCGGGCCAGCAGCGCGGCGGCGTCGGCATGGAGGTAGCAGGCCGGGCGGCCGTAGATGGGCCGGCCGGTGATGTTGTCGGCGGTGGCGTAGACCAGATGCAGGTCCACGTCGTAGCTCTCGGGTGTGATCTCGATGAGCATCGGCGTCTCCGGCGGGGCGCGGGGCGGCGAAGGGACCGTGGCAGTCTGGTGGTCCCTCATTGCTTCGTCGCCGTCAACCGCAGCGTGACCAGACGCCCGAAGCCGCGCGACCCGCTACCACACAAACAGACGCCGCGCGTCCTCCACCGGGCCTTGCCAGCCCGCGCGCGTCAGCTCCGGCGTATCCGAGTCGGTGTCCGGTTCCGGCCATCCCACGCACAGATAGGCGATCAAGGTCCAGGACTCCGGTGCCCCGAGGTCGCGGTGGGCCACCGCCGGATCGATGATCGAAACCCAGCCGACGCCCACGTTCCGGGCGCGCGCGGCCAGCCAGAACTGTTGAATGGCGCCGATCACGGAGTAGCGCAATGTCTCGGGCATGGTCTGCCGCCCCAGGCCAGACCCCGCCGATGTGGCATCGTCGCAGAACACCGCCAGGTGCACCGGGGCCTCGCGCAGGCCGGCCAGCTTCAGGCGGGCGTAAGCCTCGGCCTGGGCGCCGTCGTAAAGGGTACCGGCGGCGGCGCAGGCGCGGTCGAAGTTGGCGGTGATGGCGGCGCGCTTGGCTGGGTCGATGACCGACACGAAGCGCCAGGGCTGGGCGTGTCCCACCGATGGCGCCAGGGCGGCCTGATGCACCAAGTCCTCGACCAGCCCCTCGGGCAGGGGGTCGGTGCGGAAGCGGCGAATGTCCCGGCGCCAGCGAAACAGGGTTTCCAGGGTGTTCTGAAACGGAACGTCGAAACGAGGGACGGTGACGGTGGCGGGCGCCATGGAGTCGGTCATGCGAGGGCCTGTCGATGTCATGCGAGGAGGAAGAGCGGACGACGCGGCGGCAGCTTGCGCGATTCGCTCCGCGTATGCCAGATCGGCGTCGCGATCGGGGGTGCTGCGCCCGCGCGGGGGGGGTGAGACATGGTGAACGCGTCGCCCCGGACGCTCAAAGGGCATCCAGTCTATAGGATAGGAATGGTGCCGCGAGGTGGTGCCTGGGCCGCCCTACGGGCCTTCAATCCATGGACTCGGTGCCGCTTCGCGGTCCCGTGACTCGATCCAGGCCATAACAAACAGATTGCATCTTTTGTCTGGGTCAGTGCACCTAGGAGCCTCTGCTCATCGGTACCACTCAAGGCGGCAGGCGCCGAGAGGGCGCACAGTTTCATTGGGTTAGAGTACAAAGATATATTTATGTGGTTATCAAGGGACATTTGACTTTGGAGGACACGTGGACGGCGGGGCGAAGGGCTTGACACTGATCGAAGCCGTGTGTCGCCCCCTGTGCCTTCTCGTGCAGGCCGCCGATCCATAGACGCATAATGGTGATTTCCGCCAGGATGTCCGCTATCCTCACATCTCGTTTCACGGGCGACCGTTGGGGTTGGGCGATGTTATCACGAGGACCCAGCATCAAAGCCTGGCTCGGGCAAAATCACTGGAATGGGATCGGTGCTCTGGCGGGCATTGCGGCCGTACTAACGACGCTGGCGCTCGGAATCCTAGCTTTGACCAATAAACCAGATTCGCACGTCAATATAACTCCTACTGCTGCGCCGGTAGCCATACCTCCTATCGTTCTCTCTCCGTCAATTGGCAATATATTCAATAAGTTTCTTCAGTCGGACGACTCATATTGCTGCGAACAGCCGAGTCAGAACTTTTTGATCGTTCAGCCTAACAGTGACCGGCCGGCTGTCCGATACCAATATGCGGTTGAGCAAATTCGGAAAGCGGAAGTGTTGATTTTGAATGGGAAACGTTCCAATGATTCTCAGAGCCTGGAGCAGGCCGTCAGTCTTATGAATAAGATCATATATGAGTACATAGAAACAGAAATGATTGATACTGAATATTCGGATCTTTATCCTGTTTATGGATTTTTATTGGGAACTAGGGGAGTTGCTTATTTGAGTCTTTCTATTTTTAAAAATAATGTAGATTTAGCAGAGCGTAGTGTTCAGGACTTTCAAGGTGCTTGGTATGTCTTCTTCCGTGCTGGAATGCCAGCACAAAAAAAGCTTTCTGAGTATCACCTAGAACTTGCAAGAACGCACTTATCTCGCATGGACGGTATGCCGTAGCGTGATGTCGGCTCCGGTCTGTTCTTTTGTTTTGGTCGCGTTGACTCGTCTTCTGGTTTCGGCGGTCTTTGGTCAATACGAAAGGCGCCGTCCGGACGCCTGTTTGATCGCGGGGGAGTCGGGTCCGTGGTCTTCGCCGGTCCTGCTCGTCCATGACGACCCAAAAAACATCGCCCGGCCCGCAGGCTGCGGCGCCAGGCGATATCACAGGCGTCCGGTGGACGCGACGAACCCTTGCCCGTCCCCGGGCGTGGCATGAGAGCCTCCGGCGCCCAGGGACGTGCGATCCGTTCTTGTTTCCGTCGGAGTCGGCAGGCCTACAGGCCCAGCCAGGCCGCCGCATAACGGTCGCTGGCAAACAGAACCACGGCGTGGATCGCGATGGCGAGCCAGACCAACGCGTGGAAGAAAGCCATCAGGCCTTCCTCGGGCGATACGATCTGCCAGAAACGCCAGTCTTCTTCGAAAAAGTTGGGGGCCATGAGTGTTCTCCGCTCAATCAGGTGGACGCGAGGACCAAGGGTCCGAAGTGGTGACTCAGGAGGCGGCCGGGAACCAGGGCATCCAGGCCCAGACCAGGAAATGCGCGACCAGGGCCAGGGCGAAGAAGGTCTGGCCGCCGCGCTGGAACATGGCGTGGAACGCCTTGGCTTCATCGTCGGTCAGGCCGGTTCGGTTCAGGGCCTTGTAACTGGCCGCGGGAGCATCAGTCATGTTTGCTCTCCCCTCTGTCGAACGGATGCGCCATCCGCATCTGTTCAAGTCGTGTCCATGATCAGATTGATATCAAGGTCGAAACGCGGTCCTTGAGTGTCGGGCGACGTGTCGTGTCTCGACGCGGTATCATTTGAGGGCATGGCGGGACGGTCAGCCAACCTGTCCCGGTATCTGAGACGCCGTCGTCTTTATTGGACACCCTGTGAGGTGCTGATACGTGCCGGCCGGAGATCCCCGCCGCCAAGACCGCCAGACGATGGCATCCCTTGCCCCGGCAATGGACGCGCCGCTTCGTCACAGTCGGACGACCTACAGGCCCAGCCAAGCCGCCGCGTAGCGTTCACTGCGGAAGGCGACGACGATGTGAATCAGGATGGCCAGGACGGCCAGACCGATCATGGTGCCGGTCAGGCCATTGCGTGGTGTGATGACTTGCCAGAAGCGCCAGTCTTCATTGAAGAAGTTGGGGACCATGAGTCGTCTCCACGTGGTGAGATGAGGTTGGGGACGTGTGGTCTCGACGGCGTCGCCTTAGGAGGCGGCCGGGAACCAGGGCATCCAGGCCCACACCAGGAAGTGAGCGACCAGGGCCAGGGCGAAGAAGGTCTGGCCGCCACGCTGGAACATGGCGTGGAACGCCTTGGCTTCATCGTCGGTCAGGCCGGTTCGGTTCAGGTTCTTGTAGCTGGTCACGGGAGCGTCAGCCATTGCGTTTTCCCCTCTCTATATGTGCAATTCTGGAACTGTGGATGTCGTGACGCCATTGGCCTTGGAGCTTATAAAGCGCTCCAAGAGCAGCGATCATAGGGCACAAGAAAATCACCTTTACGGGGGACAAACGAGTTGATCCCGCCGCGTCACACGACGGTGATTGCCCTGAAGGTTGATTACAATGTTTTTATGTTCGTAATGAAGTTTTTCATATTGACAACCAGGTGTCAACCTCGGTTTTCACGGCCAGTGTCATATACAGTTGACGTTTCGCGGTACGTGGAGAGACGGCGCTGGATGAGCGGGGCGTGTCCGAGGCAGCGATGCATCGGCGGCGCACGGGCGCCGGTGAGGGCCAAGGGGGGGCGGCGAGAGCGATCCGCCTTACCGTTCCGTCATGTCCGTGATACTGGCCGTCCCGGACCGCCGAGCCTCGTCGGGCCCAAGGACAAGCGTTATCCGCCAGGTGGCCCCGACGAATTTGAGTCGTGGGTCGGCCTGATGGGCCTCCTAGACCGAATGCGGCGACGCCATGAGGCGGTGCCAGGGTGCGTCGGCCGCGCGACCAAAAAACGGCCCCTTTTCTTGTAGGGCTGTGTGATGCGGTGCTTGGAGACTATGCGCCGGCGTCGGCGACCGCGTTCCGCGAGAGCATATTGCGTGATTTCAGAGTCACGCGACATGCTCTCACTTATTGTTCTTCAAGGAAATCATTGTCGCGATCTGGTTCAGATCGCTCGGTGTTTGCTCTAATCCAGTAAAAGTATTGATCGTTGGGTTTTTATTGACGGGCAGCCCGGTCCGTCATCGTGTTTTGATGTGCCACCGAAGACGCGTGCCGTGCCCGGCCCGGCCTGCTCTGCGCGTCAAAAACTCATGCCTTTTAAAACGAACATGGCGGTGGGGAGGCCCCACCGCCAATGTCCTGGGATAATCCCACCGTTCCCTCAACGAACGGAACCAAGTCCCGAGCGTTGAGAGGAGCCGTTATGCTTAGCCCAGCAGGGCGGTCGCGTAACGGTCGCTGGCGAGCAGAACCACGAGGTGGATCACGATCGCGCCCCACACCAGGGCGTGCAGGAACGCATTCAGGCCTTCCTGCGGGGACACGATCTGCCAGAAGCGCCAGTCTTCGTTGAAGAAGTTGGGGACCATGAGTCTTCTCCGCTAATCAGATAAGATGGAGGATGTGTGTTTCCGAAGTCGCCGAATTAGGAGGCGGCCGGGAACCAGGGCATCCAGGCCCACACCAGGAAGTGGGCAACCAGGGCCAGGGCGAAGAAGGTCTGGCCGCCGCGCTGGAACATGGCGTGGAACGCCTTGGCCTCATCGTCGGTCAGGCCGGTCCGGTTCAGGTTCTTGTAGCTGGTCACGGGAGCATCAGCCATTGGTTTTCCCCTCAGGTATTCGGTTAGATCGAGCCGACTTTCTGACATCGGGCCGGCTTTGGGGCTGGCCACACGACATCACATTGTCGGTCGGGGCGTCGCGGACTTTGGGAACGTTAGGCTCTTCGGCCCCACTACGTCCCTGTCCACCGCCGAGAGGTCGTGTCGCGCTTAGCCCAGCAGGCCAGCAGCGTAACGGTCAGAGGCGGTCAGGACCACGATGTGGACCAAGAAGGCCAGGACGGCCAGACCGATCATCGTGCCAACCAGACCATCCTTGGGGGTGATGACCTGCCAGAAACGCCAGTCTTCGTTGAAGAAGTTGGGGACCATGAGTCTTCTCCGCTAAAACAGATGAGATCGAGGATGTGTGTTTCCGAAGTCGCCAGGATTAGGAGGCGGCCGGGAACCAGGGCATCCAGGCCCACACCAGGAAGTGGGCAACCAGGGCCAGAGCGAAGAAGGTCTGACCACCGCGCTGGAACATGGCGTGGAAAGCCTTGGCTTCGTCGTCGGTCAGGCCGGTCCGGTTCAGGTTCTTGTAGCTGGTCACGGGAGCATCAGCCATTGTGTTTTCCCCTCTATCAACTATGGATTTTGCAATCCGATTCTGGATCGGGTTCGCGACCCTCGAGAAGAGGGCCAGGATGCCGTATGGTCTTTGTCGCCAGCAGGTCGTGCATGACGACCCCCTGTCCGAACCGAAAGATCACGACGTCCCCGCAATCCGATTACGTTTTTTTCATAATGGCCGGCGAGTGTCAACCCTGCCTTTCACGCCCCCTGTCAGATTTGATTGACGCACGCCTTTTGGTCATTCGTTTTTGAAAATACATATCTTGGGTGTGCGTTTTCTGAGCATTGGGAGCGCGGTTTGGCCACCGTCCCTCCCTTATTCTACAGCGTGATCGCTCTCGTCATCCTCCCAGTCCCAGGGATCCCGCTCCTCGATGGTCCCAACGGCGGAGTCGTCCGGTCGCACCGGTACGCCCAGGCCCACCGGGACTCCGGCGGCGTTGGTGAGCGTGGGCTGGAACAGGCCCGCCAGCCCCGCGCGCGCCGAGTCGTCAAGCAGGCCCAAGGTCTCCAGAACGCCTCCCAGCGCCACCTCGGCGGCCCGTCCGGCGCCATCATCGATCTTCAGGGCCAGGCCCAGCCCGGCGTCGGGCAGCATGGCCACCACGTTGCCCTCGGCACCGATCTTGGTCAGCAGCCGACCGCCGCAGACTTCGGCCACCCGCGTGTCGCAGCGCCCCGGGCCGGCCACCAAGGCGGGGTGGGTGGCCATCGCCCGGCGCAGCCGAATCGCCGCCGCCGCCCGCGCCGCAGGTAGGTCGCGGGGATCGGCCAGCCGCGCGAGTCCCAAGGCCACCGCCCAGAGCGGCAGGGCCGGTGAGGGGACACCGCAGCCCTCCACACCCCACGACAGGCTGTCCGCCTCGATGTCCATCATGTCCGCCAGGATCGCCGTTACCGCCCGTTGCACGGGGTGATCGGCCGACTCGTAGCCGTGGGTCGGGACCCCCAGCCGTCCGGCCAGCATCAGGAAGCCGGTATGTTGACCGGAACAGTTATGATGAAGCGCCGTCGGACGGTCGCCACGCGCGGCCAGCGCTCGCGCGGCGTCCGGGTCCAGGGGACCTTCGCCCGCGCCGCAGGCCAGGTCGTTGGCCGACAGCCCCAGGTCGGCGAGCCAGGCGGCCACGGCCTCGGTATGCTGAGGCCAGCCCGCGTGGGAGGCGGTATGCAGCGCCACACGGTCGTCGGCGAGGTCGTCCGGGGTCGGCACCGCTTCCAGAAGCGCCAGGGCCTGCAGCGGTTTGAGGGCCGAGCGCGGAAACACCGGGCGCTCCACGTCACCCCAGGCCAGCCGCACGCGGCCACGCGCATCCAGCACGATGGCCGCGCCGCGATGCAGGGATTCGATAACGTCGCCCCGGGTGAAAACAGCCAGGACCGGGTTGTCGGGAAAAGCAACCAAGGGCGGCGCGCCCGCGCCGTCACCATCGTCTTCGTCGGCGGCGTCGGCGG
>Ga0126339_10002306_pt1 | contig 13611 bp, 5 predicted proteins | sample OrbTmetagenome_2_FD_92532 | JGI IMG/M metagenome (GOLD analysis project Ga0126339, IMG submission 92532) | Coral microbial communities from Petempiche,Puerto Morelos, Mexico - Orbicella T R C metagenome | ecosystem: Host-associated > Invertebrates > Cnidaria > Coral | place: Petempiche,Puerto... | reverse complement strand
TTTGTTTCCCCCCCCCCAATCCCCCCACCCGGCAAACAAAAAAAAAAAAAAAAAAAAAAAAAAAAAAAGAGAGAGAGAATTGCGACTAAGAGGGTATCTGTCTTAGATTGAGCTATATTGCGATAAAATTTCACTGCGTACAGCTCAAGATGTGGCCGGGCTTGCTGTGAATTCATGGGGCCTCATTAAAACACTAATTAAAAAATGCAAACGGACGTCACAAAAATGACTAAAAATTAGAAATAAGCGAACAAACTAGCTCCTTGACTTTGAAATATATCGAAGTTTGAAGTAAGACCTAGTTACTACAAGAGGTACGTTCCCCACCATGTTTAGCATTTAAATACTTAAAAGTAAATATGGCAAAAAGGCCCGATGCTTTCTTTTTCTCTTCATAGGCACGGTCCACACTACGCTGGAGAAATTTGAAAACAAGTTTTTTTTTTTTTACTTTAACACGCAACAACGAGCGGTCATTTTGGATTTGTGTTTGACGAAGACTCCGGCAGGGAAATCATATGATCATTGCGACGTTATCGTTTTCCAAAAGCTCCGCCGTTTCTAAATATTTTTGATCCACGCTAAAACGCAAAGCCGGCGTTTTCAAATTCCTCCGGTTTGAAGAGCGTTTTCGAAAAGCTCCGCTTTTGTGACGGGGCTAGTGGTGTGGAAGGTAGGCCTAACCGTAAAGATAAAGCTACTTTTTCAGATTTCTCCGGCGTAATGTGGACGGGGCCTCGTTGCGGCTTTACTGTTTACAAGTCAGACTGCTCATGCGTGGTAAATTGAAGATTGTGAACACCAGGCAGCTGCGTATGGCTGAAGAACTGCTAGGATCCATTTTCCGTGCAAAAGTAGGGCTTGTAATAAGGATACGTTATACTAGATATTTTTCATTTAACTTTTACCCCAACGAGATCCTAAAGGTAGTTGCTAGAAACATTATCTAGAATTGCCGCATTTGTAACAAACGTTGCCATTCCATGCATACTGATCGAGCTAGAAATTTCTAAACTCTGCCAAATCATGAAACCAAACATGTCATCTGTCGCTTTGAAGGAACAAAATTTATCAGTCTATACCCTTCAACTGATCGCATATTTTGTAACTGTTGAAAATACCGTAAAAAATGTACTGTTTCTAGCATGGTCTTCTTAATTATCTATGTGTGACTTATTTAATTCACCTTTGTATACTAAATGTTGTTTCAGTTGAACTACTGAAAGCACTAAAATGTTCAGTCTGCAGATTTTGTTTTTGTTATAGTCGGCGTTGTATAGTAGTAACTATTTAAGGGGGTTAAATCGTTCTGCAGTTAAGCTCTAACAACCTTCTCTCAGAACTTGAGAGTTTTGTTAACAATTTTCAAACCAGAGCGCTACACCCACCGATGCCTATCAAATAGTTCAACAGTTCAACACGCAAAAAAATTACCTGTAGCATCTGTCCTCTGCGTAACGAATAAAACCACTGTAACAGAGATTAAGAGAGCGAATCTCTGTTTTGAATGCAAGGCCATTTTGATTCAGTTAAACTTACAAGAACTATCCAGTTATGATGCCTTCGCTCAGCTGGCACTTAAGTATCCGTGCTATGCAAATATCTGATTTTTAAACAATGGACTTGAAGGCTGAACTTAACAAAAGGTGACGTCATCTGTAAACAATCTTCTTGTGTAGTGTATTTTTCCAGAAAGCACTAAAATTAACCTCTGTTTTATCGATACTATTGATTTTGATGGTCTATAGCGATCACTATGACAATTTCATGTATATGTACGCTGTGATTCTCGGCAATCTGGTTAGGAGTGAGAAAGGTTAAATGGTTGAAGTTTCTACAAGTTTCCATGCATTGTTTTGTTTGATAAACTCGCTCAGATGGGACAATGATTTTCATAAAAAAAAAAAAAAAGAAAAAACTGACTTCGAATGATCTCCTGTAAACTAAACAAAACACTTTCTGTTTTCTATATTAAAGCTGCATGTTAATGAAAAAAGCAAATGAAAAGTACATTTGGAATTTTTTTTTTTTTTTTCAGTTCGGAAACAGTTATGTCCTGTTCTTTCTTTCTTTGTCTTCGATGTCAACGGCAACAAGATAAACAGAGCTTATTGCTTTCTATCACTAATTCAAATTAAAGAGTTAAAAAAAAACAAAGAAAAAAAATGAACCACTGCAAGGATATACGCCCCAATGAATAAGGACAACTGTTCAAGGTCGACACCCTATACCTTAAAAAAAGACTGAAGCATAAATATTCAAAGCTTGTCTCTTCTTAAGCGTAGTCAAGCTGCATACTCTGTTTTTTACTCCCTTTTTTTTAGGTATAAATTCCTAAAAAAAATGTCCCTCTTGAAATCTCTGCGTTTAAAATATGCAATAGGCGCGCGATAACAGGCACTCCCGGTTGCGCTAATAAGTCTTGGAAAGTTAGAAAAAAGGCGAATTATGTTACAAATCGTGTGGGTCCTTGGCACGACTACAGAGAGGTCGCGTTCTCGTGGCAAGGCCCCACCGGTCAAGAAGAGCAGGCGGCTCTATATTGATCTAAAGATGAGAAGGCAATAAGTTGAGAAAAAAAAAAAATGCCATCATACTGCTCTGGCAGGCGAAAGCTACGTCCGGTTTCTCGTTCATCACAAAATTGCTAAACTGAAAATCAGCAGTTGCTAAGAAGTCGCCGAACATAATGAGGGGGCGAATTATTGGATTTTAAAAAATGTTATCTCAACGGCAGAAAATCATATACAGTTATACACAAAGGCTACAAAGATATACTGAAGATTCGCGCGTTATTTGGAAAAGTGTTTCATTCAAATTTATAGAGCTTTGCATGGAGTCGTAAGTAACAGAAACGTCTTTCATTGAGTTCTGCCATTGAAGCGAAAAGTTATTACTGAAGAGCTCTGACACATTGAAATTAACACTTCTTCTAGAGCAAGAACAGTTTAGTTAGCAAAAACTTGAGCAACAACTCAACTTTTGACCTACTCGAGAGCCTTATTGGGCCGCCACTTTAATGTCGCGAGCCGCATAAGCTTGGAAATTCGATCAGACATGGTCTATTAGAGCTCCTACTCTCATTACTTAATGATGTTTAATGATTTAGCGTTTAATTATAAATAAATAATTAATTAAATAATAAATAACAAACAAGTTATAAATTATTATCAGACATGCTCTATTACATAATGAGGAACCCTGTCGGGTTTAAGCGTTGCAAAACGTCAAGTTATAAGAGGGTCTTGCATCTGATGCAACTAAAACTTTAGAAGGATTGGTAATGTTCTATTTTGGAAAATGATGACGTCACATGAAAACCGGCTATAGTCCGAAGTTCTTTTTTTCCTGTTTTTTTTTTTTTTTTTTCACCAGGTCAGGCTCGCGGCTTTCGTCCCAACTTAAAAACTACTTCCGCAAAGACTGGTGTGCGTGTGTATGTGTGTCCGCTGTAAGCCTTGTAGGCGTCTTAAAAGCTTAACACATCTAAGTTATTTCTTGTTTGCTCTTAAACAATCTCGGTGACACTTTGCGAGTTGTCGGCGATATTCGGGAATTTTCGGGAAATGGCAAGCTTAGGCCGACAAACAAATAATGCAAATGAACTTACGGTGATTTGAAATCACCCTTGGCTAATTCAAACTCAAAAACGCTTTTCAAGTTTAGGTGTCGCAGACACCACTTCAGAGGACGCTTTGATTTATATATCCGGCTACGCATTTTGGCACCTTTTGAGTTACAGAACGCATGCAGAGAAAAACGTAACTTTAAGAATAATACATACTCTAGCGCAATTGGAAGTCAAACGGAACGCCCTCTTTGAATCGGAATTGCACCTTCTTCGCCGCCCAGGAGGTGCGGTAGTTTCACTGTCTGCCGTACAGAACGTAGCATTGTAGAATTGTCTGTCATATGTTGATTTTCTATCGCATAAGAATGTGGACATTTTTTGTTTTCCCCCCACCAAAAACAACATATGTATTCTCCTCATTCAAAGTTCCTTTCAAGTTAAACTCGTGTATCCTGGTTATCGAATAATCCTGGCCTCTTCTTTGGACCCCGTCCACACTACGCCGGAATAAATTGAAAACCGTTTTTAACACTGAAAACGCATCAAATGTTTTCTGTTCACACTACGCCGGAGAAATATAAAAACGCAACAATCGAAAGTCATTTTGGATTTGTGTTTGAAGAAAACACGGGCAGGCAAATCACATGATTATCGTGACGTCATCGTTTTCGAAAAGCTCCGTTTTCAAAACGTTTTCCGTCCCCACTAAAAAGCAAAGTCAGCGTTTTTAAATTCCTCCAGTTTGAAGATCGTTTTCGAAAAAAAAAAAATAGGTTTTCTTGACGGATTAGTGTGGACGGTAGGCCTAACCGTAGAAATAAAGCTGCGTTTTCAAATTTCTCCGGCGTGGTGTCAGTGGACGGAGCCTTTGTTTAAAACTGGCCGTGAATTTCGTTCGCATTGTCAAATGCATAGAGGGTCTGGTATGACTGTTGCATGAACGTGCGGTGCTCGGAAATTTTACTTTTGTATCAATAAATATCGTCTTGAAATATTTCTTTAGATTGCTTTCAATGCATGCTGTGATGCACATAGCGTTAACAATGAATGCAATATCGCACTGATATCAGCTTGGTATACGTGATAATTAGAGCTAATCCTCCAAAGTTTAGGATTGAGATGCTTAGTTCTTTTGACTTTGGAACATCACGGAATGAAAAGGAAAAGAGACTACCTGATTATTCGTCTAGCATGTTTCAAGTCCAATTATCGCGGTTTTTTGTAGTTTATTTTAAATCGCCGTGTTTATCTATTTGAAACACTCTTCTTGTGAACCAGCCAAACTAAAAGAGAGAAATACGTTATTAACGAACTTTGATGCAACATAAATTAACCACACTACACTTTTGTGGAGTAAATAATCTAAGTGCAATCTTTTTCGGCGCTTGTATTTTAAAACGGTCGTTAGCAGTGTTGAAGTGCGCAGTTTTGATTGCCAAGTAACCATGGCAACAGTTATAATCGTTCTTTATTTAAACATTTTCTGTTAGACCTCGGGGGAGACCTGCTGTCAAAATTAAAAGTAAATGAAAGAGACTGCCATCTTTAACGATGATAATAAAGCTATTTGGCATGTTTTTCACATTTTTTCAAAGACATGCTTTCTTCTCACAGAGGCAGCATGTTTCCTTCCAGTGCCGTAGCACTCTGATAATTCGACATAATGATATTTAATGAGAATAATTGACATGTTGATTAATTAAGGGAACTTTTTTAATTGGAGGTTCAATTCTCGAAACGACAGAACTATTAGTGTCCCTCCAAGGGCGACAATGTCTTCTCTCGCGATGAAACGCTTGCTTCGGATTGTACAAGTTTGCACTTTCCTTGGATTTCTCTTTGCCGGTTTAACAGATGGTAAAGGTAGGTCGTTGATAATAAGGTAATTCAGGTCCATGTTTTGTTAGCTGGTGGGAACGAGGTGCTAAAAAAGGTTCTCGTCATATCACTCTGTTGAACGAAGATTAATACTAACGAAAGTTTGATAATTATAGGAAAATTTCACGAAGATACAAATATCTCCTTGGTTTTAGCTGCAACGTCTTTCGACATTTCAATTCCCATCTATTTACACCTTATTTCACCGAAAATGAGCAAGTAAAGAAATCGAAGTCCACGTTTTTTGATCAAGAGCCAAATTTCTTCAAACACAATGACAGAAAATGTACGCTAGATATTTATGAGAATTTTTATGCTGATGCTGGCGTAGATGTACTACGTGCAACGTAATCACTACGCTAGACGATCGCAACAATTTGTTGAATTTATTACTTATTTTGATTTAAAGACTATCATATCCAGATTGGAAATATAATCCTATCCTAGCTTCAAAAGCTATTTAATGATTCTTGCTAAACAAACTTTAGGGTTGTTTGCTCGAGAAATCTAACAACTATTTTTTTTTTTTTTTTCATGAAAATAAGGAACTTAACCTGCTCATTGCTAGTATTCATCTTCTCTGTTAACCATGCCTGCAGCTATACCGTTTCCAGTTTTCCACAACACGCCTCTTACAGTCTCTTACAGTTTTTTTTTTTTTTTCCTTTATGATTCTTTAAAAAACCCTGAACTAAATGTAAATCTTTAAGAGTACTTGCAATTTTGGACGGTTTCACAGCTTTAATTGAACTGTTTGAAACAATTTTTCCCCCAGAGAAGAAATTACGAACACCGACTTTATCAAGTCACTAAACCTTGACTTAGCAATATTTTTTGCGACATATATTAAATTTTACATCAAGCTTTTGCAAACGGCTAAATCATGACTCAACATAGTATACGATATTTTCGACATTCAGAAACAACATAACCGACCAGAGGGGCAGATTTAGAATAATACCGCGTTAAGATTTGCTTTGACATTGTCTCCGTGTTAAGGAATATAATTTTTCACGTTGTTATTGTAAGATAGTTTTGTGCTGGTATGTAGATTCGTTGGAATGCAGGTTACGTAATTATGCTAAGAAGTTAATATTTAAGGAGTTTGTCCGTTAGGAGTTGTCACTCCGACGACATCTCCGCTTTTGATCAGTTCATTTTGGAAATTTTGTTTTAGTAAATTTCCGTGTGTTTGTTTACCACGTTTATTGTGTTAATGACTTCGAATGGGGCAATTTATGTCTGATCAATAAACGAGATGCCCCCTCCTATAGGACTGATGTTTTCTTATTTATACTAAGTTAGAAATTATTTTGTTTTCGTTTCACTGCAGAGTGATTAGACAACAAAGCCTTTTTTGTTTCCAAAAATGCAACATTAGTGACACCTTTGAATTCCTGAATCGCTGAGCGTTACTTCAAACAGATGGTCTTTTAGCTCAATGAATGGTCTTTTGTATCAGCAACGACCTTCAACCTCAGCTATACTGCGCTAGTGTCTATATCATCATTAGTAAGGTATTTGTACATTGATATAGCAGATGTTGGACCGTCGTTAACCGAGAAGTTCAATAACTCTTTGTATCTTTTCTTTTTCACAATTGTCTTTCCTTACGTTCCAGCAGGCATCTGTGATAATAATATGAGAAGGCCGACTCAATAGGGCAAAATAAACGTGCCTCTACGTATATCCTAATTATAGTCGAACTTCCCGTAAGCGACCACCTAAAATGTCAAACCTGGGGGTCGCTTACGGGAGGTGGTCGCTTACGGGAGCTTATACCATATTGGGTCAAACGTTTGCCTTATTAGCATATGGTAACTGCAGAGACTTGCCCCATGTTTTAAATGTCTTAGTCATGCAAAAAGTCGATTTCGAGAGAAAAAAAAAACCGTCACTTCCCATTGAGAAATTTCCGTCTTAAAAACTGGTTACTTACGGGAGGTTAAAAATAAAAGAAAATTTCAAACTTTTAGCTCTAAGAATGGTCACGGTCGCTTACGAGAGGTGGTCGCTTTACGAGAGGTGATCGCTTTACAAGAGGTTCCAAATATAGTGATTTGACTTGGAAACTTTCGGTATTTTGGAAAACTGGTCGCTGAGGAGAGGTGGTCGCAACTGGAGGTTCGACTTATTCAAAAGAGAGGGTTAAACACGAACTCTCATTGGATTTAATCCAGGAGATAAGTCGAATAGTGAACGAGTATCAAATTTTCCGATAGTATGACAAGGACAATGAAACGTCAATTTAAGGTAAAATATGGAGCCATGTATTAGTAACTTTTCAACGCAAGAAAACAAACAAACAAACAAACAAACAAACAAACAAACAAAAGACTAGGCAAAAAGTTGAAATACAAATAAACGAACAGAAACTAAACAAAACCAATGTTATGGCGAAGATTTATTCGTTTTCATTTTTTCCAAAAGGAATGCTAGTATATAAAAATTAAAGCAGCTCTGCAGGGCACAATATCCTCTGCGATAAACCGTGACGTGACGAAATCTTTTCGTAAAAATCGAGCTCAAAATGTCACGCATTTTCCGAGATCAAATGAATACGGTCAGATTTTGAAAAATAATTTCAACAACCTGGGTATAAGCATTCCTTAAAGTCTAAAACAGAAGCCAACAAAAAATAAAATGAAATAAGACAAAGGATCAGAAATTTCTTTTAAAAGCTGCCAAAGCTAATGTGTGTGCCTAGTGAACAATATTTGTAATTACTTATCGATTATTCAAACGCACCATTGACTTTTTGAGATATGTTGTCCCCCTCAATGAGAACAAAGAGCAAAGTACAAAATGGCTAATATTTCTCGTTTCGTAATCTCTTTTCGTTCTGGAATACCGGGATTCCAATCTCCCAAGTGTCTCGTACTATACTCGGAGAACTGATAGAAACTAAGAAATGGAATACAAGAATATCAAAATTCCTTCCATCTTTGAGTTTAATTTATTTTTAACACTTTGGTTATGTTGGAGTTGATACGACTTTTATTAGAACGGTCGTGGGTCATAGCTTTTACCACACACCAATCGCGTGCAAGTTGTATCAACTGAAAAGGCAAACTTCAAATATAGATCCCGCGTGCTTGAAGATAAAGCAATATAAACCATTCAGTGGGGTCTCAATCACAGAGCACTTCTGTTGTTCGCGTTTAATTAAGACGATAATTTCTAGCAATAAACATATGCAATAGAGTAAACATCCGGTACTTAGTGATCACGGAAATATTATTGCACAACGAAAGTTGCGAGTTTTAGATTTAGATTTAAACAAAAGTGACTCAGTCTTAATTTCGTGCGACAAGGTTGACAACTGTACTCCATTGTCGATACATGAAAGGTCAAGCTGGAGAAATTTCCCAAATGTAGTTGAATGGTATAACTACTGATTTATTTTGTCGAGTCACTCTTTATTTATATCCCAAATCACTATATAAACCGCATCGTAACCCAAGTGAAACTGATGTTGATGACTTTAATTGGAACAGTTTCGATTCTATCGCAACAAACTTTCATTGAACCGAAAACTATATTACCCAATCTTGCTGACGTATATCTAAAACCTTAGAACAAATGTTGCGACACCAACTAATTTCTTCACGATTTTACTATCGAAGAAACTATAGCTGCCTAGTAGCTGTTCAACCCTCCTTTCCCAAATAAATGCTGTTCTGGTGCAATAAATTAAATGACGTAAGATGAATTAGCTGCTCTCAGAAATAACAATAGAGGAGAATGAAATACGAAAAAATACTTTTTTTAACTTCACGAGTTTACACACAAGGGTTACGTTGTCTCAAAAAATTTGTAGGCAGAATGTATCTTAAATAAAACATTATAGGCTTCTTTATGTGCAAAGATTCCATTCTGACAATCCCAGAAAAATGAGGCCGTTGTTCCAAATTCTGAATTTCCGCTCGTGATAAACAACCAATCAGATACCCTCTTGAGTATCTCAACAGACACGTCATCAAGTCGATCTGTCCGCCCGCTGTCTAGCAAACCTCAGTGCACGCCAGCACAAACGTCAATGAGCCAAATCATAGGTCAACTCTGAATTGCCTTCCCTCTCTGTTTCAAAACGAGTCTTCCAGCGAAACCATTGATATGACAAAGTGTTTTACCAACACGGTAATTTTTGTGCAAATCAAGGTTCGGTTTTCGTGCGAAAAGTTCTTGCGCGATGACTCATGGGTGCTATTTATTCGAACCAATGCTAGGTTAGCAAAAAAAAAAAACAAAAAAAAACAATAATAATAAGAAGAACCAAAACCAACACTCAGCTTGTTAACTAATCAACAAATCATGATCAACAAATATGTTAACGAATTTTCAAATTAATTAATTTTATGAAAGATCTATTCAATTAGTAATGGTAATAGGACTGAGTGGAGTCCAATTCGGTCGTTTATCATAAGAGTGATTCCGATTTCTTTATCACGAGTGTGATTGCAGGCCGAATTAGACGACACGAAGTCTTATTACCAATTAATCATAAAAATTACAATTTCCGAGAAAAGAGGAATAGCCAAGTTATGAAAGAAAGGGAAAATTTGCATTTAAATACCTACAAAGGAGGTGTAAACATTCTAAGGCCACCGCGCCTCCTGTCGGCAATCAGGCGCCAAAAAAAAAAAAAACAAAAGTAAGCGCGCGCACGCACGCACGTAACAACAACTTTGAATGTGATTGGTTGATTTAATCTACAACTTTGAATGTGATTGGCTCATTGAACTGTCCGATAACGAACTGTCCGATAACAAACTGTCCAATAACAAACTGTCCGATAACAAACTGTCCGATAACAAACTGTCCGATAACAAACTGTCCGATAACAACTTGGCAAGTGAATAGCCCTTTTCACGGTTAATTTTTCTCATTTGCATTACAATGTAATCCAACGTGGATGCGAGGCAATTTCGGGCTAAAACTATAAAATAGCCCGAAATTGCCTCACCTGCATGCTAGATTTTATTGTAATGCAAATGCGCAAAGGTAACCGTGAAAAGGGATATTAGTGGAAAACAGGAGTTTCTTAAATCAATCTCAATCGAGGAAATTGTAATTTTTATGATCAACTGTAGAAATCTAGTTATTCTACTTAACATATAATAGGCAACATGCCCATATTCCCTGTTTCGTGAAGATTAAATGTAAATTTTATCCACCTATTTTATTTTTATCATCATTATTATTATTATTATTATTTTTTATCTCCCAGCTATCTGTTCTGCTAAAATAAACGTTGGCTTCGCTTTGGATGGGTCAAGCCAGACTGGAAAAGAAAACTTCGAAACAACCATAAATTTTGCAGCTAATATTTCTAAACATCTCAACGTAGACACAAGCCAAACATGGATCTTCCTCGCATACCCGAATCAAAAGCAAGTGTTTAAAACAAAATCGGATCTTAACGCCTTAGCACCTGAATTGGAGCCATTCCCAAATGCAACAGATGTACGCTTAGGAGCAACTCTGGGTGCAATCAGGGAGCAGTTTTCCGAGGAAAGTTCTCAAAGAGGAGCTGTCAACGTGGTAATTTTGATCACAAGTCACAAATCTGTCGATGACATTGCTGTCCCTGCAGCATGGTTAAAAACGTCTAACGTGACCAGTTTTGCATTGGGGATCGGCAGCCATTACTCTGTGGGTCAATTGAGAGAGATAGCTTCTGATCCAGATAGCGACTACTTCATCGCGTTGAGCGCCTGGAGCCGACTGGATGAGTATTTTGCAAAAACTGTAGCAACAAAGATCTGTCAAGGTTGGCAAAATTTATACAATACGTAACTACAAGAAATAATTGTAGGCAAACTCCCTCAGAAATGGATGCCCCTTAAGTATAGCGCGGAGGTAGAGAAATTGGAGAGAAATTGGGTAGAGGTTTGCTGCCCACTTCCCAAAACCCTTACACTATTTAAGACCAAAATCTGCGATTTTCCCTGTCCTATTTATGACCTGACCAAATGCTCGATGCTCTATTTAAGACCTAACCATTAATTCAATGCCCTGTTTCAGACTTGCCTTATAATTAGTTACCAAGTTCAAACCGATGTTAAAGGCATTATGAAGGGTTTTTGTCGACGTACTTATCGATAATGATTAAAAAGAAGCTTCCAAATCCAAGACTTAAGAGTGCAAAAACCATACCCTATTTGAGACCTAATCTGGATAACGAATTTCTTGCCCTACAATCTTTCAGTTGGAAAAAAAGTTCCACTTCATTGTGTTTCAAACCTTCCGTGATTATTAAAAATATGAACCTGGCCATGGAATTAGCTTACCAACTTCAGGACGATAAGTTTTGTTCTATGCAAAACGTATGACGTTTTTGTTTTATTTGCCAGTTGTGGATAGGTGTGTCAGCTCTCCTTGTCATCATGGCGGTACATGTAACAGCTGGAAGGGCGGCTTCAACTGCAGCTGTCCAGTGGAATACTATGGAGACCACTGTGAGAAAAGTAAGACGGTTTTATCGATCAAGTCTCAGTTAGCGCACTAAGACGCCGTCCACTCAAATTTGAGAACGCAGCTTTATTTCTACAGTTAGACCTACCGTCCAAACTTATCCGTCCTGAAAACGGAGCTTTTTGAAAACGATGGCAACACGATAATCACGAGATGCGTGCCGAGGTTCTCCTTTACGAAAAAATCTAAAACGACCGTTCATAGTTTCGTATTTGAATTTATCCGGCTTGGCGTGGACGTCTGGGAAACATTTGATGTGTTTTCTGAGTGAAAACACTTTCACGTGACAGTCACGTGAAAGACAACCAAATTTGTCTTAGCTTGATGGATTACTAAATTTCCTTATCTATGGCACTTCGCCTTTGGTGTGCAAAAACTCCGCTATTATTCTTGATTAGAAACAAGCCACATAAGTTTGGCAGCTAGGTTATTTTGCCATACTCTCAATCCCCAATTCAAATATCAGAAACAAAACAAAACCCAAAAAAATTTGCAATAGTACAGTAACAGTTCAACACATTTCTAAAAACTCTTATCATCCTTTAACAGCTCGATCTGTGGAGTATCTGTCGTTGGGATGCTTTAAGGATAATTCTGAAGCAAATGCTCTTCTTTCCCTGGAAACCGAAAATGCTACATTCCTGGATGGTCCTTACCAGTCAAGAGAAAATGCAGTTATGAAATGTGCTTTAGAAGCTGCGAAGAATGACTTCAAAGTATTTGTTATTCAAAATGGCGGAGAATGTTTCTCTGGATACGATGCTCCTGGTAGTTACAGTACATATGGTAGCACGGACTGCCCTAATAATGATGATGATGATGATAATGATGATGATGATGATGATGATTATGATGATGATTATGATGATGGAAGTGATAGCATGGACTGCCCTGATGATGACGATGACGATGACGATGACGATGACGATGACGATGACGATGACGATGACGATGACGATGACGACGACGACGACGATGATGATGACGACGATGATGATGACGACGACGACGATGATGATGATGACGACGACGACGACGATGATGATGATGATGACGATGATGATGATGATGATGACGACGACGACGATGATGATGATGATGATTATGATGATGGAAATGGTTATCAAGTGAACGAAGTTTTTCTTATTGGAGGTAATTTGATTTTCCTACATGAAATAAAATTGACATTTTTTCATATGCTGGCTTCAGTACTTAAGAAAAAACTTGTGCCATATGTCTCAAATTTAAATATAATTGCGCCACTGATGTTTTTCTAAATTTTGTAATGGTTACCTTTTCGTTTTCCCAATACAAGCCAAGTGTGGAAACGTGTTACGGAACAACCTGATTCATTTCTCAAACTCCACAATCAGAGGCTCGTCGTACAAAGAATCCTGGGGAATTCCAAAGATAGGTGGAGAGTATTCTTGGTGTCCAAGCGACAGTGACATCCGTCCATATTTGGAAATTGATCTTGGTAAGTTTTTCATCGGTAAAATGACTGCATGTCAGTTAAGGAAGGAGAAAGAAAAATTTGAGCCAAGGCCTGGATTGGAGTCCCGGCTGGGAGAGGAGGGGGGGGGGGGGGGGGGGGGGGGGGAAGAGGGGATCCCCCTTAACCCTTCACACCGGGGGCCGCGCCCCCTTTGCGACCCCTCTCCCCCTTTTAACAACTTTTTCACAGA
>Ga0126339_10002305_pt1 | contig 13614 bp, 11 predicted proteins | sample OrbTmetagenome_2_FD_92532 | JGI IMG/M metagenome (GOLD analysis project Ga0126339, IMG submission 92532) | Coral microbial communities from Petempiche,Puerto Morelos, Mexico - Orbicella T R C metagenome | ecosystem: Host-associated > Invertebrates > Cnidaria > Coral | place: Petempiche,Puerto... | reverse complement strand
TGATCGATCATGGCCTCGACCAGCGCCAAGGCTTCCGGGGCGACCGCCGCCAGCGCCTCGGCCTCGACCAGAGCGTGGGCGCGCCGGCCACCCGGCCTGAGCGCCGACGGCACGCCCACATCGGTCACCAGCGGATCGCTCCAGGGGATCGCACCAGTCATGGACGCGGTCGTCTCCGAGGGGCCGCTCATGCGCTGCCCCGCCGCAGATGGGGCGGCAACTCGGGCGCCCGGTCCACCAGGTCGGCGAACAGGTGATCCACGGACTCGCCCCGCACCGCGATATCCAGCGCGTCCAACGCCCGGTCGATGGTGGCCGCCTCGTCGGCGGTCAGCACCTGACGCGCCGTGTCCAGGTGCACCAGCACCCAGGCGCCGACCGGCGGCGGGTCGAGCAGCACCAGGGAGACGCGGCGGGTCTCGCCGCGCCGCCGGCAGAGGGCCTCACGGTCATGGAGGCTGACGACGCGCATGGGAACGCCCAGGCACATGGGTCAGCCCTCCGCCCGCGCGGTCGGCCGCGGAGGCGCCGGACCGGCGGCCTCGTAGGACACGGCGTCGAGGCCGGGCGCGAGCAGTCCCGCCCCCCCCACCGGTAACGGCCGCGCCCGCTCGGTCACCGGCTGGCCCCAGGCCGCCAATTCCTCGCGGGCGAGGTTCAGGGCCTCGTCGATGCGATTTTTGACCGCGGCGGTCAGGGACCCGCCCCAGGTCTCCAGATCACCGGCCTGGACACCAATCAAGGTCAGGCGGCGCGGCGACCGCCCCAGCAGGTCGGCCGCCGACAGCACGTCCTGGAAGCCGGTCTGATGCAGGCTGAGCGCGCGGCAGCCCCGGAAGCGGGGCACCTCCGCGTCGCGCACCACCGTCAGCGTGCCCGGCGCCTGCCCGTAGTCGATGGCATCGAACACCAGCAGGTTCCACGCCTCGCACACGTACTGAACAAGGTAGAGGCCCTGCGTGCCCCCATCCATGAGCGTGACGTCATCGGGGACGACGACACGGCGATGCAGTTCCTCCACCGCGCGCACGCCGAAGCCCTCGTCCGCCCACAGAATGTTGCCGATGCCCAGGACGAGGGTGCGGCCCGGGCGCTCCGGCCGGGACGCGCCCGCCGAGATCACGCCCCTAGTCATCCCGGTTGTCCTTGAACATGCGCTCGCCGGAAATCATGGTCGAAATCATCGACTGGCGCGACATGATGTCCTCGCGTACGGCGGCGTAGATGTGAAGGATGGTGTAGACGACGAAGACCCACATGCCGAGACGATGCCAGGTATGGACGTCCTGACTGTTGGGGAAGATATCAAACACCCAGCCGAACAGGGTGTATTGCCAACTGTCGATACCCGCACCCTCCGCGTAGAGCGCGAAGCCGGTGATGATCATGAAGAAGGTCGCCACCGTGAACATGAAGAACATCACGAACTGGGCCAGCGGGTTATGCCCAACGTACTTCTTAGGCTCGGTACGCATGAAGGCATACCAGGTCGCTTCCCATAGAACGCCACCCCAGTAGTCGCGGCGCCAGAACGGAAACTTGAAGAGCTGACGGCTATGATGATTGCCGACGATGGCCCAGTACATGCGCACCAGCCAGCCAATGGCCAGCACATAGCCGGCCGAGAAGTGGATGAAGCGGATCATGCCCATGAGGTTGGACTCGCTGGCCTCCCCCGGCACGCTGGGTGGCGGCGCCCCGATGAAGTAGCCGGTGACGACCAGAACGACGATGGCGACGGCCGTGACCCAATGCCAGGCCCGGAGCGGCGCCTCGTAGACGTAGATGGTGGTGCGTTCGACCGAGGCGTCCTCGGCGGTGATATCGGCGGCGTGGACGTCGCGGCCGGTCTGGATGGACATGGCTCGCCTCCCCCGTTTTCGGTCCCATTGATTGGGTCTTGTCGTTCTGGCGGTTGGATGCGCGGGCACACGCCGGAGAACGCGGCCCGTCGATCCCCTGATGCGCGGTCCACCCCCTCCGACAGAGGCCGGCGCGCGGCACGGGTTCCCTTTCGGTGCGGGTCACCGCACCGTGACACGGGCCTTCTCCTGGCCGTCCTCGCTCATCACGTGAGTCGAGCACGCCAGGCAGGGATCGAAGGAGTGAATGGTGCGCAGAACCTCCAGCGGTTTTTCCGGGTCGGCCAGGGGCGTCCCCAGAAGGGCGGCCTCGAAGGCGCCGATGTTGCCGGCCGGGTCCCGGGGTGAGCCATTCCAGGTGGTCGGCACCACGCACTGATAATTCCGGATGCGACCCCGCTCGATCTCCACCCAATGGCCAAGCGCGCCGCGCGGCGCCTCGCTGAAGCCAGCCCCCCGGGCGGTCTTCGGCCAGGCGGTCGGCTCCCACAGGTCGGTGTTGGCGGTGGACAGATCGCCGGCCTTCAGGTTGGCGATCAGTGCGTCGTAGCTTTCCTTCAGCCGATGGGCCGCCCACTGGCACTCCAGGCCGCGCGCGGCCGTGCGCCCCAGGGCCGAGAACAGCGCCACGACCGGCACATCCAGGTGCCGCAAGGTGGCCTCCACGGGCTCCTTGAACTGGGGCTTGCCCTGGGCATAACCGATGACGAAGCGGGCCAGCGGTCCCACCTCCATGGCGTGGCCCCGCCAGCGCGGTGCCTTCAGCCAGGAATACTTGGCCGATTCATCCAGTTCGCGGATCTGGGTGCTGGGATCGCCCTTGGTGTTGGGACCAAGCGCGAAGTGCGGTTCCGTGACCCCATCGAAGGGATGCAGCCCCTGGGACTCGTCGTCATAGGCGTACCAGGAGTGGGCCACGAACTCCTGGATCTGCGCGGGGTCCTTCAGGTCCACCTCGTGCACCCTGGACAGGTCGCCGTCGATGATCGCGCCCCGAGGCAACATCAGGCTGTCGGCGGAATAGTCATTGGCCCGCGCCGGCATGTCGCCATAGGCCAGCAGGCTCTTGGACGCCAACCCGCCCCCATGCAGCCAGTCCTTATAGAAGCCGGCGATGGCCAGCAGGTCGGGGATATAGACCTGATCGATGAAGGTCACGGACTGCTCGATGATGGAGGCGACCATGTTCAGCCGCTCCATGTTCACCGCGCCGACCGCGCCCGTGCCCTCCAGGTTGATGGGACAGGGCACGCCGCCCACCAGCCAGTTGGGGTGCGGGTTCTTGCCGCCGAAGATGGTGTGGATCTTGACGATTTCCTTCTGGAAGTCGAGTGCCTCCAGATAATGGGCGACCGCCATCAGGTTGGCCTCGGGCGGCAGCCTGTAGGCCACGTGACCCCAATAGGCGTTGCGGAACGGCCCCAACTGGCCGGACTCCACGAACCGGGCCAACCGCCCCTGAAGGTCGCGGAAGTAGCCGGGCGAGGACAGCGGCCAGGGTGAGATGGACTGCGCCAGGGCCGAGGTGGCCTTGGGGTCGGCCTTGAGCGCCGAGACCACGTCGACCCAGTCCAGCGCATGCAGGTGGTAGAAATGCACCAGGTGATCCTGCACGTACTGGGCCAGTTGCATGATGTTGCGGATGATGTTGGCGTTCGCCGGAATGGCGATGCCCAGGGCATCCTCTACCGCGCGCACCGAGGTCAGCGCATGGGTGCCGGTGCAGACGCCGCAGATGCGCTGCGTGAAGGCCCAGGCGTCGCGGGGATCGCGGCCCTTGAGGATCAGTTCCAGCCCGCGCCACATGGTGCCGGTGGAGACGGCGTTGCGGATGACGTTGTCGTCATCCACGTTGACCTCCAGGCGCAGGTGGCCCTCGATGCGGGTCACCGGATCCACCACCACGCGCCGGCCGTCGGTGTCGAGGGCGAAGCCGTTGGGGGTTTGCATCGTCGTCATGGGGGCGTGTCCTCCTCACGGTCGCCGGATCAGACGCCAGGACGGTCGGACGGCCGATCGGAGGCGCCGGCCTCCTGGTCGGCCAGAGCGTTGACCGAGGCGGCGGCCCGGGCGGCCTCGGCCCGCGCGTTGCGGGCGTCCTTCTTGTCGGCGGCGGTCTTGACGATGCTCACGGCGGCATGCGCCGCCACGGCCCCGCCGGCCAGCGCGGCCACCGTGGCGCCCACGGTATCGGCGTTGCCCTCGGCGGCGAACGGCTCGATGTTGGTCAGGCGGGCGTAGAACGGGCCCTTGTCCCAGAAGGCGTCCTCGGAACAGCCGATGCAGCCATGGCCCGACTGGATGGGGAAGGACACCCCCTCGTTCCAGCCGACCGTCGAGCAGGCGTTGTAGGTGGTCGGCCCCTTGCAGCCCATTTTGTAGAGGCAATAGCCCTTTCGGGCGCCCTCGTCATCCCAGGCCTCCACGTACTGGCCGGCGTCGAAGTGCGGTCGGCGATAGCACTTGTCGTGGATGCGCTGTGCGTAAAACATCTTCGGCCGGCCATGACGATCCAGTTCGGGGATGCGCTCGAAGGTCAGCATGTAGGTCAGGACCCCGGTCATCACCTCGGCGATGGGCGGGCAGCCCGGCACCTTGATGACCGGCGTGTCGGTGACCACCTCGTGGACCGGCGTGGCCTGGGTGGGGTTGGGCTTGGCCGCCTGTACACAGCCCCAGGAGGCGCAGGATCCCCAGGCGATCACCGCTCGGGCGTCGCTGGCCATCTCCCTCAGCTTATCCACGAAGGGCCGGCCGCCGGGCAGGCAGTGAATGCCGCCATCCTTGAGCGGTGGATTGCCCTCCACGGCAAGGATGTATGCCCCTTTGTGAGTGGTGCGCACCTCCTCCAGGATCTCCTCCGCCTGGTGGCCGGCCGCGGCCATAATGGTATCGTCGTAATCCAAAGAGATCATCGACAAGATGACGTCTTTTACGAGCGGATGCGCCGATCGAATAAAGCTTTCCGTGCAGCACGTACACTCCAGCCCGTGGAGCCAGACCACCGGGATGCGCGGTTTGGTCTCCAGGGCATGGGCGAGCGTTGGCGCCAGCGTTGGCGCCAGCCCGAGGGACGCGGTGGTCAAGCTGCAGAATTTCAAGAAGTTGCGCCGGGATATCCCCTGACGCCGCATCACGTCATAAAATGTTTCGGTTCCGGACAACATGTGACCTCCCCAGAGCTTCTTTGTATGACTTTTGTTGTTGACCCGTTTTCATCGGACAAAACGACAAACGTTATTAGGATTTTCTGGGAAACTTTCTAGCATTCCCCAATCCGCACCGGCGCGTAGTCCTGGCCAGGGCAGGACCGCTCTTGGAATGGTACCCTATTCCACCAGCAAACGCCCAAAAAAAATGGGTGTCGTGACCCCTGACGCGGAAACGAGCCTTCGAAACCATCGCGACGGCATTGTCGACATCATGTCGACAGTCGACCCAGGAACCATCGTTCAGACGGACGACAACGGCGTGCATCGCGGAGCAACGAAACGGCCGCACCCGCGAAGTGTTTCAGTGACGACCGGCTGGGGGACATCCAACGGCGGCACGAGAGAGGCGAAGGCCCGGCACGCCACCACGTTCGCATGTCAACCTGGACGTACTTCCTGAGTGCAGGCCCGCCCCCATCCGATCTCGATCGCCAGCGCTCATGCGTCATGGCCGTGGGCCATCGGACAATTTCGCGTCTTGACTTTGAGCGCGCCGCGACGCAAGGTCCGGGTCCTTCGGCGCCTCGTCCGATCCGTTGGGCGGGGTCGATGGTGTTTCGTCAGCTTCTTGTGGGGCCGTAGCTCAGTTGGGAGAGCGCAGCAATCGCACTGCTGAGGTCAGGGGTTCGATTCCCCTCGGCTCCACCATTTTTTGCGCGCAGCCGACACACTAAACCCTGCGCGCTTGGTTCCGGTTCGAGGCTTCGCCTCTCACCTCCACCAATCAAATCAAGTCCCAAATGTCAGAGGTCGCCGGTTTGATGACCTGGCGGCAATTGGTGCTTTCGCACTCAGGCTTCGCATCCGCGTGACACCTCGCGATGCGACGGGACGGGTTGGCGCGTGCACCGTCGCGCTAGCGAGGTGCGCTTGCCGCCACCCCGTGACGCACCCCTGTCCTTCCGTCCGGTTCGCGCCGCATGGTCGCGCGTCGCAAAGAGCCGGACAACGCTGCTTAACAGCGACAACCATGACGCATCAGCCCTCGCGTTCATGTCTGGCCCGGCTCCAACCGATGCCGGACCTCGAGAGCGTCCCGAGGCACATCATGCACGGGCCGTCATCCGTCGCCCACACCACCGTCGTCGCGCCCCAACCGCAACCGAGGATTCCCTCGCCGCGCGTTTTGCATTACGGTCGGCGCGGTCTTCCATCATGCCCGCGCGGCCCCCGCCTCTTCCGGAAAGCCCTCATGGACATCATTCTCAGCCCCCTGTTCCGCATCACCTTGCTGGTCATCAACCTCTACATCTGGGTTGTCATCATTCAGGCCATCCTGACGTGGCTGGTGGCCTTCAACGTGGTCAATCCCTACAATCAGGTCGTCAGCACCGTCGGCGAGGTGCTGCACCGGCTGACCGAGCCGGCCCTGCGGCCCATCCGGCGCTATCTGCCCAACCTGGGCACCGTCGATCTGTCACCGCTGGTGTTGATCCTGGGCCTGATTTTCGTTCAGATGGTGCTGCAGGAGTTGCTGTTCCGCTTGACCTGAGGTCGATCATGGCCAACGGTTCGCAGCCGGCCGACACCACGACGGCGACGGTGGCGTCCTCACTCTTGCCCCTGGTCCGAACCGATGACGGCGCCCGACTGACGGTACGGCTGACCCCCAAGGCGGCGCGCGACCGCATTGATGGCATCGCCACCGACGCCGATGGCCGCGCCTGGCTGCGGGTGTCGGTCACCGCCGTGCCCGAGGGCGGCAAGGCCAACGCCGCCCTGGTGGCCGTGCTGTCCAAGACCTGGCGACTGCCCAAGGGGGCGTTCACCCTGGTCGGCGGTGCCACCGACCGCCGCAAGAGCTTGCACGTGTCCGCACCGCCGGAGACACTGGATGCCCTGACGGAGCGTCTGGCAGCGCTGCCCCGGCGGTGAGTCGTGGCCGCCCAGCGTCGCCCGCCGAACCCGGAGGATCCCGCCGATGGCCAGCGGCGCTCACATCATCGAGGGCCAACACACCGCTCAGGACATCCTTCGCGAGGTGCATCAGCAGGTGCGCCACCTCGACGAGGAGCACCGCCTGACCGTGACCCTGGCGTTTGTGGTGGTGGGCGACAACCCGGCCACCCTGCAACTGATCGCCAACAAGAAGGCCCGTGCCGAGGAGGCCGGCCTGCGTACGCAGTTGCACACCTTGCCCGCCGACACCGCCGACGGTGAGGTCATCACCGTGATTGATGGGCTCAACCACGACGCCGGCGTGCATGGCATCCTCATCCAGCATCACATGCCCCGCTATCGCGACGCCCGCCGGCTGATCGAGGCTGTGGAGCCGGCCAAGGACGTGGATGGATTTCACACCGCCAACGCCGGCCTCTTGGCCACCGACGTGCCCACCTTTGTGCCGTGCGACGCTCTTGCCGGGGTGCATCTGCTCAAGCACTACGTGGAGCCGCGCCCGGTCGGCTGGCACGCCGTGGTGGTCGGCGACACCCACCGCACCGGTCGGCCGGCGGCCCGCCTGCTGTTGGGAGAGAGTTGCACGGTGACCATCGCCCACGAGGACACCCGCGACCTGGCCGAGGTCTGCGCCAAGGCCGACATCCTCTTCGCGGCCACCAACCGCGCCGGCATGATCCGCGCCCACCACGTCAAGCCGGGGGCGGCGGTCATCGACCTGGGCCGCAGCCGCATCACCGTCAACGGCGAGTTGCGCATCGTCGGCGACGTGCGCTTCGACGAGGTCCGCGCTGTGGCCGGCTGGGTTACCCCCGTTCCCGGCGGCATCGGTCCGGTCGCCGTGGCCATGCTGATGCGCAATGTCGTTGTCGCCTGCCGCCGCCAGAACCGATTGGACAACAGTCGTCTGGATGGCAAGGGAGCACGCCATGGCGCTTGATCCCGCCGCGTCCGAGCCCCCCCAGGCGGCGCCGCGCATCCTGGTGGTGGACGACACCCCGGACATTCGCGACCTGCTGGCCCGCTACCTGGGGCAACACGGGCTGGCCGTGGAGACGGCCGCCGACGGCACCGGCTTGCGGGCCGCCCTGGCCCGCGACAACCCGGCCCAGCGGCCGGATCTGGTGATCCTGGACCTGATGATGCCCGGCGAGGACGGCCTGTCCCTGTGCCGGTCCCTGCGCGCCGACCCGGCGACCCAGGACCTGCCCATCGTCATGTTGACCGCCATGGGGGAAGAGACCGACCGAGTGGTGGGCCTGGAGCTGGGCGCCGACGACTACGTGCCCAAACCCTTCAACCCGCGCGAACTGCTGGCGCGGGTGCGGGCGGTGCTGCGCCGCGCCGGCCCACGCCACGGGGACTCGGTCCCCCATCCTGGCAAGGACGAGACGGCGGCGGTGGACACCCCCGGACATCTGCCCGAAGCGGGCCGGGTGCGCTTCGACCGCTGGATCCTGGACCTGGGCCGGCGCGAGTTGGAAGGTCCCGACGGTGTGGGCATCGCCTTGTCGACGGGGGAATACTCCATGCTGCGGGCCTTCGTGGAGCACCCCGGCCGGGTGCTGACCCGCGACCAACTCCTGGACCTGGCGCGTGGGCGCGGCGCCGCGCTGACCGATCGCAGCATGGACACCCAGGTGAGCCGCCTGCGCCGCAAGATCGAGCCCGATCCCCGCGAGCCGCGCCTGCTCAAGACCGTGTGGGGCGGCGGCTACGTGCTGGCCGTTCCCGTGGAGCGGCTGTGACGGCGCGGGCGCACCCAACGTCGTCGCCCCCCTCATGCTTTGACCGACGCCCCAAGAGACGTATGCTAGGGGTCATCGGGGAACGACGTTCAGGGTGGGTACAGAACGGACGGACCTGAAACGACATGGCCAACCGGGACCACGCCCCCTCCCCCCCGGAGCCCCCATCGCGCCGAGGCCGCTGGCGTCTGCCGCGCCCCTGGCCCCGCAGCCTGGCCGGACAGACGGTGATGGTGCTGCTGATAGGGCTGACCCTGTCGCACCTCGTCTCGCTGGGGCTGTACTCCATCGACCGCGCGCGTCTGCTTCAGATCCTCGGGGCGCGGACGCTGGTCACCCGGGTCGCGGAGGCCGTCGAACGCCTGGAGGAGATCGAGTCACCGCGCGCCGCCTGGCAGTTGATGCGCGCCATGAGCGATGGCCGGGTGCAACTTCGGCTGGCCGACACGGCGCTGGTGCCCGATCCGACGACGCCTGACGACGCGGACGCCGCCCACGCCGAGCGTCCGCCGATGAGCGGATTCCTGCAACACGCCCTGGATCGAACCTTGAACGCGCCGGACGACCCCGCTCGGCCCGTGCGGATCGGCCTGGCCGACGCCGCGACCATCGGCCCGGGCAAGGGCGGGGGACCTTTCTCCCCGCCGTTCATGCCCTGGCGATCGCAGCCTTCGCCCCTGCCTCCGTCGCCGCCTCTTCCGGACATATCCCCCTCGACCGGCGCGGCGGCCACCTTCGAGGACGGCGCCCCCTGCGACTCTCGGTCCTGGTTCTGGCGCCGTTTCGGCGCCGACGGTTGGGCGCATGATGACCATTGCGACCAGAAGGAGCGCGGCCCTGGCTCCGATGGCGGGCGGCATGATGATGAGTCTTGCGATCAGAAAGATCATGGCTTCGGCCCCTGGGGCCGGTGGCGTGACTGGGACAAGGAAGCGCCGCCCAGCGGTGTCGAGAGATGGGTGATTCGCGATCCTCAGGACCAGGTTCTCGCCGTTTCCGTGGGCTTGCGCGATGGGCGCTGGCTCAACGTCACCGCCCATGTGCCCCGCCCGCAAGGGTTCTGGACACCCGGCGCACTCGCTTCCATCGCCCTCATGGGGATCGTCATTCTCGTGCTGTCGCTGTGGGCCGTGCGCCGGTTGACCCGGCCCCTGAGGGCGGTGGCCGACGCGGCGCGGCGCATGGGCCAGGATCCGCGCATGGATCCGCTACCCGAAACCGGCAGCCGTGAACTGCGCGCCGTGGCCGCCGCCTTCAACGACATGCGCGAACGCCTGGCCCGCCTGGTGGACAACCGCACCCGCCTGCTGGCGGCCATCTCCCATGACCTGCGCACGCCCATCACCACCTTGCGGCTGCGCGCCGAGTTCGTGGAGGACGAGGACGAGCGCGCCCGCATGCTGGCCACCCTGGACGACATGGAGGCCATGGTGCGCGCCACCTTGGACTTCGCCCGCGACGACGTCACCACGGAGGAGGCACGCAGTCTGGACCTGCGAGCGCTGGTCGAGGCCCTGTGCGACGACCTGGCGGCCACCGGCCGCGACGTGGTGGTGGCGGAGCCGCCGACCATCGAGCCGCTGGCGATTCGGGGACGCCCACGGGCGTTGCGCCGGGCTGTCGCCAATCTGGTGCAAAACGCCTGTGCCTATGCGGGCGCGGCGCGGGTCTCGGTGGAAGCCGGACCGGGCACCTGGGCGGTGGTGGTGCGTGATGACGGCCCCGGCATCCCCGAGGAGCACCTCGCCCGCGTGACCGATCCGTTCTACCGGGTGGAGGGCTCGCGCGCCCGCGAAACCGGCGGGATCGGGCTGGGGCTGTCCATCGTTCAGGCCGTCGCCGATGCCCACGGCGGTCGATTGATCCTGGCCAACCGGCCCGAGGGCGGTCTTGAGGCACGCCTGGACGGCCCGCTGGAAGAGAGCCGCCGGGGCCGGGCATAGGTCGATCCCACGCCGGGCCACTCCGGCCATTCTTTACAACCGCCGGACTCACATCACCAGCACCCCGGCCACCGACAGCACCAGCAGCACCGCGAAGCCAATGTTGACGGCCCGGGAGAGCCGTGGGTTCGACAGCACCGAGGCGAAGGCCGCCCCGAACCCAAGCCAGGTCACGTTGATGACCAGGATCAGCGTCGACAGAGCGAGGACTTTGACGATGGCATCCAGCGCCACGCTATCGGCCACGACAACCACACCCGAGCACACCGCGCCGATGGCCGCGTAGGCCTTGGGATTACTCAGGGCCAGGAGCAGGCCACCGGCGAAGGACGGCGGTGTGCCGGACTGGTGTCCCCGCGCCGGCGGCGGCGCGGTGGCGATCTTGACCGCCAGATAGAGGATATAGGCCAGGGCCAGGACGCTGATCACCGGCAGGACCCCCGGCAGCGCCAGCACCAGACCGGCCAGGCCCGAGGCGACGACGATCAGCACAACCGTTGTTCCCCCCGAGATACCCAGGAAGTAGGGCACGCTGGCCGTGATGCCGAAAGCCACGCCGAGCCCGGCCAGGCTCAGCGTCGCAGGCCCCGGGCTGCCCATCAGCGGCAAGGCCGTGACCAGAAGCAGCGTGAGGTTTTCAAGCATGGCCGGATCTCCCATGTCCGTGACGGCCCCGAGGATAGGCCCGGACCGCACCATCCTTCTTGAACGATCCTGCGAGAACACCTAGGCACCCGGTCTGCACGGAAGCCGCTCGATAAATCTGCATTCGGTGTGACCTGCTGAATGCGCCACAAAATATGGGGCTCGAGCGATGGGCACGAGATTGGAGTGCAAACACCACGCGGACGCGGCAACGGTGTTGGAGACCTATCGGGCAGAGCGCGACGGGATCCGTCGCGCCCATCCTCATGTGATCTGACTGTTGCTCTCCGGGGAAGCTCCTGTGACGGTGGCCTGCGGGAGCGGCCTTGGCACATGGTGGATTGACCTGCCGATCCACCGCTGGAATGTCGAGGGGCTGGATGGGCTGGAAGATCGTCGGCGCCGCAACAGCCGCGCCACGTCAGGCCAAGGCCGCCAGCCTTGACGAGCAGGTGGCCTCTAAAAAAGTTCATGACGGACTTCCGGGGACCAACCGGGCCGGAACGACGCGAACTGTTAACGTCTTGGTTCGGGGGCTCCTCTGGCGTGGCGCTTCAAGTCATACCCCCCGACAAAAGAAGTAGCGTCTTTTGTCGGGGGGCCGACGCGACCGCGTCGGCGCGGCAAAGCCGCGTATGGCCTTGATCCTGACAAGACAGGTTCAAGGCGGGCTGGTATGAAGCGGTCCGGCACACTGGGCTTGGTCAAGCTGACGCCGTCACCTCCTGAACGTTCAATAGGACACCGCCTGACCCCGCGCCGCGTCCGTGACCTTGACCGTAGGCCACGGCGATGTGAGCAGAACATAAAGGCTAGGAACAACGACCAAAGCAAGGACCGTGGCCAGGGCCAACCCAAGGATGATGGCCATGCAGAGCGGGTACCAGGAGGACGAGGACAGCGCCAGCGGCGTCAGGCCAACGATGGTGGTCACCGAGGTGGTCAGGATGGGCCGCAACCGGTCGGAGGCGCCGTGCGCGGCCGCCTCCACGATGCCCGTGCCCTCGCGCAGACGCTGGTTGATGACCTCGACCATGACGATGGCGTCATTGACGACGATTCCGACAAGCGCGATCACGCCGATCATGGCGGGGAAGGAGATCGGGATCTGGAGCGCGAAAAAACCGAGCCCAACACCGGTCAGCGCCAGCGGCGCCATGGCCATGATGATCACCGGCTGACGGAACGAGCCGAACAGCAGGGCAAGGATCGCGAAGACCAGGAACAGCGCCGCGATGAAGGCGGTTCCGGCGTTCGCATAGGTCTCCGCCGCGCTCTCGATCTCGCCTCGGAACCGATAGGTCACGCCCGCCGGCCAGGTTTCGGCCATGGCGTTCAGCTCGGGCCGCAGCCGGTCGGCGACCTGCTGAGCCGTCATGACACCCGAGAGGCGGGCCTTCACGGTCACGGTGCGTCGTCCATCGGTATGGATGAAGGCGGTGGGGGTTGGTTCCAGACGGACATCGACCAGCGATACCAGGGACACGCGCGCCCCAGCCTCGGTGATGACAGCTAGGGTCTCCAGTTCATGGATCGCGCGCGGCCCTCCTACCGTGCCGCCACGGCTGGCGAAATCGGTGCCGAGGCGGAGGTCGAGATCCGGCTCGGTGCCCGGCATCTGGACTGTGCCGATCTTGTCCGCCGTCATGGCGATGCGCACCTGGTCGATCAGGTCGGTTTCGTCGAGGCGGTGGAACGTGAGGGCCTCCGCGTCGGCCACGAAGCGCGCCTCGGTCCGAAACGGCCCCAGGGTGTCGCGAATGTCGGCGACGCCCGGCAGGGCCGCCAGCCGCGCCTGAATCGCCAGCGAGATGTCGCGCAGCACGGTTACATCATCGCCCTGGATCTCGATCTGCACCGGGTCCGCGCCGGTCGCGCCGCCCAGGTCGGGCGTCAGGCGGACCACCACACCCGGTTCGTCGATGAGGGCACGGTCCAACCCGGCGCGGATATCGTCGAGCGTATCGTAGGCGGCGCGATCCCGCTCGTCTTTCGGCCGAAACAGCACCGAGATGCCCACCAGGTGCGGGCCGCCCAATTCCAGCAGATACTCGTCGAGGGTGTTGAGCGCGAACGGGCTGCGCTCCCCGGCGTGGGTGGTGATGCTCTCTAGATAGGGCAGCGTGCGCAGGAAGGCACCGGCCTTGTGCGCCACCCGCTCGGCATCGGCGTACCCCGCGTCGGGCTTCAGGTCGATCGTGATGCCCAGGGGACGCCGGTCCTCGTTCGGGTAGACGATGGACGGCAAGGTCCCGGCAAGCCCGAGCGCCACCACGAAGGCTCCGGCGGCCAGCGCCACGACACC
>Ga0126339_10002304_pt1 | contig 13616 bp, 8 predicted proteins | sample OrbTmetagenome_2_FD_92532 | JGI IMG/M metagenome (GOLD analysis project Ga0126339, IMG submission 92532) | Coral microbial communities from Petempiche,Puerto Morelos, Mexico - Orbicella T R C metagenome | ecosystem: Host-associated > Invertebrates > Cnidaria > Coral | place: Petempiche,Puerto... | reverse complement strand
GGTTTTTTTTTTTTTTTTTCGTGGTGCCCCTGGGGATTGGTGGTGCCCTGGGCGCGGGGGGGGTGGGGGCAATTTTTTGTTTTTTCCCCCCCCCCCCCCCCCCACACACACAGACACAGACACACTCTTTGTTTGATTGTTGGCTTTTTGTTTTGTAAAATTAGGCTTCTTTCTCGAGTACTTTGAAGGAATCAAGCATGGCGGATGATAACAACTCCAAGGCATTGTCCCCTTTACCTCCCTCTCCGTCTCCGTCCCTCCCTCAGTACCCCTGGTACTCTTAGATAGATAGAGGCACTCGATCGAGTCCAACCATGACTGGGCCTTACCCGTCCCTGACCCCTTGCCTATTTCCTTACATGCTTCTAAAGTCTTAAATTAACACTTGCTGTCTTTTTATTCAGGGACCACCCGGACCTCAGGGAACAGTGGGAGCTCCCGGTGTCTTAGGAGCACTTGTAAGTAGACGGCTTTTCAGTGAATTCGCGGAAAGTTCGGTATACTCATATTAGACACAAAAGTCATTTACTATATTGTCATAGAGTACGACGGACATTTGAGAACGCGAGAGAAATTTAGAAAACGTGAGCGACAACATAAAAAGGAAACAAAACAATGGCACTTTAAGGGGTGCATGGCTATGAAAAAAAATTGGTCAGCAGGTCTTTGAAGTTAGTTGAAATTTGCCGATTTTATATTATTGGCTCCTCAGAAATTTCATGACTTATGCTGCAGCGATCGTAAATAAGGCTTATCAGACTTTATCGTCGATATATTATTAATTGAAACTGTCTGATGTGAAAAGAATAACTGACCAGGTATTGGGATCCAAGGGGCTGTTAAGGAAAGAACCTCGTTACCTCGGATATTCTGAACGAAGGACTTCAACTGTTCAAAAATTCAATTTTAGATCTAGTGCCGAATCCGCGCAGTCAGACCTTACCCTACCATAATGAGTATGAAGCTAGTTACATGTCATCCACTTAAACAATGCAATAACTCTAGCCAATCACAAAGGACACAAACAATTCATTAAACCAATCACAACTTGAAGTACATGCAGCTCACGCAAAGCGCGGGAAAACGAGTGCAGGCGGGTCACAATTGGTTTTGGTTTTGTTTCTGATTGGACAAAAAAGTGGCGCGAGTTTTTTAAGCCAATCGTGTAGTGTATTAATGTAAAACCAATTACTTTTCGACACTCGAAAGAAAACCGCTCTAACTAGTTAAAGGTCTGAGTGTGAGGACCTTTAGCCTGCGACACAGGGAGTCTACACTGCCGGTTTAACCTGTCTGTGGTACTTCTGGCTGCACCGCAGGTTTACCGGCTGTATCGCAAGGAAGGAACGTTATAGGAAGTGATCTTTGCTAACTTGTTTTCCAACAGGGAACAGTTGGACCGCCGGGTGAAAATGGAGCGCCAGGACCTATTGGACTTCTTGTGAGTATCTTTGTATTAGAACTGCTTTTTCTTACAAAACGCATTCTGTCAAATATTTCAGTCTGAAGTGATTCAAATCTTCATGCTAGTGTAGTATCTCGTCCCGAAGATAAACCATCTAGCAAACCCTAAGCTGCAAGATAGATCGCCTCAGATATTGAGAATACATGACACGTTCGTGACACGTCCGGTAGACCCGCAGGCTGTGGGATGAATCCACAGGACAAGTTAACTTAATCGAGAGATACTTGAATCTGTTCTCCAAGAAATATACTAGTCTTGTTGTAACTCATCTAAAAAATCAACAAACTGATAGCAATTGATATCTAAGTACAAAGATATTTCGACACCGATAAAGAGAAATAAAGTATCTTCAACAAGCGAAAGATAAGAGGAAAATAAAAGAAAGAACTTATTTTGACAATTCAAACCATTAACTATGTTCAAACTAAGCTGCGAAATAACTTTACTGTAAGTGATCGTTTCGACTGAAATATTATGTCAAGTAACCCTCGCCAGAGAGTTTCGTATCTAGTAGTCAAACATGATGAAAATAACAATGAAAATAATTTTACTACAAGCCATTTTGAATTGAAAAATGGCGTAATTGAAATGATAGCAAAGGTGTTCTAAGTTATCACCTCAGTGGCAATGCTGTAGAATAGCTGAGGCTCTCCCTCCCCGACCCCCTTTTTTAAATGATTCGTCATCTTTTGTTCACTTAACAGGGACCTGTCGGACCCCCCGGCCCAGACGGAGAGAGGGGACTGGACGGAGCAAAGGTATTGTCATTTGGAGGGGGCTGTAAAAACTTGGTTCAAGTTGACTAGAGAAGCCTTATGCTAACTGGCGAAGGTGCTCTGCCCCACTTTCTGTCGCAACTGGCAACTTAAAAGAGTGGCTGCCCCTCTTGTCGTCTAAGACTTCTCTCAAACTGGCCATTATTGTATCAGAGAGACACTATGTGACTTAGTTTGATCATTGATGGGACAGAAAGTTCTTGATGGAGTATTGCATTTTATTATCAACTTCTTAGACAGCTTTATCGTTCTTATTAACGTCACGACTTGATGTCTTGATTATTTGATATTGTTTGTTTAGTTATTTATGTATTTGTTCATTCATTCACTCGTTCATTCGTTCGTTCGTTCGTTCGTTCATTTATTCATGCTTACATTCGTTCGTTCGTTTGCTCGTTCGTTTAGTCATTCATTAATTCACTCGTTGCTTGGTTGGTTCATTCATTCATTTATTCATTCATTAACTCGTTCGTTCGTTCGATAGTTCGTTAATTGACCCGTTCGTTCGGTAGTTCGTTCATTCACCCGTTCGTTCGTTTATTTAGGATTTGTTTGTTTCCTTTTGTACATGATAGGGTGATCCCGGTGAACCCGGTGCTGATGGCAAGCAAGGCCTGACCGGACAGCCTGTAAGTCTCCTTTTTTATGCTCTCCCAATTGCTCCTCAGACTTTTTTTAACAGCCGGTAAATGAACAAAGTCGAGCCCTTGTGTGACACCTAGTCACAAAAGAGATAGATAACAATGAAGAAAGTTTTATGGCTATTTATGCTGACTGACTGTTTACATCGTGCACCATAGATTTCATTAGATGGACGATAAAAATCAGAGAAAAGAAAATGAGTCAAAACGCTCTTCAAATCTACAATGCGTTGATAGATGTTTCTAATTTTCTTCAATTTTAACAGGGTCAAGACGGGAGACCAGGGGCGAGAGGAAGTGGAGGAGAAAGAGGCAAACGGGTGAGAATCAAGCTTGTGTTGAAGTCTGTTTTGTGTCCTGAGTGTAGTAGACAGAAAACAGCGAACTATTCTAATTCTAAGTCAAAAGTGTGAATTTCATTTGAGAAGAATTGGAAAACTATCAGCACCACACGAAACTAGAGCTCAACAGGTATCAGTTAAATGGTCACAAACTTGCTATTGAAAGTTAGAACCACCTTGTACAGCACAACAAATTGTACCAAACGAAGTACTGGTAACACGCCCCATTTTTATCCACAGACTAAACGTTAGAACCACAGCGTAAACAGTACCACATGAAAGTACTGCTTAATAGTGTTCATTTGAATGGTCACACACTAGGGTTTCATCCACAGACTTAAAACGTGGTAACGTGGCTGAGTTTGATCCAGAAACTTGACGGTTACTGCAAGATTGCCATTCATTGATGTGAAGTAACAGGCTGGACCAATAATAAGAAAAGCGGGTGAAAATAAGGAAAACTTGCAGCAATTGCAAGCAGTTTTGAATTGCCAAATTTAGTAGAGTGTGCACAGCTGAGATGGAAAATGTCATACTCCGGCCTCTTAAAGGTTTGGTCCCTCTCACGATACCTTGCGTGGCTCTTTTCCACGTATTATGGCACATTGTTTTGATAGCGGACTACCAGCGAGCCATATAAGGTCATATGGTAATTTTTTGTTTCTTTGCTATTCTTTGATAGGGTCCCCCAGGCCCTCCGGGTCCTCCAGGACCGAGAGGAGACATAGGCGAGGCGGTAAGTATGACGACAAGAATCACTTATGGTCTTAAAAGTTGATCACTTCCCACCACACTCTGATTTACAAGACAGGATTGATGCTTGTGCAGAATTTGAAATTGAAGACATTTTATAATTATTACCGTTTCTAAAACAAAAACTGGGGCTGTCAGAGTTTAGCCTACGTAACAATTGTTTTCCAAGAAAATGAACTTGCATGTAATTATATATTTTCACAAGTAAAGTGAATTTTAATCCCTCAAATTTCCTGGTCAGCATCCAATCCAAAATCCTCCTGATCGTTTATTAAATGAGAAAGCCTAAAGTTCAGTGGCTCATAACCGAGCTACCCCTAGATGGAATGCTAGTCCATTTCAGGCTACTTGCCATCATTCTGAGCTATCCAGATGTCCCAACATATCAGCCAGGCGGAGATAGGCACTGCGAGAAGGAAGTATCTTGCCCGCTTCTTGGTCATTAATTAATTAATTAATTAATTTATTTATTTATTTATTTATTTGTTTGTTTGTTTGTTTGTTTGTTTGTTTTCCTGGTTACTGCATTACAAAACACTGAAATGTTTTTTGCAGGGACTGAATGGTGGACCAGGTCCCCAGGGACCCCCCGGCCGCAAAGGACCAAGGGTGAGTTAAAAGTTGGTTAAATCCAAGATGGCCGACTGTTTAAGACAAACAACTGTTTCAGTAGGCGGGATAAATCGCTGGGAATTGTTACATACCGAGGTCCAATGCAGAAGCCTGTCACGTGACCTGGTTAAACCGTGGTCACACTGTGCAAAACACATCGTCTGTGTGAACACGCTGCATACGGCTAATCTCGTCCCAGATCTCTTTGCCTTCGCCTCCAAGAGATATGGTAACTAGATTAGGGTAAGGTTTCCGTTCTTACGTCATTCACATGTGTTTGTTTCAGGGTGAATCTGGAGCCCCGGGTGAACTTGGAGCTGATGGCATTCCCGGAGAAGAGGTGAGAGGAATGGGACTGAGTGGAGTCCAGTCTGTATCTTTCGCGTAATGTCCACTGCAAAGGGAGAGCGCAGCTTGTTCAGCGTAGACAGAATAGAAAGGAAATGAAGACAAAGCAATTCCTGGTAGCAATAATGATAATAATCTCTGTACGAAGAAGGAAGATTCAGTTAAAAATAAGAGCCCAATCAAATGCAGGACACCTGAATGTTGTCATTGGACACCCGAGGAGTGACTGACTGGTGATCTAATTGTATATTTCGACTGGTGTGCTTAGATACGCTAGAAGGCGATGAGGACAATTATTAATTGTTAAGGCTCTGTGTGGCTGTGTCTTTGCTTAGCTCTCAGGTTTCAGTAGCATGAAACGACTATGAGCTTTGCTACTCCGCCGGGATGGAATGCCAGCATTTTTGAGGTTGGCCAAACACTCCACTGCTACCCTTTTATACACCTCGGCTTAAAAAGCCTTGAGAGTTAGTGTCTTACCCAAGATCATATCACAGTGACCCGAGCCGACTCTTGAACCGGACCGCTCGATTACGGGCTTTAATGCGCTAACCATCAGACCACTATTATTTTGAATAACATATATTAAATGATTTAGTTCTTAAACTATTCACTGTTTGTTCTAGGGACCTGACGGACCCCCCGGACCACCTGGTAAACCCGGCTTCCCAGGCACAGATGTAAGTTATGATGTAAAATAATATACGCACATACGAATTACACATACATTGTAGAGCTCAAATCTAAGGTGTTAACGATGCCTATGACCAAGCAAAGGGATGTCAAAGGAAGATGGACGGAAGGAAAAGTCCGTGCTTGAGCCTGTAAACCCATTGCATTGGCGCTTTCTTGGTTTCTGTAGAATGAAGAGTCAAGGAGTATTTCAACTCTCCCCTGGATGAGACGTTAGCTCATCGCAGGGTTACCCTTCGCAGTTGAATTTGTCAGTACCCATTTATACACCGCAAAAGACGCTGTGAAAGTGACGTGAGACAAGGCTCGAATCCAAAAATACTCAGTCAATCCGAAATACAGTGCACAAGTCATCAGATCGCCGCTCTGAAGATGAAAGTGAGAATAAATAACGTGGCCTTACTTTTGTCGACGTTATTCGGTACGGTCTCGTACATACATCGGTGAACGTATCCTGTTGCACATTTGCGAGACATACGAGACTGGTATTCTCGTTCGCTTCGCTCAGCCGAATAGAAAACATTTCTATGAGAAGTAAAGGGCAAATAATACAACAAATAGTGGAGAGAGCCGCTTGCAACAGTCGAATTTTTTCACAAGAAACTAAGGCACGCTGAATACGGATTACAAGCCAGAGAATACCCGTAAAACTGTAGACGAGGGTTAAACAACGATAATAGGCCATTTCCGCCTCCGTTTCAAAACAAGTCCTCATGCAAAACCTTTCATATGAAAAGGAGTTAATTGTACGAAAATGAACCTGTAGGGGAAACACAATTTCATATGAATGATTTCGTGCGAAGACTCGTTTTTATACGGAGGCAAAAGGCAACTCGGGCATGGCCTGTTATAATGAGAAAAAAAAATGTCTCTAGTTAAATGGCGTCAAGTGGTGTGGTATTCATGAGGAGTGGGTTATTCTAATGGGGAAAAAAATGTAATACAACCTAATTAAACAGCTTAAAGAAATAAAATTCAAGGCAAGTGTTGTGTCATGCTGTGTTTGTAGGGAACACCCGGAATACCCGGAACACCCGGAGCACCCGGCGAAAGAGGAGTAAAGGTAACTTCATTAGCTCTTCATCACGTCTTTCTGATTTATTCCCTCGGCCTACTTCTGTAACAAATGTCCTGTTTAGGTGGGGTTGCTGGGAACATTTTAGCGAGGTTAAGTAACAAGCCTGTGAGGCGGAACATGACGTCGATTTTCTGGGAATATTTAGAGTGTGTCTTCGTGTCGGAGCTACCTTCCAGTTAAATATGTTAAGGCAACGTTCAATTTCAAATAAAAACGTGGTAATACGGCCGTTATAGTTCACATTTTTGTGAAAAGAAATACATATAGAATTTTCATTTCATATGGTTTTCAGTAGAGGGCGGTAGACTGTTGGCAGTCTGTTAATCTCTCGAAATTCAGCAGGGGTTATTATGAGGCGAGACGCTTAAGCCTAAAGGAGAATGGGTCGAGACTACCGCGTTTTTGTGTTCGCAATGGCTAAACACTCGTCCAAGTGACCCTAAGAGAAAAAACCGGCTACCAGCAGTCTAAGGGTGGCGAACAAATCAGTGGACAACACGTGCAGTGTAATTGTTATTAGATCTGTGTGTTTTGCTGTCACGACGTTCTCCTTGTGATAAAGTGGAATCATATGTAACCAGTGAACAAGAGAGGGGGAAAGATGTTGAAACCCTTACAAGAGAGTGTCTTCCAGATAGCACTTGATTAACGTTCTTGGAAAGGTTTATGTTCGTCACAATATTCAGAGGCACACAAAAAGCCGGTTTAGGCCTACATGAGAAACGTTTCAGCCAGCTCGATTCAGCTGCTGCTCAAATGTCTGAAGAATGCATTTGTATTCACGTTCGTCTGATAACTTCAAGTGACCATGTGCTGTTTATCCTACAGGGCGCCAAGGGATTCCCAGGCCTGGCAGGAAACGATGGTGCTCAGGGAGCCCGTGGAGGGCCTGGGCCGAGAGGTGCACAGGGAGACCGCGGACCCATAGGATCGCAGGTAAAGCCCATGGTTCGATTTTGCACTGATACAAGCCTCGTGTAAAACGTTTTTTTGTTTTGTTTTGTTTTTTCTTTTTCATTTCTTTTTCTAGGGCGCTCCAGGAGAAAATGGTGCCAACGGCGATCGTGGACTGCCAGGAAATACTGTAAGTAATGAGAACTAGAAGTATTTCATCCTCAAATCAATTTAAAGGGATTTTTAGCTATGTCGGTATTAAATAACAACTTGTTGTTCTCCATTTTAGGGAGCTGAGGGTGCAAAAGGAGCACGCGGAGGCCAAGGAGTCAAGGGGGAGAAGGTATATTGACTTCTTTACTACTTGCGCCTTAGATTGTAGAGCATACTGAGCAATACAACAATAGCTTTCATTTGAGATGGTCACACACTAGGATTTAATTCACAGACTAAAAAATTAGAACCACCTTGCTGGCATACAAAAACAGTGCCACACGAAGGTACTGTTCCATAGCTTTCATTTGAATGGTCACACACTCGGGTCTCAGCTGCAGACTTAAACGTTGTAACCATCTTATACAGTACAGTAAACAATACCACGTGAAGGTGCTGTTCCATAGTTTTCATTTTCGGCCGTGTTGTGGTTCCTCTACTTGTTTTTATTTCAAGCTTCTTACAATATCAGTTTTCCTTCACTGCCCCTGAAAGATGGCTTGTGAACCAAAGAAAGGGTCATTGATGCATACCCACCCGAAATGCTCAGCTTTTTCTTTTTTTTTTTTTTTTGCTTGAGTTTTTTTCAGTTAGTATACAATAATGTTAACCCCGAATCTGATCACCAGTTTTAATCTTTATTTTCCAGGGTGAACGTGGAATCCAAGGGTCGCCTGGCCGTCAAGGTCTCCAAGGCAGAATGGTGAGTGTATTTTACGTAATTATATCAAACACGAAAGACCGTGTTTGACCACATTTCAAGACACCGAGAAAAGAGTTGAAAATACGACGCGCAGCGGAGTATTTTTGAAGAGCTTCGAGGTGTTTGATAATGAGGTGAAACACTGTCTTGAGTGTTGGATATATCTTCTCAATCGAAACTAAAACTAAGGAGTAAACGGAGAAATAAAATCGTGAAATCTATGCTAATTATAATCAGATCTCTAGGCACCGTCACGTTCATGAAATATGCAATATTTCAGAGTACAAATTTTGCAGAAACTATTTAACATTAAATTCCATATAAACGCTATAATACTGGTTTGGTAAATCATTAACTGGTTTCATTCCTCTCCACGAACCCTGGCTTATCATACAGTAATCATAGCAACCATGTATAGGGTCAGGTGGTAATGTTGTATTTCTGTTCTACCTGTCTAGGGAATTGCTGGGGAACCAGGCAGCAATGGAGCGTCAGGACCTCAGGGCGATCCGGTTTGTATTATATAAAATCTTGCGCGTTTTTTTTTTTTATTTATTTATTTCCACACGTTTGGTTTTCGGCTCTAACACAAGCTGAAAAGTATGGAAAACCAACAGAAGGATGTTAAAAGGTTGCACGCGTTTAATTCATTGAGAAGTTTGGAAAACCAACAGAAAGAGGTCAAAACATTGCACGTGTTTGATTGGTTGAGAAGTTTGGAAAACCAACAGAAAGAGTTCAAAACGTTGCACGCGTTTGATTGGTTGAAAAGTTTGGCAAACCAACAGAAAGATGCCACAACCTTGCACGTGTTTGATTGGTTGAGAAGTTTGGACAAAGTAAAGGTGCTCTCTATTCAAGCAAAAGTTCCGAAAAATTCCAAACGGGGACAAATGGTACGGCAATTTCGTGGGAAAGTTTCCAGAAAATCTGGAAATTGTTTCATTTCCGAAGAGCGAACTATTCGACCGAAAATTCTGGAAATTCCGGAAGGAAAATCAAAATGGAAGGGAAATTTCCAAAAATCTGAGGGTACCTCGCGAGGTTGTCCTCTTTTCCGAAAATTCTGAAGAATGCTGTTCCACTTGTCGCTGGTAATTTCCGCAAATTCAAACCAGAATTTTTCGTCGAATGGAAAGCGATCTAAAATAAAGAGAGCGAAAATTTGCGCGTGTAGTTGATAGTTCTTTGGTAGAGAAGTTTGGAAAACTAACTGAAAGATGTAAAGACATTGAATATGTCTGGACTGCATACCACATTGATGAGTTCATGTATTTTGAACGTTGTTATTTCAATTAAAAATAGGGTGACCCAGGTCCTCTGGGTGAAAGCGGGCCCGACGGGTTCAGAGGTTTACCGGTAAGTTTTTCTTTTTTTTTTTTTTTCTTTCTTGTGTGGTTGAGCGCTGATTTGAAAATGTTGGTGAATTTTGTAAACGTCTACCTAGAAGCGTGACCGAGGGGTTAATGCCGCCAAACAACTCTTGAGCTAGTGGCAGGCCTCGATGTCGTCCGGTCGTTCGGGACGAGTGGATTTTCCTGCCGGGCGAGTAACTTTTATTCTCACTTGCCCAATGAGCAAGGGCTCAAGCTAGTTGTCTGTCAGCTAAATTAGAAAAATAAACTTACCCAGGGCAAGCAAAATTTGAGAGCTGTTCGTCTCAGGCAAAGCTGGAATTCTTTTTTCGAGCCCTGTACTGGTCAGAACGGGACCTGCACCCGCGAACCACAATTATAAGGAAATACAGTCGAACCTGTAAGCAGTCACTCTCTATTAAGCGGTCAGTTTTCAAAGTTCCGTAAATTACCTCCCTTAATTTCCTTAATTTTGACCTCTATTAAGCGGTCACCGTTTGCGAAGTCCCAACAGGACCTTTTCTATTGTCTTGACCTGTATTAAACACACGAGGTACAACAAATGATTTTTTGTTTATTTTCGCAAATCATTAAAACGCCGGAAATAAATGTTTCTAATTTGAGATCAAATATCTTTTCAGCACTGATTATGTTTGACCTGTTTTTCTTGCAACCTGTATTAAGCGGTCACTTAGCCATTCCCCGAGGGTGACCGCTTGACACAGGTTCGACTGTATTGACTAATTGATGAATTTCTTGATTCTTGTCTCCTATCCTCTTAACTTAACCACGTGCTAATACTGTTAGGATAGACTGTATGTTTATCACTATTTTTTCTTTCTTTGTAGGGTCCTGTTGGAGCTAAGGGTCTCAGAGGACGTCCGGTAGGTATTTTCACTGTGTTCAATGATTGTTGTCGAAACGAGAAACTTTATTCCACAAGCACCTTCTGCCTTTTGGATAAAATGATAGAAATAGAGAACAAGTTAATCTGACAGTGACACTACATAAAAAAACAAATCCAAATTCATCAAACCAAAAGGAATCGAATCTGTTGCCTTGTTCACACCGGGTGGTTACGCTACCGCAGAGTTATACGAGGCTCTGGAAGCTACGGGAAATAAACCACACTTTCCATTGCAGAAAACCTGAAAGTAATAGTTTACTAAGATAGAAAAACATTAAAGAAATAACAATAAACCATGATGGAACAAGGATGGTTAAGGATGGAGAAGATTATCGCGAATTACAAACGACAAGTTTGAAAAATTTAGGCTTAACTTTTCAGGATGCGCAAAAAGTGACGTAGCTCTTCTTCAGAGAGAAAAATAATATGCAATTAAGTTTTTTTACTCATTAAATTTTAATGAAAGGAGAGTGGTCCTAAAATGGGAATTAGTTTCCCTCTGTGACTATCCCACAATCTTTTGGCGTATATGTGGCAAAGTATCATTAAAATTAAACTGAAAAATACCTCACTAGTACCATACGTGAAGTTAAGGTACTTTCGCGAATTCAACGCGAACGGAAGGATTAGTGTTTCCGAGTGTTTTGCACATCTATTGTAGCACTGCGACTATATAGTGTATCGGTTATATTCTTTGCCGATAAATCTCATGATTTCTCCCTTTTTCATGACAATTTTTATTATTTTTTAATCTCACTTTTTTGTCATTGTTGTCTGTTAACTTCATTTTGTTCTTTGTCGCTTTTGAACAGGGACCACGAGGATTTGCGGTAAGTTATATTCATGCGTGCTAAACCTGCACGGTATTAAAACTGTTGTCTTACCGTATACCAGTTGAGGTTTAAAAAATTACTGATAGTTATGCCTTCAGTCTCTCCAGACGAAACTCTGTAAAACTGAACAGCTTTACTTATAAGCTCTGATCTGTGGAAAAAGTGAAACTGATAAGCGAGGTTTTCTTCCTCCTGTTTTTATCCGCAGTGTTTTTATGTTTTATAAACTTAAGTTGTTGCAATGCTGAATATTACTATTGTTATTTTTTTTCTCTCTATAGGGTCAATCAGGCAGACCGGTACGTCCTTCTCAATTCTAAACCTTCGTCTTGTTTCACTTTGACTAGATGTGTTCCGAGCTGCAAAGGCAGCCAGATATTAACTTGAAATTACATCTACCATTGTGAGAGTGTTCATGCAAGCCAATGAAAGACTTTTTTCAAAGCACGACCCAAACTTGATAAAATTATTTATAGATTTAATGTCTCCGTAAAAATTCATTCACTTTTCATTGCCAGGACAACTTTTTGTTTTGATGAATACTTTGATAAGACGACACCTTAACCGATGCAAACTCAGCTACGTTTTTCATCTTTAGTGGAATATTTCCACCCATAAGTTGAAGTCATTTTGTTAATAAAGTTGCTGTTTCTTTGCAGGGACCCCCTGGACCTCCTGGCGAACGCGTAAGTACTGGGATCTAGGAATATGTTATTGTAGAATTAGTGTCCATACGGCCAACAGGGTTTTTGTGGTTTTAGTATCTCTATAATATCTAAAAATAGATTCAAACCAAAAAAAAAAAAGAATTCCGATGCTTTTTCCCATAAAATCAAGCTTTAAATTTCCCGCTTCGGCCACGCCTAATGAGTTGACCGCGTAATGAAAGATTGGTGACGAATGACGTCACTTCAGGAACGTCTCAAAGCTTCATGTTTTTATTTTCCTTGCCTGACGACCGCATTGCTTCACCAACTTCGGTTTGTTTGATTTTTGTCGACGAAAACTCCTCACCACTACTGAAACAACAATGACCTGAACTAGCAGGATTTGACACTTCCTGACATGACGTCACGACCCATTCAGAAACCCAGACTCTTTTTTTGCACTGACTCACGGTAAACTTCATTGGGCGTGGCTGTAACGGGAACTTAAAAGCTAGATCTTAGGGCGTTAAAATGTCGGAATCCAACTTTTTTCCGTAGAATGCCCTTTTGCACATTGTAGAGATACCAAAACTATAAAACCCTGTTAACCGTATATACACTTAAAGGCACCCAACCTATCGGTGAGCGCGAAAAATGATCTCGGTTTGCAGGCGCGGGAAGACTTTTCCTAGCAGCATACAAGGGCGGGAAAATCATGTAACTCGCCTTAAGCGTGGGAAACATGTAGTGATGTGCTGAGTAGAAAGAGCGCGAAAATATGTAAAGGTTGGTAGCCGCGGGAAGACATGAACCCAGCTGCATTCAAGGGCGGGAAAATCATGTAACTAGCGTAAGCTTGGCAAAAAGCGCGGGAAAAACGTAGCGCGGCAAGCGATGGGAGGCCTATAACAGCGACAAACATGGGGAAACTTGCACAAGCCAACTCATGGTTGGGTTAGGGTTTTCACTTAACTGGCTTTGCAAATAACGCTCTTAATAAGTCGCTGAAGACGCTGCTGTCGTTTATGAACCACCTATTTAAAAGCTTGTAAATCGCTCTAGTACCAAGCTAAAATAAGAGTCATTGCAGTACTTATGTAACCTGTCGTGTTACTATTAACAGGGTTTGCCTGGCTACCCTGCTCCATCAATGGTGCGTATTTCCCGAACTGGACCACCAAAAGGACCTGGAGGCGGCCCTGGTGATGGGTTTGAACCAGGCCCTGAAGAAGAAAGTGAAGGTGGATTTAACAGAGTAAGTATGGAAGATATCTGTTGGTTTTTTCAAGTCTCGTGCGCGAACCTGTGCCGTTCCTTTTAGAAGGGCTAAATTGATTGATTCATTGATTCATTGATT